>Ga0224510_10002406_pt1 | contig 11248 bp, 8 predicted proteins | sample SF_May12_sed_USG_FD_170161 | JGI IMG/M metagenome (GOLD analysis project Ga0224510, IMG submission 170161) | Sediment microbial communities from San Francisco Bay, California, United States - SF_May12_sed_USGS_4_1 | ecosystem: Environmental > Aquatic > Marine > Sediment | place: USA: California... | reverse complement strand
CTCGTAGACCGGGTGCAGCTGCACCGTGCGGAACACCGACGCGTACGTCTTCGCGATCGATCGCAGCAGCCTGGACGACTCGCCCGTGAGCGCCCCGATCACGTTCACGACCACGGTGCCGCCGGGGCGCAGGCGTGAGCGTGCGAGCTCGACGAACTCCTCGGTGGTCATGTGGAAGGGGATCGAGTCGGAGTAGAACGCGTCGACGGCGATCACGTCCCATTGCTGCTCGTCGCGCCGTAGGAAGCGGCGGCCGTCCTCGACGGTCACGGCGAGCCTGCCGTCGCGCGGCAGCGCGAACCACTCGTACGCGGCGTCGACGACGTCCGGGTCGAGCTCGACGACCTGGAGCGTGGCGTCGGGGAAGTCGCGCCAGGCGCGCTTCGGCGCCGAGCCTCCGCCGAGCCCGATGAAGAGGAGGCGGGTCGCGTCGGGGTTGTAGGCGACACCGAGGTCGAGGTAGTCCGTGTAGCTGAACCTCGTGCGGAAGGGCTCGTCGAGGTACATGCCGCTCTGGAACGAGCTGTCGAAGCGGAGGTAGCGCGACTCCTCGTCGTCGACGACGAGGAGCCGGTGGTAGCGGGTCTCGCGCGCCTCCCGCACCGTGAAGCCGGTGGCCAGCTCCGCGACGTCGGCGGGGTCCAGCTTGCGTGGCGTGCGATCCTCTCGCTGCCGGTAGAGGGGCGAGAAGTTCTGCACGTCGGCGGCGGCGAGCGTGCCGCCCTGCTCCGGCGCCAGCGAAAGCGTGATCGCGACGGCCGCTGCGGCGGCGACGGCGGTTGCGATCGTGACCACGCGTAGCCCGTTGGCGACTGCGACGACCCCTGCCGCGACGAGGAGAGCGACGCCGCCGGAGGCGATCACCTGGTCGGTGCCCAGCTCCGGGACGAGCCAGAAGGCCGTGACGAAGGTGCCGACGATGCTTCCGATCGTGGAGATCGCGAACAGGCGGCCGGCGATCGTGCCGAGCCGCTCCAACGAGCGGGCGGCGAGCCTGACGGCGATCGGCGTGGCGGCAGCGAGCACGACCGACATGGGACCGAAGAGCAGCGCTGCGGCGAGCAGCGGGTCGGCGCGCGGGCCGATGTCCCACCCGACGACGAGGTCGACGACGGCGCTATCGAGGTACGGGATGAGGAGGACGAGTCCGGCGCCGGCGGCGAGCGTACCGACGAGCAGGTACGGCGTCGGCAGTCGGTCGGCCAGCGCGCCGCCGACCCAGTAGCCGGTGGCGAGGCCGCTGAGCACGACTCCGATCAGGGCGCCCCACACGAAGATCGAGCTACCGAACGCGGGCGCGAGCACGCGGCTGGCGGTGATCTCGAGGCCGAGCAGGACGCCGCCGGAGAGGAACACGGCGATGCCGAGTGCGACTGCCTCTCGGCGGTCACGGTCCGGCGGCGACCCCATCGGTCACAGGCTACAGGCGGAAGACCCGTACCCAGGGGCCGCCGAGGCCGCTCGCCCCGGGGTCGGCGGCGAACGCGACCGGGGCCTCCCGCTCCAGCGCGTCGTAGAACGCGGCCTCTCGTGGATAGCGGTCGCGGGCGGCGAGCACGCGGTCGGTGACGGCGCCGGAGACGACGACGTAGTCGACGCCGAGCCTGCGCAACCGCGCGAGGTCGCGCCTGGGATCGGACGGGCGACCCGGCCCCGGCAGCTCGAGCCGGATTGCGTCCCTGTCGTCGAGCGGGAGCGTCGACGGGTCGAGGGCGATCCGCGCTGCCCCGGCCGGAACGGCGGTCTCGACCCAGGCGGCTGCTTGCTCGCGGGTGTCGGTACGGGTCAGGTCGCGGGCGTCGCCGACCGACCACGCGAGCGGCACGAGGACCAGCATGAAGGCGAGCGCGGCGAGCAGCCGCGAGCGGCCGGCGAGCACGGCGAGGACCGGAATCAGAGGGAGCACGTACCGCCCGAAATGGGCTCCGAGGGGAAGCAGGTACACGGCATACGCGGCGACGAAGGCGAGCAGAACGAGGTCGGCGTGTGTGCGCCGTCGCAGGGCGATCGCGACGCCGACGACCGCGACAAGCGTGAGCGGCCCGAGGGCCTCCCAGAGACGGTCGCCGAAGGCGACCGGGCTGGCCTCGTCGTGCTCGAAGCCCAGCCAGCCTGCGCGGGCGAGGCGCTGGACGCGCGACACGTCGTCCCAGGCGGCGCCCGCCCGCAGTACCACGAACGGACTGGTCGCCGCGAACGCCAGGACGGCGAGCGACCCGGCGACGGCGAGGCGCCGCCAATGGCCGACGCCTGCGACGAGGAGCGGGACGAGGACGACGGCGCCGGGGTACTTCGTGGAGGCGGCGAGCCCCGTGGCGGCGCCCGCCCACTCGAGGCGCCCGGCGAGCGCCAGCGCGAGCGCGACGGTCACGAACGTCGTGAGGAGGACGTCGGTGACCGCCATCCTCGAGTACGCGACATGCGTGGTCGCGACGGCTACACCGGCGGCGCCGATGAGGCCGGCGAGCCTTCCGTACGCGCGACGCCCGAGCCACCAGGCGGCCGCCACGCCACCGAGGCCGGCCGCCACGGCGACGACGCGGGCAAGCCCGTACGAGGGCTCCGCGGCGACCGCCTGCCACGGCGCCTGGAGGTACATGAGCAGCGTCGGGTAGTCGAACCAGCCGGGGTCGAGCCCGCCGCCGTGGACCATGCGCCAGGCGCGCGGGACGACGCTCTCCTCGTCGGGGTTGAGCAGCGGGTAGGGCAGCCCGTACGCGGCGCCGACGACGCGAAGGCCGGCGGCGAGGAGCAGGACACCGGCGAGCGCCGCCAGCTCGGCGCTGCCGGGCCGGGCGTGGCCGCGCGTCGCACCCGGCACGGCCGGCCCCAGCCGGATCAGACGTCGGGCGGGACGTCGCCGACGAGGGCGCGGACGTCGGTGTCGCTCACGAGCACGGCGTCGACGCCGGCACGCTGGAGCTCCTGCACGTCGTGGCTCGCCGCACCGGCGAGCTCGGCGATCGCCAGCTTGCCGGCGGGGATGTCGGGGAGCAGCGCGAGCAGCCGGTCGAGGGGGGCCTCGTCGTCGTCCACGTCCTCGGCGACGAGCAGCAGGATCTCGGGGTCGAGGTGCTCGAGCACACGCTCCAGGCCGTCCTCGTCGCCGACCCGGATCACGCACTCGAGCCCGAGCGCATGCGCCTGCTCGACCTGCTCGGCGAGGACGTGCTCGTCGTCGTCCGCAACGAGGACGACGGCGTCTGCCGACACGTCGGCGGCATGCCGGAGCGAGGGGCCGTAGACGAGCAGCGGCAGGTCGGAGCGGTCGCCGACGCCTTCCGCCAGGCCGCGGAGCACGATGCCCTCGGCGCCCTGCTCCCCGGCGGCCTGCGCTCCCTCACCGTCCCGGACCTCGACGAGGATCGAGATGCGCTCGCCCTCGGAGATCGCCTGGCTCAGCCGTCGCGCACCGCTCACGGCGCTGATCGTACTGCCCCGGGCGCCCGGCGGTTCGCGGGCGCGGCATCCGGCGTCGCCGCGAGACTCCGCGTGCGTGAGCACTCCGATCCGCCGCGTCTGCCTGCTGGGGGCCGAGTCGACGGGGAAGACGACCCTGGCACGCGCTCTCGCGGCCACCTACGACACGCTGTTCAACCCGGAGTTCGGACGCCCGTACACGGAGCTCGGCCGTGACCGCGAGGCCGCCTGGTCGAGCGACGAGTTCACACACATCGCCCGGCTCCACTGCTGGTACGAGGACTTCCTCGCCGGGCTCGCGCAGCGCATCCTCTTCTCCGACACGGACGCGTTCACGACCGCGCTGTTCCACGAGATGTATCTCGGCACGCCGGCGCACGGCTTCGAGGAGCTCGCCGCACGCGCCTACGACCTGTTCCTCGTGTGCGGGCTCGACGTGCCGTGGGCGGGCGACGAGATCAGGGAGTTCGAGGGGCAACGACGCTGGATGCACCACCGCCTGGTCGAGCGCGCGCGCGCTAGCGGCGCACCGTGGCTCCTGCTCGAGGGCACGCTCGAGCAGCGGCTCGGCGAGGCGAGCATCGCGGTCGACGGCCTGCTCGGACGGTAGCCCTCGACCGCCTGGGCTGTCGCGCGCCCGGGTGCTACCCACGGTGTGGCCGCGAGCTCGCCCGCACCGGCCAGCGGCACTCGTGCCCCGTCCATCGACGACGAGCGGCGCCACACAGTCGACACGATGTCGATTCGGAGTCGTTGCCAACATCGACATCGGACGGCGGTAGAATGAACAGTGGGTGGTGGGTTGGGGTGCCCCGCTGGAAAGCCGCTCGTCGCGATCGGCGGGTCAAGCGCCGATCGGATGCCAGACGGTCTTGAGCTCGAGGAACATGGCGATCTCCCACGGGCTCTGCTCGTCCGCCTGGCGCACGACCCGCTTCACGTTCTCCGCGGCGACGCGCTCGAGCTCGGCGCCGTCACCCTCGACGCCGGTGAGGTCGATCGCGTTGACGTCCATGTGGGCGGCCAGCACAGGGGCGAGCTCGCCCTGCAGCCCGGTGAGGACGTTGACCACGCCTCCCGGGAGGTCGCTCGTGGCGCAACACTCGGCGAACTCGATCGCCGCGAGCGGATGGAGCTCGGAGGCCACGACGACGACCGCGTTCCCGCCGACGACGGCAGGGGCGACGCGGGAGACGAGGCCGCCGAGAGGCGGCTCGTCCGGGGCGATCAGCGCGACGACGCCGGTCGGCTCCGGGATCGTGAAGTTGAAGTAGGGCCCCGCGACGGGGTTCGTGCCGCCGAGCACCTGCGGCAGCTTGTCGGCCCAGCCCGCATACCAGACGACCTGGTCGACGGCGGCCTCCACCTCCGCCGGGCCGGAGCACACGGCCGCCAGGTCGGAGGCGCGGGCCTCCATCATCTCCGCGAGCCGGTACAGCACCTGACCGCGGTTGTAGGCGGTCGCGCCCGCCCACCCGGGATAGGCGCCACGCGCGGCGCGCACCGCGTCGCGGACGTCCTTGCGGGAGGCCCGGGCGACGTTCTGCCCCTCGGCCTCGTACGTCCGCCCGGACTCCGAGCGCGGGAAGGCGCCGCCCACGTACAGCTTGTACGTCTTGCGCACGGGCAGTCGCGCCATCAGTCGAACCTCAGGTAGGCCTCGAGCCCGTGGCGGCCGCCCTCGCGGCCGAAGCCCGACTCCTTGTAGCCGCCGAACGGCGACGCGGGGTCGAAGCGGTTGAACGTGTTCGCCCAGACCACGCCGGCGCGAAGGCGCTCCGCCATCCACAGGATCCGTGAGCCCTTCTCGGTCCAGACGCCGGCCGACAGCCCGTAGGCCGTGTTGTTCGCCTTCTCCACCGCCTCGTCCGGCGTGCGGAACGTGAGCACGCTGAGCACCGGGCCGAAGATCTCCTCCTGGGCGATGCGGTAGCTCTGCGCGACATTGGTGAAGACCGTCGGCCTGAACCAGAAGCCCCGTTCCGGCAACGCGCACGACGGCTGGAAGATCTCCGCCCCTTCCTCCTCCCCGCTCGCCACCAGCTCGGTGATCCGCTCGAGCTGCTCCCGCGAGTTGATCGCGCCGACATCGGTGTTCTTGTCCAGCGGATCGCCGACACGGAGCGTCTCCATGCGCCGCTTGAGCTTCGCGATCACCTGCTCGTAGATCGACTCCTGCACGAGCAGCCGGGAGCCCGCACAGCAGACCTCGCCCTGGTTGAAGTAGATGCCGTTGATGATCCCCTCGATCGCCTGATCGAGGGCCGCGTCGTCGAAGACGATGTTCGCCGCCTTACCACCGAGCTCGAGCGTGAGCCGCTTGCGCGTCCCGGCAACCGCGCGCTGGATGTCCTTGCCGACCTCCGTGGAGCCGGTGAAGGCGATCTTGTCGACGTCGGGATGCCGCACGAGGTCCGCCCCCGTCCGCCCGTCGCCGGTGACGATGTTGACGACGCCGGGCGGCAGCCCCGCCTGGCGACAGACGTCGGTGAACAGGAGCGCCGTCAGCGGCGTCGTGTGCGACGGCTTCAGCACCACGGTGTTGCCGCACGCGAGCGCCGGCGCGATCTTCCAGGCGAGCATCAGCAGCGGGAAGTTCCACGGGATGATCTGGCCCGCCACGCCGAGCGGACGGGGGCTCCGGTTCGGGAACGCGTACTCCAGCTTGTCCGCCCAGCCCGCGTAGTAGAAGAAGTGGGCAGCCGAGATCGGGAGGTCGACGTCGCGCGACTCCTTGATCGGCTTGCCGCTGTTCAGGGACTCGGCGACCGCGAACTCGCGCGAGCGCTCCAGCAGGATGCGCGCGATCCGGAACAGGTACTTCGCCCGCTCGCCCGGACGCAGGCTCGACCAGCCGTTCTCGAACGCGTCGCGCGCAGCCTGAACCGCGACGTCGACGTCCTCGGTGCGCGCGGTCGCGACCTCTGCCAGGTGCTCCTCGGTCGCCGGAGAGATCGTCGAGTACCACTCGCCCGAGCGCGGCTCCACGACCTCGCCGCCGATATAGAGGCCGTAGCGGGCCTCGAAGGAGACGATGTCGCGCGCCTCCGGCGCGGGCGCGTAGTCCCAGGCGAGCGGGGCGGGGACGGCCGTACCCCTCTTCGCGACGTCGCTCATCTCAGTCAATGGTGAAGTAGTCGCCGGACTGGTAGACGCCGGTCTTCTGCTTGCGGATCTGCTGCAGCACGTCGTTGAGCAGCGAGGAGGCGCCGAAGCGGAACAGGTCGGGCGTGAGCCAGGCGACGCCGAGCGTCTCGTGCAGCACGCACAGGTACTGGATCGCCTGCTTCGCGACGCGAATGCCGCCCGCGGGCTTCATCCCCACCATCCGCCCCGTCTCCTCGTGCACGTCCCGGATCGCCTCCAGCATGCACAGCGTCACCGGCAACGTCGCCGCCGGCGCGACCTTGCCGGTCGAGGTCTTGATGAAGTCCGCGCCGGCGGCCATCGCGAGCAGCGAGGCTCGGCGCACGTTGTCGTATGTCCCGAGCTCCCCGGTCTCGAGGATCACCTTCAGGTGGGTCCGCCCGCAGACCTCCTTGACGCGCACGATCTCGTCGTAGACCTTCGCGTAGCGCCCCGACAGGAACGCCCCGCGATCGATCACCATGTCCACTTCGTCGGCGCCCAGCTCGACCGCCGCCCGCACGTCGGCGACCTTCACCTCGAGCGGTGACTGCCCGGACGGGAACGCCGTCGCGACCGACGCGACCTTCACCCCGGTTCCCTCCAGGCGCTGCCTCGCCGTCGGCACCAGGTTCGGGTAGACGCACACCGCGGCCACGGAGGGAACGCTGCGATCGACTGGGTCCGGGCGCACCGCCTTCGAGCAGAGCGCGGCGACCTTTCCCGGCGTGTCTGCCCCCTCCAGCGTCGTCAGGTCGATCATGCGCACCGCGAGATCGAGCGCGAAGAGCTTCGACTCGCGCTTGATCGAGCGCTTCGCGAGGTCGGCCGCACGGGCCTCGAGCGCGACTGCGTCGACTGAGCCGATCCGGGGCAGCCTCGGCTCCAGGGGCAGCTCGAAGCCTCCGGGAAGTGCAGGAGCCTGCGCCACCGTCCGAGTGTAGCCCGGGCCGGCCGGGGCTACTGGTAGCGGAGAGCCTCGGACGGACGGATCCGCGAGGCCCGTACGGCCGGGGCGAGCGTCGCGAGCATGGCGACCGCGTAGACGACGAGGTAGACGACGAGGAGGTTCCACCACGGCACCGCGAGCGTCAGGTTCTCCCAGCTCGGCTGCTGCCGCGAGTCGGCGACGATGTTCCAGGCCAGCACCAGCCCGAGCGTCGTCCCGACCACGATCGCGGTCAGGGCGACGAACGACGACTCGAGCAGGAACGTCGCCTGCACCATTCCGCGGCGGAAGCCGATTGCGCGCAGGATCCCGATCTGCTGGCGGCGCTCGGCGACCGAGCGGGCGCTGATCACCCCGAGGGCGGCGACCCCGACGATGAGCCCGAGCCCCATGAACCCCTGGATCAGCTGATTGAACGTGCGGTTGGCGCCGACCGCGTCGTCCACGACCTCCTGGATCGACTGCGCCTCGAGCCCGTTGGCGAGGAAGGCCGACTCGAGCGTCGCCGCCGCCTCCGCCGGCTCGACCCCGGGCGCGGTCGCGAAGTAGTGGATCGTCGGGCGGGCACGGCCCGGGAGGGCGGCCGTCAGCGTGTCCTGCGAGGTCGAGAGCCCGATCATCTCGAGCGGCGCCACGTCCTTGAGCACGCCGATCACCGTCAAGTCGAGCACGGCGCCGGTCTGCGGGTCGACGGCTGCGACGGGAATCGGGTCGAACACGCCGTCCTCGAAGTAGAAGCCGGTGAGCTTGAAGTCGGGGTACACACCGAACGAGAACTGGTCGCGCCGTGGGACGACGAAGGCATCGACGACCGCGAGCCCCGGCTCGTTGGCGAGCGCCGCCCAGACCTCGTGTGGCGAGTCATAGCCGCGCGCCATCGCTCCGAGCCCGAATGTCGTGTGCTCGAGGAACGAGCGGTCGAGGCCGCGCACCGGATAGGCCTCGGCGGCTCGACCCGTGCCCACCTGCGTCGCGTCGAGCGAGATCACGGACTGGCTGCCGACCGCGGTGAAGTCGGCGGCCCGGATCCCGGGCGCCGAGCGGAGTGCGCGTTGCATGTCGTCGACCGGGGCGGAGCCGGAGGTGCCGCCGCGGACGTTATACCCGCCACCGAACTCCTCGACGTTGTCGAAGGCCTTCGTGAACGACTCGGTGGAGGTCGTCCCCGTGACGAGCGTGAAGACGACGAGCGTGAACATCGCAAGACTGGCGCCCGTCCGGAAGCGCGCATTCAGCGGGTACGCCATCGCCATGCGGAGCACCGGGGCGAGGCTCCGGACGCGCCCGGCGACTCGCATCACGAGGGTGAGTACGACGTCGGCGTTGTAGACGATCACCCACACGGTGCCGACGACGATCATCAGCCCGGCGACGATCCAGGTCGAGAAGTTCATCGCGAGCTCCCCGAACACGGCTTCCCACACGCGCCAGGGCAGCATCAGCACCACGACGACCGCGACCCCGCAGGCCGTGTAGGCGATCCGCTCGGGCACCCGGGCGAGGAGGAGCAGCGGGACGAGGCTGACGATGGCGAGCGAGACGCCGAGCATCAAGGGCGTGGCGCTGCCCGACGACGCGCCCGAGAGGCCGAGGACGGCGCCGAGCGCGAGGCCGACCAGTGACAGCACGAGCCGCCGGCGTCGCTTGGGTGTCCTCGGCTCGGGCAGGCCGCGGATCGCTGTCGAGATCGTCATCACGCTCACGCGCCAGGCCGAGAACGCAACGACGGCGAGCGTGAGGAGCATCCCGATCGCAAACGCGATCACGAGGCTCTGCGCCGAGACCGCGAACTGGATCTGCAGCCCCTCGTCGGCGTCCGACGACCCGAATGCGCTGGCCATCACGAGCACCATCGCCAGGGCCACCAGGGCGCCGAGCACCGCGCCGACGACGGCGGCGGCGAGATCGTACGCGGCTCCTTCGAAGGTGAACATCTCCACGAGGTGGTTGCGCCGTGTGCCGATCGCGCGCGCGATACCGAGCTCCCCCCGGCGCTCGGCGGCGAGCATCACGAAGATGAGGAAGATGAGCAGAATCCCGGCCGCGATCGAGAAGGTGCCGAAGGTCGTGAAGAACCCGATGAAGGCAGCGCCCGCCTCGTCCGCGGCGTCGATCGCGTCCTGCTTCAGCGTCTTCACCTCGAGACGGAGCTCGGCGGTGACAGGCGCGAGGGCGGCGACGACGTCGTCGGAGAGCGCGGCACCGGCGATAGCGCCGCCGGTGTTGGAGACGAGCACGGCCCGGATCTCGCCCGGGTGGCCGTACAGCTCCTGCGCCGCCGCCAGCGGCACGAGCAGGGCCGTGTCCGCCGTGCCCGCGCCGTCGAAGCGGACGACGTCGCGCACCGTCGCGTCGTGCCGCGCGCCCGCCGCGTAGACGACGACCCGATCGCCGGCCTCGACGCGCAACTCCCTCCCCGCCTTGCGGTTCAGGTAGATCTCTCCCGGGGCGAGGTCGCCGAGAGACAGGGCCTCGCCGTCCGAGCCGACGATCGGCGAGAAGCCGTGCATCCGGCTCGGGTCAGCGGCGAACAGCACAACGCTCGGCTCGCTCTGGCGCTGCACGGGGGCCCGGACCGCGACTTGCTCCACGATCGCGCCGGTGATGCCGTCCGCGAGCCCCGTGTCGGCGAGTGCCTGCTCGACGCGGGCGACGGTGGCCTGGGGCAGCCAGCCCGTGCCCGTGGCGGCGCCGAGCGCGCCCGGGATGTCGTCGACGGCGCCCTTCGGGGCGACGGTCTCGTCGGTCTCGCCGAGCGTGTCGACGGCGCTGACGCGAATCGTGTGATTCATCGTCTCCCCGGTGGTCAGCGCCGCCGCCATGATCGTGGTGCCGAGCATCAGCCCGACCACGATCAGCGCGCTCCTGCCGCGGCGACGGCTGACGTTGCGCACGGCGAGCCTGAACAGAACACGGTTGCGCAGCGCGAGCAGCGCGAGAACGCCGAGCGCGACGACGAGCGCCGCGACGAGGATCACGAGGAGCGTCTCGACCGGGATGCCGAAGAGCTCGTTCATCGCCGCCTAGTGCACGATCGTCTCGGGCAGGTCGGCGAGCACCACCTCGTACTGCTCCCGGCCCGCCGGGGCGCGGAAGAGGGTGACGAACTGCTCGAGCGCCTCACTGCCGAAGGCCGCGGCCCCGGCCGCTTCCTCCTGCGTGTCCCAGAAGGTGATGATCTCCCCCTTCCCTTCGGGTGTCGCGAGTACGACGATGCCCTGGAAGCCGTCCAGCTCGCGGAGCGCCGGCAGCACGTGCTCGCTGAACAGGTTGACGGCGTCGTCGATTGTGAAGCGGACGGTGTCGACCTCAAGCTGCGTGACCCGCGAGTACATGCGGCACCTCCAGTCGTTGCTCCTCGACGACCTGGCCGTCGAGCATGCGGACGATGCGGTCCGTCTTGCGGCCGACGGCGATGTCGTGGGTGACGATGAGGAACGTCAGCGAGTGCTCGACGTTGAGCCTGCGCATGAGCTCGACGATCTCGGCCGCGTTCTCGGAGTCGAGGTCGCCGGTCGGCTCGTCGGCCCAGACGATCGCGGGGTCGTTGACGAGGGAGCGCGCGATCGTCGCGCGCTGGCGCTCGCCGCCGGACAGCGCATCCGGGACGTGGTGCGCACGATCGGCGAGCCCGACGAGCCCGAGGGCGTCGAGAGCGCGCCGCCGTGCCTCGCCTGCCCCGACGCGCGCGACGAGGAGTGGCAGCTCGACGTTCTCGACGGCGGTGAGGACGGGCATCAGGTTGTAGAACTG
>Ga0224510_10002405_pt1 | contig 11250 bp, 2 predicted proteins | sample SF_May12_sed_USG_FD_170161 | JGI IMG/M metagenome (GOLD analysis project Ga0224510, IMG submission 170161) | Sediment microbial communities from San Francisco Bay, California, United States - SF_May12_sed_USGS_4_1 | ecosystem: Environmental > Aquatic > Marine > Sediment | place: USA: California... | reverse complement strand
TATAGCGTCCGTATAAGGTCTTAAACTGGGTCTCTGGGACATAGCATCCTGACATATGGCATATAGCGTCCGTATAATGGGCTGATACAGGGTCTTTGAGCCATACCATCCTGACATATGGCATATATCGTCCGTATAATGGGCTTATACTAGGTCTCTGTGACAAAGCATCCTGACATATAGCATATAGTGTCCATATTATGGGCTTATACAGAGTCTTTGGGACATAGCATCCTGACATATGGCATATAGCGTCCGTATTATGGGCTTATACAGGGTCTCTTGGACAAGTCATAGCATCCTGACATATTGCATATAGCGTCCGTATAAGGGCTTAAACAGAGTCTGTGGGCCATACCATCCTGACATATGGCATATAGCGTCCGTATAATGGGCTTATATAGAGTATGTGGGGTATAGCATCCTTACATATGGCATATAGCGTCCGTATAATGGGCTTATACGGAGTCTGTGTGACATAGCATCCTGACATATGGCATATAGCGTCCGTATAATGGGCTTATACAGAGTCTGTGGGACATAGCATCCTGACATATGGCATATAGCGTCCGTTATATGAGTTTATACTGGGTCTGCAGGCTTATATTGGGTTTGGGATATAGCATCCTGACCTATATTTCACCTTTATACCGAAATGTTAATTCCTGACCCCCTGTAAAACTGCCGCCTGCACATGACACATCAGTTGCCACCAATAACTAATTATGTTATTTTTTGCCAGATCACATTAGGCGAATCTACAGCAGCAGACACCAGCGCCTTCCAGCTAGACACCACATTTTAGAAGACAGTTATGTCAACTGCCACTCTGAGACAGTCCTTGAAGACAGGATCAAGGTTTAAAGGTTGATTAAGGAAAGCCGCTACCAAGAAAACTGGGCCCTGGTTTCAAACCTTGGTAATGGAAATACCGTGAATATATATATATATATATCCTTTACTTCTTTTTATAAATAATAAATAAACGTACATAATCTTAGTCCTTTAAAAAGGTAATCAAGATTCTTACTGTGTTTAATAGTTTTTTGATTACCAATATGTACTATGTTTCAGAAACAGAACCAGTCATCAACGACGAGGAGTTGCACCTCTGTAGAAAGGCTGTCTAGTGCCCCATAATCGTTCCTCAGAAAAAACGTTCCAGAGAAGAGAACGTGTATATACTGTGGCTTCTGTTCGTGCGTTGCGCCATCGCATATACATGTACGCCTAGGTAAGGATAGGAAATAAAGTTGTTAATAAAATCTTGTCTTAGATGTTTAGGTAAATTATTGTTTTTTTACTACAAAAAAATGTCTGTAAATGTTATTATATTATAAAAACAATATATTCAACAGTTTTTAAAGAATCTTTAAAAAATAATTTCGTTATTTTGCTCTGTTGTTCAGGTAAGATCGTCTTCCAAGCCGACCAATTTCAAGCCAACTACAACCATCGCGAAATTAGTCCTGTCTGATGAGATGCACCTCTTGAACTGGAAAATTGTGCTAGAGCCAAGTTCCAGCCAGACACTGGAATTCGATGTAGATCTAAATGTATAAAAATGTAAACTTCAATTGTAATGTCCTTTAATAAGAGGACTTAGTTTACATTTTAATAATAGAAAGATGTATTGTTATTCACAATTTAGAACATTACATTGGTAATGATAAATGAATGAATTTACATGATTCCGACATGTTTCTGGTTGTCGGAAGGCCCTTTCACTCTGGTCAACTTTTCTACATCAATGCCTTTCATTTGAGCCAGGTGATATTCAGGCCTGTACAGACTGAGGGACTAGGGGAGCCCTACAGGCGATGAAAGGCCATCTTATGGCTCCACAGTTTCTGCCGGTCAGCCACATCAGAGATGCATTTTGAAATGTGCTTCTATACCAGGAACAAAGTCCCTGTACGGTGTTAGTTCTTGAATTTGAATGTTCTAGCATTGTGACAATAGTACAATGAATGAAACGTTTTAAGTTTGTAGTTTTTATGCCCCCGCCATTCAAAGAATGGTGGAGGGGCATTAAGTGTTACCTCTGTCCGTGCGTGCGTCTGTTTGTTCGTGCGTGCGTCCTTCCATTTTCAAAATTTGGTGTCCGCTCAATAACTTTTGAAAGACTGCTTCGTTTATTTTCTAATTTTGTATGCTTATATAAAACATCAAAACACAGGTCTCGTTTGATTTATGTTACAATCCACTGATTTTAGACGGAGTAGTGGGCCTTTTATAAAAGCATAGCACAAAAATTGGTGTCTGCTCAATAACTTTTGAAAGACTGCATTCATTTGATTCATATTTGGCATGTTGAAATAATATAATATCTCAAAACACAGGTCAAGTTCGATTTAGGTTACAATCCACTGATTCTGATGGAGTTATGGGCCTTTTATAAAAACATAGTGGGGGCATCTGTGTCCTATGGACACATTTCTAGTTTGTTTTTAATATCTATTGTGTGTATATTGTTGTGTGTATTATGTGATTTTTTATGTACATTTTCTTTTTAATATTTACAAATGTTGTGTGTATACACTGTATGTTTGGGGTTGTTATTTTGTAGATTATTGCTATTTTATATTTAGATATCATGAAGTATCTCAAAATAAGTATTTGAAATATCTGTCAAATATTTCATCATTGACTTTTATTGATTTTATTGAGAAAGATATATTTTGTTTTGTCATAAAAATAGAAATTAAAATATTGTTTATGGGTAAACACGTTGTGTTTACTGGTTTTTAGAAAGGTTTTGGTACAAAGTCTTATATATTGAACATCTTTTTGATTAGTCATTTAAAACTACATGTAATGCCTTTTACTTAAAATATTGGCACTTAATGTGGTGCATTTTAATTTTTTCTTGTAGTGCTAGAGCTCAAGTCTGAAAAAAGACTTATGTTTGTTCAGTGGATTGCAGTTATTTAAATTTACTGATAAATCAGTTGGAAGTTATTTATAGCAATGCGTGAGGTTTAATTTCTCAAATATCTGCAAAAACTTGTTTTGTTTAACATATTAAAGTTCTTGACTGAAATTCTGTGCTTTTAGTCCTTTATTTGATTTCATCAAGTTGGCAAACTAAATCAGGAGAAAAAAATAAACAGTTAAATAATATTTATTTATTGTAAGTATTGTAAGTAGTATTGCACATAACCCCAGACAAAAAGCTAAAGATATAAACACATTTAATAGCTGTTTAATGGTTGTTTAAGTAAACAACAAATGTTGTTATACAAAATGAGTCCAATTTACTCATCATTAGACCTCAAACTTAAAATAAAAATAACCATGACTGTAATAAAAAGATAAGGTCAACAATATTTTGAAATTAAAATGAGGATATTCACAATAGTTTGATTGTTTTATCAAATGTGGTAAACAATTTTCACAAATATCAATATATTTTTGTTTGTTAAATCCATAGCTTTCTAGTAGCAAAATACCAGTTATTTGTAATACATTTAAGTTGACTATTTATATTGAATAATATTACAGTAAAATTATTAAAGATTACATCATGTACAATCTTGTTTTGTCTTTATCATATTGCACTAGAACTGTAAATATTTTGTGTGGAAAGTGTGTAAATAATCATTGTATAATTTTCAGGAAATTGCGTTCCTTTTCTACATTGGAACGGTTGTAGAAAAATTTAAATGTTTAGTGGATATACCTAGAGCTATGAGTAGATATACATAATCTTGAATTACAGTAGATACATTATATACAGTATATAGATATAGATCTATATAAGACCTTTATAGTATTTATTAAATAATGTACATAATAATTATCTTTTTTCATTTTATTTTTGTTCCTTCTTCTTTTCTGTCATACATTTATAACGGTTGTGTTATTTACTAAATATTTATGAATATGTTTGCTGTACCGTATAGTTTATGATATATATTTGTAAATATGCCACATGGGTCAATGACCTTCTGGTTTTATGAATAAAACTTCAAAACTTCATCTTGGTTCACAAGCATAAATAAATGACTGTTATGGTTATTATTTTTATGAATTTGTATCTATTGAAATAATAATTATATCAACAGTAAGCAATGTTTCAAGGAATTATCAGTTTGCTTAAAAAGAAAACATGAGCATATATTTATAAAAATGCATAACTGCGTGAACCTTTAATTTGGAGCATTCCTCCTATTGATTTAATTTTGAATAAAGTTCTTATTAAAACAGATTAAAATGATCAAGCATTGACAAATACACAGTTTGTATTAAGGGAATCCAATAAGGTCAGGTCGTGTATCATATTGAAAAAATGTGTGTTCTTTTTTGAAAATCTATATATTTAGTTACCAATGATTTAGTATATAAAAACTTGTTTTGCATTACCTTAATTTTGCAACTCAAAATTGGCATGTATGTGTTGAACAGGGAATAGTGTAATAACACTTCGAAAATCAATAAGTAAGGCCGCTATTCCTCGTTTCAGTATCCGGATCAGGATGCGTATCCGGAAGATTTCAATGCGGACGCCCTATTCCACGTTTCAGTATCCGTCAAACGTATCTGCCTGTGTTTACCTTACTATCAACAGTGCCTACATAATATCGTTATCATTCACATGAAAATGCAACGTCTTTTTATTCAAAATGTGGTGAACAGTAATTTTTTATCATATATATGTGTCATATTTCAAGGATACGATGTGTTAGGGTCCGACTATGGATTTGATATATAAAGAGAAAATCATTGCGATTTCGCTAATTTAACACAACATAACAACTTAAATAATAAAGAACATTTTTGATAATATAGGGATGTACAAACATTTTGGTAATATTGGAGAAAAACTTCCAGCTAATATATTTTTATCTGCTGATTTTACTAAATGTCGTGCGTATGTCATCCGCATGCAGATAAAATCGCTCACTGAGTGATTCTATACGCACCTGTATACGAACGAAATTTATCCTGATACTGATACGGACGACAAGAATAGCCCCAACGTTATTTAACTTGTTCCGTTTTTTAGACGCATAAGCAATGCGGATAATGATCCGGAGACGTGGAATAGGGCCCTTAGCCGTTCATGAGTATGCCTAGTCAGTATAATACAAGTTATAAATGAATTTCCAACTGACAAAAGACTTACATGTATTAAGATACCACAAGATAGTCTGCTATACCCTACATCATCAAGAAAAATAGGTCTTCGAAAAAATATTTTTAAGTGTGTTTCACGACCAGACTTCTGTGGAGTGCCTTTTAAACTCACATTGCGATTATATTGTTATATTATTATTAAGATCTTTCAAGAAGGAAAACCAAACTTCAGTATTTAATAGCATTATTTTTTTTCCTAAATATATACAGATTTAGCATGGCATAGTTATTATATCAGATATTCATGAAAAAAAACTAATTTTATTTGAGATCGAAAGCTAGAATACGCCTAAGCCCTAGCAGCCTTTATGATAAGACACGTACTGCGTATTACCAGACTGACTAGGCAGTTTGAAGGTAACCAGATTCCGAAATAACCCAGGTTAACCTTTTAACATTCTTTACAACATTCTTTGTTTGAACAACTCTTCAATTTATATTTTAATAAGGATAATAGTGGCTGCATATCAGACTGCCAGGATACGCCTAAGCCCTGACAAGTCTGTGTGGGTGAAAAGACCACCAGCCGAGGGAAGGTCAAACATGGTTGTTGAAATACAATAGTATATGCAACAGACAAGAAGTAAAGTTATGTTTCTGACATACAAAGGTTGCCAAACAGACTTCAGTTCCTAGCTAATGGATCCAACATAACAGTAACAATAACGCAATATTATCGCAACAAACTGCTATTTGGAACATAGGCGCAAAATTGAAGGCAATATTGACACTGATTCGCTAAGTTCGAAAAATGCCGAGACACAAAAGCAAGACTCTGACAACGCAATATTATCAATGGATCCAACACGCAAATTAGTGAGAAAGTATAGTAACAAAAGGTTAATTTAGTATATAAAAGTTTACTTAATGGTATTGTATGCTCAGAAAAACCACTGTTAGCCAGGGAAACCGCGAAAGTTAAAATGTTTTCTTTAAACTCATTTCAAATGGAGGTATCAATTAGAACATAAAAACATATAACATGTTCAACCCCATAATTGTTCCTGCAAAGCTTGTCAGAACTTGTTATCAATAGTCACTGTTTACCACACTGTAGGCTTATTTGTTCTAAGTGGGGTTTATTTAATTTATTGGAATCGATTACAATGACACTTGTGGCATCAGAGATTTTTTCACCATGATACGAAATATCTAATTCCCAGTGTTGCAGATCTTTAACGTTCTGTGTTTGTCCATGTTGAGGTGGTCTATTCGTTTGCAGGCCACTGCAATGATAAAATGCAGGCCGCAGCAACCGAGCAGATTAATGCACTGTAATTTTATATATCATTATATAAATTGAATAATTATGCTAAGTTTGCTGATGTGAGCTGTCAGCAATGATATTTTATATAGGCAAACTTTGCATAAAACAAACAAGCAAAGAGCTAGGATGTGGGCTACTGTGGATCAGGTTGTGGCATGCCTGTTATGAAATATGAGTATTGCAACAAGTGTACCAGTAATTTACATCAGTTAAAATAAGTTCGATAGCACATACACAACTTTGAGCTACTTATATTTTACATTTCAAGGCTTTTGTTTTAAAATTAATGTTTTAATGGACTATATAGACATAAAAACTTCGACATTAAACAATTAAAATGTGTTTTCTCGCCGTAAGCCTGTGGAAAACCTCTACAGAGCAATCATAATAATTAAAAATGGGGCAACTGCAGTTTTTCAAAGCTAAATTAGATGCTGTTGAGACATTTAACTTCTGAATTTTCTTGTTCTTTTTTTCCAATTGTAGTGCGAATTGTTACTGTCTATCCAAACATAAACGTTTTTGTTTTTGCACATTTAATCATCGACTAGGCTATTATAAATAACGAGAATTGAGTAATAATACTTAGTTTGAAACCTTAGAAACTTTGACATTTATTTTATATTTAGAAACTTTTGCCCTGAAATCAACTTTTTTAAAGATTAAAGAAATAAAACTGCTACGTTTTACTGTATAATGCAACAACTAAACATGTGTTTTTTCGCCAAAACTCTGCGGAAAGTATCTAAATAGAACTTTGAATTTAATAGGCTACTAGTATATGGAGATTTTAGGACAAAATTAGACTGCTTTTGAAACATTAAGAAACATATTTGTATGTTACAGTTTTTATACCGCGGCATTAAACTTTCTGTCGAAACAACTAAAGCGTGTTGTTTTCGATTTCAATTTGCAGAAAACCTCTGTAGAACAATAAGAATATTTAAACATACGCAATACTGACACTTTTAAAAATATCTGGACTCCGTTGAAACATTAAGCTACATGTTTTTTGTTTAAGATAGACAGACAGACAGACAGACAGATAGATAAAAATGGATATGTGACTTCAATCATGCCAAATACATGTAAATTAAATACAAGGATAGCACAAAAAAGAATTAATTAAAATCTTATTACTCTTGTTTTACTCTTATACCGCGACATTGAATTGTCTATCAAAACAGCAACACTTACTATGTGCACGCCTTTAATCAACGAAAAGCCTAAAACCCAACCATAAAGTATTAACACCGGTAATATAAATCAGTTTACAATACGTTTAGAATTGCTAAAATATTGAGCACGAATTTATAAACGTATTATCATTTTTTTTTCCCGATATCAATGTGTCGATGGCTATAGACAATAAAAATGCGACATAAAATTTCTCCCCAGTACATGAAAGAACATTTTACAAGCCAAGACACCGTCTATACATATGGAACTCGACTAAATAGTCATGGTGTTTTATTAGTAAGCGTTTAATGCGACATTTCATTGCCTTTCACACCAAGGAAAATGGTCGTCGTCTGTTTTTGAAGTAGCGGATTTGACAAAAAGGGCCCTCAAAAAGTATCTCAAAATGAGTATTAAAATTTCTGCCACAAATGTCATTTCATTTGCAATTCAATTTCGTTGAGAAAGGCTTTTCTTTTGTCATAAAAATATTGAATGTAAGTAACCACTTGATTACAGTTATGTTAACTGGTTTTTCAAAATGTTAGGCAATGGTCGTTGATAGCTACAGAAGACTTATATAATTATAATGTTTCATTAGATATAGCTACATTAAAGGCTTTCACAAAAATATCTGCAATTAATGTCGGAACATTTTTCATGACAAACGGATAGAGCTCTAGTCACAAAATGGCACATATTTGAGCATTTGAGTGCAGTTACTTACACATAAATTTAATGTATTGTTTAAGTGGTTTATAGCAACATTTGATGTTCAATTTCTAAAACATCTGAAAAAGGATGTTTGTAGGCACAGTTGTTCTGTTTTAATTATACAGTACATTAAAAGCGGGTTAATCCAAGGTCAGTTCTTCACTTGATTTTATAAATAAAATGTTGTTTTCAACCACAGTAAACGTTTTGCTTTGACTGGAATTTTGATATGCCAGACCTTTATTTAGTAATCGCCAAGTTAACAAACTAAATCAATAGACAAACTAATTGATCAGTTACATAATATTTTTTATTGTAAGTAGTATTGCACATAACAAATGACAATAAGCTGACACTATAAACACATTTAATATATGAAATATCCTTATACAAAGTATTTAATATAACAAAAAGTTCCAGTGACTCATTATAAGAGCCAAATAAAATTTAAAATAAAAATAACCATAACTGTGGTAGAAAGATAGAATCAACAATATTTTGAAATGAAAAAAGCCGAATGGATGCCAGATTGTTTTAAATCACATGTGGTAGACGATTTTCACATATATCAATATATTTATGTTTGTTAGAGCCATATCCTTTTAACAGCAAATTACCATTTGTTTGTAAAACATTCAAGTAAATATTCAAGAATTTTTTAGTTTAAATATTAAAGATTATGCTTATGTTCACATACATGAATAAATGAATGTTATGGTTATTATATTTATATGAATCGGTATCTATTGAAATAATAATTATATCAATTGTAAGCAATGTTTCAAGCAATTATCAGTTTGCTAAAAAAACAGCATGTAATATAAAAAAAAATACATAATGCATGGTTTACTTGGTATTTAAGACACAATGACCAGCATTCATCCTATTGATGTAATGTTTCATGTAGTTTTTAAAAACTGTTAAAAATGATCACGCATTGACAAATACACCATTTGTATTAAAGCACTGAGGTCAGGTTGTGAAACATATTGAAAAAGATTTTTTTTGAAAACCTATATATTTAGTTACCAATGTATTAAGTGTATCAAAACATATTTTGTAGTACCTTACAGATTTGGCAACTCATTTAAAATTTGAATGTATGTGTTAAACAGAGAATAGTGTAATAACACTTCCAGAGATCAACAAGTATAATATAAGTTATAAATGAATTGCCATCAGACAAAAGACATATTAAGGTACCACATTATAGACTGCTATACCCTACAGCCATCAACATCAAGAAAAATAGGTCTTCCAAAATTTATTTTTAAGTGTGTTTCACCACCACCTCAGTCCCTTTTAATGTCACACTTATATTTTACATTGTGTTTATTAATCCAAGCTATCTCCAGGTCCACAGACCCATGAGGACAATATGTACATGGTTGAACAGTGACAAAAGATTTATGATAACAATATGATAAACCTTACACAATGTTAACATATTTACAGATTTCCTGATTATCATTTACAAATAAATGAAAACTCTTTTATCAGTGGTAATAACTTTGGAACACCTTTATTATACATAATTATATTGCAGCTAATAAAATAAGCATTTAAAGTCCTCACATAAATTTTACAAAATAACTTTATAGATCTAGTGAACATATTATTTTTGTTATAACATGATGATAATAATCTAGATTTTTCTAGATGAATTCCACAACAGAAAATGTTGTCCGTTAATACACAATATACAGTTATGGGTTATTGTAGACTTATCAATAAAAAAAATGGAATATACTTTCCACCTATGTTTGCTTGTTCCAAGTGCAGAGTACAAGACAATCACAAGGAAAACAAATGCATTGTTCATACAAATAAATGGACTTAATCAAGTCAAGCTATACATGATATAAACAGTTCACATTTAAACATTATTATTGAATGTACATTTAAAGATTATTATTGAATATACATAAAAATCTTATTTCAAAAGCTTCTTAAACATACATAAAAAGTATTTTTAGAACTGAAAAATCACTGAGCCAACCATATTTGAAACAGTATGTGATAGTTAAACATAAAATAATGTCAACGAACATATTTAAACCTAAATTGTGAAAGTTTAACAAGCTAATAGTGTTGCAATAGGTCATGAATTGAAGAAATAACAAGAAACGCTGCAATGCGAAGAAAACCAGGTTTTCAACGATTCAACCCAGTATTATTTGACAGGAATAAGAAATGAAAGATGGCAATGATGAAAAAATGATGTCGTTATTTTGGTTGCATTGGTTGCATGCACTAAACAGTGTCAATAGGCCAAAGCAAACTAAAGTTATTGAGCGGAAACTGAATTTCTATTTTTAGTAACAGTGACCTTGACCTTGATCACAGACACCTGAGTACAATCCCAAGCTGTGTCTTGATGTAAGCTACCCATACAGCAAGTTTGGTGTCAATAGGCCAAAGCAAACTAAAGTTATTGAGCAGAAACTGAATTTCTATTTTTAGTAACAGTGACCTTGACCTTGATCACAGACACCTGGGTAGCAATCCCAAGCTGCCTCTTGAGATAAGCTACCCATACAGCAAGTTTGGTGTCAATAGGCCAAAGCAAACTAAAGTTATTGAGCGGAAACCAAAAGTTGACGCCCGCACGCCCTCCCGCCCGCGGCCGACTTCAGCATTACAATAACCAATCGTTGAAAACCTGGTTAAAAATGAAAAAAAAAGAGATATATATAACTACTGGACAAAAAAAAATTCTAGCCAATTTGCAAATAATTGCAGATCCATGATAATTCCTTTTGCCAATAGCTAATAAAAGATTAGTAAATTAGGAAATATTAAAATGCATTTATTAAAATATCCTGTTTTTTTTAAACTGGAACAATAGGAAAAATCAAAACAAATTGAACCTAATAAACACCAAACAGTAAAAGATCCACTGATACTACAGCTCTTCAAAGATGACAAGTAGTAAGTACATGTAGTTGAAA
>Ga0224510_10002404_pt1 | contig 11254 bp, 8 predicted proteins | sample SF_May12_sed_USG_FD_170161 | JGI IMG/M metagenome (GOLD analysis project Ga0224510, IMG submission 170161) | Sediment microbial communities from San Francisco Bay, California, United States - SF_May12_sed_USGS_4_1 | ecosystem: Environmental > Aquatic > Marine > Sediment | place: USA: California... | reverse complement strand
CGAGCAGTGAAGAATGACAATGCGGATCTGGTTGCAGTCGGATGGCGCGAATGGGTGCGACTGCCCGCCCTCGGAATCACGAGGATCAAGGCAAAAATCGATACCGGCGCAAGGACTTCCGCGTTACACGCTTTTCATGTCGAGGCATTCGACAAGGATGGCGAAAACTGGGTGCGCTTCAAAATTCATCCCAAGCAGCGCCGAACCGACTTGGAACAGGTTTGCGAAGCTCGCATCAAGGACGAACGCGTTGTCTCCGACTCCGGCGGCCATAAAGAGGCACGCTATGTTATCGAGACCGAACTGGAAATGGCCGGCAGAACCTGGCCTATAGAAATTACGCTGACTGCACGTGATGACATGCGATTTCGCATGCTGCTCGGCAGAACGGCAATGAACGACAGACTGATTGTCAACCCGGCCAGGTCTTACCTGACACGCAAGAAGCGATCATCTGCAAAAGGTAAAGAACCATGAAAATAGGCATTCTTTCACGTAACCGAAAACTGTATTCGACCAAACGACTGGTCGAAGCGGCACAAGAGCGCGGGCACGAAGTTCGAGTGATCAATCACCTGCGCTGCTACATGAATATCGCAAGCTTCAAACCCAGCATCCACCTGGATGGCGAATTGTTGAGTGGCTTCGACGCAATCATTCCGCGAATCGGCGCGTCGGTGACATTTTACGGCACGGCTGTCGTTCGCCAGTTCGAGATGATGGGGACGTTTTGCCTGAATGAATCCGTGGCCATTTCCCGCTCGCGCGACAAGCTGCGCTCGCTGCAACTGCTTTCCAGAAAGGGAATCGGCCTGCCGGTCACCGGATTTGCGCACTCACCCGACGATACCGACGACCTGCTGAACCTGGTCGGCGGCGCGCCGGTCGTCGTCAAGTTGCTCGAAGGCACCCAGGGCAAGGGCGTCGTGCTCGCGGAAACGCGCAATGCCGCGGAAAGCGTCGTCGAGGCATTTCGAGGCCTGAATGCCAATTTCCTGGTGCAGGAATTCGTAAAAGAGGCGAAAGGTGCGGACATTCGCTGCTTCGTCATCGGCGAGAAAGTGGTGGCCGCCATGATCCGCCAGGGTAAAGAGGGCGAATTCCGCTCCAATATTCACCGCGGCGGTTCGGCAAAACTGATCAAAATCACGCCTGAAGAACGTTCGACGGCGGTGCGTTCGGCGAGAATTATGGGCCTGAATGTTGCAGGCGTGGACATTTTGCGGTCGAATCACGGCCCGGTGGTCATGGAGGTCAACTCGTCGCCGGGCCTGGAAGGCATTGAAGGCGCAACCAAAAAAGACGTTGCCGGCATGATCATCGAGTATATCGAACGGCATGCCAAGGCAGGGAAGACCAAGACCAAGGGTAGCGGTTAGTAATATGGAGAGGTGGCAGAGTGGTCGACAAAATCGCCGGGAGCGATTTTGAACCGCGAAGCGGCCCGCAGGGTGGCAGGCAGGATGCCTGCCATTAATGTACCTGACTGACGCATTGAAGAGAGATTGTAGAAAACACACATTGGAGAGGTGGCAGAGTGGTCGAATGTACCTGACTCGAAATCAGGAGTACCGTTACCGGTACCGTGGGTTCGAATCCCACCCTCTCCGCCAGAAATACAAAACGCCCCTTTCGGGGCGTTTTGTATTTATGCCGAGAGGGTATGGGCTTTCGAACCCTGTTGGGGCCGAGCAGCGACGTAGTCGCCTTCGGCGCCGCGAAGCGGCCATCCCACCCTCACGTGGAATACATACCGGGGCCGCAGCCCTCGCGGTCCATCCAAGGAACGGCGATGTTTACTTCGTCTACGAAACCGGAATACTGTTCAGGGTAACGGATGCAGGCGCTACCTCGAGTTGCTCGCCACTAATCTGGGTTCTATCCAGAGCATAGTATTTTGCAAGAGTGGCCTGTCCCTTTTTGTAAGCGCAACCGAGCGGGATCAGGTGATCGAAATTTGCGACAGAAAGAGGGCTTGGGGCCTCAGCGAGGACCAATAGTTGATTATCGTTGCCCCAGTGATAAGAGTTCTCTGTCCGCATGTAGGATAGAGGACCGTTTTCGAGGTTCGCCGTGGCAATAGACGCAACAAGGTCCGACATCGTTTTCGGTGCGAGCGGCTACATAGGCACGAACCTTGTAGAACTCTTGCTGGCCGAGGGACGAAAAGTGCGTGCCTCCTCGAGAATCCTTGAGGTCCTGCAGGGCAGGGGATGGAAGGATGCAGAGCTATGTCAGGCGGATGCCCTAGATCCGGCGAGCCTCGATGCGGCATTGGACGGCGTCGACACAGCCTACTACCTGGTGCATTCGATGGCGGCCGGCAAGTCATTTCCCGAACTCGATGCAACAGCCGCACGCAATTTCGCTGCTGCGGCTGCGAGGCAGGGCGTGCGTCGCATTATTTACCTGGGAGGTTTGACTCCGGAAGATCCGCGTTCGTTGCATCTCAGGTCGCGCCAGGAAACCGGTGACATACTGCGCGATGGAAATGTGCCAGTGACAGAATTGCGTGCCGGGATGATCATTGGGCCCGGCTCAGCCGCCTGGGAGGTGATACGCGATCTCGTCAACTATTTGCCGGTTATGGTCACACCGCGGTGGGTGTTCTCGAGATCGACACCGATCGCATTGGCCAACTTGCTGCGCTATCTGGCCGATGTGCCAAAACACAATGAGACCGCCGGCCAGATATATGACGTCGCCTGCCGGGACGTCCTGAGTTACAAGGAAATCATGCTGCGCTACGGTAAACTTGTCGGCAAGCGTCCGGTGATTATCCCCGTGCCAGTGCTGACGCCACAGCTTTCCTCGTATTGGTTGCGTCTGGTCACCTCCGTGCCGACTAACGTGGCACGAGCATTGATTGGGAGTTTGTCGCAAGACGTCATAGCACGAGATCGTCGGCTTGAGGCGCTGATACCGCAGGAATTGCTTGGTTTCGATGCCGCAGCGGCCGTGGCGCTCAAGGCCGATCGACAACATGCATTTCCTGCGCATTGGGCCGAAAGCGCTATAAGTTGCGAGAGTTTCAATCCCGAGTATGGCTATTACGCGAAGCAGGCACAGGGAAGCGCGCTGACGCCGGCGTCGTCGGCTGATCTCTGGGCCTTCATTTGTCAAATCGGCAACGGCGGCGATTTTTTTCATGCGCGCGCGCTGTGGTGGCTGCGACGTTCGCTGGATTGGCTTGTCGGTGGCCCCAGTTTTCGCCGGCGTCGCCGCCATCCCGAAAGACTACGCGTAGGCGACGTCGTCGATGCATGGCGTGTAATTGCGCTCGAGCCCGAAGAGAAACTGACGCTGCTCATGGAAATGGTGGCACCCGGCGCCGGGGTACTCGAGTTCCGGATCAGCGATCAAGGGCCTGAACGGCGGGTTTCCATTCATGCGTACTGGCATCCGGCAGGAATCTGGGGGTTACTTTACTGGTATCTGACGCTGCCTATTCATACGCTGCTCTTTAACGGCACTGCGCGCGCGATCGGGAAAAAAAGCTTACGTGACAACGAAGCATAGATACCTCATGAATTGCTGCAACTCGGTAGTCTGGGAGAACTGCCGGTACGCGATGGCCGAGCATCCTCCGCGCAAGACTCGCACCACCGCCAGTAACAAAATAGGGCCCAAAGGCGATGCGAGTCAATCCCACCCTCGCGCTGGTCAATTGTGGCCAAATTTCCGGACTCGCGGTCGCTCGAATTTGAGCTAAGCTCTGCTCGTCATGTCCGGGCGGGAGGTGATTCATGCGTGCACGCTTTTCGGGTTTTATGATTGCACTCGTATTGCTCGGTGCCTCGGCCGAGGCTGACGACGCGATTCTCGTCCTCGATGCGTCGGGATCGATGTGGGGCCAGATTGATGGCAAGAGCAAAGCGGAGATCGCCCGTGCTGTGATCGGGGAGCTGCTCGACGAACTGCCGTCGGATCGACGCCTGGGACTCGTCGCGTACGGCCATCGTCGCGAAGCGGATTGCGCTGACATCGAACAGGTGGTGCCGGTCGGCACGGATCGCGCAGCGATTCGCAATGCCGTCGGAAAGCTCAATTTCAAGGGACGCACACCTCTCAGCGCCGCGGTGCAGTTCGCAGCGAAGCAACTGCGAAACGAGCAGCAACCGGCGACCGTGATCCTCGTTTCCGATGGCATGGAAACCTGCAATCTCGATCCTTGCGCGATCGGGCGCGAGCTCGAGGCGGCAGGCATCGACTTCACCGCACACGTAATTGGGTTCGGTCTCGCGAGCGAGACCGAATCGGCGGGCCTGCGATGCATCGCCGAGGCGACCGGTGGGCAATACATTGCTGCAAATGATTCGGCCGGCCTGGCGGCTGCACTCACGAAAACCGTCTCGGCGAAGGAGCCAACGCACGCGCCGCAGGTCGCGACCGTCGTACTGCGTGCGACGGAACTGGATGGTGGGCTGGAGATCGCGGCCGGTCTCGAGTGGACCATTCGTGCAGCGAACGGCACGGCAATGCTTGAGCGCAGCAATGCGGGGGTCGTCGAGACAGAGCTCCCGCCCGGCAGCTACGAGGTTGTGGTCGTCCGCACTTCGGATCGGGTGAGGGCAACAGCCAGTCTTGTGGCGCACGCAGGCGTCGAACGCACACTGACCATTCCGCTCGCTATCGATCTTTCAGCGACCCTGAAAGTGACACCGGCCGCCACGGCGCCGGCGGGCTCGAGCGTGGCGGTGGAGTGGTCCGGACCAAACCGCGATGGCGACTACGTCACCGTCGTGCATTCCGGCGCAACCGCGTCCGATTACGCGAACTACGCGTATACCGCGCGTGGCAATCCTGTGACGATCGAGCTACCCGGCGAGCCCGGCGCCTACGAAATCCGGTATGTACTCGGCCGGCCGCAACGCGTCCTCGCGACGGTCGCCTACCAGGCGACAGACGTTAGTGCGACCCTGGCCGTTCCCGCGAGCGGGATAGCTGGCAGCAACGTCAAGATTGAGTGGACCGGGCCGAATTACAGCGGCGACTGGATTACCGTGGTAAAGCCCGAGGCTGCTGACACGGCGTACGAAGATTATTTCAACGCAAGTAACGGCGACGGCCTGCTTGTGCTGCCGCTCGTGCCGGGACCTTACGAAGTCCGCTACGTGCAGGGTGGTAAAAAAATTCTCGCACGTGCTCCAATCGACGTAAGGGACGCGGTGGCCAAAGTCGCAGGACCGCCGAGCGGGGTTGCAGGCGCCGACGTCAAAATCAGCTGGACCGGTCCGAACAACGCCGCAGACTGGATTACCATAGTGAAGCCGGACGCAGGCAACACCGCGTATGCCGATTACTTCAATGCGAACAACGGCGATGGCATGCTCGAGTTGTCGGTCGAGCCGGGTCCATACGAAATCCGCTATGTGCAAAGCGGTACAAAGATTCTCGCACGCGCACCGATTGACGTGACGGCCGCGAGAGCCGAACTCTCCGGGCCCGCAAGCGTCACTGTTGGCAGTTCCTTCCAGATCAGCTGGTCCGGCCCTGATTACGGCGGCGACTGGATTACGATCGTCGCGCCCGATGCGGCGCCGAGCGCATACGGTTCCTATGTGGATGCCGCTCGGGGCAGTCCGGCCACTCTGACCGCGCCCACGCAGCCCGGTCCGTACCAACTACGCTACGTGCTCAAGGGCAAGAGCGTGATCGCAAGGCGCGCTATCGATGTTACGCCGGCACCATGACGGCTGGTGCGCCCGCATGACCGATGAGCTGCCGCGCAGCAGCGCTGGAAATCGAACATCGTGGCGACGTAACGGAGCTAAACTGGCGGTGCCGATTGTCGACATCGACAATGCGCTAACTTGATTCACGAACGAATCCGAGTTCGTCCACAATACATAATCAGCTCGTCGTTTGTTGCGCCTATGGGACCGGCCCGGCAAAATCAATCGAAAAGAATCGGATTGGCACATATTCCCGATTCCCTCACGCTTGCAGCACAAGCACTCATCGAGCAAGGTTTCCGGGGATGAAGATCTTACTGTTTGGAGTTCGTACGCCTCTCGTCGTCGACTATGAGGAGACGTGCAGTCGACTCGGTATCGAAGTAATCGCCGGCGTCAGCGTGAACGGTACTCCACGCATGCTTGACCCGTCTCGAGTAGTTGCATTCGATAAGCTCGCCAGCACAGATCTGAATGTACCGTTCATAAGCTGTGCATTTTCTTCGACCAGGAGGAAGGAGCTTTGCGCACTAGCGCTGTCTGCCGGTCTGCACGTTGCCGATGCGCTTGTTGATCCCAATGCAGTTTTGCCCAAGTCGATTCGCGTCGGTGAAGGGACGTTCATAAATGCAGGGGTTGTCATCGGAGGATCGTCATTTGTTGGCGAGCATGTGCTGATCAATCGGGCTGTTTCGATCGGACATCACAGCCTGATCGGTGACTACGTCAGCATCGGCCCGGGGGCGACGCTGGCGAGTAACATCAGGATCGCAGAAGGCGCGGTCATCGGAGCGGGCGCCGTCATACTGCCGAACATGCAGATTGGCAAGGATGCGGTTGTCGGCGCCGGCGCGTTGGTCCGACAAAGTGTCGGCGACGGCGTATTCGTGGTTGGTAATCCTGCCGTTGAAAAACCGTTGAATCGTGAAAAATCCTCACTCAATACAACAGGTGAAGAGTGAGCAGGCAGTTAGCTTTCCAGCGCATATGGCAGCATATAAGTATCGGACGGACTCGGACTTTCATACGTTACTCGGGTGGCGCAGTTAATTACGGCGTACTTGCAAATCTGGTCACACGTTTCTGCGCACTCTTTGATCGAAATAAACTCAGCGAAGGAGACCGCGTCCTGATCGTGACGGCCAACGAAATGGTGGCAAGCGCCGCTTTCGTTGCTGCAATGCTTGATGGCCTGGTCCCGGTCATGTTGTCCGCCGATTCGAAGGATGATCGCGTCAAAGCGATCTTCGAGTCGGTAAGCCCGGCCCTTGTTGTCGTCGACCGCCAGCTGGCCGGGAAAGCCGATGGCGGAAACTCGAAAGCGTTCATGACTGCGGTACCCGCATTGAATGTTCCGTCTGCGACAATGTTTCAAAGCCACTCTGGCATCGGCGCCAAATTGAGGAACATCCTGAATCGTGATCGTCCTGCCACGGTGGACGCCGAGCTGGGACTGCCTGGAAGCGGGCGCGAGCCGCGACTGCCACAAGTTGATGACACCATTGCCTATGTTTTGTTTACCTCCGGCACCAGCAAATTACCGAGCGGCGTACAGATTTCCAGGAATGCCCTGATTGCGCAGCTGGAAACGCTCACTCGTCTTTTCGATTACGACAGCGACAGCCGAATTTTCAATGCGACTCCGTTTTCGCACACCGATGGCCTGGTGCAAGGCCTGCTGTTGGCTGTCGCGAATCAGGCTGCATTGCTGAGGCCCGGACCGTTTTCGCTCCCGGACCTCGAGAATTGGCTGGATCGCCTGGCCGAATTCGAAGCAACGCACTTCATTACAAACCCGACCGTCCTTACGCTGATAGACCGGTTTGCAGCTCACGACGACTACTTCGGCCATGCCGGCTTTTTTAGCATCCTGTCGTCCGCCTCAATCCTGCGAGCGGATTTCTGGGCGAAATTCGAATCCCGATTCGGTTGTTCCATTTACAACCTTTACGGCATGACAGAAACCGTCGCCAACGCAACGTATGCGGGGCGGCATCCCGAAATGGGGCCCGTCGGCACCATAGGGTTTCCGGTGGACTGCGAAGTCCGCCTGGTTGATTCAGGCGCCAACGGCCGCGAGCTGGTTTCCGATCGCGAAGGCGAAATACAAATCCGGGGCGAAAACGTATTCCAGGGATACTGGAAAGATCCCGCCCGCACGGCGACGACGTTGGTCGACGGTGGTTGGATGCGAACCGGAGACCTCGCAAAACGACGCGACGACGGAGCGTTTCAGATCATCGGTCGCTTGTCAGCCGTGATAAACATGGGTGGCCAGTCGATTGTCCCGGAGGAGATCGACGAAGCCCTGGCATCGCACCCCGCAGTGCTGGATGTAGCGACGGTGGGAATGAGCGATTCGGAATTCGACGAAATAGCGGTTTCAGCCGTGGTGCTGGAATCGCCGGCAAGCGAATCAGAGCTGATTCGATTTTGCCGGCAGCATCTGGAACAGTTGAAAGTTCCCAAACGCATCATCGCAATAGATGAAATTCCACGCGGCGGTGCAGGTAAGCCGAAATCGGCGGAACTGCGTACTTTACTTGCGCCACTGATGGCCCATGCGGCTCGAGTTCCGGCAACCGACGACTCCGCTTCGGTCAGTGCCGGCGCGATATACGAATTGGCCGCCGAGGTGTTTCATGTCCCGGCCGAGGATCTGCACGCAGACTCTTCCGCCGCAACGGTGAAGGGCTGGGACAGCTTCAATCAACTTAACCTTTTGATCGAAGCAGAACGACGTTTTGACGTTCGCATCCCCGCCTCGCAGGCCGCTCGCATCAGAACGCTGGGAGACCTTCATCAAGCCATTACGAGGAAGCAGTGAAATGACGCGGTCATTCTTCTTTGTCTGGGTGGCCTCGGTTTCCCTCGCAGCACTGTGCGTTCAGTTACTGCTGGCGATCGAGCACAGAAAGTTTGAGATATATGCCCGGGATATCGGTTCGACTGATACCAGCGAGATACTCTTTATCGGTTCCTCATTGACCCAAAACATCCTGCCCTCCGCAGAGACTCCTTACTCAATGCTCGGTGACGGAAGGTCAGCGGCAATTCGAATAGTCGGCAACATATCCGAGCGCATGTCCAATGCGCTCCTGGCAAATGCCATCGAAGCCGGTACCGAGACTGTTTTTCTCGAGGCCAACGCCTACTTTCACGATTTGGTTGCGCTCACTGAGCCGGCAATGCTGGGACGTCTTACGTCTGTCTCGCGCAAGACCAGCGAAAGTCTGAAACGTGCAGTGAGTTTTCGCAGCAAGTTCGGACCTGTCGGTGAAATTCGAAATGACGGAGACGAGGTACTGGATTGCAGACAGCTGCAATCCGGCGACTACTACCGAATGATCAAGTTGGCTCCCGACAATCCCGACCGCTTACATGCATTGCTGGCCCACGCAAGAGATCTCGGTGTGGACGTGTACTTTTTTGCAACGCCGCGACCGGCTTGCATAGTCAATAGGATGGGCACGGACGAATATTCCGATCTTCTTGCCCACGTTGATCGAATGGCCGCTTTCTATGGTGTCCCGATTTGGCGCCCGGCCGGCGCCTGGCCGGACGAGTACTTCAGAGACGGACATGCGCACGCGAACATTCGTGGCCGCCTGCGCTTCCAGCAAGAGCTGTCTCACTGGTACAGGGCAAGACCATAAGCAGCGCTTCCATCTTCTTGTTGTTGTCGTCCCTCGTCGGAGTGGCGCTGGTCTGGACTCTGCCCCGCCGATACGGGTTGAGCGCGGTCGCTGTTCTGACCCTGTTGTCCGTCTCGATTCTCTCTCCTGCCTCCGGACTTTGGCTGGCGGGTACCAGCCTGCTGACCGTATTGATTGTTCGTGGTTACAGCGCAACCCGTCACCGTGGCTTGCTGGTATTTGTTGCCAGCGCCATTTTATTGACCCTGCTCTTCGTTTCACGACAAACGGGCGGATTCTTCTGGATCGGTGGCGCGTACTTTACGCTTCGCAACATGCACGTCCTGATTGACTGGTGGATGCAGCGCCTGCGGGTTCCAACGACGGCCGATTACCTGAAATACAGCCTTTTTCTGCCCGTGCTGATGGCCGGGCCGATACATCGGCTGGATAACTTCCAGCGCCAGCTCCGCCGGCAACGGCTCGATTCCACGAACCTGTTCAGTGGTGCGGAACGCGCTTTGCTGGGACTGGCGCAGGCGCTTGTAATTCCGTTCGTACTGCGTCGGCTGCAATACGTCAGTACACGCCACATGGAGACTCTTCACCCGTTCCTGCTGCGATGGATTGAGGGGAGTTTCGACTGGCTGATACTTTATTTCAGTTTCGCCGGCCTGACGTCGCTGGCACTCGGCCTGTCGCTTATGATGGGACTCAAACTCGAAGAGAATTTCAATCGGCCCTGGGCAGCTGCAAATCTGATCGAATTCTGGAGCCGCTGGCATATGACTTTGTCACATTGGTGTCGTGACTATGTATTTTATCCCGTAGCCGCCGTAACTCGTCTGCCGATCGTCGGCCTGTTGCTCGCCATGCTGGCAATGGGTCTGTGGCATGATACCAGTGCGTATTACGTGCTGTGGGCAGTGTGGCAAAGCCTGGGAATATTCCTGACACATGTCACGATAAGATTCACCGGCAACAGAGAAGCCGGTCTTTCTGGAAGAATTCTCGGCACGGCGTCCGTATTCGCGTGGTTAAGCCTCACCAAACCGATGGTTTTGCAGTTCCTGGATATTTTTTCCTGATGACACCGTTGTACAACAAACTCACGCGATATCTTTCTCCCGCTGCGTCGAGCGTTCTACTGGCGATAATTTACGCGGCGCTGTTAGTACTGATCGCGATGTTCCTCGGGTCTCGGGCAACGTTTGATCTTATCTACCTGGACCTGGGTCGGTGAGATCACTGCAAGACCCGACATGAAACCGTTGCGCATTCTGATTCTCGGTGCCTCATTCGGAGGCTTGTTAGGCCTGCGAATCGCCGCAGCCGGACACAGGGTCACCTTCGCGTGTCGCGAACAGGAAGCAGCCCTTATCAACCGCGGCAAGCTGCTGCTGCGCTTGCCCGCCAAGGATCATGAAGGCACGATCGAAATCGGCGCAGCGCAATGCCCCGCACCCCCCGGCGCTGGCATTCCGGCGGAAATCGACCCGAATCAGTACGATCTGATCTGCCTCGCAATGCAGGAGCCAAGCTACAGCGCTCCCGGTGTACGCGAGCTGGTAGGACGGATCGCCGCCTCACGCATACCCTGCCTATCGATAATGAACATGCCGCTGCCACCGGACCTTGCCAAGCTGGCGGCGCTGGACGTTCAGTCTTTGGAGGAAATCTATACTGAAGCCGCGCTGTGGTCCGATTTCGATCCTGACCTGATCGCTCTGGCAAGCGCGGATCCGCAGACGACACGTTCGGACTCCAAGGATGCTCTGATAATCTCGGTTACCCTGGCAAGCAATTTCAAAGTCGCGCCGTTCGTCCGGCCGCAGCACCAGCAAGTGCTGCAGCGATTGGCCAACGACATCGATTCCTGTCGGATTCCGGCTGGCGGCGCACTCGTCCAGCCGTTCGTAAGATTGCGATTGTACGAGTCCGTTT
>Ga0224510_10002403_pt1 | contig 11256 bp, 13 predicted proteins | sample SF_May12_sed_USG_FD_170161 | JGI IMG/M metagenome (GOLD analysis project Ga0224510, IMG submission 170161) | Sediment microbial communities from San Francisco Bay, California, United States - SF_May12_sed_USGS_4_1 | ecosystem: Environmental > Aquatic > Marine > Sediment | place: USA: California... | reverse complement strand
TCGGCCGTCTTCCGGGTGGTCGGAGGACCGGAGCTGGCGAAGGCGTTGGCGACGCTCGAGCCGATCACACTCCTCGTCTCGTCGTCCCAAGGTCAGACGGTATGCTTGCTCGCGCTCGATCCGGGGGACGTGTCGGCGTTCGGGCGGGAGGCTCGTCGGTTGGCCGCGCGCGACGTGGTCGCCCGTGTCGAAGCAGAGCCGCATCTGTAGCCACGAGGGAAGAGACACGATCGTGATCATGCCCATCCGCATCCTCGGCGACCCCGTGCTCCGGGCACCGACGAAACCCGTGGAGGTCTTCGACCGCCGGCTGCGCGGCCTTCGAGACGACATGATCGAGACGATGTACGACGCCCCGGGAGTGGGTCTCGCCGGCCCCCAGGTGGGCATCTCGCAGCGGCTGTTCGTGTTCGACGACGGCGAGACGGGCCCTGTGTTCATGGCGAACCCGCAACTCGTCGACGGCCAGGGATCACAACTCGAGGAGGAGGGCTGTCTGTCGATCCCGGGCCCGTACCACGTGACGGAGCGTTTCTCGCGTATCACCTGCCGGGGACAGGACGTCGAGGGGTCACCGTTCGAGATGACCGGGGAAGCGCTGTTGGCCCGCATCTTCCAGCACGAGACCGATCACCTCGACGGCATGCTCTACATCGACCGGCTCGACGAGGACGGCCGCCGCGCGGTGCTGGCCGAGCTTCGCCGCATCGAACTGAGTCTCGAGGAGGGGCCACCGCCCAAGCGTCGCCTGATGCGCCGAGCCGAAAGCTGACCTGTGCGGACGATCTTCCTCGGCAACGACTCCTGGTCGGTGCCCACCCTCGAAGCTCTCGCGTCGGCCGAGCCGGTCGGCGTGGAACTCGTGATCACGAACCCTCCGCGGCCGGCGGGCCGGGGATCGCGACCGACGCCGACGCCGGTCCACGATGCCGCACGCCGGCTGGATGTCGAGGTCATGGAGGTGGCGGGCGTCCGAGAGGGGGAAGGCAGGGCCGCGATCGAGCGGATCGAGCCCGACGTGGTCGTCGTGGTGGCCTACGGCGAGATCCTTACCCCCGATGTGCTCGCGGTGCCGAGGCTCGGCACCGTGAACCTGCACTTCTCGTTGCTCCCTCGGTGGCGTGGAGCCGCTCCCGTGCAGCGTGCGATCCTCGAAGGTGACGAGACGACCGGGGTGAGCGTGATGCTGCTGGATGCCGGACTCGACACGGGCCCGGTGCTCGCGTCGGCCGAGACCGCGATCCGATCCGACGATGACGCAGGAAGCCTCGGGGACCGGCTCGCCAGCGACGGTGCGGGGCTCGTCGTCGACACGCTGCTGGCCCTCGACGCCGGAACCGCGATCCCCGTGGCGCAGACCGACGACGGCGTCACGATCGCGGGGAAGCTCACCTCCGATGAGCGCATCATCGACTGGAGCAACCGCTCCGACGCGATCGTCCGCAGGGTTCGGGCATTCGCTCCGTCGCCGGGCGCGACGACCACGTTCCGAGGGGCCCTCCTCAAGATCGTGCGGGCTTCCTCGTGGCAGGCAGGTGATGCCTCGTCGCCCGGCGAGATCGGAGCCGTGCACGTGGAGCCTGGCGGCGTCCCGCTCGTCACCGCGTCTGGGGGCGAGGTCGCCCTGCTCGAGGTGGTCCCGGCGGGGCGCGCTCGCATGTCGGGCGCCGACTGGGCTCGCGGTGCACGCATCGAGCCTGGGGAGCGCTGCAGATGAGGCAGACCTCGCGCACCGTGGCATTGGAGGCCGTCCGCCGTGTGACGGACGAAGGTGCCTACTCGACCATCGTGGTCCCGGGAGCGTTGCTTCGATCGAAGCTCGATGAGCGCGACCGCGCGTTCGCGACCGAGCTCGCGTTCGGCACGATCCGACATCTGCGGTCGATCGATTGGGCACTCGATCAGGTGGCGAGCCGGCCGGTCAAGCGCATGTCTCCGAGTGCGCGAACCGTGCTGCGCCTCGGCGCGTATCAAGTGCTGTTCTCCGACGTCGCGCCCCACGCGGCCGTGGGCGAGACGGTCGGGCTCGCGGGCGACCGAGAGCGGGGGTTCGTGAACGCGGTGCTCCGACGACTGGCTGCCGAGCCACCCGAGTGGCCCCAAGGTGAGAGCGACTCGGAACGGGCGTTGCGCACGGGGTTGTCTGCGTGGGCGATCAACGAGCTCGCCCGGCTCATCCCGGTCGACGAGATCGAATCGGCCGCACGTGCGTTCGTGACGAAGGCGCCGCTGTGCGTGCGGACGAACACGACGGTGCTCGACCCCGATCGGTTCGAGCGCGCACTGCGCGAGGCGGGTCACGATCCGCGTCCGGCAACGCTGGACCCTTCCTGCTTCCTGCTCGAGAGCGGCGACCCGAGCAGGCTGCCCGGGTTCGGCGAGGGATGGTTCGCCGTGCAGGACCAGGCGTCGGCATTCGTGGTCCGAGCCCTCGACCCGCAGCCGGGAGAGCGCATCCTCGATGCGTGCGCGGCTCCCGGAGGCAAGTCGGTGTACTGCGCCTCGCTCGTCGGTGCCGACGGGTTCGTCGCGGCCGCTGACAGCCATCCGGGCCGGGCCGGCCTCATCCGCCGCAGCGCGGACCGGCTGGGTGTCTACCCGGTCGTGCTCGCCCAGGACGCGCTGGCTCCGGCCGTGCTCGGCCCGTTCGATCGCATCCTCGTCGACGCCCCTTGCTCCGGGCTCGGGTCGGCTCGGCGACGCCCGGAATTGTTGTGGCGCAGTCAGAAGGAGGACCTCAGCAAGCTCGCCCGAACCCAGGTGTCGATCGTGTCCGCGCTGACCGATCTGCTGCGCCCGGGAGGACGGCTGGTCTATTCCGTGTGCACGTTCCCCCGGGCCGAGACCGATGCGGCAGCCGAAGCGATCGTTCGTCACCGACCAGACCTCGAACCGATCGCGATCGCCGGCCCCGACGGTGCCGAAGAGCGGGTTCGCCTGTGGCCCCATCGCCACGGGAGCGACGGGATGTTCGTCGCCGCGTTCACCAAGCATGCCTGAGGCTGCCGGTACGATGGCGAGCGTGGGGAAGCTTGCAGCCTCGATCCTGTCCGCCGACCTCGCGTATCTCGCCGATCAGGTCAAGCTCGTCCACGAGCACGCCGAAGTCATCCATATCGACATCATGGACGGGCACTTCGTACCTCCCATCGCGCTGGGCACGGTGGTGGTCGCCTCGCTGCGACCGCACACCGATCGCACGATGCACGGCCACCTCATGGTGGATGCTCCCGAGTCGTATTTCGAGGAGCTCGCCGAGGCGGGCCTCGACGTCGTGTCCTTCCACCATGAGGCGGTCGCCGAGCCCGTCACCTCGATCGACAAGGCGCGTTCGGCAGGTCTTCGCGCCGGTGTGACGCTGAACCTGGAGACGCCCGTGGGCGAGGTCTTCCCGTACCTCGACCATGTCGACGACGTCATGTTGATGAGCATCAAGCCCGGGTGGAGCGGTCAGGTCCTGGACCCCGAGGTGTATCCGCGCCTGGAGGCGGTTCGAGCCGAGATCGATCGCCGTGGCCTCGAGGTCGATGTCGAGGTCGACGGGGGCGTGAAGATCGACAACGCGCGGCGGGCGGTCGAGGCGGGCGCGACGGTGCTGATCAGTGCCAGCGGCATCTTCCAGGCATCGGATCCGGCCGAGAACGCGCGCGTGCTTCGGGCGATCGCCAACGGGGAGGCTGCCTGATGGCCGAGACCATCCTCGTCGTCGATGACGATCCAGATATCGCACGCTTCGTCGAAGTGAACCTGCGGTCCGCGGGATACGACGTCGCCGTGGCGCGCGATGGAGAGGCAGCTCTCGAGCAGGCGGGCACGTTGCGCCCCGACCTGGTGCTGCTCGACGTGATGATGCCTCGACTCGATGGCTTCGAAGTCGCCCAGAGGCTCAGGAAGAACCCACAGACGGCAAACACGAGCATCATCATGCTGACCGCGAAGGCGCTGTCGGCAGACAAGGTGACGGGCCTGCAGTCGGGGGCCGACGACTACATCATCAAGCCGTTCGATCCGATCGAGCTCCTGGCGCGAGTCAAAGGGACGCTTCGCCGGGCCAAGGAGATGCGCAACCTCTCGCCGCTGACCGGGCTGCCGGGCAACATCCGCATCCAAGAGGAGATCGAGCGACAGGTCCGCGAGGGGCAGCCATTCGCGGTCCTCTACTGCGACCTCGACAACTTCAAGGCCTACAACGACCAGAAGGGGTTCGTCCGCGGCGACCGGCTGATCCAGGCGACCGCTCGGATCATCCAAGATTCCGTGGCCGCCCACGATGGAGCGCACGGGTTCGTCGGGCACGTGGGCGGCGACGACTTCGTCGTCGTCGTGCACCCCGACGTGTCGGAGGAGGTCGCCAAGAGCGTGTGCCAAGGCTTCGACGCAGCCAGGGCCGAGTTCTATGAGCCAAACGACGTCGAGCGAGGGTTCGTGCGCATCGAGGACCGCAAGGGAGTGCTGCAGGACATCCCGCTCGTCGGCATCTCGATCGGTATCGCGTCGAGCTCGCAGCGGCCCTTCGCGCACTACGGCGAGGCGGTCTCGGTAGCCACCGAGATGAAGCAGTTCGCCAAGCGCGACCACGGTTCGTCCTACGCGATCGACCAGCGAGCCTCCTGAGCCGCGTTCACGCCGGACCACCGCTCTTCCCGTCGCTGACGCTCTGCGTATACTCGAGTCAAGAAGCTCGTTTCCGGGGCGGGGTGCGATTCCCCACCGGCGGTGAAAGTCCGCGACCCCATGGCCGCCAGCCGTGGGTGGATCCGGTGCGATTCCGGAACCGACCGTGACAGTCGGGATGGGAGGAGACGGGCACACGGCTGAGCCACCCTCGGGTGGCTGCCACCGCCGTGCGCCTGCCGTGCCTCACACCCATCTCGGGCGGGAGGAGGCACGATGACGTCGAACGACGAGGCGCACATGCGACGGGCCCTAGAGCTCGCCGAGCGTGCGTGGGGCCGGGTCGCTCCCAACCCGCTCGTCGGGGCCGTCGTGATCCACGGCGATCAGATCGTCGGCGAGGGTTGGCACGAGGGTCCGGGTACCGCACACGCCGAGGTGATGGCCTTGCGCGCCGCGGGCGAGCGCTCGATCGACGCGACGGTCGTCACCACGCTCGAACCGTGCAACCGCTTCGGCCGAACCCCTCCGTGTACTCGCGCTCTGATCGAAGCGGGTGTCTCGCGCGTCGTCATCGGGGCCACCGATCCCGACCTCGGGCCCGCCACACCCGGGGTCTCCGAACTGCGAGCGGCAGGCGTCGACGTCGAGGTCGGCCTCCTGGCGAAGGAGGCCCGGGCGCTCAACGTCGCCTTCGATCACCACGTCATGACGGGCCGGCCGTTCGTGATCCTGAAGGTGGCCTCGAGCCTCGACGGCAAGACCGCCGCTGTCGACGGCACGTCGCGTTGGCTCACCGGTGGCTCTGCGCGAACCGACGTGCATCGCCTCCGCGCATGGTCAGACGCGATCCTCGTCGGCGCCGGCACGGCGATCGCTGACGATCCGGAACTGAGCGTGCGGGGTACCTACGCAGGCTCCGCGAGACCACCTCTCCGCGTCGTCGTCGATTCGGCGGGGCGTGTGCCGGCGAGCCTCCGCATGTTCGAGGGCTCGGCCCCGACGCTCGTCGCAACGACCGATCGCACGTCCGAGTCGCGGTTGCGCGCGTGGGGCGATGCCGGTGCGGAGGTCATCGTGCTCGACCCGGACGCATCGGGCCACGTGTCGTTGCCGGCTCTGGTCGGAGAGCTCGGGAAGCGGGACGTGCAGGGCCTGCTCGTGGAAGGGGGCGCGACCGTCGCGTGGAGCGCCGTCAGGGACGGCCTCGTCGACCGCCTCGTGCTGTACATCGCGCCGCTGTTGATCGGAGGCGCCGGCGCACCGACGGTCCTCGCCGGCGATGGATTCGCTCCGATCGAGGCCGCGCTCCGGCTCGATGTGCCGTCGGTCGAAGTCCTCGACCGAGACCTCAAGGTGGTGGTCGATGTTCACGGGCATCGTTGAAGAGCTCGGCACGGTGGCGTCGTTCCGAGATCACCGTCTCGAGATCGACTGCGGCGTCGTGACCGACGACAGTGAGATCGGGGCTTCCGTTGCGGTCAACGGGGTCTGCCTCACCGTCGTGTCTCGCCTGTCCGGCGGCCTCGCCTTCGATCTGTCCGACGAGACGATCGCCCGAACGAGCCTGCGCCGGCTCGCCGCCGGCGCGACCGTCAACCTCGAACGTCCGGTCACCCTGGCGGCACGCCTCGGGGGACATCTGGTGCAAGGTCATGTCGATGGAGTTGGGGACGTCACCGATGTGCAGGCCGACGGTGCCGGCGGCGCGAGGATCCGTGTGGGTCTGCCGGAGCAGCTCCGCCGCTACACGATCGAGAAGGGCTCGATCACGGTCGACGGTGTGAGCCTGACCGTGGCAGAGCTTGACGGCGACGGTGTCACGATCGCCCTGATCCCGCACACGCTCGCTACCACCACCCTCGGCACGGTGACGCCCGGCGACCCCGTCAACCTCGAGGTCGACATGATCGCCAAGTACGTGCAACGACTCCTGGCTGCACCACTTCAGGAGCAGCCGGGAACCATGTCCGCCGACGAAGGAGCGCGACGATGAGCGACACCGTGCCGAGCGAGGGGTTCGACCGCACGATCTTCTCGACGATCCCGGAAGCGATCGAGGATATCCGTCAGGGGCGCATGATCCTGGTCGTCGACGACGCCGATCGCGAGAACGAGGGTGACTTCATCATGGCGGCGGAGAAGTGCACGCCCGATGCAGTGAACTTCATGGTCACCCACGGGCGAGGCATCGTGTGCCTGCCCTGTGCCGCATGGCGGTTGGACGAGCTCGGGATCCCGCAGATGGTCACCGACACGACCGATGGGCATGAGGCGGCGTTCACCGTGTCGATCGACCTCCGTGCCGGGACCACGACGGGAACGAGCGCCCACGACAGGGCGATCACGGCGAAGGCCGTCACCGACCCCGATGTGGCGCCCCACGACTTCCAGAAGCCGGGCCACGTCTTCCCCTTGCGCGCCAGGGATGGTGGCGTGCTCCGTCGGGCGGGGCATACCGAGGCCGCGGTCGACCTCGCAACGATGGCAGGCATGTTCCCGGCCGGGGTGATCTGCGAGGTCATGAACGAGGACGGCACGATGGCGCGTATGCCCGACCTGGTCAAGGTGGCGCGGGATCACGCGATGAAGCTCATCTCGATCGCCGACCTGATCGACTACCGTCGGCGCCGCGAGGTGCTCGTCCAGCGAGTGGCCGAGGCGACGATCCCGACGCCGTACGGGGAGTTTCGGTCCTACGCCTACGAGAGCCTCGTCGACGGCCGCACCCACGTGGCGCTCGTCATGGGAGAGGTCGGTGAGGGGCGAGGGGTGCTGACCCGCGTGCATTCGGAGTGCCTCACCGGCGATGTCTTCGGTTCCCAGCGCTGTGACTGCGGGGCTCAGCTCGAACGTGCCCTGGAGATGATCGGTGAAGAGGGCCGCGGGATCGTGTTGTACGTGCGCGGACACGAGGGGCGTGCGATCGGCATCACGCACAAGCTGCGAGCGTACGAGCTGCAGGATCGCGGTCGCGACACCGTCGAGGCGAACCTGGAACTCGGGTTCCCCGCCGATCAGCGCGACTATGGGATCGGCGCCCAGATCCTCGTCGACCTCGGGGTTTCCACGATGCGGCTGTTGACGAACAACCCCGACAAGCGCGCCGGACTCGAGGGGTACGGATTGGCCATCGAGGATCGCCTTCCACTGCGGATCGAGCCCACGCCGGAGAACATCGGCTATCTGCGCACGAAGCAAGACAAGATGGGCCATCTGCTCGATGTGCCCGAGGCGGAGCCCGACGCGAAGGCCCGCGCGTGACGACGTTCGTCGGCGATCGCGAGGGCTCGGGCCGCCGGATCGCCGTCGTGGCGGCCCGGTTCAACGAGATCGTGACGGCCAAGCTCGTCGAGGGAGCGCGGTCGGCGCTCGCCAAGCACGGGGTCGCCGACGACGACGTCGATGTGGCGTGGGTGCCTGGTGCGTTCGAGATCCCGCTGGTCGCAGCATGTCTGGCCAGGTCGCGGCGCTACGACGCCGTCGTCTGCCTCGGTGCCGTGATCCGCGGCGACACCGTGCACTTCGAGCTCGTGGCCAACGAGAGTGCTCGCGGCATCGCCCAGGTGTCCCTCGACACCGGCGTGCCGGTGATCTTCGAGGTGCTGGCGACCACCGACATGGCCCAGGCCGAGGCTCGCGCCGGGGGGAGCCATGGGAACAAGGGATGGGAGGCGGCCGAGGCCGCTCTCGAGATGGCGTGGTTGATGGATCAGCTTCCTGCGATGGAGCAGACGTGACGTGAGCGGTCGATCGGAGGGGCGCAGATGCTAGTCGACAAGCCGTGGGGCAAGGTCGCCACGTACTCGTGGAACCAGCCGTCGTCGGTCCGGGTGATCACCGTCGAACCCGATCAGGAGACGAGCGTGCACTTCCACCGGATGCGGGACGAGATGTGGGTCGTGCTCGACGAGGGACTGACCATCGAGATCGGGAACCGGGTGGTGCAGGCGCGACCGGGCGAGGAGTTCATGATCCCGGCCGAAGAGACGCACCGGATCCGATGCGGCGGCTCCACACGAGGCCGCATCCTCGAGATCGCGTACGGATATACGACCGAGGATGACACCCAGCGGCTCGAAGACGCCTACGGCCGATCGCTCGAGCCCGACTGGTGAGCGTTCGACCTGCTCGAGCTTCGCGCGTCGACACGCCCGGGGTCCCCCCTCTATACTGCCGTGCCAGAAGTGCACGCACGTGTATTCGCCATGCACCGGGCCTTCCCGGTGCTCGTTCGTCTCGTAGGAGGTGATGCGGGGTCTCCGCCGATCCGCGAATCAACGACCGGATCCGCTCTCCCCAGGTACGACTGGTGGGGGCTGACGGCGAGCAGATCGGGGTGGTCGACTCCCGCGAGGCGCTTCGCCAGGCCCGCGAGCTCGATCTCGACCTCGTCGAGGTCGCACCGCAGGCGAACCCGCCGGTGTGTCGCATCATGGACTACGGCAAGTTCAAGTACGAACGTGACGTCCGGCAGAAGGAAGCTCGCAAGAAGCAGTCGCGGAGCGGGCTGAAGGAGATCAAGTTCCGCCCGAAGATCGACCCCCACGACTACGCAACGAAGAAGGGGCACGTCGAGCGGTTCCTCAAAGGAGGGAACAAGGTCAAGGTCACGATCATGTTCCGCGGGCGCGAGATGGCCCACACGAACCTCGGTCGGAAGATCTTGGACAGGCTCGTCGTCGACCTCGGCGAGTCGATCATCGTCGAGTCGATGCCGAAGCAAGAGGGCCGGAACATGATCATGGTCATCTCGCCCAACAAGCGGTACCAGGAGGCCCAGGCGAAGGCCGAAGCCAAGGCTGCTGCCGAGGCCGAAGTCGGAGCTGAGGTCGAGACCGAGATCGGCGACGACGATCGCGAGCCCGCGACCGACACCGAAGGATGATCCGATGCCGAAGATGAAGAGCCACAGCGCCACGACGAAGCGCTTCCGAGTGACTCGGAAGGGCAAGGTACTGCACCGCAAGGCGACCGGGAACCACATGTTGACGAAGAAGAGCGGCGGTCAGCGACGCCGTGTCGAAGGCATGGCCGAGGTCACGGCCGAGAAGACGAAGATCAAGCGGCTCCTCGGGAAGGCCTGAACCATGGCGCGAGTGAAACGATCGGTCCACGCGAAGAAGAAGCGCCGTGCGGTGCTGGAGCAGGCCAAGGGATATACGGGCACACGTCGCAAGCGCTACCGTGCCGCCAAGGAACAGGTCATGCATTCGGGCATGTACGCCTACCGCGACCGGCGCGATCGCAAAGCCCAGTTCCGCCGCCTGTGGATCGCCCGCATCAACGCCGGGGTCCGCCCTCATGGCATGTCGTACTCGCGCTTCATGCACGGTCTGAAGCTCGCCGGCGTCGAGCTCGACCGCAAGATCCTCGCAGACATGGCTGTCAACGACCCTTCGGCTTTCGCCGCCCTCGTCGAGCAGGCGAAGGACGCCTCGGCCGCGGCCTGAGACCCCCTCGGCGGGAGGCGCCCCGGTGCTGACGTCCGCCAAGAACCCGCGGGTTGCCGCTGCTTCGCGGCTGCGGAAACGGGCCCTCCGCGACCGCGACGGCAAGTTCCTGCTCGAAGGCGCTCAGGCCGTCATCGAGGCGCTCGAGGCCGGGCGGCTCGAGGTGTTGTTCACGGCGGACGCCCTCGACCCGATCGCCGTTCGTGCCGGCCAGGCCGGGATCGAGACCCATCACGTGGCCGACGCGGTGGTTCGCCACCTCACGTCGACGGTCACGCCGCAGGCGCTCGTCGGGGTCGCCTCGTTCCTCGACCTGTCGCTCGGCCACGCGATGTCCGCCGCGTTCTCCGATGAGTCCGGGTGCGCGGCCCTGTTGCACGAGATCCGCGATCCGGGGAACGCCGGCACCGTGCTCCGGTCGGCCGATGCGGTGGGCGCGGGTGCCGTCGCCTTCTCGCAGACCTCGGTCGATGTCTACAACCCGAAGACCATCCGGGCCTCGGCGGGATCGGTCTTCCATCTGCCGATCGTCAAGGGGGTCGCGACGCTCGACGCGATCGCGCAGGCCAAGGACCTCGGAGCGCGGGTTCTCGCGATGGCGGGTGACGGTGAGACCGATCTGTACAGGACCGACCTTTCGAGTCCGGTGCTATTCGTGTTCGGCAACGAAACCCGGGGGCTCCCGGACGACATCGCCGCAGCGGCCGACGATACGGTTCGCGTGCCCCAGTCGGGACGGGCGGAGTCGCTGAACCTGGCCGCTGCCGCCACCGTGTGCCTGTTCGAATGGCAACGGCGTCGGCTGCGGGCGGCCGAAGCGTTGGAGAGCATCATCGGAGCCGCCGCGCACGACATCCGCTCGCCCCTCACCGCGATGAAGGGTTTCGGGTATGCCCTCGAACGACGATGGGACACGATGTCCGAGGAGCAGCGCACCCTGATGCTGCAGGGCATCGTGCACGACGCGGATCGTATGGACACCGTGCTGCGGCTGCTCGTCGATGCGGCGCGCGTCGTCGACGGCAACCTCGAGGTGTTCCCCGAACAGGTCGACGTCGGGGCGCTCGTGCACTCGGTGGCCGAGGCCCAGCGCCGCGACCCCGATCATCCGCCCATCGAGTGGGTCGGGCCCGCCGGCACGGTGTTCACCGATCCCGCGCGACTGAAGACCGCCCTGCTCGTGTTCTTC
>Ga0224510_10002401_pt1 | contig 11261 bp, 11 predicted proteins | sample SF_May12_sed_USG_FD_170161 | JGI IMG/M metagenome (GOLD analysis project Ga0224510, IMG submission 170161) | Sediment microbial communities from San Francisco Bay, California, United States - SF_May12_sed_USGS_4_1 | ecosystem: Environmental > Aquatic > Marine > Sediment | place: USA: California... | reverse complement strand
TAGACCAAAGTGACGTTTGCCGACATCGTGGAGAATGGCCGCCCGGACCAGGTCCCGCCGTTCGGTCGTGGATGCCACGTCCAATCCGCACTCGACGCCGTGGCGCTGATCAGCCGTGTTCTGAGCGTCGAACATGGAACGCTCCACCGGGGACAGAAACTCATCCACGAAGGAGTCTTCGTCGGTATTCAGTGGCCGGGCGGTTACGACGTCGAAGAAACGGGCGGTCAGATGCGTCCAGGACCCGGGCATGTGGTCAGTGGCGGGTCTTGCAGTCCACACACAGGATCGACGCCGGCCTCGCTTCGAGCCTCGCCGCGGGGATCTCGGTGCCACAAGACGCACACACCCCGTAGTTGCCTTCTTCGATCCGCGCCAGGGCGGCATCGACGGCGTCGAGCTGTGCCTTGAGCGTCTCAGCCAACCCGAGACGTTCGGTTCTCTCGGCGGTGGCCGCCCCGGCGTCGGCGAATCCGTCCCCGTAGTCGACGTCGGCGCGGAGATCTCCGCTCTCGGTGGCACCGAGCTCCTCGAGCTGGTGTACGAGGCGTTGCCTCTCGTCTATGAGGGACTGTTTCGCTGATGCGGTATCGATTGCCATTGGCGGTCCTCGAGTGGAATCCTGCGGCCAGGCGGCGACCCCCTCGTGCGGGTTTCGCAAGCTTTACGGACCTGGTCTGAGCAAGACAATAGCGTGACCCGACGCTGTTGGCCTCACTTCACCCGCGCCCCGCCGAACGGACCGCGACCCGAGGGTGGCGTCATCCCTGGTCGTCGCGAAGCACCGACCAGAGGAGGAGGGCCAATCGGGTCTTCGCATCCTCGAGTTGTCCACTCCGGGCACGGGCAATTGCATCGTCGAGACCGACGCGGACGATGTGGGCGTGATCCTCTTCAACTCCGTCCGGGCGGCGTTCCACCGGCCGGAGATCGGCGGCGGCATACAAATGGATCACCTCGGAGGTGTATCCCGGGGAGGGAAACATCGGGAAGAGGTCGATGAGCCGGCCGGGTGTCATGCCGATCTCCTCCTCCAGCTCGCGTCCGGCCGCTTCCTCGGGTGGCTCCTCGGCCGAGTCGAGTTTTCCGGCCGGAATCTCCAGCAGCGGGCCCCCGACTGCGGCCCGATACTGGCTGATCAGAACCACGTCCTCGCCGTCGATGGGGAGTATCCCCACGCCTCCTCCGTGGCGGACGACGTCCCGGTGTGCCGTCCGTCCGTCGGGCGAACGCAGTTCGACATCGAGGAGATCGAGGATGAGTCCCTGAGCGCGGACCGTGGATCGGACGATCTCGAAGGTCACGACCGGTTCATCATGCCGTCTGTTTCGGCGACCGTCACCGAGAGTCCCGATGCCGCCCAGCGGCAGCAGAAAGCCCTCGGAACAGAGGGTGAGGCTGGTCGGGTCGCGATTTGAACTCCGGGTGGGCTTGGGTGGCCACGAAGAAGGGGTGGTCGGGAATCTCGATGAACTCCACGAGGGAATCGTCGGGAGCGACGCCCGACAGCATGAGGCCACCTTTCTCGAGGTCCTTGCGATAGCGGTTGTTGACTTCCCACCTGTGGCGGTGCCGCTCATAGATGAGCTCATCCTGGTAGAGCTCACGGACGATGCTGCCTTCGACGAGACGCGCCGGGTACAAGCCGAGACGCATGGTCCCACCCTTCTCCTCCACGTCGCTCTGGCTCGCCATGAGATCGATCACGGGGTGAACGGTGGTGGGGTCGAACTCCGTGGAGTTGGCGCTTTCTAGGCCGATCACGTTTCGGGCGAACTCGATGACGGCCGTCTGAAGTCCGAGGCACAGGCCGAGGAACGGGATGTGGTTCTCCCGGGCGTACCTGATGGCTGCGACCTTGCCCTCGACCCCGCGGGCCCCGAACCCACCAGGGACCACGATTCCGTCGAGGTCTTCCAGGTAGCTCGACGCAAGCATTCCCGTCAGTTCGTCGCTCGGGATCCAGCGCAAGTCGAGCTGGAGTCCGGCGTCGGCGCATCCGTGCCGAAGAGCCTCTGCCACCGACAGGTAGGCATCGGGGAGATCGACGTACTTGCCGACGATTCCGATGGTGACGGGACGCGATGCCGTCTGCATCCGGGTCACGATGTCGCGCCAGTTGTCCAAGTCGGGGGCTCCCGTCACGATCCCGAGGCGGTCGCACACGACGCCATCGAGTCCGCCCTCGTGAAGCAGCAGCGGAACCTGGTAGATACTCGAGGCGTCGAGAGCGTTGATGACCGCCTTGGGGGCGACGTCACAGAACAGTGAGATCTTCCGTCTCACGGATTCGTCGATCGGCCGGTCCGATCGCAGAACGATGATGTCGGGATGGATACCCTTCGACCGGAGTTCCGCCACGCTGTGCTGGGTGGGTTTGGTCTTGAGCTCCTCGGCCGAGCCGATGTAGGGGACGAGAGTGACGTGGAGGTAGAGCGCGTTCTCCCGTCCCACGTCGTTGCCGAACTGGCGGATGGCCTCGAGGAACGGGAGGCTCTCGATGTCGCCGACGGTGCCCCCCACCTCGGTGATGACGACGTCGGCCTCGCCTTCCTCACCGACGCGGGCGATGCGGGACTTGATCTCGTTGGTGATGTGCGGGATGACCTGAACCGTGTCGCCCAGGTAGTCACCTCGCCGTTCCTTCTTGATGACCGAGAGGTAGACCGAGCCGGCAGTGACGTTGGACGTCCGCCGTAGGTTGGTGCCAACGAATCGTTCGTAGTGGCCGAGGTCGAGGTCCGTTTCGCCCCCGTCGTCGGTCACGAACACCTCGCCGTGCTGGAACGGGTTCATGGTGCCCGGGTCGACGTTGATGTACGGATCGAGTTTCTGGATGACGACCTTCAGGCCTCTGGCGTTCAGGAGCCGGCCCAGAGAGGCGGCCGTGATGCCTTTGCCGAGGCTCGAAACGACGCCACCGGTGACGAATACGTACTTGGTGCGGAGGGGTTCTCGGGGAGGCACGGCCTCTGTTTGCCCGTCTGATCGCCCCTGAGAACCGTGGTTGAAGAGATCCTGCGCCACGGGAGGCCACGGTAGCAGCCCTGCGCCTGCCGCCGCGCGATCCAATTCTTGGAAGTGGGTTCAGTTGATGCGGCGATCTCCGCTCCACAGGCGTTCTCTGAGCACGTACTTCTGGATCTTTCCTGTCGAGGTCTTGGGCAACTCGGGAACGATCTCCACTGTGTCCGGCACCTTGAAACGAGCGAGGAGGTCCCTCACGTGTTCGACGATGTCGTCGGGGGTGACCGTGGAACCACTCTTCACCGTGACGAACGCTTTGGGGCGCTCGCCCCACTTTTCGTGGGGCATCGAGACGACGGCCGCCTCGAGCACGTCGGGATGGCTGACAACGGCCTGTTCCACCTCGATGGTCGAGATGTTCTCGCCGCCGGAGATGATGATGTCCTTGGCCCGGTCCCGGAGTTCGATGTAGCCGTCCGGGTGCCAGACACCCAGGTCGCCGGAGTGGAACCACCCACCGCTGAAGGCGCGTTCGGTGGCGTCGGCGTCGTCGTAGTAGCCGGCCATCACGTTGTTGCCTTTCATGACCACTTCGCCCATGGTGGCGCCGTCCCGGGGGACGTCGTTCATCTGCTGATCGACGACCCTGATCGGGTCGGCTCCGATGTAGGCGACCCCCTGACGGGCGATGAGGCCAAACCGCTCCGGATCCGGCTTGTCCGACCATTCGGTACGGACCTCGCATACCGTGTAGGGCCCGTAGGTCTCGGTGAGTCCGTACACGTGCACGGTCTCCGCCCCCAGTTCGGCCATCTGGGCGATGATCGTCGGAGAAGGGGGCGCACCGGCGGTCGTCACGACGAAGTCGCGACCAAAAGGAGCGGCGCCGGAGTCGTTCACCATCGAGATCAGCACGGTGGGAGCGGCATTGAGGTGGGTGACACCTTCGGATCCGATCAAACGCCAGATCTCGCCCGGGTCGACCGCCCGCAGACAGACGCTGGTGCCACCAATCGCCGGGAGGCCCCACGTGGTGCACCACCCGTTGCAGTGGAACATGGGCAACGTCCACAGGTACACCGAGTCGGGCGTGTGCCTGCTGTGCAGCAGTTCGGCGAGGGCATTGAGATGTGCCCCGCGGTGGGTGTACATCACGCCCTTGGGGCGTCCCGTGGTTCCCGAGGTGTAGTTGATTGAAATGATCCGCTCCTCGTCGTCCACCCGGAACGGCAGAGGCTCGTCGGTGCCCGCGGCCAGAAACTCCTCGTACGGAGTGTGGCCCGCGACCTCGGGCGCACCCGAATGCGGATCGGGGACGACGATCACGCGCTCGAGGTTGGGGCGGTCACCAAGATGAGGTTCGACCGTGGGAAACAAGGCCGAGTCGACGAAGAGAATCGATGCGCCCGAATGATCGAGGATGTATGCGATTTCGGTGCCCGACAGCCGTGTGTTGATTGCCACCAGGATCGCGTGGACGAGCGGCACCCCGAAGTGTCCGATGAGCATCTCGGGCAAGTTGGGCATCAGGTAGGCGACACGATCGCCCGGCCGCACTCCGGCCGCCTGAAGCGCCCTCCCCAACCGGTTCACGTGCGCCTTCATCTCCGCGTACGTGATCGAGCCGTCCTTGTACCGGATTGCAGGCTTGTCACCGAAGACATCGGCCGACCGTTCCAGAAACAAGAGCGGTGTCAGTTCGGTGATCGAAACTCGGTCGCGCATGAACCGAAGCCTATCGTCCCGTTCAATGCTCGCCGGTGAAACGCGCCCGGTGGGCACGCTCCATATCGATCCGCTCGAATCGGCTGGAGCCGACCTCGATGGCCGTCAACTCGGCCAAACAGCATCCCGCTTCTCGAGAAACGCCCCGATTCCCTCCTTGGCATCGGGAAGGCGAGCGTTCGACGCCATCACTGCTTTGGTCAGGTCGTATGCCCGATGCTCGTCGAGTTCCACCTGGCTGTAAAAGGCCTCCTTGCCGATCCCGAGGACCCTGGGGCTGAAACGGACGATGCGATGCAGTAGTCGCTCGACCTCGGCGTCCAACTCGGCGACCGGCACGACCCGGTTGACCAATCCCCAATCCAGCGCCGTCATCGCATCGATCGGTTCACCGGTCAGCAACATCTCGAGGGCGCGTTTGCGTCCGACCGCCCGGCTGATGGGAACCATGGGAGTCGAGCAGAAGAGGCCGATCTTGACGCCCGGCGTGGCGAACTTCGCTGTGTCGGCGGCCACGGCGAGGTCGCAGGCGGCCACGAGCTGACACCCTGCCGCAGTGGCGATGCCGTGCACCTTCGCTATCACGGGTTGCGGCACCTTGTGGATTGTCTCCATCAAACGGGTGCACACATCGAACAGCTCCGCATAGAACGCAGGATCCCGATCGAGCATCTCTCCCAGATCGTGGCCGGCCGAGAACGCGGGGCCGTCTCCGGCGACGACCACGGCCTGGCTCGACTCGGGAAGGCTTTCGAGCGCTGCCTTCGCCTCGTTCATCAGCGCCAGCGACAAGGCGTTGCGTCGCTCTGGACGAGCCAACGTGAGGGTGGTGATGGGGCCTGAGTGGGAGACGCGGATGTGTTCCATGTCGCGAGTATGCCCGCTATCGCTCACCTGTGCCCGGAGTTGCTCAGGGATTGGCGGTGCGAGCGAGCGTGATGAGTTCCTCTGCAGCCTCCCGGCCCCGTTCTGAGTCGGGAAGACCCGCGAGCATCCGGCTCAGCTCCTCGAGCCTCTCCGCACCATCCACGCGCCGGAGGGAAGCCGTGGTGGCGTCCCTCTCGATCACGTAGTGCGTGTCGGCGAAAGCCGCGACCTGGGGAAGGTGCGTCACACACAACACCTGGCTGCCGGAGGCAAGCGTCGCCAGCTTTCTCCCCACCGCGAGCGCCGTCGCGCCGCCGACGCCGGCATCGACCTCGTCGAATACGAGTGTCTCGGTGTCGCCCGCGCCCCCCGCGAGACGGAGGGCGAGGATCAACCGGCTGAGTTCGCCACCGGAAGCGACCTTCGAGATCTCACCGGGGTTCATCCGGGCATCGGAGGCGAAGAGAAGTTGGGCGCGGTCGGCTCCCGACGGACCGGGAGGCGCCTCCTCGATACGCGGGGCGAGGACCGGATCGGTGAACCCGAGTTCGGTGAGGATCGCTCGGGCGCGATCGGCGAGAGTGCGGGCGGCCTGGTCGCGGGCCGTTCGCAATCGACCCCCGAGCCGGGCCAGTTCCCCTTCCGTCTGGGCGATTTCGGTGCCCAACGAATCGGCCCGAGCAAGCAGACCGGCGAGGTGATGGGATCGTTGCTCCATCTCGGTCCCGAAGGCGGCCACATCGGCGAGGGAGGGTCCATACTTGCGCTTGAGGTCCGAGAGCTGGTGCGCTCTCTGTTCGGCTTGTTCGAGTTCTTCGCCGTCGAAGTCCAACTCGGAAACGTTCCGACTCAGCTGGGCGGCGATGTCGCCAAGCTGAGCTTCGGCGCTTCCGAGCTCGGCGAGCAGGTCCCCCAACGTCGGGTCGACGGCGGTGGCCTTCCTGACCTCGGTGACGGTGCTTCCCAAGCGATCTCGAGCCACGTCGAGGCTGTCCGCCCCTGCCGCCAGGTGGAGGCGGAGGGTCTCGGCATTGCGGAGGCGGCCCAACCGGACCTCGAGCCCGTCGAAGTCGTCATCGGTGATGGCGGCCGCCGCGATCTCAGAGGCCTGGTGGTTGGCGAGGTCTCGCTCGCGCTCCAGCGAGTGGCGGTCCCCGCCGAGTCGCGTCTGGTCGGCGAGCAGCGTGTTGTACGCCGCCCAGGCGTGCCGGTACTCGGACAAGACTGCCGCTCCGTCTTCATCCAGGAGTGAGTCGATGAGCGCTCTGACCTCGGCCGGCTTGGTGATCGCCAGTTGATCATGTTGGCCGACGATCTCCACCAACCCGTCGGTGGCGGCATCGAGTGCGCCTGCCGAGGCCACCGAGCCGTCGAGATACGCTCGTGACCGACCCGACCGAGTCAACCTTCTACCGGCAGCGATCTCTCGTTTCTCACGAGTGAGAAATCGGCCCTCGGCGGCCGCCTCGTCGGCGTGTGGTCCAATGAGCTCGCCCCGCGCCGATTCACCGAGCAGCAACCGCAGTGCACCGAGCAGCAGGGTCTTTCCCGCGCCTGTCTCACCCGTGATAACCGTGAACCCGGCGCCGGGTTCGAGCCGGGCGTGGTCGATGATGCCGAGGTTGTGAACGATCAGTTCGTCGAGCATGTCATGTGAGTCCGAACTTCCGGGTCACCCGCGCCGCAAAGCCCTCCGTGTCGTAGCGAACGAATCCGATCGGGTGTTCGCCTCGGGTGATCGTCACGACGTCCCCTTCGCTCGCCTCTCCGATCTCGAAGCCGTCGACGCTCACTCGGACGGGACGGTCGGCCGCCACCCGTACCCGAATCATCACGTCGGGCGGGAGCACCAGCGTCCGGGCGAACAGAGAGTGCGGGGCAACCGGCGTGAAGAGGAGCGTGTCGAGGGCCGGGTCGACGAGCGGTCCACCGGCGGAGAAGGCATAGGCCGTCGAACCGGTGGAGGTGGCGATGACGATGCCATCGGCTCGATGGGTGAGGAAGTTCTCGCCGTCCACCTCCACGTCCAGGACAACAAGTCGTTGGGATTCGATCTTCTCGACGACCACGTCGTTGAGACCCACCTGACGGCTGCCGTCCTCGAGCGTTGCACACAACGTGAGTCGGGGTTCGACCCGGTAGTCACCATCCGCCAGCCGGGCGAGCGCCGGCTCGAGGTCCTTTGGCTCAACCTCCGCCAGGAACCCGATCGTGCCGAGGTTGAAGCCGAGCACCGGGCGACGGGCGTGATACGCCTGGCGGGCGGCGTCCAGGACCGTTCCATCACCACCGACGGCCACGATGACGTCGCAGTCCGGGTCGGCGGCCGAACCGACGACCAGTCCGTGTCGGGCCGCGGCGTTCTGCAGCCGCTCCGCGAATTCGCATGCAGCCGCCCTGCCCTCGTTGACAACCAACCCGAGTTTCATTCCGGGATCTCCACGTCGCGTGTCGGGGCGGATCGTACGCACCAGACGAAGAATTCCCGATTCCCCTTTGCCCCTGGCACCGGCGAGGCGCACACCGCCTGAGTACCGATCCCGGCTCGGCCGAGGCACTCGATGACCGAACGGACCGCGCCCGCCCGCGCCTCCGAGTCGCGTACGATTCCTCCCTTGCCGACATCACCTCGTCCGACTTCGAACTGAGGCTTGACCAGGAGCACCAGATCGGCACCGTCCTCGGCGAGGGCCGCGAGCGCCGGTGCCACCGTGCACAAGGAGATGAACGACAGATCGGCGACGATGAGGTCGAACGTAGCCCCGAGCTCATCGGGCCCCACGTTCCGGATGTTCGTCCTATCGAACACCTTCACCCGCGGATCGTTGGTGAGCCGGCTGGAGAGTTGGCCGTAGCCGACGTCCACTGCACACACGGACTCCGCCCCTCGCTGCAGTAGAACGTCGGTGAAACCCCCGGTGGACGCCCCGGCATCCAGCGCTCGGCGGCCCTGAACGTCGAGGTCGAAAGCGTCGAGGGCTCCGTCGAGTTTCAAGCCACCCCGCCCGACGAACGGCGGCGGCTCGGCCACCAGTTCGATGACCGTACCGGCCTCGACGAGGCTGGCGGGCTTGGGATTCATGACACCACCCACGGTGATGGCGCCACCAGAGATCATCTCGGCCGCCTGACCTCGGCTGCGGGCCAGCCCCCTCCGCACGAGTTCGGCGTCGAGACGCCTCCTCGTCAGCGTTCCTCCGCTTCGAGTGCGCGGGACAGCATGTCGGCGATTGCCACGGCGGGCTCGGCTGCGTCGGCCGGGTCTGCGGCATGCAGGCTTTCGATCGCCTCCTCGGCCGCTTCCACGAGGTCGGAACCCGACTCGAGGTGATCCGCCTCGGCGTCGCGGGCCCATTCGGCGTCAGGGCTTGCCGGAGCGTGCATCCCGACTGTTTGAGGTTCGATGGTGCTATCCATGGTTCCATTATCGCCGACAGGTGTGACAGGAACCGGAATGCTCCCGATTCGAGATGACAATCCGACCGTACGGTCGACGGTACTCAACTGGGCGATCATCGCCGTCACGGTGGCGGTCTACCTCCTCGTCCAACCGCGGTCCGAGGGCGAGCTGGCGTCTTTCTTGTACGCCGAGGCCACGATCCCATGTGAGGTGTTGACCGCGGAGCCCTTGTCGATCCCGGAGATTGAGCAAGGTACCTGCGGCCGGGGCGGCGACCCGCTCTTCGCCGAAAAACCCATCTGGTGGAGTCTCGTGGCGTCGATCTTCTTTCACGGTGGGTTGTTCCACCTCGTCGGGAATCTCTGGATGTTGTGGATCTTCGGCAACAACATCGAGGATGAACTCGGACACGTCCGGTATCTCGTCTTCTATCTGGTTTCGGGTGTGCTCGCATCGCTCGCCCACGTCGCTCTCAACCCGCGGTCGACTATCCCGCTGGTCGGCGCTTCCGGGGCCATCGCCGCAGTGATGGGCGCATACCTCGTACTCCACCCGCGAGCCCGCGTGACCTCGATCATCCCACCCCTGTTCTTCCTTCCGTTCCGCGTACCGGCAGCCGTCTTCCTCGTACTTTGGTTCGTCGGCCAGTTCGCCATCGACACCTCAACCGGGGTGGCCTGGGAAGCTCACGTCGGCGGTTTCGCGGTCGGCGCTGCGTACGCGTGGCGGCTTCGCCGGGCCGGTCGGCTCGAGCGTCAGATCCCCACGTGATCTGGTAGATCGGCGATGCTGGCGAGTACGGCATCCGGCGCAGGACACACTTCTGCCGGATCGCTCACCACTCCGGTCAGCACCAGCACCGACCGCCACCCTTCGATCTCAGCCATGGCGAGATCGGTGTCGGGTCGGTCACCGACCATCCACACGGGACCGTCGCCGAGCATTGATCGGAGCCTGGCACGCATCGGCTCGAACGGCTTTCCCGCGAGCTCCGGTTCCTGCCCTGCCGCCGTGCTCACGGCCGCCACGATGGCCCCGGCCCCCGGCAACAGCCCGTCCGATGTCGGAAAGGTCGCGTCGTGGTTGGTGCCGATGAAGCGTGCGCCATTCCCCACCGCCCTCATGGCTGCGGTGAGTTTGGCGTAGTCGACTCCGAAATCGACACCCACGATGACACTGCGGGCGGTGAGCGGGTCCTCGGTCACCGCCAGCCCGCATTCGCCGATCGCCTCGGCGATGCCCGGTCCCCCGAGGAACAACACCGGTCCATCGTTCGGGCGGAGCATTCCTCCGGCCGCGCTGGATGAACTGATGAACTGCTCGGGCGATGCCGGATACCCTGTCAGCCTCTCGATCTTCGACGCGCCTTCCGACCGCGTTCGCCAGGAGTTGTTGGTGGCGAACAGCAGCTGTAGCCCGGCGTCGTGGAGCGAACGAAGGGCGGCGCCGGCCCCGGCTATCGCGGTATCGCCGATGTAGACCACACCATCGAGGTCGAGAATAACCGTGCCGTTCACCGGGACGTTCTCTCCCGCCACCGCTGGGTGATCACCGTGAGGAGTCTGGTGGTGAGGTCCACCGAATCCACGGAGACCCTCTCGTCATGGCCGTGGAACATGGCCAGGAAGTCGGGGAACGTGACCTGACGATCGAACAGGCCGACGCCGTAGGCGGTCACGCCCCGGCGGCGGAAGAATCGAGCGTCGGTCGTCGCGGGCATCATGGTGGGGATGGCATTCCGGCTGCCGGTGACGTCGTCGAGGGCGTCGACGATCGTCTCCCACAAGGCGCCGGCTGTCGGCGTGGCATTGGCGGGATGGTCGGCCACGGGGACGAGTTCCACCCGATCCCGCGCCGAGCCCATCGCCTTTCCGAGAAACTGATCGACATCGTCCCGGGTCTGACCCGGGAGTGCCCTCAAATCCACCTGAGCCTCTGCCCAGTCGGCCACCATGTTCGCCTTGACGCCTCCGGTGAGCACGTTCGGGCTCACGGTGAGATGGGTGCAAGCATGGACGTAGGCGGCCATCCGCGGATCGGTGGCCGCCAGTCGCTCGATCGCCTCGTCGACGAGGTCGGCATCGAGCAGAGCGTCATCCAGTCCGGTGGCGCCGACGAACTGTCGCCACTCGTCGGTGATCGCCGCCAACGCCGGGGTCGTGAACAAACCGTGCAAGGCCTCCACGAGGGGAGCCAGCGCATTGTCGGCCCCGTAGGGAACGGACCCGTGACCGGGCGTTCCCCGGGCCACCACCCGGGTCCAGTGGGGGCCCTTCTCGCCCACGGCCACCGGGTAACCCAC
>Ga0224510_10002400_pt1 | contig 11265 bp, 11 predicted proteins | sample SF_May12_sed_USG_FD_170161 | JGI IMG/M metagenome (GOLD analysis project Ga0224510, IMG submission 170161) | Sediment microbial communities from San Francisco Bay, California, United States - SF_May12_sed_USGS_4_1 | ecosystem: Environmental > Aquatic > Marine > Sediment | place: USA: California... | reverse complement strand
TGAAGGATGGCCCACTCGCCCCCAAGACATGTCGGTGATATGCAGCAATCCATCGATCCCACCGAGGTCAATGAATGATCCATAGTCGGTGATATTCTTGACCGTCCCTTGAATCAGTTGACCTTCCTTTAGCGTGGCCAGCGTCGTCTGCCGCTTTTTATCCCGTGTTTCTTCAAGCAGCACGCGACGAGAGACGACGACGTTCCCTCGCCGATGATTGATCTTGATGATCTTCAGGGGAAAGGTCTTTCCCACAAGTCCATCCAGATCACGAACAGGGTGCAAATCAATCTGCGAGCCTGGCAGGAACGCTTTGACGCCGATATCGACCATCATTCCGCCCTTGATGCGCGACACAATTTTGCCTTCAATGCTCTTTTCTTCGTTGTAGAGCTTCTCGAGTTCTTCCCAAATCTTCATCTTGTCGGCTTTTTCCTTGGAAAGAACGAGATTGCCGTCCGCATCTTCACATTCTTCGATGTACACTTGGAGACGGTCACCGACCTTGAGATTCTGAAGTTCCTCGGACGTAAAATGGTCGCGAGGAATCATGCCCTCAGATTTGTAGCCGATATCGACGATGACCTTATCTTTGGTCTGGGCCACCACGCGGCCTTCGGTAATCGTGCCTTCCTCGAGGTTGCGAAAGGTCTCCTCGTACAATGCGGCCAATGCATTGCGGTCTAACTGAGCATCACTGCTATTGGATACCGTACCCATATGAAGGTCCTACTCTTTCCGACTGTTGTCGGGTGCTGATGGTGAAATCGCCGACCTCACTCAGCATTGTGAGCATCGGCGGTCTGCCTGTTCGACGTGCCTACATCCAGACTGTCTTTACCTTTGGGAGCGGGAACTTGACCTAAGGCTGCAATCTGTTCGATCACCGTCCGGCTGACGTGTTGATAAAACTGTTTGGTGGCTGCCCTCTCTTGTTGTTGCTCGGTTTCGAACTGAATAGGATCCCCGAATCGTACCGTCACCGGACGCAACCGTGGCCAGGACGCACCCGGCGGAAGGACGTCAAAGGTCCCTTTCAGATATGCCGGTACGACCGGGCATCCGGTCTGCGATACAATCACTCCAATACCTGCTTTTGGCTCCCGCAAATGACCATCATGACTGCGCCTGCCTTCCGGGAAAATGACCACGACATTTCCCGCTCGAATCAGGTTAATCGCCTTGCCAAACGCCTCGCGATCAAGGCGACCAAGCCGCACTGGGATCCAACCCAATGCCTGTAATACGCCGTTCAATACCGGGATCGGGAACAAATCATTCCGTCCCAGATACCAGGCCCTTCGAGTCAACCCGCAGCCAAGCAGGGGTATGTCAAGGTAACTGGCGTGATTCGCGGCAATGAGAAAACCTCCGGTGCGTGGAACCTGTCCCTCCACTCGATACCGGAAACACATCTTCCCGGCGACCCTGGCCAGCACCCACAGAAATCCGTAGACAATCCCGCTCACAACCCAGTCGACATGGTTGAGACCATTAACTCCACTACCTGCTCCGGGCTGAGCGTAGAGGTATCAATCGATCGTGCGTCAGGTGCTGGAACTAGTGGATCAATCGGTCTGCTCCGATCTCGCAAATCTCGATCCGATAGATCCTGATACGTCACCTCAATTGTTTCTCCACGACCTGCAGCCACAAGTTCACGGTGCCGTCTCTCAACACGAATGTTGGCATCTGCGTCGAGGAAAAATTTGTACGGCGCGGCAGGAAATACTTTTGTCCCGATATCACGTCCTTCCGCAACCACCGAACCGCGCTGGCCGATTTGGCGCTGGATCGGCAGCAACCATTCGCGAACTCCCGGAATAGCAGATACCACGGAAGCAGCCGTGGTCACGTCCGGTGCACGGAGTTCCCCAGTCACATCGATACCATCCACCAAGACTTGCACCGCGCCATTTTGAAATTGCATATGCAGCGAGGTCGATGGCAATAACTTCACGACCTGCTCACGGTCAGTCGGAGGTATGTTCGACCGTAACGTCTTCCATGCGACGGCTCGGTACAACGCCCCTGTATCAAGATATAGACATCCGAGACGAGCCGCCAGTAACTTGGCTACCGTGCTCTTCCCCACTCCGGCTGGCCCATCAATCGCGATAATCACCCAGCACCTGTTCCATTCAAGTCACACGAACACGTCATCAAGTGTTCACAAGTTGAGCGAGTACCTCTCTAAAATTGGGGAAGGAGGTGTCCACACAACCTGTATCAGCAATCGTCATGCTTTGTTTTGCGGTAAGACCTCCGATGGCAAGCGACATGGCCACCCGATGGTCTCCATGGCTCTGCGCCGAGTTCGAGGCTTTGAGGCGCCCGTTTTCTCCACCTTGCCCTAATCCTCGGATGACCATCCCGTCCGCCCGCTCCTCCACGAGGGCCCCCATCGCACGCAGTTCGCCGCTCATGGTCGCAATCCGATCACTCTCTTTGACCCTCAGTTCTTCGGCTCCAGCAATCACCGTCTCTCCATCCGCCACAGCCGCGGCCACACACAGGACAGGAAATTCATCGATCGTTTTGGGGATGAGTTCAGAACCAATGGTGACACCCTTTAGCGAAGCAGACCTTACACGAAGATCGCCGACCGGCTCGCCGGCCTCTTCTCGCTGATTCAGCACCTCGATATCAGCGCCCATCTTTCTCATGACGTCCAGCAGGCCGGTTCTCGTCGGATTCATCCCCACCTGACGAAGGGTCACGTCAGATCCCGGCACGATCGTCGCTCCAACGATAAAGAACGCCGCGGCGGAGAAATCTCCAGGAATTGTAATATGAACACCATGCCAACCGACAGACGGTCGCCCTTGCAAAACCAGAGTACCCTGTTCTCTCGTGAGAGGAATTCCGAAGAATTGGAACATCCGCTCAGTATGATCTCGCGACAGACTCGGCTCCTTATAGCGAGTCTTCCCTTGAGCATACAGCCCGGCAAGAAGGAGAGACGACTTGATTTGTGCACTCGCCACCGGCGAGGTGTAGTCGATCGCCTGAAGGCCGGACCCGGTAATCGCTAATGGGGCCAGTTCTCCTCCTTTACGCCCTCCAATGACCGCTCCCATTTCACGCAACGGCTTGACCACTCGTCCCATCGGACGCCGTCTGATCGACTCGTCACCAGTGAGGACCGAGAAAAAGTCCTGACCAGCCAAGAGGCCCGTCAGCAAACGGATACCGGTTCCTGAATTTCCGCAATCAATCGGGGCATTGGGTTCGGTTAACCCCCAAAATCCCTTCCCGCAAATCGTTAATTCGGCCGGTGTGTGTGTGATAGGAATCCCGAGACTCTGAAACGCCCTCATGGTATTGAGGCAATCGTCACCCCGGCAATAGTCTGAGATCGTACTCGGACCTTCGGCAAGCGCCGTGAGGATAATGGCTCGATGGGTGAGGGACTTGTCGCCGGGAACCGTGATCGTTCCTTTGAGTGGTCGGCCTGGCATAATCCTCAACGATGTCATAAGTGACTCGGAGCAGAGCTATTCAATTTCTCACGCTCGCCTTTTGCCCGTTCAAGGGCCTTCTCGATACCAGCTGCATCTCCTGCCTTGATCAGTTGTTTCAATTCGTCCAAGGCCCTCGTGTATCGGTCGATATAGGACACCACATTGGCTCGATTCCACAGAAAAATGTCTCGCCACATTTCGGGCGAACTCGCAGCAATCCTCGTGGTGTCCCGTAATCCTCCACCGGAATGCCCGGCCAGATCAAGGGACGGAACCTGTTGATCACGAAGGTCGGCTAAAGCATTCATGAGCGCAAATGCCGCCACATGCGGCAAGTGACTGACCGCTCCAAGAATTTGGTCGTGCACATGCGGGTCCATTGTCAAGACGATTGAGCCGGTCTCTTGCCACAACTGTCTCACTCGATCTAGGGCAGTGGAGTCGGATTGTTTCGTGGGCGTCAGAATACAGCGCGCACCGTTGAACAATCGATCTGATCCGGCTGCGACCCCGGTCTTTTCCTTCCCTGCGATAGGATGGGCACCCACAAAGTGCACGCCGGAAGGCATCACCGACTCCGACCGCTCGACTAACGTTCCTTTTACACTCCCAACATCACTGACGATCGCACCAGTGCTTAGGCAATGAGCCCATTCCTGGAGATGGCGCTCATAGGTATCGACGGGTGTCGCCAATACGACCAAATCCGCCCCGCGCACCGCCTCTTGAGGATCGGCCACGTATCGATCGATAGCGCCCAATGTAACAGCCGTCTTGAGATTCTCGACACGCCGACCGACACCGATCACCTGATCGGCCAGCGCCTTTCTTCGGATCACCATGCCGAGCGATCCACCGATCAACCCTACGCCAATGATCACGACTTGTTTGAAATGAACCGCCATTGCGCGTCAGAGCTCCCTCCCCACAGCCTTTGCAATATTGCTGAGGTCGCCCATGAGCGCTTTGAACTTGGAAGGCTTAATCGACTCCTCGCCATCGCACAATGCACACTCTGGATTCGAATGCACCTCAATCAGGAGACCGTCGGCCCCAGCCGCCACCGCGGCCTTAGACATCGGAGCGACAAGATCCCACTTCCCAGTGGCATGACTCGGGTCGACAATGACGGGCAGGTGCGAGAGGTTTTTCAGGGTGGGAATGGCCGCCAGATCAAGCGTGTTGCGATACTGCGTTTCAAAGGTACGTATGCCTCGTTCACACAACATGACGTTCTGGTTGCCGCGCGACATGATGTACTCCGCGGATAAGAGAAACTCCTTGATGGTTGCCGACAGACCTCGTTTCAAGAGAACCGGCTTGTCATAGGCCCCGACCTCCTTGAGGAGTTCGAAGTTCTGCATATTCCGGGCGCCGACCTGAATGATGTCCGCCTTCTCGAGAAAGAGCTCGATATCCCGAGTGTCCAAAATCTCACTCACCACCGGCAACCCGGTCTGTTTCCTCGCTTCAACCAAATAATCAAGTCCTTCGCGACCCAAGCCTTGGAAGGAATACGGTGACGTTCGGGGCTTGTACGCTCCGCCGCGGAGAATCGTGGCTCCAGCGGCTTTCACTTCGTGGGCAATCCCCACCGTCAGCTCGAGGCGCTCGACCGCACAAGGCCCCGCCATGATGGCTAATTTCTTACCCCCGATCTTGACCCCACCGACGTCGATGATCGTCACATCTTTCTTAAACTCACGGCTCACCAGTTTCCAGGGAGCGAGAATCGGCAGAACGCTTTCGACACCTGGAAGCGCCGTCAACGGTTGGTTATGCAGCACTCGATCGTCGCCGATGACACCGATGATGGTACGTTCTTGACCAGTGGAGATTTGAGATTTCAAGCCCAAATCGCGTAGCCGATCAATGATGTGATCGACCTCACTCTCTGATGCTTCCGGTTTCAGGACAATGATCATAATTCCCTCACTATAGGCCTACCTTGCCCCATCTAAGACTTTCTTCAATGCCTGGAGGAAGGCGGTGTTTTCGTCGGACTGACCGATGGTGACGCGGATCATGGTTCCCTCGATATGCCGCACAATAATTCCCTCTCGCAACAGCGCGTCGAATACCGATCGACCATCCCGCTTGGCATCAAAATAAAGAAAATTCGTCTCGCTCGGGATCGGAGTCATTCCCAATGCACGCAGTCCCTGTCCCAGCTGCTCCATGCCGGTTGCGTTGACCGCCCGGCTCTTGGCCACGTGATCATCATCCTCTAGCGCCGCGAGAGCGGCTTTCTGGGCCACACTATTGGCGTTAAACGGAGGCCGGACTCGGTTCAGGAATCCGATGATCTCCGAGGTACTGACTCCATACCCAATTCGCAACCCCGCAAGTCCATAGATCTTGGAGAACGTTCGTAACACAATCGCGTTCCGCCCTTGCTTCACATACGCCATCGCATCAGGGAATTGAGGACTGCGAACGTATTCAAAGTAGGCTTCATCGAATACGACAATGACATCCTCGGGCACTCGAGCCATAAGCCGATCGACGGCTTCTTCCGATACCATCGTTCCGGTGGGGTTATTGGGGTTACAGAGGAAAAGCAATCGGGTCCGAGGCGTAATAGCTCGCGCCATCGACTCAAGGTCATGGGTCCAATTGACCAGGGGCACGACGATCGGCTTGCCATGGACGGCGGTAACTTCCATCTTGTAGATCACGAAGGTGTGATCGGCCATGATGGCTTCATCACCTGGAGTCAAGAAGGTTTTAGCCAATAGGCCAAGGATCTCATCAGAACCATTTCCCAATATGACTTGGTCGCCCGCCACCTTCCATCGATCGGCAATCGCCTGACGTAGTTGAGTCGCCCCGCCGTCGGGATATCGATGCAGTGTAGCCTGCACCTCACTTAGGGCGGCGATCGCTTTCGGTGAAGGTCCCAGCGGATTCTCATTGGACGCCAGCTTGATGACGCGAGTGAGGCCAAGTTCCCGTTGGAGCTCTTCGACGGGTTTACCGGGAACATACGGACTGAGTGAGCGGATATCTGGGTGGACCTGTAATCCCATGGTTAGCTGTGAATGGCGTATGACCCTAAAATTTTCATGAAGAGGCAGCGGCCCTTAACTTCTTCTACGGCTCTGCTGACCCGTTCTTCGTTGATGTGGCCTTCGACATCCACAAAGAAGATATATTCCCAAGCTTTTCGCTGAGATGGGCGAGATTCTATTTTGGTCATATTAAGCCCGTGGGACGCAAAGGGGCGGAGCAGGTCATAGAGCGCCCCAACTTTATCTTTCACTGATAACATCAATGACGTCTTATCCCTGCCCGTCCGTTCCGATGGCTTCTGTGACAAAATGAGGAAACGGGTGAAATTGTTCAGATTATCTTCGATGCGGGACTTGATGACCTTGAGCCCATAGAGTTGACCAGCCAATTCCGATGCAATGGCTGCCGACGCGGGTTCCTCGATACAAACCTCGGCCGCCCGGGCCGTGCTGGCCACCTCAACCGCCGGAACATGCAAAAGATTTGTTTCAAGCCAGTTCCGACATTGCGCAAGGGCATGGGGATGGGAATAGATTTTCTTGACGTCCTCAATTAGGCCGGACTTTGACAAGAGATGATGCGAAACCTCCTGAAGAATTTCCCCATAGATCAACAAGTTGGAATCGATAAACATGTCGAGCGTGTGATTCACCACGCCTTCCGTTGTATTTTCAATCGGCACCACCCCGAAATTGGCTCGCCCTCTCTCGACCTCGCTGAACACCTCTTTGATGCTATGGACTGGCACATATTGAACGGACGATCCGAATTTCTGCATACTGGCCATATGAGTAAAGGTCGCCCGAGGTCCCAAATAGGCCACCTTCTGAGGCGACTCCAACGACAGAGACGCCGACATGATTTCTCGATATACAGACCGAATGGCTTCGCTGGGGAACGGCCCAGTATTGCGATTGGTCAATCGGTCGACGATTTCAGCCTCACGCCCCGCAGTGTGGAGATTGGCATCGGCATCTTTTTCTTTTTTGATCTTGCCGATCTCGATGACACTCTTCGACCGCTCGTTGAGTAGACGAAGGATTTCATCATCGATCCTGTCGATTTCCTTACGGTATTCCAGCATGTCTCCTGGCATGGTGAGCCTAGCCTCAGGAATTTGATCCGAGAGGACGACCTCACCCCCGTGCGGGAATGGGGCCTGCGCAGACAAGTAGAGGATTCTACAGGACCGATAGAAACTATTGCAAGGATGACGCTGGGATAGCAGGAGTTTCCCAAAGACTGGAAATCGTCGTTTACATCAGGAATGGCGAGGAGCGTTTGAAATGGTCGTACGCTAGTCGGGTGACTTGGCGGCCTCGACCGGTGCGATCCAGGAAGCCGGCCTGAATGAGATAGGGTTCGTATACATCTTCGATCGTACCCTTATCTTCCTGAACCGCTGCTGCCAGGGATTCAACACCGACCGGTCCCCCGTTGAATTTCTCGATGATGGTCAGAAGAATCTTGCGATCCATGTCGTCAAACCCGGCTTCATCGATTCCTAACCAGGCTAACCCTTCTTGCGCGACCGGTTTAGTGATATGCCCATCCGCCTTGATTTGGGCGTAGTCCCTGATGCGCTTGATAAGCCGATTGACAATCCGTGGTGTGCCCCGTGCACGGCGCGCAATTTCCGCTGCCCCCTCCCGGTCGATTCCGATACCGAGGACCCCGGCAGATCTGGTCACGATCGCTTCCAGCTCGGACGGTCCATAGAATTCAAGCCGATACACTAATCCAAATCGATCTCGCAGCGGAGAGGTAAGAGACCCAGCCCGCGTCGTCGCGCCCACCAGCGTAAACGGCGGAAGATCGAGCTTCACCGTCCTCGCCGCAGGACCTTGCCCAATGACCAGATCCAGCTGAAAATCCTCCATCGCCGGATACAGCGCTTCTTCCACGGACGCGGGTAAACGGTGGATCTCATCGATAAAGAGCACATCATGTGCTTGAAGATTGGTCAGAATTGCCGCCACGTCGCCGGCATGAGCGAGGACCAACCCCGAGGTCGACCGCAACGCCGCTCCCATCTCTTTGGCAATAATGTGGGCGATGGTCGTCTTCCCAAGCCCGGGGGGACCGTAAAAAATAGCGTGATCGAGTGCTTCGCGCCGTTGTTGGGCTGCTTCGATACAAATCCGAAGCGACTCTTTCATCTTCTCTTGGCCGACATAGTCGTCGAGCGTCTGAGGCCTGAGCACATTCTCCAGACCTCGCTCTTCGTCCGTGGCGCGGCTGGTCACCAACCGGTCGGTCATGATGCTCTTCCCATGCTCATTTGCTCTCCGGCACCTGTTGATATTTCGGGGGAGGTGGCAGAGCCCCCTGGCCCGGCCTAGCCGTACTCCCACAATCCGGAGGACAGGTTTTGTACCCTTGAGTCGGATCGGGCATGTTCGTTTCCATCTTACGCAACTGACACTGACTCATCCGGCCACCGTCGCTGCTTCCACAGCGCGCTGGGACCGAGGAACTGCCAATTTCTGAATAGCCGTCGGGACACGCCCCACACACCCCCAGCATGTTTGCCCCTAGCGGTACGCATTGTACGAGGGTTGGGTCCTCGTCTTTGCAAATCTCGGGGGACTGCGTCACACCGGTTGTCGCATACCCATCCGGGCACTTCCCGCAGGTCATCCTGATGCTCTTGGGCTGCGGCGCCTCCTCCGCGACGCTGACTTGCGGGCACGTGACAATGACCGTCGCTCCGATGGCCACAACGCACGTGAACAGTTTAACCGCTTTCCGAATATCGAATGGCATCATGCTTACCCCCTTGCAAGTTCCTTGAGGCCTTCCCGAATGAGCTCTTTCAACGCCAGGGAGCCTGTCGTGTCCTTCATCACGCGCTTCAAGGCATCCTTGGCGTCCTGAGCACGATAGCCTAAGTTTATCAGAGCGGAAAGCGCGTCCTCATAAGGCCCTTCCGCGTCGGACTCTTCCGCAGCGGAGGACCGGGGGTACGTACCGTGAATTTTATGGACCTTGTCTTTCAGTTCAAGAGTCATGCGTCCAGCCGATTTCTTCCCGATACCAGGAACCGTGGCAAGCTTCTCGACGTCTTCCGTCTGGATGGCACGAACCAGGTCTGCAATCGACAAGCTGGAGAGCACACTCAGCGCGAGCTTTGGGCCGATGCCCGATACGCTGGTCAGCAGCAAAAACGACTCCTTTTCACTTTGCGAGAGAAAACCGAACAGCTGGATCGCATCTTCCCGGAGATGCGTATGAATATTCAGCGCGGTGACTTCGTCTACATTGGGTAGGGCGTAATAGGTGCTGAGAGGAATATGAACTTCGTACCCGACCCCCTGCACATCAAGCGTCAGGTGGGTGGGCGCCTTGAATGCCAACCGCCCCGTGAGAAAGGCGATCATGTCGTCTGGTTATCCGGGTGACATGACGATGTTGGTTGGCCGACCTTGCTATCCTGCTGCCGTCGCGGCCACTTTCTCCATGACTTCATCCGGAATATCAAAATTCGCATGAACCTTCTGCACATCGTCGTGCTCATCCAAGATTTCCATCAGCTTGAGCATTTGTTCAGCGGACTTTTCGTCCAAGCGGATCGTGTTCTGTGGAATGAAGGTGATCTCGGCCAGAGTCGTGTCGATGTTGGCATCCACCAACGCTTTCTTGACCGCCTCAAAATCTTGTGGAGCCGTGAGGATCTCATAACTTTTCTCCCCGACCTTCACGTCCTCCGCCCCGGCATCGAGGGCCAAGGAGAGAAGCGCATCTTCATCGACTTTCCCCTTTTCAATCGCGACAAGTCCCTTCTTCTGGAACTGCCAGGCAACGGCGCCCGCTTCAGACATATTGCCGTGGTTTTTCGTCAAGAGACTGCGAATCTCCGCGACGGTCCGGTTCCGGTTGTCACTCGTAATCTCGAGAAGTACGGCCGTCCCTCCAGGACCATAGCCTTCTAAAGAAAACTCCTCATAGTTCACGCCAGGAAGCTCGCCCGTCCCACGCTGGACGGCTTTCTTCATCGTATCGCCCGGCATGTTGGCTTCCTTAGCCTTGGCGATCGCCAGACGCAATCGGGGATTCCCATCGGGATCACCACCAGACCGAGCCGCAATGGTCAGCTCTCGGATGATGCGCGTGAAGATCTTTCCGCGCTTCGCGTCCTGGGCCCCTTTGTGCCGTTTGATCGTGGCCCAGTGGCTATGTCCACCCATGTGTTCCTCCTCTACCCCGCCGGACTTTCTAGGCTGGTTAGAGATTGCTGAGCAAGTACCGATAGCTTTAAAATGTTACAGGTAGCACAGGCTTCAGAAAGGAGTCAAATGAGATCCGGGCGTGGCTACGGACCGTTATTCGGAATAGACGAGCAGGAGAAATCCGAAGAGAATCACGGAACCAGCCCATGCCACTTCGGCCCATTTTACCAACTGTTGTGACGCGCCAGGCATCCATGATGCCACTGCTTTTGAGAGGGCCGCACAGACACCCACACTCCCCAAGAGCGCATGGTGAAACTCAATGCGAGCTGTGGCGGGATGATTGCCATGCGAGTGCACGAATAAGAGAATGCTTCCGATGAGAACTAAGAAAACCAATGGCGCTGCCCAAACTGGGTTTCGAAGTCGACCGATTCGACGAAACGTCTCACACACGGCAATAGCCAACGCGAGAAGGCTATAGAGTTTGTGCTCGATGATTTCTAGGGAACGTCTGATTAATTCACGTTTACACGAAGAGTTCTGTTTCTGAATGGATCGATACAGGGACTCCGCTGGAAATTCGCTGGTCCCGGGAGCGTCATCCTCGGGTGGCGCTC
>Ga0224510_10002398_pt1 | contig 11275 bp, 10 predicted proteins | sample SF_May12_sed_USG_FD_170161 | JGI IMG/M metagenome (GOLD analysis project Ga0224510, IMG submission 170161) | Sediment microbial communities from San Francisco Bay, California, United States - SF_May12_sed_USGS_4_1 | ecosystem: Environmental > Aquatic > Marine > Sediment | place: USA: California... | reverse complement strand
TCTCTCCATGGCCCCCGCCATCCTTCTGATGATGACCTGCTTCACCCGGCTGGTCGTCGCCTTCGGCTTCCTCAAGCAGGCCATGGGCACCCAGCAGGCGCCACCCAGCCAGGTTCTGATCGGCCTCGCGCTGTTTTTGACCTTCTTCATCATGAGCCCGGTTTTCAACAAGATGAACGAGACGGCGGTCAAGCCGTATCTCGCCGAACAGATCAACGCCGAACAGGCCATTGCCGAAGGGGTGAAGCCGTTGCGCGCCTTCATGTTCTCCCAGACCCGGGAAAAGGATCTGGGCCTCTTCCTCTCCATTGCCAAGATGCAGAAACCGAGCAACAAGGATGACGTCCCCACCATGACGCTGATCCCGGCCTTCATGATCAGCGAACTGAAAACCGCCTTCGAGATCGGCTTCATCCTCTTTATCCCGTTCCTGATCATCGACATGGTGGTGGCCAGCGTCCTGCTTTCCATGGGCATGATGATGCTGCCGCCGGTCATGGTTTCACTGCCGTTCAAATTACTGCTCTTCGTCCTGGTCGACGGCTGGTATCTGGTCGTCGGCTCACTGGTCAAGAGTTTCGGGGTATAGCGCATGGACCAGACAACCATCATAACCTTGGCCAAGGACGCGATGACCGTCACCCTGCTGGTGGCGAGCCCGATGCTGCTGATCGGCATGGTCGTGGGCATCGTCATCGCCGTATTCCAATCGGTGACCCAAATCCAGGAGATGACCCTCACCTTTGTCCCGAAGATCGTCGCGATCATGCTGGGCATGCTCTTCTTCGCCTCCTGGATGCTCACCAAGCTCACCGACTACACCACGGATCTCATCACCCGCATCCCGGAACTGATCCGCTGACCCTGCGAGCCGAGCGCCATGGTTGACACCGACCTCCTCAACTGGTCCCTGAACAATGTCCTGGCCCTGGTCGCCATCATGGCCAGGGTGGGGCCGCTCATCTTCCTGATGCCGGTCATCAGCTCGAAAAGCGTCCCGCCGCAGGTGAAAGCGCTCTTCACCCTGCTGACCAGCCTGATCCTCCTGCCGGTGGTGCCGGTCACCGGCGCCGACCTGCCGCTCAGCGCGGTGGGGATGATGATTTTCATGGCCAAGGAGATCCTCTTTGTCGCCATCCTCGCCCTCTTTGCCCACCTCGTCTTCGCCGCCGTGGAAAGCGCCGGCCAGATGGTCGCCATGCAGATGGGGTTCTCCATGGCCGGGGTCATGGACCCGCAACACGGCACCCAGATCGCCATTATCGGCTTTTTCTGGCACATGCTGGCGGCCCTGCTGTTCCTGAGCGTCAACGGCCACCACCTCTTCTTCCGCACCCTGGTCGAATCCTTTACCTGGGTCCACCCCGGCGGCCTCAACATCACCCAGGCAAGCTACGAGGGGATCATCCACGGCGTCGGCCACATGTTCGTTCTCGCCGTCAAGATCATCGCCCCGGTTGGCGCGGTCCTCTTCTTCACCGATATCGCCATGGGCATCCTCGCCAAGGTATCGCCGCAGATTCCGGTCATGCTCGTCGCCATGCCGTTGAAGATCGCCATCGGCTTCATCTTTTTCGGCCTGTCGCTCAACCTCTTCATGCCGCTCATGCTGCGCAACTTCGACATGCTCGGCCGGCTGCTGCCCGTTCTGGCCAAGGGGCTGGGGGGATAACCGATGGCTGAAAACGAGAGCGGCCAGGACAAAACCGAGGACCCGACCGGACGGCGGATCGAGGAAGCCAGACGCAAGGGCGATGTCGCAAAAAGTATGGAGGTGCCGTCGGCCGCCGTGTTGCTGGCCGGACTGCTGGCCATCTATGGCTTTGGCGACTATATCCTGGCCAGATTCTACAACCTTCTCCGCTACTATCTCGGCAACCTGCACACCATCCGGATCATCCAGGATAACATGACCGCCATCAGCCGTGACGCCATGCTCTACTCCATCTCCATCGTCGGCCCGGTGGCGGCGGCGATCTTCCTGGCGGCGCTGGTAGCCAACTACGCCCAGGTGGGCATCCTCTTCGCGACCGAGAAACTGGCCCCCAATTTCGACAAACTGAACCCGATCACCGGCATCTCGAACCTTTTTTCCAAGCAGACCCTGGCCAACCTGTTCAAATCGCTTGCCAAACTCGCCATCGTCTCCATCATCGCCTACAAGGAGATCGTCAAGGTCCTGCCCGACATCCCGCCGCTCATGGATCAGGAGCCCATCTCCATCTTTCTCTTCATGTGCCGGATCTCCTACTGGATCTTCCTGAAATCGGCCCTGTTCATCGCCCTCCTGGCGGCCATCGACTATGTTTTTCAGAAACGGCAGTACAACGAGAAACTGAAGATGACCAAGCAGGAGGTCAAGGAAGAGGCCAAATCCACCGAGGGCGACCCCCAGGTCAAGGGGCGGATCCGCTCGATCCAGATGGAGATGGCCCGCAAACGGATGATGGCGGAAGTGCCCACCGCCGACGTGGTGATCACCAACCCCACCCACCTGGCCATTGCCCTCAAGTACGACGCCCTGGCAATGTCGGCGCCCAAGGTCGTCGCCAAGGGGGCCGGGGTTATCGCCCAGAAGATCAAGGAAATCGCCAAGGAGCACGGGGTGACGATCGTGGAGGACAAGCCGCTTGCTCAAGCCCTTTACAAAACCGCGGAAATCGACGAAACAATCCCGGAAAATCTCTTTCAGGCCGTGGCGGAAACGCTGGCCTATGTGTACAGTGTAAAGAACAAAATGGCGTAGCGGCAGCGCCGCCGCAACCACCAACTGAGAAAACGGAAACTTCATGGCGGAAAACGAAACAACAGCGACCGGGCTGAAGGCCATCAACATCGATTCATCCAGCCTGGTGGTGGCGGTGGGCGTCGTGGCCATCCTGATGGTCATGATCCTGCCGCTGAAGCCCCTTGTCCTCGACCTGCTGCTGTCAACCAGCATCACCATCGGTCTGGTCATCCTGATGATCGCGATGTACAACACCAACCCGCTGGATTTCTCCGCGTTTCCGTCGCTGTTGCTGGTCACCACCCTCTTCCGCCTCTCCCTCAACATCGCCTCGACCCGCCTCATCCTCCTGCACGGACACGAAGGGCAAGGGGCGGTCGGCTCGGTGATCAACTCCTTCGGCAACTTCGTGGTCGGCGGCGACTACGCGGTGGGCCTGATCATCTTCCTGATCATGGTCCTGATCAACTTCATCGTCATCACCAAGGGTTCGGGCCGTATCGCCGAGGTGGCGGCCCGCTTCACCCTTGACGCCATGCCCGGCAAGCAGATGGCCATCGACGCCGACCTCAACTCCGGGTTAATCGACGAGGAGCAAGCCAAGCTCCGGCGGAAGGAAATCTCCAGCCAGGCCGAATTTTACGGCGCCATGGACGGTGCCAGCAAGTTCGTTCGCGGCGAGGCCGTGGCCGGACTGATCATCATGGTTGTCAACATCCTGGGCGGCTTTTTCATCGGCGTCATCCGGCAGGGGATGGACCTTGCCAACGCCGCCGAAACCTACACCCTGCTCACCATCGGCGACGGCCTCGTCTCGCAGATCCCGGCCCTGATCATCTCCACCTCGGCCGGTATCATCGTCAGCCGCGCCGCCTCCGACGACAGCATGGGCAAGGAATTTTCCAAACAGTTCGGCATGCAGCCCCAGGCGCTGGCCGTCTCCTCCGGCATCATCATGCTCTTCGGCATGGTGCCGGGGTTGCCGCATCTCCCCTTCCTGATTCTCGGCACCCTGATGGGCGGCGTTGCCTACATGGCCTTTCAAGCCAAGGCGCAAGAGGAGATCACCCAGCAGAAGGAGAAGGAAGAGAAGAAAATCGCCGAGTTGCCGCCGGGCTCGCCGGAAACGGTGGAAAGCCTGCTGGGCATGGACACCCTGGAACTGGAGGTGGGCTACGGCCTCATCCCGCTTGTTGACGAAAGCCAGGACGGCGATCTGCTGGAACGGATCCGCTCCATCCGCCGCCAGTTCGCCACCGAGATGGGCGTCATCATCCCGCCCCTCCACGTCCGCGACAACCTGCAACTGCGGCCGGACGAATATGTCCTGCAGATAAAAGGCGTGGAGGCGGCCCGTGGCGAGCTGATGATGGGACACCATCTGGCCATGGACGCCGGCGCCGCCAAGCGCAAGATAGAGGGCGTCCCCACCACCGAGCCGGCCTTCGGCCTGCCGGCGCTGTGGATTCAACCCAACCGCAAGGACGAGGCGCAGGTGGCCGGCTATACCGTGGTCGACCCCTCGACGGTGGTCGCCACCCACCTCACCGAGATTCTGCGCAGTCAGGCCGCGGAACTGCTTGGCCGCCAGGATACCCAGAAGCTTCTCGACCACCTCGCCGAATCCCAACCGAAGGTGGTGGAGGAGTTGGTCCCCAACCTGCTGACCCTGGGCGGCGTCCAGAAGGTCCTGCAGAACCTCCTGCGGGAGCGGGTCTCCATCCGCGACCTGCTCACCATCTGCGAGACCCTTGCCGACCACGCCGGCATGAGCAAGGACCCCAACATCCTCACCGAATATGTCCGCCAGCGACTCGCCCGCTCCATCGTCGCCTCTTTCCTCGACGACCAGGGCAACCTGCCGGTCCTGACCCTGACGACCCGCACCGAGGACATCCTGCGCGAATCGATCCGGCAGACGGAGCAGGGGGCATATCTCTCCCTGGAGCCGAATCTGGCCCAACGCCTGCTGGAGGCCATCGAGGAAACAGCGGAAAAGGTGACCGGCGAAGGGCATCAGCCGATCATCATCACCACCACCATTCTCCGACGGCACCTGCGCCAGCTTCTGGAGCGGTTCATGCCCCAGATCCTGGTGCTTTCGCACAACGAACTGACCTCCACCACCAAAATCCAATCGCTGGGGTCCATCGACATCAACCCCAAGCGCTAAGCCCGCATTAAGCGGTATCACTTGAAAAGAGCGTCGGTTTTAGATAGATTAACGCGTTAATGGTACGCATCGGGTTAACATCTGCCGACCCGCCACTCTTACGCCTAAAAGCAAACTGACCGGTTGACCATATGCGGATAAAACGATTCGAGGCTCCCGACACCGCCACCGCCCTGGCCATGATCAAGGCGGAGATGGGCGACGATGCCGTCATCCTCGCCACCAAAACCATCGGCACCAGCCGCGGTAATATCGTCAAGAAAGGGCAGGAAACCAAGGTCGAGGTCATTGCGGCCATGGACTACGACCTCGACGCCCTGGCGGAAAACGAACCGACCCCTGCCGCGCCACCGCAGCCGCTGACCGCTGCGCCGCAAAAAAAACCCGGCCCGGCGCGCCGCGCGGCCGGTGCCTATACACCTGCATCATCACCGCCGGCGAAATCCGTGTCCTACGAACCCGCCTCGATTTCCATCGCCGGCGATGAGAAAACCAGCCACCTTGAGGCCCACGACCTACGCCTGCGCTTCGCCGGGATGCTCAAGCAGCATCATCGGCCCGACCGCAAGGAGTCGCCCGCCCCCCCGGCGCCGACGGAAAAGGCCGGCAAGCCGGACCCGCGCGAGGTCAACGAGTGGCGTGACAAGCTGATCGATCAACTCCTGATCAGCCCGCTTCCGGATACAGCCAGCACGGCCGGGCCTACCATCATCGCCCTGGTGGGCGCCACCGGGGTCGGCAAAACCACCACCGCCGCCAAGCTCGCCGCCTGGTTCAGCCTGCATCACGGGCTGACGGTGGCCATGCTCTCCATGGACTGCTACCGCATCGGCGCCACCGACCAGTTGCGCACCTATGCCAAAATCATGCGCCTGCCCTGCGAGATCGTTCTCCGCAAACAGGATATGGACTCCGCCATCGCCCGCCACACCGACAAGGATGTGATCATCATCGACACCGCCGGCAAGAGCCCCTACGACCAGCAACACATCAACGAGCTGCGGGATTGGTTCGGGCATGCCGGTGCCATCCGCCCCTATCTGGTCCTGAGCGCCACCACCAAAAAAGAGGATCTGGCCACCACCGTCGCCAGCTACCGGCCGCTCACCATCAACGGCCTGATCCTGACCAAGATCGACGAGACCAGGACCTATGCCACCCTCTGCCAGCAGGTAGTCGCCTCGCATCTGCCGGTGGCGTCACTCTGCACCGGCCAGCGTGTGCCGGAGGATTTCATGATAGCCAGCAAACCCATCCTCGCCAGGCTGTTCCGCCGGGGCTGGGAAGCGGTTATCGACGAACGGGCCTTGAGCGCCGCGCGCAACGACTGGAACGCCGAACCGCAAAGGAGCGCGTCATGAATCAGGCCACCACCCTGCAGAAGATGATGGACCGCGCCGACCGCAAGACAAAAGGGAAACGGGCCACCCCCGCCGGCACCTCGCCGCGGGTTATCTGTGTCACCAGCGGCAAGGGCGGGGTCGGGAAAACCAATATCGTCACCAACCTCGCCTACGCCCTCGCCAAGCAAGGCCGCAAGGTACTCGTTCTTGACGCCGACCTGAACCTCGCCAATGTCGACGTCCTGCTGGGGATCACCCCCCGCTACAACCTGCACCACGTCCTGCTGGGCGAGAAATCGCTGACCGAGATCCTGGTCGAGGGTCCGGGCGGGTTCAAGATCCTGCCGGCAAGTTCCGGCATCATCGAGCTTGCCAGCCTCACCGAAAGCCAAAAGCTGTACTTCATGGCCGAGATGGAGACCGTCGGCGACAAGATCGACATCATGCTGGTCGATACCGGCGCCGGCATCAACGACAACGTGGTCTATTTCAATCTGGCCGCCCAGGAACGGGTCATCGTCCTCACCCCGGAGCCAACCTCGCTCACCGACGCCTACGCCCTGATCAAGGTGTTGTCCGGACGGCACGACGTCAAGCGGTTCCGCATCCTCGTCAACAACGCCGAGTCGGAAAAGGAGGCGCTCACCGTTTTCCGCAAACTGAGCATCGTCGCGGACCGCTTCCTCAGCTCCATCTCCCTCGACTTGGTCGGCTTCATCCCGTACGACCCGAAGCTGCCCAAGGCGGTGCGCAGCCAGAAATTGGTGAGCGAACTGTTCCCCGATGCCGAATCGAGTCGCATGTTCCGCACCATCTCCCAACAGCTGATCAGCGAAAAACCCGAGCAGCACAGCGACGGCAACATTAAATTCTTTTGGCAAGGCCTCCTTGATCTGTCATAATATCGACACCCAAAAACAATCTCTGTCGGCGCTCCGAAACCATCTCGGTAGCCGCATACGCATAGTGACCCGGTAATGAGCAAGCAGCAACCTTCAAAATTCAAGGATTACACCCAGGCCTACTTCAGCCAGGGCGGTCCCCTTGATCCCGCCACCCGGAGCGAGCTGATCCTGACCTATACGCCGCTGATCAAATATATCGCCGCCCGGCTGGCCACCAGACTTCCCGCCCACGTCGCCCTTGACGACCTGATCAGTTGCGGAACCATCGGCCTGATCGATGCCGTGGAGAAATTCAATCCGGCCAAGAATGTGCAGTTTAAAACCTATGCTGAATTCCGCATCAAGGGGGCGATGCTGGACGAACTCCGCTCCCTTGACTGGGTGCCGCGCTCGGTGCGGCGCAAGGTCACCGATCTCGAGCGAACCTACAGCGAACTTGAAAAAAAACTGGGCCGGCCTGCCACCGACGAAGAGACGGCCGCCGCGCTGAATCTTGACCTCGACGCCTATTACAAACTTCTCGACGACACCAAGTCTGTTTCCTTCATGGACATCGACCTGGTGCGGCAGGTCAATCCGGACCAGGACGACAGAAGCACCATCGCCGAAACCTTTGCCGCCGACGGCACCGATCCGTTTGCCGCCCTGAACATTGCCGAGGTCCGCGACGTGGTCGCCCAGGCCATCTCGGAACTGCCGGAAAAGGAAAAACTCACCGTTTCCCTCTACTACTTCGAGGAACTGACCATGAAGGAAATCGGCGAGGTTCTGGGCTATACCGAATCCCGCATCTCCCAGATGCACAGCAAGGCCATGCTTCGCCTGCGCTCCAAAATGAAAAGCAGGCTCAACGCCTGAACACCCGACAGCGTCGAATTTCCTTTTTTCAGCTTTACTGATACGCCAAAATGCGCTACTAAGTAACCTTATTGCGTTAAGTATTGTTTTCATATAGATTATCGTAGACCGTTACCTCTCGCGAAGAAAAGGTCGCCACCATCCTAAGCCCATTACGGCAACGAGTGGCCGCATCACGAAACCGCATCCTTCTTTTACAGGGGGGCGAATTGCGAATGGTAACCGAGCAATCAGCAACACGTTTTGAGAAACGTTTCAGGAGGGGACAATGCCGACGGATTTTAACATGAAGGTTCTTGTTGTCGATGACTTCGCCACCATGCGGCGGATTGTCAAAAACATCCTTGTACAACTCGGCTTCAAGAACATCATCGAGGCGGATGACGGCACCAGCGCTCTGGAGATTCTACAGAAGGAAAAGGTCGACCTGATCATTTCGGACTGGAACATGCCCAAGATGACCGGCCTCGATCTGTTAAAAACGGTGCGTGGCGACGCCAACCTTGCCGCTACCCCGTTCATCATGGTCACGGCCGAGGCGCAGCAGGACAACATTATCGCCGCCGTTAAAGCCAAGGTAAGCCAGTATATCGTCAAACCTTTCACCGCCGACACCCTGGCTGAAAAACTGAACAAGATATTCGGCTAAATCACGCCGGTGACGCCCTCCAATGGGAGACGACGCACAATCCAAAAAAGCTTCGCCCGACAAACTTGATGACGACCTCGCCAGTGATTGGGAGTCCGCTTTTCAGGCAGACGACTTTTCCTTTTCGCCCAAAGAAGGCGAGGACGATTTCTTCCTCGGCGATGAAACCGATTTCACCTCCGCCACAAGCTCTCCCTACGATTTTACCCCCCCCTCCGACAAAGAACTTGAAGACCTGCCAGATCTCGATGAGACGGCCTTCACGCCGGATGCCGCGGAAGACGAGGAAGAACCCGAGCCCACGGCGGACTTGGATAAAAGCCCCGGCGGCACACTTCCCGCTCGACTGCTCACCCTTTACCACACCGGCAAGCTGCGCCTGCAGCTCCTCTCGCGCAAGCAGCAGATTCTCGCCGGCGCAGCCGTCGTCGCCCTGCTGCTTTTACCCCTGTTAATCCCTGACTCCGAGGAAGCGCCGACCACATCGAACGGCGCCGCGCACGTCACCGGCGCCACAACAGGTGCCACATCCGGAGCCCAGAAAACGACCTCTCCCCCCTCCGGTGCACTGCCCCCTGCCGACCTCGATGTCCAAGAAAAGATCCGGGTCAAATGGCAATTTCCCGCCTTTCTCGTTCCCGCCCCAGAGCGCGAAGACACCCCGCGCAAGGCCAACTTCGTCCAGACCGACATCACCCTCATCCTCCTCCTGGCGGCAGGGGAAAAACCGCCGGCAGAAAAAGAACTGCTCGTTCGCGACATCATCTACCAGTTTTACAGCAACCAGCCCCTGAGCGAACTGCAACGATTCGCCCTCGCCCGAGGCGACATGAACCGCTCCCTGCGCGCCTGGATCGAACAACAATGGCCGGAAGCACCCGTTGAAGCCATTGTCTTCAATCGCTACCAAATCCTGTAGCCCCTCAAAAAACCGCACACGTTACATTTATGTCACACCAACGTCGTTTTACGACATAAATGTAAGGCAACTTCCTCCGGCCCCGCCCCACCACCCGCAATAATCCCCACGATATCAATTACATACAAAAAACAATCCCCAACTGGCACACCCATTGCTTTCCAATCTGACGGACTACGCCTGGCCAGGCAAGCATGACCGTAAAATACGCTCGCGCGCCTCCCGCCGAAAATCCGGCCGCGCCGAGCAACACCATTTCACAAACAGAGGTTGCAGCAATGAATACCGGCGACACCGCCTTCATGCTCGTCGCATCCGCCATGGTGATGCTGATGACTCCCGGCCTGGCCCTTTTTTACGGTGGCATGGTCCGCTCGAAAAACATCCTGGCCACCATCATGCAAAGTTTCATCTGCCTGGGGCTTATTTCCATCATCTGGGTTGCCTTCGGCTATTCGCTCGCCTTCGGGCCGGACATCAACGGCCTGATCGGCAATCTGGATTGGGTTGGATTGAACACGGTCTCGCTGGCGGCCGGTCCTTATTCCGACGCCATTCCCCACCTTCTCTTCTGCGCCTTTCAATTGATGTTCGCGATCATCACCCCGGCCCTGATCACCGGCGCCATTGCCGAACGGATGAAGTTTACCGCCTTCCTCCTTTTCGCCGTGCTCTGGTCCATCCTGGTCTACCTGCCGGTTTGCCACTGGGTCTGGGGAGGCGGCTGGCTCGGCGCCCGCGGCGCCCTTGATTTCGCCGGCGGCACCGTTATCCACATCAACTCCGGCGCCGCAGCGCTTGTCGCCACCCTGATGCTGGGCAAACGCAAAGGCTGGGGCAAGGAGTCCTTCCATCCGCACAACCTGCCGATGACCATCCTTGGCACCGGCATTCTCTGGTTCGGGTGGTTCGGATTCAACGCCGGCAGCGCGCTTTCCGCCGGCACCATCGCCACCCTGGCCTTTTTCACCACGCAGGTGGCGGCGGGCGCGGCGGCCCTTTCATGGACTTTGGCCGAGACAATGCTGCAGGGAAAACCGACCACCTTGGGCGCTGCCTCCGGCGCGGTGGCCGGTCTCGTTGCCATCACCCCGGCAGCCGGGTTTGTCAGCCCGGTCTCGGCCATTCTTATCGGCCTGGTGGCGGGAGCCATCTGCTATCTGGCGGTGCTTGCCAAAAGCCGCCTCGGCTACGACGATGCCCTGGACGTGGTCGGCGTCCACGGTATCGGCGGCCTCTGGGGTGCACTGGCCACCGGCCTCTTCGCCTCCACCGCCGTCAACCCCGGCGGCGCCGACGGCCTCTTTTTCGGCAATCCAGCCCTGCTCTTCGTCCAGGCCGAAGGCGCACTGGCCACCATCGCCTACTCCCTTGTCGTAACCTTCTTGATCCTCAAAGGGATCGATCTGGTCGTCGGTCTACGGGTCAGCGCCGAGGAGGAACAGCAAGGGCTCGACCTCAGCCAGCACAGTGAAATCGGCTACACGTACTAATCGTTACGCAGCCACCGCCATAAGGAGTCAGTGATGAAAAAAATCGAAGCGATCATCAAACCGTTCAAACTGGACGACGTCAAAGAAGCGTTGAACGAGATGGGTATCAAGGGAATGACCATTTCCGAGGTCAAGGGCTACGGCCGCCAAAAAGGCCACAAGGAGATCTACCGCGGCGCCGAATACGTGGTGGACTTCATCCCCAAG
>Ga0224510_10002397_pt1 | contig 11283 bp, 13 predicted proteins | sample SF_May12_sed_USG_FD_170161 | JGI IMG/M metagenome (GOLD analysis project Ga0224510, IMG submission 170161) | Sediment microbial communities from San Francisco Bay, California, United States - SF_May12_sed_USGS_4_1 | ecosystem: Environmental > Aquatic > Marine > Sediment | place: USA: California... | reverse complement strand
AAGGAATGTGTTCATGGGCAAGGCTCCGCACTGATAGTTCTATGCCATAAGGGTGCGCTGAAATCAAGCAACGGCCGCTCTCATGCTGCGCGGCGCTGACGGAGGACTTGGTATTCTATGACACACAACTTTGTGAGAGTTGCCTTCACGCATGAGATCCCATCCGGCACCGGACGAACCGTCGAGGTCGACGGGATTTGGATTGCAGTGTTCAATGTGGAGGGGAGATTTTATGCAGTCGATAACTGTTGTCCTCATGCGGGTGGTCCACTCGGAGAAGGGAAACTGTGCGAGGGCGTGGTCGAGTGTCCTTGGCACGGATGGAAATTCAGTGTCATTTCTGGAGAACGAGTCGGCAACCCGAATTTCCAAGTCGTTTCTTGCGAGGTACGCGTCCAAGGCAATGAAGTCCAGATCGCCATTCCGCCGTCTCTTAGGGAGCCAGCCTAACGTGCTGATGAACCGGGTAGTGAAGGAGTCGTTGGAGGATCGGGGTCAGGTGCTTTTGGAGTCACTCCATCCGCCGGCAACGAGGCGGCGTTGACCTTCTTGAGCTGAAGGTGCGCATGCCAAATGAACTCCCGCTCGAACCACTGGCCCCGAACCCCTTGGTCACGAAGTTGGATGCGAATTTCAAAAATATCTCCCTCGACGTGTTGCACACGCCATTCACCCAGGCGGACCCCCTGCCCACGGTCTTTCATCGAGCGGACATGCTCATCCATAGCCTGCGCGATTGTTGGATATCCGATCGCAGGATGATTCTGCACCAAGGCCAAGGCTTCGGCTTCCTGCGGTTCCCTGGATGGGACCACAGATGGTAATGTCGTCCACACATAGTAGAGCGCACCTAAGAGGACAACAACCACAACGACCGCGTGGGTGATGCGACTGCCGAATGGTCTTGGGAGTGTCTCGTGCTCAGCCATGCAGGACGTAATTGTTTCGCGACGGACGTCGGGCCTTCAATTCCGATCACCTCCGCAGCATCTTAGAAAGGCGCGGATGTCATGTCAATGTGGCTCTCAGGACTGATCAAGAGGAGTGGCGCTTGTCTGACGAAAAGGCGGTGTGTTACAAGTAGCAACGCGGCTTAGCGGTAGTCAGTCACAGATGAGTCACATGCATGAAGTTTTTTTTGTACGGCGATCTTCTCAACCCCGCACAACTGACACGACGAGCTCCAGAACACAAGTTTCTGCACCTCGCGACATTAGCCGACCATACGGTGAAGTTTTGCCGGTGGTCGTCGCAATGGCGCTGTGGACTCGCGAGTGTCGTCCATGCAGTGGGTGAAAAGACGTGGGGCGGTGTATTCGAATTGACGGATGAAGACGTACAGATTATGGATCAGTTTGAACAGGATTTACCGCAGGGGGCCTACCGCCATCTACAAGTCACCGTCACGTCCGAGACTGGAGAAAAAGAACTCGTGACCACGTATGCTGCAAATCCGATCGGCAAGTTTAAACCCAAAGACCACTACGTAGATTGGGTGCTGAAAGGACTCAAACAGTGGAAGCTTCCGGAGGAAGTCATTCAACAATGGGAGTCGTATAGGCCACGATAGACATATCGTGGTTAGATGATACATACCGATTGTTATTGAGGAGACCATGCCAAAACCTAAATATCATATTCTCGTCTGTACTAATTCCCGTCCTCCCGGCCATCCAAAGCCCTCCTGTGGCTCAGCCGGTGCGGCACAGCTGCTCATGGCCTTCAACATGGGGTTGATGCAACGTGCAACCCCCCCGGGAGAAGTTCTAGTCAGCGCCACAGGCTGCCTTGGGCCATGCGAGCAAGGCCCCACGGTCGTAGTGTATCCTGACAACACGTGGTACTCGAAGGTGAGTGAGGCCGACGTTGCCACGATCCTTGATGAACATGTGGCAAAGGGGGCGCCAGCTGCGACGTTGAATCCTGATGCAGTGTGGAAATAACAGACACCGTGTCGCGTGGACGTGTTCAAACTTGACCAAGGCATGACCGTCGACTGCTAAGGGAGCATCTCACCAAACCATGACGACACCAACCCAGCACGAACACAAAAGCCATGCACCTGATTCAATCGGGTGCATGGTCATGACCTGTAGCGATACCCGCACGCCAGAAACAGATACCAGTGGTCAACTGATTCAGAAGCTCCTCAAAGACCAAGGCTATAACGTGGCACTCTATCACGTGGTCAAAGACGAGCCTGCTCAAATTTTGTTTCGAATAGCCCAGGGCACTGCTAACAACGCAATACAGGCGATCATTATTAATGGTGGCACGGGGATTTCCCGTCGTGATTCGACGTTCGAAGCGGTAGACGCAATGCTGGAGAAGCGGCTCAGTGGATTTGGAGAAATCTTTCGACTGCTAACCTATCAAGAGATTGGATCGTCAGCAATCATGAGTCGAGCGACGGCGGGCATTGTGAAGGGCCGTATACTGTTTTCTATTCCGGGATCGGAAAATGCCGTGCGCCTCGCCATGCAAAAGCTCATTCTCCCCGAGCTCGGGCATCTGGTTGGAGAGCTTGCCAAGTGATGTGCTGAGTCCTAAGCATTGAGTGCTGAGTTCTTACACCACAGCACTCACGGCTCAGCACCTTCCTTAATCTTGAGAGATCTTTGGTTCTGAATACCCCATTTCCGGAGGAATCTTCGATTGGGCATAGCGCTTATAGAACGATAAGAGGTCACGGACAGATACCACCCCTGTGATCTCGCCGTTCTTGGTGACGCCGAGATGGCGGACCCCCAGGTCAGCCATCATATCCTGCGCATCATCGACAGACTGATTCCCCTCGATCGTGCAAATCGGCGTCGTCATGATCTTCTCGACGGTAAGTTTGCCGAGAGGCTTACCCGTTGCCACAGCCCGCCGTACGATATCGGTGTCCGTCACGACTCCGATGAATTGCTTGCCCTTCTTCACGAGTAACGACCCCACACGTGCCTGACGCATCGCCTTGGCTGCGCTGGCAATCGAGCTCTTGTGCCCGATCGATTTGGGACGTTTCGTCGTGATCTGCCTAACGGTGGACATAGATTCCTCCTTTAAAGTTGGGGTGGACTTCCATGAAGAACGCCGGCCACGCTCAGCCTGATTGAATTCAGAGTAGCACAGAATGGCAGGGAGGCTCAAAACAGTCCTTGAAGGAGAAAACCTGTCAGTGAACAGATGCCGAACGGACACCCCGTTAACAGGCAAGGATGATCTTGCCAAAAAACTTCCGGCTGACCATCAATTCCTGAGCTGCGCGGGCTTCCTGAAGAGGGAATATGCGATCGATGATGATCATCAGCCGCCCCTGGCCCATGAGTTCCGCGGCTTTCACGAGTTCTCCGCGCGTGCCCATGTACGATCCCTTGACCGTTAACTGACGAGAGTAGAGATCGCGCAGATTCAGCTTCACATCTGCACCGGTGGTGGCACCGCAGGTGATCAAGCGTCCCCCCCTTGCGAGAGAGTCCAGACAGCTATCCCATACCTCCGGACCGATATGCTCGATGACCACGTCGACGCCTCGACCTTCTGTCAGTATTCGGACGCGCTCCGAAACCTTTTCCCGAGCGTGGTTGATCACCGCATCAGCTCCCAAGATCACACCTTTGGGAATCTTGTCGTCGCTGCCGACCGTGGTCAACACACGGGCCCCGGCCAATTTGGCCAGTTGCACCGCCATCATCCCGACACCACTCCCCGCTCCCATCACGAGCACGGTTTCGCCATGCTGGAGCCCGGCTAAGGCAAACAGCATATGCGATGCCGTGACGGAGACGAGCGGAAACGCTGCAGCTTGTTCGAATGTCAAATTGTCCGGTATTGAGAGCACATTCCGAAACGGAACCCTAACATACTCGGCATAGCCCCCATGTGTTTTGGTCCCGAGGAGATGATAGGTCCGACACAGATTGTCACGGCCGGATAAACAGTACTCACATCGCCAGCAACTGATTCCCGGCGATACAAAGACCCGTGCACCGATGGAGACACCGTCGACTTGGGTGCCGACTTGTTCAATAATGCCGGAGACGTCCGATCCTCCTGCGTGAGGCAGGGGAATGGAATAGGCAGGTATCCCCTGTCTAACCCAAATATCGAGATGGTTGAGCGCGCAGGCCTTCACGCGAATCAGCACCTCTTGTGGGCCGAGCTGCGGCATCGGCAGCTCTTCGTACGAAAGCTTGTCCGGCCCCCCATGTTCACGAAACAATACTGCCTTCATCTTTTCACTCTCCTCATACCCGTAGGTTCAAAACTTCAACTCCCCCTCTACCACCATCACACATTGCCCGCCGACCGTGACGCCTTGAATGACATCGTCTTCCGACTTGACCTGCACAAGAATTCGAGATGGGCGGTCGATCTCATACCCCTGCTCGATCAAGATCTCCGTGGTAGGGCCCACCTCAACCACCCCATTGTGGACAAGATAAGCCCCAAGCGCTCCACCGGCACTCCCCGTCGCAGGATCTTCCAAGATGCCGATTTTCGGAGCAAACATTCGTGCATGGACGGAGGCAAACGACTCAACCGTCACCGTCGTGAAGACCATGATGCCATTGGCACCAAATCGCTCGCAGATCTTGATGATGGCCGATGCATCAGGGGTGATCGACCGTGCGGCCGTCAATGTCCGAACCGGCACGATCAAGACCGGCAGTCCAGTTGAGACGACTTGGGGCGGCCATTTTGCGTCGGCAATCACGTGTTTTGGTATGCCCAACGCCGCAGCGATCAGATACAGCTCGTCGATAGCCACGATCGGATCCAGGAATTCTGGCTTGGGTTGAGCCATCACGACTCGCACCACACTTCCTTGATCTGCATGGACTTCGATGGGATACAGGCCGATGTTACATTCCTGCATCACTCGAGTAATGCCATCTTGTATCGAGATCCGCTTCAGATGGGCGAGCACATAAAACGTACCCAGCACCGGATGGCCGGCAAATGGAATTTCCTGTGTGGGTGTAAAAATGCGCAACCGTGCAGCTGCGGCCGGGTCGGTTGGCGGGAAGACGAAGACGGTCTCGGAGAGATTCATCTCCCGGGCAATCCGTTGCAATTGGTCGTCGGTCAGCCCCTCCGCATCAGGAAAGACGGCGACCGGATTGCCGCCAAACGGTTGCCCAGTGAAAACATCGGCTTGGTAGAACTTCAGAGAGCGTTGCTCACTCATATTTCTTCCCGTTGGTGTTGTCACTGAATCAGCTGAACTGATGGCTCAAGAAAATTCTCGACATCCTTTGACAGGTGGAACCTATTTTGTCAAACTCGCCCCATGGATCGCATCACCGAGCAGGACATCGCCCATGCATTGGACGTGCTGGGTCTTACGCTCCCTCTCACCGCTCAAGATTTGGAACGGGCGAAGCGCGTCCAGCTCTACAATTGGAACCCGTCGCGGTACGCCGGTCTTACGAACAGTCCCAAGCAATACACGGAACAGTTCCGGAAAGCCGAAGAGATGACTCGAACTGTCGAAGCCGCGTATGCCCTGGTGTCCACGGTATTTGTTCCGGACGACGCTGTGCACTGACCATCAATCTCTTCGCGTGCTGCTTCACTCGACATCGTGACTCGTGACGCGTGCCATCCCTTCGTCCCCTAGTGATTGCGCCACCGGCCATGTCACCAGGCCTGACACCCCGTCTCGAGATCCAACCGGCTGCGTCTGTTGGGCATAGATTTGTGGTAATTGGTTTGTTCCAAACTTCGAAATGTACAGGAAGACATGCTCGCGCGAGTTCACACGCACAGCCCATGGATGAAAATCACGCGCATAGAATTCTTCGCATAGTTGCATCGCCTCGAGGCACGATAACGTGCTGGGGTCATTTAAGGTGTAGTAGTAGTCGAGGGGTAGATCGTACTCTTCCTGCTTGTGAATCGTGATGCCGAATTTCTCCGGGTCACGCACCATCGGCGTGTGCCGGTACGCGACAAAATAGAAGAGCTCCAGCGAATGGATGACCGGCTGATTGTCCAGGACGAATTGCCGGGTTTCCATCGCCTCATCGAGTGTTTCACCTGGAAATCCATAGAACGCCATCACGTGGTTCCAGATCCCCGCCTGGGACGCCATCTGGAGATTGCGCTCGATGACGCTTTTCCGAGCGTGCTTGTCCATCAGATTCAAGACGCGCTCGTTGGCGGACTCCATTCCGTAGTAGAGCGTGCAACAGCCGGCTTGAGCGGCAAGATCCCACGTCGCCTGATCTTGGAGTGTCTCTTCAAACCGGATGAGTGTCGTCCACTTAATCCCGACGGTCTGATCGACCAGCAGCTGAGAGACTTTCTTGAACAACGCCGGCGGATAGGATTCATCAGAAAAGAGAAAGTGCCGGCAATGATATTTGTCTCGTAAGACCTTGATCTGGTCGACCACCAGCTGAGCGGGTATCCCACGATATTGATCGAAGTAACCCTGACCATGGTCGCAGAATGTGCAGCGACCCCAGTAGCAGCCTCGGGTCGCCAGGTAGGGAATGATGAGTTCTGGGACGAAGTAGCGATCCAGCGGCATCCCCTCAAAATCCGGCAAGGGAAGCGCAGTTGTTTTCTCAGTATAGACTTCCGGATTCCGATGGAGCCCCGATTCATCTCGATAGATCAAGTTGGGGACGGAGGAAAGTGGGCGTTGCCCGATCAAAGCTTCAATGAGCCACAGCAGTGCATGCTCACCTTCGTAGAGTATCGCTGAATCAAAGACTTCTTTGAAAAACCTCTCGTGATTCACGAGGTCTTCCTGTAGGCGGGTTATGATATTGCCGCCCACCACGATATGAATCTGCGGGAACGTCTCCTTGATCATCCTGGCGAAGGTCAAGCCGGCCAACAGCTGCATCTGCGTGCCGATGGAAATCCCGACGATGTCCGGTCTTTCTTTCGCCACTTCCGGCAGAACTAACTGATTACAGAGATCTCGGTACACATTCACCTGTTCATCATCAAGGCAGGCAAAAACTTCTGCGGAGACACCTGGGCGATAGCCGAGGTTGCTTTCCATCGGGTAGAACACGAGCGAGGCAGGAAAGTACGCGGCGGAGATATAGGTCATCGTCTCGCGGAATGTATTGAGCGCTCCTTCGAGCAATTCTGCCTCATAGAACCGTTCGCCGCGCACGATCTGTTTGGCATCTTCCGCCCGTTCCGCCAAATCAAATACCTCGAGGTCGTGGGCCTGCTCCACAACCGCTTTATGCGCGACATCGCGCTCAGTCAGAACCCCGGCCTTCTCTTTCTCTTGTAGCGCCTTCAGCTGCATCCCTATCCTGGCCTTCACCCAGATCAGGAAATCCAGGCTGAAGAAGTGATCCCACATCCCGATGTTGATGTCGCGTTGAATGACCGTATGACCTGCTTCGCGGAGCACTGCGGTGAGTGAAGGCAATGCAAGGTAGGGCGCCGTCGGCACCCATTCCGGCGGGAACAAGAGCATGACTTTGGACTTCTTCCGATCTTCCTTCGTGATCGGAACCAAGCCGTCTATTTGGACGAGTCCGTTATTGCTCATGATCGTTGTCTGTACTGTCCACTACATCTTCCCTGCGAGCGTGTGAGTCACCCCTGTCGTCTTGGCTGATTGAAACTGGAGATCAGCGAGCTTTCCTAATCCAAACCTTGAAATATACAGGAAGATATATTCGCGAATGTAGAGACGCAGATCCCAGCCGGGATTGTGGTGCCGCTCGAATTGTTCGAACACCCGCTCAGCCTCTTCGATACTCATCCCGTTCTTTACGGTGTAGTAATAGTCGAGCGCCAAGTCCCACTCCGGATTCTTGTATGCCGTCACGCCCCATCGATCTGGATGTTTCGCTACCGGGTTATGCCGTCCAAGGTCGAAGGTCCCGAATCCGAGCGAATGGACATGGTTCTTGTTCTGCTCCAAGAACTGCACCGACTGCCATGCCTCTTCCTTCGTTTCACCAGGAAATCCAAAGAACCCCATGCAGTGATTCCAGATTCCCGCTTCAGCCGTGAGTGTGAGGTGTTTCGTCATGACCTCGATCGTGGTCGCCTTGTCCATCAGTTGCAGGACCCGCTCGACACCGGATTCATAGCCGAAATGGAGATAGCGACAACCGGACTCCTTCGCATCCTGCCATACTTGTTCATCGAGCAAGCTCTTCTCAAACCGCATATGCGTCGTCCAATGGATGCCCATCCGGCTCTCGATCAATCCCCGCGCGAGCTTGCGAAACAGCGCCGGCGGATAGGATTCGTCGGTGAAATGAAAATACTGCGCCCCATACTTGTCTCGCAGAAACTGAATGTCCGCGAGTGCATCCTGAATCTTCTTCGACCGATAGCCTGCTGTGTAGCCCTCGCCATGGTCGCAAAATTCGCAACGGCCCCAGTAGCAGCCGCGTGTCGCAAGATAGGGCAGGATTCGCGTTGGCACGAAATACTTCTCTAGCGGGAGCCCATCGAAATCCGGTGGCGGGAGTGTCGCCAGATCTTCCGCATAGCTGGTTGGTGAGGTATGGATGCCGGTCTCGTCCTTATAGATGGCGTTGGGTACTTCAGCCAGGCTCCGCTTTGCCCCCACTGCCGACACCAGTTGCACGAAGGCCGTCTCCCCTTCATACACGACGGCGCTGTCGAAGTACTGAAACAGTGGCGACTGAGGCAGCACATCGCGCAAGCGCGTTACCGTGTTCCCGCCGATCGTGATATGGACGTGAGGAAAGTGTTGCTTGATGAGGGCGCAAAACGTCATCGTCGAAAACATCTGCTGCTGGAGCACGATCGAGATCCCAATCACGTCCGGCCGTTCCGCTTCGATCGCCGGTTTCACCAGATGCTCGAACACATCGCGGTAGATATTGACTTGAGGATCGTTCACCGCATCCATGATCTCCGACGAGACGAAGACTTTGTAGGAGAGATTCGTCTCCATCGGCGGCATGCAGATTCTCGCGGGAAAATAGACGAGCGAGATGATCGACATAACTTCACGAAACACCTGAAGAGACCATTCTAACTTATCGATATCATAGAACTGTTCGCCTCTAATGATGCGCTTTGCCTCCTCGGCATTACGGATCAACTGCTCCATACGCGGGCGGGTGACCTCACAAAGCGCCAGTTGCACATCCATCTCACCTTCACTCAATTCTCGCTTCTTTGAAAGTTTTCGTAGGCGATCAAGTTGCTGCGGCACTCGACGCAAGACCTTCTTCAAGAAGTCCTCACCAAAGTACCAGTCCCACATCTCGCAGTTGATGTCTTTTTGAATGACGGTGTGTCCTGCCTGGCGGAGAACGGCGGTGAGAGAGGGAAGCGAAAGATAGGGTTCCGAGGGAAACCAATCGGGCGGGAAGATCAGCATCACCTTCATCTTCCGACCACTGGTCGCTTCAAACTGCTGGCGATTGAGGAGAATCAGCTCTTTCGAAGCACGATTGCCCTTCGAATACTCTATTTTCATCGAAGATTGATCCTTCGTTCACCCGACCGTGAATCGACGGAAATAGCCAGAATGCCAATGGGTTACAGGAGAAACCTATTCTACGGGGGAGAAAGATTGAGATGCAAGGGCGAGGGCGGAGCGGTCAGATAATCATTCGTGCTCGCTGAGGTCCTACGATGAAACGGGGGTCCTTCAAATGTATTCACGTAACCCTCAGCACCAGCCGTTTGCCACAGGCCTTCACATACTTCCGCAATGTTGCGATCGATGGTGAATGTTTTCCATTGGCCAGGGCCCGTTCCAGACGAGCAACGGCGGGAGCTTGCGTTCCCATCCGTGCAGCCACTTCGCTTTGAGTGAGCCTTGCCTCTTGCCACGCCTTGAGTAAGGCATCGAGCAACGCGGACTCCTCACGTTCAATACGCTCCACTTCCACCCGCACCCGCGGTCGGCGAAGAAGCTTTTTGATGAGTTGATCATGCGTCCGCATGTTTAACCTCCTTCATACGTGTCTCAGCAATCTCACGTTCCCGACGAGGCGTCTTGTCCGACTTCTTGACGAAGCTGTGTAGCATGACGATCCGTTTTCCTACCAATGCACAGAAGAACACCCGGGCAATGCCTTCTACTCCTTTTAAGCGTAATTCAAACAGACTGTGCCCCTCCCCGCCTAATCCTTGCATGATTGGCACGAAAATTAGGAAACGGTCAATCTCTTATGATCTCCGAACTAGACCAACTTCATATAAAGAAGTACACTGCTGTCGTCTTTAGTGGCTGCTTTGACCATAAGGACAATTGAACCCTGTTTACGCTAACCGAGCCACAATTAGATTCGGCCATTAATGCCATTCAGCATCATGGTTATGGCAGTTTCTTCCCGCTTCCCCCAGAATTTCCATTGATTGACACGCAATGGCCTACAATACGCCATGAATTGAAAAGACGTGATCTCGATACGCATACCTGCTATGAAGCCCTGAAGGCTTTTGTTCCAAAATCTCGTCTCAATATTCGGAATGTATCATTGCTCCACCCATTCGACTTACTCATTTATACGGCACTTTCAATGATCCTGCGCGATGATATAGCAGCTGCAAGGATGCCTCTACACGCTCAACGTGTTTTCTCTTTTCGTTCAGAGAAAGCCTCACCAGACATGCTGTATGCAAGCAAACCAGGATATAAGGAATTCAGAGATAGGCAGCGTAAGAAGGCGAGAGCAAGAAGCACTAAATTCATTGGCGTCACCGATATTGCAGACTTTTATTCTCGCATCTACCAACACCGACTGAAGAATGCACTAGAGGCTTCGACTTCTGATCCGGCAAAAACAGATGCCATTAGGGTTCTCGAAAAATTATTGATTCAGTTTTCAGGAGGGCCAAGCTATGGCATACCCGTAGGTCCGGCCGCCTCAAGACCGCTTGCAGAGGCGATTTTAGTCGATGTCGATAGTGCTCTCAAAGCACGTGGGATTGACTTCGTAAGATTTGTAGATGATTTCGTTGTGTTTGGAAAAACATATGAGTCAGTTGAGGCGTCCCTACATTTCTTGGGTGAAGTACTGTTTATTCAACATGGCTTGACTCTCCAGACGGCAAAATCACACATCTATACCGCTAAAGACTTTAAGAGCTCGTATCTTGCAGAACCTTCAGATCGTGAAGAAAAAAGAAGACGGCTAATTGAAATCATGACAGGTGACGAATACGAAGAGCGCTCTTATGACGAGCTCGATGAAGATGAGAGAGAGGGCTCCGGAAATTTGGACAGTATGGTAAGTGGTAGCCTGGCTTCACCAACGCCACCGCGAGGTGGCCTACGAGAGGAGCGAGGCGATGAAGAGAACGAGACGGAATCACGGA
>Ga0224510_10002396_pt1 | contig 11288 bp, 9 predicted proteins | sample SF_May12_sed_USG_FD_170161 | JGI IMG/M metagenome (GOLD analysis project Ga0224510, IMG submission 170161) | Sediment microbial communities from San Francisco Bay, California, United States - SF_May12_sed_USGS_4_1 | ecosystem: Environmental > Aquatic > Marine > Sediment | place: USA: California... | reverse complement strand
TCTTAAATCTCTTGTCTCTGACCTATCTTTTGCTCTCCGTACAATACCAATCACAATGGCGACCAAGGGAACGAACCATGTTATACCGGATTACCGAGGTGGTCGGTCGGTGGTCGATGATTGATATTTTTATGATTTCGATTTTAATTGCCTTGGTAAAACTTGAGGCCGTGGCCACGATTGAACCAGGGCCGGGAGCCATCTCGTTTGCTGCCGTCGTCATCATTACCATGTTTGCCGCCATGAGCTTCGATTCCCGGCTTATCTGGGACAGGCTAGAGAGGAAATCATGAAAGGCGAAGATCTCAATCCCAGCGACTTCGATGAATTGCCGGAAGTCACGGTCCAATAAAAACGTGGAATTTCCATCGTGTGGATTATTCCAGTGGTTGCAGCACTTATCGGAGGGTGGCTGACCTACAAAACCATCTCTGAACAAGGGCCCAAGGTCATCATCACCTTCGAAGATGGGGCGGGATTGGAATCCGGCAAAACGAAAATTAAATATAAGTCAATTGAGGTTGGAACAGTCCAAACCGTCTATATCAATCCTGACCTCTCTCGCGTCGTCGTGACTGCCGAGTTCAACAAACAGACGGAGCCCCATCTCACGGAAAATACCCGGTTTTGGGTGGTCCGTCCCCGGCTTGGACTAGGTGGTATTTCGGGATTTGAGACATTAGTGTCCGGTGCCTATATCGCCGTAGATCCCAGACCCGGAGCTTCGTCTCGAACATTTACGGGACTGGTGAAACCACCTGGCGTGACACGAGAAGACGAAGGGGCTCAATTCCAATTACGGGCGGAAAACCTGGGATCCAGTTCACCCGGTGCGCCGATTTTTTCACGATATCCAGGTTGGACGTGTCCTCGACTATGAGTTGGAGAAGGATGGCGAGGGTGTGCTCATCGATATTTTCATTCAAGCCCCGCATCATCTGCGTGTACGGGATACCAGCCGATTCTGGCAGTTAAGCGGATTTGAAATATCGCTTGGGGCAGAAGGCCTGGATGTAAAAATGGAATCGCTTAACTCCCTTCTCACTGGGGGAATCGCGTTCGATACCCCGGCAACCGCGGGAGGATCAGAGGAACCGAGCCAACCGGGCACTGAGTTTAATCTCTTCAAAAATTTTGCCAGTATTCAAGAAGAGAAGTATGTCTTAACGCGTCCGTTTCTGATCAATTTTGACGGGTCCGTCAGGGGCCTGAGTGTTGGTGCTCCGGTGGAATTCCGTGGAATCAAAGTCGGTATCGTATCCGATATCGCGGTCCATCTAAATCCTGACACGCTTGAGATTAAAATCCCCGTGCTTATCGACATCCAGCCGGAACGAATCACAACCCCACAGGTCATCATGTCAAAAATTCAGGAGAATAAATACGCAGTCATGAAGCATATGGTGAAACGTGGGTTGAGAGCTCAACTGGAGACTGGAAGCTTGCTGACCGGACAATTGTTCGTTCAGCTCGACTTCCACCAGGATCTTCCCCAGCAGGAACTGATCATGACCGGAAAATATCCGGAGATTCCAGCCATACCCGCGGCGATGGATCAAGTGCGACGAACGGTCACCGATGTGATGGCAGAGATTCGACGATTGCCTTTTGATAAAATTGCCAAGGAGATCCTGGAAACCGTTGAAGGAGGCAACCGTCTGGTCAATTCCCCTGACACTCAAAAGGCCGTCCGCAACCTCAATGCGGCATTGGGCAATGTGGAAAAGCTCACAGAGGGCCTCGATCGTCAGGTTGATACCCTGGCAAACAGTTTGGATCAGACTTTGGTGACCGTCCGGAAAGCGCTACAGGTCGCTGATCCCAATTCACCCGCTGCGGTGAATATGAATAATGCCTTGAAGGAACTATCTGCTGCCGCCCGCTCGATCCGGGTTTTGGCTGATTATCTTGAACAACATCCCGAGGCCTTAGTCAAAGGGAAACAGTAAATGAGGTGGACATGAACAGAATCATAAAAGGGTTTCGGTTCGGCGTGGCCTGTGTCTGCGTGCTGAATTTTTTCGGCTGTGGGACGAGCCAACCGTCACATTTCTATTTGTTACGAGCCGTGTCGCCTGACTCCGTCTCCGGCCTAGCGGAAGCGAACCCATCAAGCCTGTCCTTTGGGTTGGGTCCGGTCACCCTTCCCAAGTATTTGGACCGGCCGCAAATCGTGACCAAAAGCAGTGCCCATGAAGTGGATCTGGCAGAATTTCATAAATGGGCTGAACCGTTGAGTGACAATGTGTCGCATGTCCTGTCAGAAAATCTCTCAGCCCTTCTTTCGACGGATCGAATCGCGCAGTATCCGTGGCCGGGCTCAACCCCCCTGGATTACCAAATTACCGTGGATGTCCTGCAGTTCGATGGCACCATGGGAGGGGAGGCGGTCCTGGTCGCACGGTGGAGCCTTTCGCGTGACGATGAAAAAACCGTGATCACCACAAAGAAAACGCGCGTGACTCATCATCCGACAAGCCAGGATTATGAAGCGTTGGTTGAGGCCATGAGCCAGAATCTTGAGGATCTCAGTCGCGAGATTGCCGAGGTGATCAAGGCTCTTCCGCCAAGAATCTCTCCCCGTTCATCATCCTAATCTTCTCTTGATTTGTTTGATGCCTCTGTGCGTTTGATCGCGCGGACTCTTCTGGAAAACACAAAAACAGTTTCGCAAGCACAAGAACGCCATTCACGAAGCATCGGCTTCGGGTGTGCCCGGTCTATCGTATTTCAACCTTCAACCAAGGCAATGTAATTGGCCCTCGCCCCTTTAGGGTGAGGGGAAGACATCAATAGATCGGTCACTACGATATCGGACCGAATCGCTTACTTGTTCATGCTGGCCTTTGGGCCGTTTTGTGCCTGTTGAATGGGTTGATGAGAGAGCACCCAGTGTTCTGCCCCTCGTCCGTGCTCCGGTGGGGAAAGGGGAAGATGAGCACACAGATTCGTTGAGGAGAAAGCGGCTGTTGAAGAACATCCCACGCTTATCCTTCAACAAACCAATGTTCAAGGCGATTGGGGGTGTAGAAAAGCCAGTGTCCAGACCGGGATTAAGAACCAAATGCCCAGTGCGGCAGGAATACTGACAAAGGCCAACAACATCGAAGCCAGGGCAAAGATTGGCCCTGGGTAGGCACCCCACCAATTTGGTGAAGTCCAGGTCCTGCTGGTGGTTTCGCTATACCAGTCGGTCCGGGGGATGACATACCGGTGAATGAGCAGCAACGCAAACCCCGGAAGGCCAAGAGAGGCAGAAAAAAGGATAACGGCAATGGGATCCTGTTCGTATCTCCCGATGAGCGAAGCCGTGAATGGGATCAGGGACAAAAAGAGCAAATGAAGCAGATTGAGCCAGAACGTTGTCTCGTTGCATTTATTGATTGGGTTGAGGACCCAATGATTCCTCATCCAAAGGCTCGCAATCACAAAAAAACTGAGAAAGTACGCGATAAAATTCGGAATTTGTTTGAACAGATCAGCAATGAGGGTTGCATTGGTTGCCTCCGGAATCTCTGGCGCCTTGAGGTCCAACACCAATAAGGTGGCCACAATCGCATAGATTCCGTCCGTCAATGTGCGGAGCCGTTCCAGAGAACTGATTTGCCCCAAAAAAAAGTTTATTTTCATAGGCCGTTTTTAGAGTACACCATTTGGACGCAGGACAACGGAAGAAGCAACGTCACCCCCCCCTGCACCATTTTCCCATATTCACTTTGCTGATTTTTCCCTAATTGCATTAGTAAAGTCAAAATGCCGGATGCCGCCTCTGTGACTGTGCATTCAAGTTGAGTGACCGCTTGTCGGAGACTCATTCGCACCTTGTTGTCGATGGATAAGCAGCCCATCGATCCGGTCACAGACCTATTGGTGGTTCCGCTACGGATCTTGCCGTGTTGCCTCCAGCCATTCGGGTTCACCTGCAGGGAACCGTTCGAAGAAGCCCGACTCGCAATGGTTGATAATTGGAACCTGTGGCTCTGACGTTATGGCTCCCTGAAGCACCAGTAGGTTATTATCTGGCGGTGTGGCGATCTCGAACTAGCCAAGAAACCAAAAATAATAAGTTTCTCCGGTTGACGGGGTTGCAGGCCATCCGGCTCATTGCTGAGTTGAAGGGCACGGGGAGATCAAACTGAAAACAAAACAATTGAACAAGGAGATCGAAATGAAGACAAAGCACCTGTTCGCCGTGGCACTTGCCTTTCTGTTGGTGACCGTTTTGGGTACTACGGGTGTCATGGCCCAGGAGGCGCAGATCGATCGCACCGAGTTACCTGTCAAAGGCCCTTGGTATCCCCCCATCACCACGCTGGATGCGCGGGACGCCAAGGCGCCTCCGGTGTTTGAGGTGAAGGCGCCAAAGGATGCGCCCAACGTGGTGATTGTCCTGCTCGACGACCTGGGTTTCGGCGGCACCAGCGCTTTCGGGGGGGTAATTGAAACACCCAATATTGACAAACTCGCCAGTCAGGGTCTCATGTACAATCAATTCCATACCACGGCGCTATGTTCTCCGACACGGCAGGCGCTTAAGACCGGCCGCAATCACCATTCTGCCAACCAGGCCAAAATCACCGAGGTGGCGACGTCCTTCCCTGGCGCGACGGGCATGCTGCCCAATGACGTGGCCAGCATCGGAGAAATACTTCGCCTCAACGGTTACAGCACTGCGGCGTTCGGGAAGTGGCATGAGACCGCAGTCTGGGAGATCAGCCCTTCGGGTCCCTTCGCTCGCTGGCCGAACTACCAGGGCTTCGACGAGTTCTACGGCTTTCTGGGCGGGGAGACCAACCAGTGGGCCCCAGGCGTCTACCACAACCTTAATCACGTGGAGACTCCGGACGATCCCGACTACCATTTCATGAATGACATGGCCACTCAGTCCATCAACTGGATCCGCTTCCAGCAGTCGCTTACTCCAGAAAAGCCCTTCTTCGTCTACTTCGCCCCCGGTGCCGTTCATGCCCCACACCATGTGCCGCAATCCTACATCGACAAGCAGAAGGGCCGCTTTGACGAAGGTTGGGACGTGATCCGGGAGCGGATTTTTGAGCAGCAGAAAAAGCTTGGCGTGATCCCACCCGACACCAAGTTGGCGAAGAAGCCGAAGGACATCAAGGATTGGAAAGATCTCTCGCCCAAGGAGAAGAAGCTCTTTGCCCGCCAGGCCGAAGTCTTCGCCGCGTATCTTGACATGACCGACCATGAAACCGGCCGGGTTATCCAGGCAATCGAGGACATGGGTGAGCTGGACAATACGCTGATTTTCTACATCGCCGGCGACAACGGCACCAGTGCCGAAGGCGGGATGAGTGGGCTCTACAACGAGATGACCTATTTCAACAACGAGCCCAAGGGTTCGGACATCGACTTCATGTTGAAGCACTATGACAGCTGGGGCGATCCGACTACCTATCCCCACATGGCGGCCGGATGGGCGGTCGCCTTCGACTCACCCTTTATGTGGACCAAGCAGGTCGCCTCGAACTATGGTGGCACCCGCAACGCGATGGTCGTCCATTGGCCGAAACGCATCAAAGCCAAGGGGGAGTTGCGCAGCCAGTGGCACCATGTCATCGACGTGGTGCCGACGATCCTTGAGGCCGTCGGGCTGCCGGAGCCGCGCATTGTCAACGGTACACCACAGCGTCCTATCGAGGGCGTGAGCATGGTCTATAGCTGGGACGGGCCCCGCGCCCCAGGCCGTCACCAGATCCAGTACTTCGAAATGTTCGGCAACCGTGGAGTCTACTTCGACGGCTGGTTTGCGGGGACTGTCCACATCAAGCCTTGGGGAAAGGTGGAGAACACACTCACTGAGGACGTCTGGGAGCTCTATCACGTAAAGGACGATTTCAGTATGTCGACGGATCTTGCGAAGAAGCATCCCGACATCCTTGCCGAACTGCAGCGGGTCTTTCTGGCAGAGGCGGTCAAGTACAAGGTGCTGCCCCTTGATGACCGCCGGCAGGAGTTGTTCAATTCCAAGCTGGCCGGGCGGCCTGACCTGATGTTTGGCCGCACTAGCCTGACCCTGTACGAGGGCATGAATGGTCTACTCGAGAACGACTTCATCAACATCAAAAACACATCGTTTGAAATCGTTGCCGATGTGGAGGCCGGAGAGAAACCGGTCAACGGGGTCATCGTGGCCCAGGGGGGACGCTTCGGCGGTTGGAGCCTGTATGTGAAGGATGGTGCGCCGATGTTCACATACAACTACCTCGGAATCGATCGGTACACGGCTACCGCGGACTCGAAGCTGCCCAAGGGCAAGTCGACTGTGAAAATGGACTTTGCTTACGAGGGTGACAAACCGGGCTTGGGCGGTACTGCGATCCTGTACATCAACGGCAAGGCCGTGGGGTCTACCCGAGTCCAGCAGACCGAGTTCGCAATCTTTTCGGCCGATGAAACGGCTGGCGTGGGCATTGACGCGGAAACGCCGGTCACGGACGACTATACCCGCGCCAGCAGCAAGTTCACAGGCGCAATCGATAAGGTGACTATCAGCCTGAAGAAATGAGCGCATGACACCATGATCGATGTCTCCCTGGCCTGTCACAACCGGGGAGATGAAAAACTGCTAAAACAGTTGAGAGAGTGTGTGCTGTATATCTTCAGCAATTTGTCGATAAAAACAGAGAAACGCCCTCTCAGAGAGTATCCTATGGAGGGTTCACAAGTTGTGTGTTAAGAAGGGATGGCCATCCGGTGTCCATTCCGGAAAATCGAGCTCCTTTTTTCGCGACATTTCCGATAGAGGGTATCCGAAATCTATATGTGATTTCGTCAGATGGAACTCTGACACAGCCGAACAGGTCTAACAAAATGGGGGATGGATCCTTGGCTCTCCCTACCGGTGCTGATGACAACTGGAATGAGGCATCCTGGTGCAAAATCGTCAAACCTTAGGGTGGGGTAAGGATTATGAAAGTACTGTTACGGTTGGGGTTATTGGTGTTGATGCTGTCAGCCTGCGGTCCTACACCGCAGTGGGTCAAGCCCGGCGCCACAGAGGCAGACTTGCAAGCGGCCATCACTCTTTGTAATAGGGAGAACGTTCATTTTGGTCGAGATAACATCAGGCAAATAGGCCCTGACAATGAAGTCATCGTCACCAGCAGGCAAAAACGTTTTGAAAGAGGCGCAGGGGAGATGATGAGGGAACAATGTTTAGAAAGTAAGGGATGGACACTTGAGTATATCGAGTGATCCGGCTGATTTGAAAAATTAGCCAATAACCACGGCTCAAACTATGCGGAACAGCAGGCTGACCATCCAGCGAAGGGGTACTTATCCAATGGGTGGGGATAACCGGAAGCCATGGAAGCTATGTTTGATCAGGGAACTCATGGAAGTGAAAGATACCCGTGCTTTTTGAACCCCGAAGCCAGATAAAAGACCTACGAAAAGATTATGCTGGAGCCGGTGACCGTCTGGTTAGGAAAAGATGCCGCGGCCAAAGATACCGGTGTGGTACCCCCGGACGACGTTCGGACCCTCGCCAATACGTTTTATCAAAAAGTTTCAGAGCAGCAGGCCAAGGATTATACCCTCGTGCAGGAGTCGGGCCCTGGGGTGATGCGGCTCTCAGCGGCTCTCACGGATGTCGAACATGGCATGCCGGTCTTGGATGCGGCCTCGACCGTGGTGTCCATGGCACGCGTGGCATCCGAGGGGAAAAAACTGGCCAGTGGCACACAAGGTTTTGTTGGTGGAGCGAGCGTCGAGGTCCGGCTCGTGGATGTGCAAACAGGGAAACTTCTAGGAGCCGGCATTGACCGTCTGGCCGGAGGCAAGACGCTCACCAAGGGATTCGGCTACTGGGCCGACGTCGAAAACATCATGGACTATTGGGCGGCCAAGATTCGCTGGCCTCTGTGCACCCAACGAAAAGGCACCGACTGTCAGTCACCAGACTAATTGGTGTAGTGAGAGGGGTGGGCTGGCAAGGGCTGCTTCTTGTTCGTCCGGGATGGCCTGGTGCCCACCCCGCAGTCTTTATTTATCCTGCTTCTGGAGAAATCCCTACAGCGACCTTTTTTGACCTTCATGTCATTCTTGCCCATCTCGCATAATTTAGAAATTGTGGACCTTCCGTCGCATAAATTTTCCTCTGCGCTTGTCACCAAAGCTTACTAGGCAGACTAAAGCGTTGGCCATGGCTTGTTATGGAAGGCCCAGAAAGCCGTCCGGTCCCAGGCTGGTGGCCAGCATCATGCGGTTAATGTCCCGGTGTCCGGTCCAACTGGGACTCTGTTGATTGATCGGCTCCAGCCAGAAACCTTCGATTTGATCAATCAAGAGGATATATCGCTGGAGGCCTGATAGTTTGGCATGCAGATCATCCACGTTCGAAAAAAAATCCGGATGTTGGTCGATGGTTTTCTGAATACGTGCAATGGTATGGAGCCCGATGGAGAGTCCTAACTCGCGAAATGCCAGACGGTAATCAGCCGAAGCCTTTAACGTACGGCTCCGGACAAAGGTCTCCAAGCCGACTTCAGCATCCCGCAGGAGCAGCCCCAACCTCAATACCTCTGTTTCCGGTAAATTGCCGCTGATTATGACTTGGGCCAGCCTGCAGGCATCGGACAGAAGCCCTCCGATTCCTAACGGATCATCTGTCTGCCAGGGCATGTCCTGACACAGAGCAGTTAGTTCCGCAATCTCTGTGTCGAGTAAACTGTCCGTAGTCGATTCGTCCAATTTCATGGCCGTCGATTGAAGCTGTTGATAGGTGATCAGGCCATCAAGCGGATCGTGTTGGCCCATGGACGTGACGAGGGGATAAGACAGGTCGATACTCATTTTCCAATACATGCGCTTGTGCCCACCACCCCATGGTGTATAGGTAAATCGGGCGTGGGCGGTTTTTGCAAGCTCTACCGCCCACCGGTTATGCACTGAATCTCCCGTCACTCGCGCAAGACAATTCAGCGCGTGCATCCATTTGGTCAAATAATGAAAGTACTGCCCATCCCGTTCCCATTCCAAATGGTCATCATACGGCTCATCCGGCCTGCGCTCCCGAAGTGCTTTTCCGATTCTCAGGCCACCTCTGGTTGGGTGCCGCTTCCCTTCTTCTTCATCAAGACCGCTGATCCATCCTCGACGTGAATCGTCCTCACGATGCCTTCCCAGGATTTTGTGAACCTGAGAGACGAGGTGTTTGGCATCGTGTTGGTATGACTCCTGGCCTGTTCGTCGGTACAGTTCCAGATAGTTGCAAACGGCAAATGCGTCGGTCCAGAGATAGCGACGGGGCGGTGGAGCGGGGGTAGTCATCCCTGTCTCCTCAGCGAATTCCGCCATGATGGCCGCAATGATGGATGTGTGGTTCAAGGTAGAATGGGTTATGTGATGATTCGGATCGATTTGAATATGGTTCTTCCTTGGATTCCATCTGGTAGCGAGGACTTTTAACTGTACCTCTGGAACGGGGTATTACACAATTTGCGTAGGCACAGAGCATTGAAGGCTTCGGTCTCTCCGTCATGGGACAATATACGTGTCATTTGGTCACTCGATCCTCGGGCTTTCGAGTGTACGAAGTAGGGGAGTGGCAGGCTTAAAGGCATCGAAGGGTTCAACGAGGTCCTGAGGCAACCTCCATCTGGCAGTCGGTGTGTACACGAGAAAGATGGTGCAGTTGAGATTTCCGCGAGCAACGTTCATGATAGCTGGATACTTACTGGAAGATGTCGTGCTGTCTGGGAGAAAAGTGCAATCCGTGGAGAATGGGCTAAGATGAAACGAATGACCCTTATAGCTCTGATCGGTATGCTGGTGTTCCCACTCATGGCCCGTGGAGAAATCCAAGCCAACCCCACGGAGTTGAGTGAGCAGGAAACTCTACTGGTCGAGTGGATCCAGTCTCGCCAAATGGCTATGCTCAAGGATTTAGAAAGGTACGTCAACATTAATACAGGGACGTTCAATGTTGAAGGCCTCAATCATTTCAGGAATTTGCTTGAGGCAGAATTCAACGCATTAGGTTTTGAAACCGCTGTTCAACCAGGTGGAGAAATGGAGCTGCTCTCGTGCAAGGATAGGAAAATGGTGTTTGCCGACCATCTGCTTGCCCGCCGTACCGGGAAGAAACCCACGCAGGTGTTCCTCAACGGTCATCTGGATACCGTGTTCCCGAAAGATGATGAATTTCAGACCATAACCCTGGAAGCGGATGGAACCCTGAAAGGACCCGGTGTGCTGGATATGAAAGGGGGGCTGGTGGCCATGAAATACGCCCTGAATGCATTGTATCACCATGAGCGGTTACAGGAAGCCAATCTCACGATTTTCCTGAACACGGATTGTATGTCGCACAATTTGGACACAGGGCGTCAGAACCTAAGGTGGTGTTTTGGCTCTGGGGTTTGAGGTTAAGCGGTCTTCCGTTTCATGTACAAATGTTTTCTGAGTTTCAACGTGTCTTCTTTGAGCTTTCGTCGGCTATCCAGAATCGCTTGGCCTCGTCCACACCACACGTCTTTGGGGGTTAGGTTGTTCAGGCTTTCATGGTATCGCCGTTCATTGTAATGAGTCACGAACTCTCCGATCTCTCGTTCAAGGTCGCCCGGGAGATAATATTTTTCCAGGAGAATACGGTTTTTTAGTGAACGATGCCAGCGTTCGATCTTGCCTTGCGTCATCGGATGATATGGCTTGCCACGGGTGTGGCTGAGTTCGTGGTCGTTCAACCAGTCCTGCAATTCCGCTGAGATGTAACACGGCCCATTATCACTGAGGAGTTTCGGTCGTTGCTTTTTGGTGAACCCTGCCCTGCTCAACGCCTCCTTGAGTGTGGCGGTCACCTCCCGGGTGCTCATGGTCTGACAGAGTCGCCACGCCAAGATATACCGTGAGAAATCATCCATCACGGTCGAGAGGTAATACCAGCCCCAGCCGGTCACCTTGAGATAGGTGAAATCTGTCTGCCAGAGTTGGTTAATGGCGGTCGTTGGTTGATCGAACTGGTCGGCCGCCTTCAGCACGATCCAGGCGGGGGAGGTGACCAGATCCTGTTCTTTGAGAATCCGGTAGGTGGTGGCGTCCGACACGAAATACTGCCGTTCGTCCGTAAAGCGAACAGCTAATTCTCGGGGCGACAGATCGGGTTGCTCGAGGGCCATCTCCAGTAGAGCCTGGCGCTGGGCCTCGGGGACCTTGTTCCAACTGGGTAGGGAGGTGCGTTTCCGGTCCACCAACCCCTCCACTCCTTCGATCAGGTAGCGATCGAGTTGTAGAAGGTGGCCTTGGGAATGTTCAACTGCCGCAGC
>Ga0224510_10002395_pt1 | contig 11288 bp, 12 predicted proteins | sample SF_May12_sed_USG_FD_170161 | JGI IMG/M metagenome (GOLD analysis project Ga0224510, IMG submission 170161) | Sediment microbial communities from San Francisco Bay, California, United States - SF_May12_sed_USGS_4_1 | ecosystem: Environmental > Aquatic > Marine > Sediment | place: USA: California... | reverse complement strand
GCTCGGCCATCGGCCTCGCCTCGCTCTTCGGCCTGTTTCTCTGGATCAAGGATCGCTTTAGCGGACCCGGCCTGCTCAAGCTGTTCGAGTTTTCCTTTTTCCCGCCCGTAACCACCGGCATCATCCTCGCGGCCAGCATCCTCCTCTGTGCGGGCGGCAGCCTGTTTTCCATTCGGAAATTCCTCCGGGTCTGATCGGGATGGCAACCAAACGATTCCTGCCCATCTGTCTGCTTGCCGCCGCCATCGGGCTGTTGCCCGCGCCGGCACCGGGCGCCGACGAGATCACAAGCCCCAAGAACGCCCTCCTCCAGCAGCAAAAAAAGGTTCAACGCCTGCAACAGGGGATCGAGGAACACACCAAACGCATCTCCCAAACCAAGGCCCAGGAGAGCAACCTCCTCTCCGAACTTGAGGCCATCGACAAGCGGTTGCGCGATGAACGCAGCCAGATGCAATCGCTCAGTACCATGCTTGCCGAACAGGAACAGGCCTTGCTCGCCACCGAAAGCGAGGTCACGCAGGTATCTGACGAAAAATCACACCGACAGGGGCCGGTCAAGGAACGGCTGGCCGCTTATTACCGGGTTGGCGACATCGGCGTCATGAACCTGCTCTTTTCGGCATCCACCCTGCCGGACCTGATCAAGTTCAAGGAGTATTTCCACCGGGTCGTGCAGCACGACCAGCAAATCATCTGCGGTTATCGGCAGACCCTTGAAAAGCTCGGCCACGCCAGCACCGATCTGCAGAACAAGAAAAAGAATCTCGTCCAGATCATCGACTCCATCTCAGCGCAACAGCAACGGCTTGACCGCACCCGCGCCGAACGGCTCACCCTGCTCAACCGGGTCAAAACCGAAAAGGAGCTGTACAGTCGCGCCGTTCAGGAGATGCAGCAGGCGGCGGACGACCTGGTCTCCACCATCAGCAAGCTGAAAAAAACCGCGACGGAACAACCGGCATCGCCGGCAAAAGAGTATCCCGACCTGCAGTCGCCCAAAAAGAAGCGCCCCCAGACCAGCGAACCACGCGCTATCGGCAAGGGATTCGCCGCCCAGAAGGGGCGCCTGCCGCCGCCGGTGGAGGGCACGGTTACCACCCGCTTCGGCAGCAACGTCACGGAGAAATTCGGGATCGCCACCGTCCAGAACGGCATCGACATCTCCACGACACCGGACGCCGAGGTCCACGCTATTTATGACGGCACCGTTGTCTATACCGGCATCATGCGCGGTTACGGCAACCTGATTATCATCGACCACGGCAACGAATACTACAGCCTCTCTTCCCGTATCGCCAAGCTGCTGGTCGAAGAAGGCGCCAAGGTGCAACGCGGGCAAACCATCGGCGCCATGGGCGACGTTGAAGGATTGCTGGCGGAGGGGCTGCATTTTGAGATCCGTTACGGCACCAAACCACAGAACCCTCTTCTCTGGCTGGACGCCAGCAAGCTGAAACAGGCAAAACCATAACGGCGTCTTGAGGCGCCCAACGCAACCCGACAAATCCATTGTCCGGATGCCTACCACATGCTATTATCTGTTTTTAAACAGATTTTTAAGAATAACGACTTTGCCGACCACCACGCAATGCTTCGATTTCTCCAATCCATTCATCTCTCGGAAATGCTCATGACTTTACGAAAACGCTCAGTGGCCCAAAAGATCCTCCTTTTTGCAGCTGTCTGCATCCCCGCCACCTTCGCCTTTCTTCTCTGGCAGCACCCGTCGAGTTCGGCAAAAACACAGGATACCTACAAAAACCTGGAGATCTTCGCGGACGTCCTAACCCTCATCCAGAAGAATTACGTGGAGGAGATCGACACCCAGCAGGTTATCGAGGGTGCCATCCGCGGCATGCTGAACTCCCTCGATCCTCACTCCTCCTACATGAAACCTGATGAATTCAAAGAGTTGCAGGTGGAAACCAAGGGCAGCTTTTCCGGCATCGGCATCGAGATCACCACCAAGGACAATATCCTCACCGTGGTTTCCCCCATCGAGGGCACCCCGGCCTTCAAGCAGGGGTTACAGGCCGGCGACAAGATCATCAAGATCGAGGGCGAACTGACCAACGACATGTCGCTGATGCAGGCGGTGAAGAAACTGCGTGGGCCAAAGGGCAGCAAGGTGACCATCTCCATCCACCGCGAGGGCTGGACCAAGCTCAAGGATTTCACCATCATTCGCGACGTTATCCCCATCTACAGCGTCCGCTCCCGAATCCTTGAGCCCGGATACGGCTATGCCCGCATCACCAGCTTTCAATCGAAGACCGCGCGGGATCTCAAAAAGGCCATGGATGAACTGAGTAAGGAGAAAAAACTCGACGGACTGGTCCTCGATCTGCGCAACAACCCCGGCGGACTTCTCGATCAGGCGGTGCAGGTATCCGACCTCTTCCTCAACGAAGGCGTTATCGTCTCCACCGCGGGGCGGATCAAGGAACAAAACATGATCTTCGAGGCCCACGCCGACACGGACAACGAGTATGACTTCCCCATGATCGTTCTTGTCAACGAAGGCAGCGCCAGCGCCTCGGAAATCGTCGCCGGCGCCCTGAAGGATCATAAGCGGGCCCTGATTCTGGGCGCCCAGACCTTCGGCAAGGGATCGGTGCAGACGATCATCCCGATGGCCGACGGTGCCGGTCTGCGCCTGACCACCGCCCGCTACTTCACCCCCAACGGCACCTCCATCCAGGCCACCGGCATCACCCCGGACATCGTGGTGCCCACTATCATCCACGACGACAGCGACAAGGACGACGATTCCGCCAGGGAGCAGCCGAAATTCCTGCGGGAAAAAGACCTGAAACACCATATTGAAAACGGCAACGACGACAAGGACGCCGAGGAGAAGCCATCCTCGGACAGCGGCAGCACAAACAAAAAGGATGCGGGCAAGAAGGCCGCTGACGAGAAACTGCAGAAAGACAACCAGTTGAACACCGCACTGATGCTGCTCAAGGGCATCAAGGTCTTCGGCAATCTGGAAAAAAGGTAGTTGCCAGGACGGGCCGCCACCGCACAAACAAGAACGGCTCGGGAGACTCCCGAGCCGTTACGAATTACAAGCTGAAACGTTGTCGGTATCAAACACCCTTGCGGGCGTTGGCTACCATCTCATAGTAATCCCGGCCCTGGACGTCGTTGATGACCACGGCCGGGAACCTTTCCACCTCCATCCGGAACAGGGCCTCAGGCCCGGCATCCGGAAATGCCACCACCTCACACGACTTGATGCACTGGGAGAGCAAGGCGCCGGCGCCGCCAATGGTGGCGAGATACACCACCCCGTTTTCCCGCATCGCCTCCCGTACCGCCATCGTGCGCGACCCCTTCCCCAGAGTGGCCTTCAAACCCAACGCCAACAACTGCGGAGTGTAGGCATCCATCCGATAGCTGGTGGTGGGTCCGGCGGCGCCGACAACCCGCCCCGGCCGCGCCGGACTGGGGCCGACGTAGTAGAGCAACTGACCGGCAAGGTCAACGGGCAACGCCTTGCCCTCGTCCAGCAACGCGCAGAGGCGGCGGTGGGTCTGGTCACGGCCGGTGTAGATGGTGCCGGTGAGGCTGATCAGGTCGCCGGCCGCGAGCGATTGCAACGCATCGCCCTGAAACGGCACCTCGACCTCCTTCAGTTCATCAAAAAAAGCGGGCCGGTAACGCAATAAAGACATTTCATGTACTCACTGACGGAAAGGGTTGGCAAGCTCGCGCCAAAACCGGACGACTACAGGGTCACTTCCTTGTGGCGATGGGCATGGCACTGGATATTGACCGCCACCGGCAGGCTGGCGATATGGGTTGGAAAGGTATCGACATGCACGGCCAGGGCGGTATTGTTGCCGCCAAACCCATGCACCCCCTGGCCGTTGGCATTGATCCGGGCCAGGATCTCCGCCTCGAGCGCGGCCACCTCGGGGCGTGGGTTGGCCTCCCCCACCGGCCTGAGCAATGCCTTCTTGGCGATGATCGCGGCCTTCTCAAAGGTGCCGCCCACCCCGACGCCCACCACCATCGGCGGACAGGGGTTGGAGCCGGCGCCATGCACCCGCTCCACCACATAATCGACCACTCCCGCCAGCCCGGCGGAAGGGGGCAGCATGGCCAGGCTACTCATATTCTCACTGCCGCACCCCTTGGGCAGCAGGCGAATCACCATCCGATCGCCGGCCACCAGTTCGAGGTGCACCACCGCCGGGGTGTTGGTGCCGGTATTGCGGCGGGTCACCGGATCGCAGACCGATTTCCGCAAAAATCCCTCCTCATAACCGCGCCGCACCCCTTCCTGCACCGCCTCTTCCAGATCGCCGGCCACCAGCACCTCCCGCCCAAGCGAAACGAAAACGGCACAGATGCCGGTATCCTGGCAAACCGGAATCCGCTCACGGCTGGCGATATCGGCGTTGGCAATCAGCAGTTCCAGCACGTTCCTGCTCAGAGGGGAGTTTTCACGGTCGCGGGCAGCCAGCAATGCATCAAGGATGTCCGGCTCAAGATCGTGGGCGGCGCTGATCGCCAAGTCCTGTACCGCCTCGACGACAAGGTCGGTCTCAATTGTTCGCATGGCTGTTTCCGTAAGAATGAAGAGATAAAGACGCGCGCCGCGGGGTTATCGGTTTTCGAGACGCCGGTTGCGCAGATGCAGGCTCTGCTGCCTGAAGTTATGCTGGACGAGTTTTTCCTGGTCCTCTTCCATCAGCAGAATGAACTTGGTGTGAATACGATGGGCCACGGCCCCGTCCGGCCGCTTATCCGCCTTGCTGTTGACCACCTTGCCGAAACAATAGATATAGGTATATTCGGGGAGCAGAATCAGATGAAACTCTACCACCTCATCCGCCTTCATCGGCTGACTGGAGACAAAGGCAATGCCGCTGCCGCTGAGGTTGACCTCCTGAAACTTGAGCTTGTCGAAAGGCGATTCCGTATCGCCCATCTTTTTCAGCAGCATGTTGACCTTGGAGTCGAGGTGCTGCAGAAAGGCGGCCAGATCCTTGTCCCGGTCACGGAGTTTGTTCAACGCGTTCTGGGCGCCGACATACATCTGCACATCGATCAACTCCTCTTGATTATAGGGCGGAATCCCCTTCACATAGGCATCGGCGATCGCCTTGTAGCGCGCGGGTGAGATGACGGTGTGGGAGAGCAACACACGCTCGTTGATCCGCACCGACTGCCGCTGATTGGCCCCCTTCTGTTCCTCAACCATAACCGTTCCCTCCAACCGGGAAATTCTTCAGTTTACCGGCGCACCGTCTCCCGGCGTACTGCTGACCGGGGCACTGCCGACTGGTGCACTGTCCTGTTCCGTCATCGGGTTGAACCCCTCGAACGCCGCCTCGCCGCCATTACCCTTGCCGCGCACCCTGAACTCCACCCGCCGGTTCTTGGCCCGCCCGACCGCCGTGTCGTTCCCGGCCCGGGGACGCCCGTCGGCATACCCCGTCGCCGAAAGGCGGCTGGCGGCAATCTTGTAGTTTCGTACCCAATACTCGACCACATTCACCGCCCGGGCGGTGGACAACCCCCAGTTGCTGGCATACTCGCCACTCCCCTTGAGCGGCGTATCATCGGTGTGCCCGCTGACCTCGATGTCAACCTGCATGGTCGCAAACAGCTTGCCGAGCTTATCAAGCACGGCTCTGAACTGCGGCTTGATCTCCGCCCGCCCCGAATCAAAGGCGACCGAGTCCTTGACCCGCACGGTGATACCGTTTTCGTCTTCCTCAACCTCGATCAGACCGTCCTTCATCTCCTCGGCCAGTGTCTGGACGATCTGCACCTGCACGGTCAGATCGATGGGTTGGCCGGCAAACTCCTTGGAGATCATCTCCTGCCCCATGGGGGTGCCGAGCAACGGCCGATCCCGCTGGGTACCGAAGGCCTTTTCCAGGGAGCCGGCCACCTCCTCGAACTTGGTTTCATCCATGTTGGCGAAGGAAAGCAGCAGAACGAAGAAGCAGAGCAGCAGCGACATCATGTCGGCAAAGGTACACATCCAGGCGGGGGCACCCACCGGCGGGCATTTTTTCTTCTTCGCACCCATCATCTACCTCGCATTTCCGGCAACATCACCGGACGCGGATTATTTCTTCTGACTCTGACCACGATCCTTGGGCGGCAGGAAGGTTTCCAGAAACTCCTCCATGACCCGCGGGTTCAAGCCTTTCAAAATGCCGAGAACGCCCTCGATAATCAACCGGCGATTCCGCTCCTCCTCGGAACTGCGGAGAGCCAACTTGTCGGCCAGGGGAATGAAAAGCACATTGGCGAGAACCGCGCCGTAGAGGGTGGTAAGCAGGGCGACCGCCATGGCCGGACCAATGGAGGCGGGATCGCTCATGTTGGCAAGCATCTGCACCAGACCGACCAGGGTGCCGATCATACCGAAGGCCGGCGCCGACTCACCCATCCCCTTGAAGAGACTCTGCCCGACCCCGTGCCGTTCCACGGTGAGATCCACCTCTTTCTCCAACACCTCCTGGATAAACTCGGCCTCATGACCGTCAACGCAGTACATGATCGCTTTTTTGAGGAAGGCGTCGGAAATGGGCTGCTGCTCCAAAACGATCAAGCCGTTTTTACGGGCGATATTGGCAAGATTGACAATCTCCTGAATCACCTCATGGGGAACACTGAGTTTGGTGGTAAAGGCGTTGAGGGCGACCTTCATCGAGTTGATGACATCCGACATGCTGTACCGGATAAAGGCGGTGGCCAGGGTGCCGCCACCGACGATAAGTATCGAGGGGATATTCACAAACAGGAGCACGGAACCGCCAATAAGAACAGCGGCCGCCAGAATGGCAAAACCGAAAACCAAACCTATGACTGTAGCGATATCCATACGCTTTCCACCTCATCCCTGAAGCCGGGAAATCCTTTGCTGCCAGTTAAGACGCAGGGAGCCCAGCGGACCACCCGTCACTCATCGATATCACTCCCGCCGTCCTCGGCGAGAAGCTTTTCCACGTCAAGCTGCATGGCAAAACTGTGCTCGGGGCCCGGAAAGACCCCATCCATCACCTCACGCCGGAAGGAAGCGAGCGCCTCCTTCATCTGCGGAGCCAGTTGCGCATAATTTTTCACAAAACTCGGCATAAATTTCTCAAACATCCCGAGCAGATCATGGGTCACCAAAACCTGTCCGTCACAACCGACACCCGCGCCGATGCCGATGGCAGGGATGGCAATGGCCTCGGCAATCGCCCGGGCAAGCTTGTCGGGCAGACATTCAAGGACCACGGCAAAGGCGCCCGCCCGTTCAAGGGCCCTGGCCGCCGCAAGCAATTTGCGGGCGGAAGCGGCATCACGCCCCTGCACCTTGTAGCCGCCGAGTTGCCCGGCGGTCTGCGGGGTGAGGCCGATATGGCCCATCACCGGGATACCCGCCCGCACCAACGCCCGCACCGTCTCAGCCACCTCCTCGCCGCCTTCGAGCTTGACGGCGTCGCATCCCGCCTCCTTCAGAAAACGGCCGGCGTTGGTGATCGCCTCACCGACGGAAACCTGGTAGGACAAAAACGGCATATCGCCGACCACAAAGGCCTCGCCGGCGCCACGCCGCACCGCCTTGGCATGGTGCAGCATCTCCTCCATGGTCACCGGCACCGTGGATTCATAGCCCAGCACCACCATCCCCAGGGAGTCGCCGACCAGAATCATATCGGCGCCTGCCGCATCCACCATGCGGGCGAAACTGGCGTCGTAGGCGGTGAGCATGACGATCTTGACGCCATCCGCCTTTTTCTTGACGATATCCGGGGCTGTCAGTTTTTTCCGTGTCATATCCTGTCGTCCGGTTTCCCCCGACGCCCGTCGCCCGCTCCGGCAACAACGCGCTCCGAAGAAGGTTTAAAAGAGGCGCGGCGCACCGTCATCGGCGTTCTTTTCCCCATGGTACGCCCGCCCGAAATGCTCATAGGCGGCAAGGGTCGCCATCCGCCCCCGCGGGGTCCGGACCAGAAGCCCGCACTGGATCAAAAACGGCTCGTACACATCCTCCAGGGTGTTGCGCTCCTCGCTGACGGCGGTGGCAAGGGTGTCGATGCCGATGGGACCGCCGGCAAACTTGTCGATGATGGTCAGCAAAATACGCCGGTCCATCTCATCAAGGCCATTACGATCCACGGCCAGCATGGTCAAGGCCTGGTCGGCGACCGCGGCGCTGATCCGGCCGTCTGCCTTTACTTCGGCAAAATCCCTGATTCTCTTTAATAATCTGTTGGCAATTCTTGGCGTACCCCGGGAACGGCGCCCCAACTCCAGGGCACCGGCGGCGTCGATGGGAATATGCAGTAGGCTTGCCGAACGCTTGACAATCTCGACAAGTTCCTCAGGGGAATAGAAATCGAGGCGCAGGATCACGCCGAACCGGTCGCGCAGCGGCGGGGTCAAAAGGCCGGTGCGGGTGGTGGCGCCAACCAGGGTGAAGGGAGGCAGGTCCATCTTGATGGATTTGGCCCCCGGCCCCTGACCCACCACCAGATCGAGCTGATAATCCTCCATGGCGGGGTAGAGTATCTCCTCGACCACATGGTTCAGGCGGTGGATCTCGTCGATGAAAAGGACATCGCCGGCCTGCAGGGAGGTGAGGATGGCGGCCAGATCCCCGGCCCGCTCGATCACCGGCCCAGAGGTAACCTTGATATGTGCGCCCATCTCGTTGGCGATGATGTAGGCAAGGGTGGTTTTACCCAGGCCCGGGAAGCCGTGGAAAAGAACATGATCCAGCGCCTCGCCCCGCCCCTTGGCGGCCTGGATGGCGATGGAGAGATTCTCCTTGACCTTTTCCTGGCCGATATAGTTGGCGAGGCGCTGCGGCCGCAGCCCCTGCTCCTCCATCACCTCGCAAGGCTCCACCTCGGCGCTGACGATCCGTTCCTCGTGTTTCATGCAAGCGCCCTCAATGCCTGTCGCAGCAACTCTTCAAGTGTCATGGCCCGCACCGCCTCCGGTCCATTTTGCCGTCGCACATCCTGCAGGGCCGCCTCGGCCCTGGCCTGGGGATAGCCGAGGTTGACCAGCGCGGAGATCGCATCGACACTCACCGCCTCGGTCGGCCGGGCCGCGCCCATGGCAACAGGATCCGGCGCCGCCGGAATAAAACGGATCTTGTCCTTCAGCTCCAGACAGATCCGCTCCGCTGTTTTCTTGCCGACACCAGGGAGCTTGATCAGGGCATGGATGTCGTCGGCGGCAACGGCGCGGGAGAGTTCGGCAGGCGTCGCCCCGGCCAGCACCCCGTGCGCCACCTTGGGACCGATGCCGCTGACCCCGGTCAGCAGCAGAAAGGCCGCCTTCTCTTCCGGCTCCACGAAGCCGTAGAGCAAAAAGGCGTCCTCGCGCACCACGGTCTGGATATGCAGAAACACCTCCGCACCCTCGCCTGGCAGGCGGTGTCGCCCGCTGGCCGGAAAAAAGACCTCGTAGCCAACCCCGCCGACATCGACAATCACCGTTTCCGGCAACCTATAGAGTAACTTTCCGCGCAGCGTGGCGATCATGACCTTCTCGTCCCATAAACATGCACAAAGCGGCGACCCCACCCGAACACGGCGCAACCGCCGCGCGCGACAACGCCGCCCCACTTTCGCAAATCAGGATACTATGGTCTGCAAACTGTTGCAATGATTGGCATGACAGAGGGCCACCGCCAAACCGTCGGCGGCATCCTCGGAGGGAGAGCCGGAAAGTGACAGAATGGCGCGCACCATCTGCTGCACCTGCGCCTTGGACGCCTGTCCGTATCCCGCCACCGCCTGCTTGACCATCCGGGCGGCATACTCGTGCACCGGCAACCCCTGTTCCATGGCGGCCAGGATCAAAACCCCGCGGGCGTGGCCAAGCTTAAGCGCCGAGCGGGGGTTTACGGCGACAAAGATATCCTCCACCGCCGCCACGTCCGGACGCAGGGTGGCGATAACCTCGACGATGCCGGTGTGGATCTCCTGCAGACGGACGGGAAAGGATGCGGCGGCAGAAACCCTGATCGCGCCGCAACTCACGAAGCGTACCGCATCCCCCACCTTGTCGATGACGCCGTAACCGGTAATCCTTGAACCGGGATCGATCCCCAAGATCCGAAGCCGGTTCGGCTGCCTGGAAACGGCCACCATCGCCCCTAGGAAACGGCCTCCATCACCGCATCCGGAATATCAAAGTTGGCGTGCACGTTCTGCACGTCGTCGTTGTCCTCAAGCATCTCGAGTAACCTGAGCAGCTGCTTGGCCGCCTTTTCGTCCGCGACCTCGACCACGTTCTGCGGCACCATGGAGATACCGGCCTCGACAAAGGTGATCCCGGCCGTTTCCAGCGCCTCGCGCACCGCATCGAAATCCTCGGGAGCGGTGAGCACCTGGAAGGTTTCAGATTCCTCGACCACATCCTCGGCCCCCGCCTCGATGGCGAGTTCCATCAGCTTCTCTTCATCAACCCCGGCCCGTTCGATCAGGATCGAGCCCTTGCGGTCGAACATCCAGTTCACGCAGCCGGACTCGCCCATGTTGCCGTTGCACTTGCCGAAGATATAACGGACATCGGCAACGGTCCGCACCCGGTTGTCGGTCATGCATTCGACAAGGACCGCCACCCCGCCCGGGCCATAGCCCTCATAGGTGATTTCCTCATAGACCACGCCCTCGAGCTCGCCGGTACCCTTCTTGATGCCCCGCTCGATATTGTCCTTGGGCATGTTGACCGCCTTGGCGGCAACAATAGCCGTACGCAGCCGCGGGTTGGCGTTGGGATCGCCGCCGCCCATCCGCGCCGCGACCATGATTTCCTTGATCAAGCGGGTAAAGATCTTGCCGCGCTTGGCGTCTATCGCTCCCTTGCGATGCTTGATATTAGCCCATTTTGAGTGTCCGGCCATTGTCTGCTCCTTGCTGATCTCTGCTTTCTAATATATTGATACACAATGCTGATGTCCCCGGGAGGCGGCTCAACCGCCGAACCCCATCCCCAGGACAAACATCTCACGACTTTCCGAACGTGAACTCTTCGGCTTCACCAGGCGGGCCGAGACAAAAAGGGCCCGGACCTCCTTGAAGAAGGTATCGACATCCTCTCCCTGAAACACCTTGCAGTAGTAATTGCCGCCACGCTTCAGCATCTCGGTGGCCACCGCCAGCGACCGGCGGGCTAAGGCCAGTGCCTGTTGCTGATCGGCCCACTTGTTGCCGGAGGTGCTGGGCGCCATGTCGCTTATCACCACATCAAAGACCGGCGCCAACTCCCGTACCGAGGCCAGCATCGCCGGATCGGTAATATCGCCGTGC
>Ga0224510_10002394_pt1 | contig 11289 bp, 13 predicted proteins | sample SF_May12_sed_USG_FD_170161 | JGI IMG/M metagenome (GOLD analysis project Ga0224510, IMG submission 170161) | Sediment microbial communities from San Francisco Bay, California, United States - SF_May12_sed_USGS_4_1 | ecosystem: Environmental > Aquatic > Marine > Sediment | place: USA: California... | reverse complement strand
ACGGCTGCGAACGGGGCCACCGACCTGTGACGTGCCATCAGCGTCAGACGATGGCCGGTCGCGGCGGCCGCAGCCACCGGCGACCGTTCAGCGAAGCATCGAGGGCACGAGCCGATCCGTCGGGGCTACGGGGGTCTCGCTGTCCAGTTCGATCGCGACCTGCGTGCACACGGCGCGACACAAGGTAGCCACGCGCTCGCTCTGCAGCCGGTAGTAGATCTGAGTTCCCTCGCGCCGCTTGGCCAGGACACCACTGCGGTACAGCGTGCTCAGGTGCTGCGACATGTTCGGCTGCGTCGTCTCGATCATCGACAGCAACTCGGACACGTTCTTTTCGCCCTGGCACACCGCACTGATGATCTTCAGCCGGATCGGCGTGGAGAGCACGGAGAACAACTCGGCAACCGAATCAAAGACCTGGTCTTCCGCCTTTTTCGATGCCATGCCTGATAGCCCGTGGCTGCGACGATTTCGATTCTATTTGCAAGCACGGATATTGCAATCTTGTCTACTTGAAGCGGTAGTGGTCTCGGTTGAGGACCGCGGCAATGGCAGACACCTCGTCCGGAAACAAGCCGAGACTGAGTTCGGTGTTGCACTGCTCGACCATGCCGCGCAGGAATCCTGGCGTGTTGATACGTCCGGTCGGCCTGTAGATGGCCGAGCCGTCCCCGCCGACCCTGCCCATGTGGCACTCGACACAGCGGTGCTCTTGGATCAGGCGCGCACCGAGCGCCAGATCGGCATCGCGAAAGATCTCGGACGCCGACTGGGCGAGCGTCGCTGACATGAACGCAATGCCGCACGCCGCGGCGGCCATTCCCGTGTATCGCATGCGCACCCCTGTTGACCGGTCGACGAGGCCGACGATGCCACTGTGCAAGGCCGTGGGTCAACCCGCACGGGCCCGCAACGCGCTGGCACGCTGCATCGGTCGAGGTCCCGCGGCATCGCCCGTAGAGTCACCAGCGCGCCGTGGCCGGCCGATCCACACCTGCCTCGCGTGGCAGGAGGCCTAGCGGCCGCCCTGCTGTTCCATCAGCAGGTAGGTGTTGTACGCGTTCATCCGATTGGCGGCCTTGAACAGGGGCATGTGCTCGAAGCGCGACCAATCGGTGCGAGCGTAGGCCTCGTCGAAGGGTTCGAGGTCGCGTGCGGCCTCACCCATGGTCTTGCGCAGATGCACCAGGTAGTCGCGGGTGAGCTGCAGGTCGGCGACGGCATCGGTCGATGCGGGGCCGTGGCCGGGAATCACGAGCCGCGGCTTGAATTCGATCAGGCGCGCGAGTGAATCGATCCATTGCCGGCTGTCGGCATGGCCGACATAAGGAATGCGGCCACGAAAGACCACGTCGCCGGCAAACAGCACGCCGAGCTGCGGGATCTGCACGACGACGTCCTCGGCCGTGTGCGCCGGGCCGACGTGCTGAATACGAAAGTCGATGGCACCCACATGCAGCACCAGGTCCTCATCCTCAAGCCAACGGTCGGCGGGCACCAGGCGAGTGGTCTCGTCGATCCAGGGGAACAGATCTTCGCGGCTGGCCTGCAGGCGCAGCTGTGCCGTGTCGGAGTAAAGGTACTCGCGGCCGTGCGCGTTGGCGATCACGGTGGCGCCGAGCGCCTTGAACGCCTGCAGGCCATAGACGTGGTCGGCGTGGTAGTGCGTCACGATGACGTGGCGGATCGGTTGCGGCGTGACGCGCTGAATCTCTTCAATGAGCTCGTCGGCCAGCGGCGGTGAGCCGAGGGCATCGATCACCACCACGCCGTCGCCCGTGACGACAAAGCCCGCATTGGAGATGAAGTTGCGGTTGGCCGCCGAGCCCATCGCCGCCTCGCCTTGCGCGAGCCACACGCCCTCGGCGACCTGCAGTGCCTGCACATGCGGCGCGGCCGCAGCCGCGCCGCTCCAGGTGCACACCCAAGCGAGCGTGAATCGGCTCAGTACCCTCCGGACCCCGTGCAGACCAGCGGTTCGGGCTGGCACCTCGAGCATCGTTGATTGACGCGTGGTCACGTCACTAAAGCGAAAGACATGCCGAAAGGGCGATCCCGTTCGACAAGTCACCATTGCGCCTGCACCCAAACTCAGCCGCTGATGTACGACCAGCCTTCGCGCTGACGCTTGATGATCTGGCCCAGACCGGCGGGCACATAGCCGATGTTGGGCAACATGTCTTCCGGCTTGAGCTTCTGGCGCCGCATCGTGACCTGGCAGGCGCTGATGTGCACACCAGCCTTCACCGCGTCGGCCACGCGCGGGCCCTGCGTCGAATCGAGCTTGAGCACGCCGATGCCATGCCCCAGCGCGACCAGTTCGATCTCGACCTTGTCGGGGCCATAGAGCTCGCGCAGGTTTTCGATGTAGTTGATCGCCTGGTTCCAGAGCTTCTGCTCCGGCGTGCTGACCTGGATCACCACGCGTTCCATGCCGGCGCCCGAAGCCGCCTGCGCTTGGGCGGCTTCGGTGGCCACCACGGCCGCACCTGCAGCCGAAAGAAGGGCAATTCGTCGTTTCATTTGCGTTTCTCCTGAGAAATCAGTCCGCCTTGATGTATCGCCAGCCTTCGCTCTGCCGGTCGAGGATTTCGATGATGCCGCCGGGCACGTAGCCGATGTCGGGCAACATGTCGTCCTTCTCGAGCAACAGGGCTTTCATCGTCTCGCCGCAGGCCAGCACCGTGACGCCGTTGGCGATCGCCGCGGCAACCAGCTTGGCCGACGGCGAGTTCTCCTTGAGCATGCCGATGCCCATGCCGTTGGCGACGATGCGGATCTGGACGTTGCCCCGTCCCGCATTCTTGGTCAGCGCCAGGCTGTTGTTCAGTGCCTGGTTCCAGCCACGTGGGTCGGGATTGCTGACCTGGAAGATCACGCGGTACTTGGGAGCCGACGCCGCTGGCGTCGACGCGGTGGTCTGTGCCCACGGGGCGCTGGACACCATGGCGACAAACGCAACAGCAAGTGCAGCGAGCCAGTTCTTCATCGTGAACACCTGTGAATCGGAATTCGAGTCCCTGTCCGCGCCTCAGGGCTTGATGTACGCATAACCCTGCCCTTGCAGCTTGGCGATGCGCACCACGCCGGAGGTCGTGTAGCTGGCGTCAAGCACGAATTGATCCTTCTTGAGGCCGCGGGCGGTCAAGGTGAGCTCGCAGATCTCGAAGGTCATCCCGCGCGCGACGAGCGCCGAGATCAGCGGCGCGAATTCGGTGCCGTTGGCCGCCTTGGCACCTTCCATCAGCATGTCGACACCATCGGCAAGGGCAACCGCGACGATCTTCGCGTTCGGATCGACGTCCAGATGGTTGCGCAGGCTGCGCAGCCCCTTCAGGCCCTGCGCCACCGTATCGTCGAATTGATAGACGACGCGGTCCTGCGCCCAGCCCGTGGACGCCACGACACACAACAGCGCAGCGGCAGCAAACCTTGCGATCATCATGGTGCGGCTCCTTCGTGGATGCATGTGTCCTGGATCCATCATGCGGCGTGCGCCCTCACGCACTGATACCTGGATTGCGCGCCACTCCCACCAGGCGCGGCGTGTTGATGCGTCGAGGCTTGACGCGCCCGCCCTGCGCTTTCAGCCAGGACTCGACCAGCTCCCACACCGGCCGGTTGCCCGGCGCCGTGCGCGCCTCTTCGGCCACCGGCGCCCAGCCCGCGACCTTGTACTTCTTGCCGGCCTCAATCGGCTTGCCCGCCAGTCGCATGTCGCTGATGCGGCTGCCCATTCGGGCGACCGGATCGCAGGTGTAGGCCAGGCCGCCCACGCGCACCATGTCACCACCCTGCTGGTAATAGGGATCGGGGTTGAACAGATTGTCGGCCACGTCCTCGAGGATCGTCTTGATCGTCTCGCCGGTCATCTCGTTGACCGTGGCATAGGGGTAGGTGATGGCCAGCTGATCCATCATCAGCTCGCGCGTGATGGCGTCGCCCGGCAGCAGCGTCGTGCCCCACCGGAAGCCGGGTGAGAACGCGATGTCGGCGCCCTGCACTTCCATCAGCGCGTCGCAGATCAGCTGATCCCACGAGCCGTTGAAGTTGCCCCGGCGATAGAGCAGCCCGTCGGTAACGGCCAGCTTCTCTGCCAGCCTGGCCTCGTAGGGCGCGCGCACCTTGTTGATCAGCGCGGCCATCGCCGGGTCGGCCTTCAGCTGGTTGGCAAAGACGGGCAGCAGCCGGTAGCGGAAGTCGACGACGCGGCCGCCCTTGACGTCGAAATCCATCACGCCGAGGAACTTGCCGTTGCTGCCGGCGTTGGTGACCAGCGTCTTGCCACCGGCGTTGCCCACCGGCACGGCCACCGGCACGCCGTCGTGCGTGTGGCCGCCGAAGATGGCATCCACGCCGGTGACGCGCGAGGCCATCTTCAAGTCGACATCCATGCCGTTGTGCGACAACACGACGACCACCTGGGCGCCCTTGCCGCGAGCCTCGTCGACCACCTTCTGCAGGTTCTCGTCCTGCACGCCGAAGCTCCAGTCCGCCACCAGGTATCGTGGATTGGCGATCGGCGTGTACGGAAACGCCTGGCCGATGATGGCGCAGGGCACACCGTTGATCTCACGGAGCGCATAGGGCTTGAACACCGGATCGCCGAAATCGGTGGTCTTGACGTTCTGCGCGAGGAACTCGACCTTGCCCTTGAAATCCTTGTCGACGATTTCCTTCACGCGCTCCATGCCGTACGTGAATTCCCAGTGGCCGGTCATCACGTCCACCCCCAGCGCGAGACAGGCATCGACCATATCCTGTGCATTGGTCCACAGCGAGGTGGCCGAACCTTGCCAGGTGTCTCCGCCATCGAGCAGCAGCGCACCGGGGCGGCCCGCCTTGAGTTGCTTGACCAGCGTGGCCAGGTGCGCAAAGCCGCCGACCTTGCCATATCGGCGCGCCGCCGCGTCGAAGTCCAGGTAGGTGAAGGCATGTGCCAGCGCGCCGCCCGGCCGCATGCCGGCCGCCTGCAACAGCGACTCGCCGACCCGGTGCGGCCACTGGCCCTGCATCGCGCCGATGCCGAGGTTGACGCTCGGTTCGCGAAAACGAACTGGCTTCAACTGCGCGTGGCAGTCGGTCATGTGCAGAAAGGAAACGTTGCCGAAGGGCGCGACGTCGTACAGACCCTGCTGTGCCGTTGCCGCATCCGCATCGGCATAGCGCACGAGCCCCATGCCGGCTGCCGATGCTGCACCGAGCACCTGCATGAACTCGCGCTTCGAAAGATTCATGCTTGTGCAAGCATCGATATGTGACCGGAAAATCAACCCGCGGCGTGTGCGGGTCGATGACGCGATCGTTACTGGTTGACCGGCGACTTCGGATCGAGCAGCAAGGCCATGACGTCGCGGATCTGCTCTTCGTCCAACAGCTGTCGGTGGCCGAAGCGGGGCATGTTGGAACAAGCGGCGAAGGCCTTGCTGTTCCAGATCTTGGCCCAGGTGTACTTGACGATCGGGTTCGACGCCGCGTCGTTGAGGTCCTTGACGCCGCGCAGCTTGCCGTAGTTGTACAGGCTCGGCCCGATCGTGCCGTAGGACAGTTCCTGCTTGCTGATCTGGTGGCAGTTGTAGCAGCTGCCGCCGTTCGCACTGGGTTGGGCACTCGCGTCGCTCCAGCTCATGCCACGCCCGTTCTGCGCCAGCTTCTCGCCGTCCTGCCACTGGCCGATGTACTTGCCGTCCGACGGGTATTTGATGGTCGCCAGGGCCTCGGCCTCGATGCGCTTGGCCATGGCCTCCGGCGGCGGCGTCGCCGACGAGCAAGCCTTTTGCCCGATGTCCTGTTCGAGGCGGTCCATCTTGGCAATCCCGCGCTCGGTGAACGAGGACTTGAGCATGGCCATGGCCTCGCGATCCAGGTCGTCGGACGAAGGCATGCCGGCGCAGCCGGCGGCAACGAGAACCGCCACGGCAGAGACCGCGCCGACGATGAGGTGCTTGTGTTGCATGGTGGTGGCTCCAGTCGGTCAGCGCTTGAGCGCGGGGGCGATGGACTCGGCGCCCCTGGCATTGACGCCCATGTAGACACCCAGCGCGATGGTCACGTCCGACGCAAAGCCTGGATACGGGAAGCGCTGCTGCCGGTAGCAGTCGTTCAGGCGCCGCTGCATCGTCCACAGGTTGCCGCTGGACACCCGGTAGGCCGGCCAGGCGGCGAAGCCGATGCCGTCACCGGGGTTCTTCGTCAGGTTGGGCAGATCCTGCAAGCGCACGCGCTGGCCGTCGACGCCGTGGCATGTCGCGCACGAGAAGTCCATCGGTCCGCCGCGGAAGAAGAACGCGCGTTTGCCCAGCTCGTACATGCGTCGCTCTTCGGCGTGGCCTTGCGGCAGGCTGATCTTCTGCCCGCGCGAAGACGCCGAAATCCATGCCGCGAGCGACTCGATCGTTTCCTGTTCGCCGCGGTCGAAAGACGTCTTGGCGATCTCGGCCGCATTGAATCCCTGCAGGGTTTCCATGCAGGTCAGCAGGCGAGACTCCAGATCCTGCACGCGCTGGGTGTCGGCAAACCAGCGCGGCAACTGCACCCAGGCGCCCTTGACGACGCCGGGACCCAGGCCGAGGTCGCAACGCTCCAGTGATTCGTTTTTCGGCCCCCGCTTCTTCTTCCAGAGCTCAGCGCCCTTGGCTTCGTACAGTTCGGCCGGGTTGCCGTCCTCGAGCATCTTGCGGTACTCCGCGATGCCGTCGGCTGCACTCTTCTGCGCCATCGCGGCGCCGGCGAAGACCATCGAGGTCATCAGCATGCCCGCCATGAGGATCTGCTTCATGGTTGTCCTTTCGACAATGTGGTTGAGGCCGACAGGTCTGGGCCTGCCTTGCAGCCGGGGGCATCGGGCCGTGCGATGGTCGGCCCTGCGGTCTGACGTTATGAAACGGTGGCCTCGTCGGTGCGCTTGTCACCCTTGTTGTCGACCCACGAGATCGTGATCTTGTCGCCGGCCTTCGCACCCTTGACATCGAACTGCATGAAAGGGTTCTTCGAGACGGCAGGGCCCCACTGCGCCGTCATCACCGTCTTGCCATTGAGCTGCGCGGTGACTTCCTGGATGTGCCAGGCCGGGATCACCTTGCCCGAAGAGTCCTTGCGCTGCCCGGTTTCCATTTCGTGGGCCATGAGGACGCGAACGGTTGCCTTGCTGCCGGAGGCTTGTGCACGGATGCGCATCGGATCTGCCATGGGGTTCTCCTTGATCGATTAGCGGTATTTCGGTGAACGCGATGTGAGGCGGGCGCTCAGCCTCCGCAGCCGCCCAGAGTCACCTTGACCTCTTTTTGCGCGAACAGCACCTTGCCGTCGTTCATCACCGCCACGGCAATGACGTTGGAAGACTGTCCCATCTTCACGCGCGTGGTGATGTTCGCGTCGACAGCGTCGGTCAACTCGAACATCGCCGCCAGCATGGCCGGGTTCTTCTCGACCAGCAGCAACAGGCGCTTGACGCCGGGCAGGGTCGACGAAGCCCCGACAGGCACCACCGCGCCGTTTTCGGCAATGTCCGGACCGGTGATGGTCACGTCCTTGCTCTCGGTGGGTGTGCCGATGCTCAGCGCCTTGGTCAGGTCGGGCATCGTCTTGGCCGCAAACGCCGCGGCATTGAAACCCGAGGCCTGGGCCTGCGCCAGTCCCGGCCACATGCCCACTGCAGCGAGCATCGCCGCAACCTGGGAAGAACGTGAAAGCAAGTCTCGACGGGTGTGCATGGCGGTCTCCTTGATTCAAAGATGCTAACGGGACGACCGCGGCGCGGGCATGAGGATGATTGCGTACCCCATTTGGGTTACGTGACCCGCATCAGGCCCGACCGCATCGTGGCTGGGGCCATCCAGTGGGCGATCGTCGCCGCGTCGGCCTCGCCAAGCGCTCGCAGCGCCATCGACCTCGGTGCCTGGCCACCTCGCGCTTCCGGATATTCCTCCATCAAAATATTAGTCATCGCGCAACTTCCGCGAACGAGGTATATCCCCAACCCAACCCGCCCTGACGCGGCCGCCTCGGGCGCGCGGTTTTCCGGCGCTCAGGGCGCCAGTCAGCGCATCTTTGCTGGCGACGCTGCGCAGCGAGTGGCCAGGCATGCCGCGCTGGAGCGCGGATTACGGTTTGGCGTCCTTCGGCTCGTCCGGCCTCGACGAGAACAACTCGTCGAACAGGTCACTGGGGATCGTGTCCGGTCCTTCGATGACCTCGCTGCCCGACAGCAGGTCGTACGACGAGATGACCCAGCCGCCGGAATACACCTCGGGCAGTTCTTCGCGCCGCTGCGGCTCGTCCGGCACCGGCTTGACGACGACCCATTCGCCCATTGGGGCGTTGCGAGAGATGCGCCAGACCTTCTTGGCCGGTGCCGTGGAGCTGCCTCGCTTGTTGGTGCCCATGTTCCGCCTCTCACGCCACCGGCGCTGCGTCCGCCTCGCACGGGCCCGGACATTGCAGCCGCCGTCCGTCAGCGCGCTCGGCGCTCGGCACTCCATCGTTCGCGTCCTGGGCAGGCTGGTACACAGCAATTACCCGGATGGATCGAGCAATTAGGGGGGCGGCATCCCGCGGCCTGCGCCAGCCGTTGGCCCGGCGCCGTGCATCCTAGAACTCCGGCTCCGCGCCTGTGGCTATGCCAGGCAAGCGCTGCCTGGGCGCGGCATTGGGTGCCGGCGCATTCGCGATCAGGCAGTCCGTGGTCAGGATGAGGCCCGCGATTGAGCCGGCGTTCTGCAGCGCCAGCCGTGTGACCTTTGCAGGGTCGATCACGCCCATTGCCAGAAGATCGCCGTACTCGCGCGTCGCAGCGTTGTAGCCGAAGGCGCCCCCGCCGTCGGCATCGACCTTGTGCAGCACGACCGAGGGTTCGTCGCCGGCGTTCTCGACGATCCGGCGCAGCGGCTCCTCGAGCGCGCGTTCGACGATTCGCAGCCCGGAATCCTGGTCGAGCGTTGCACCGCGCTGGCCCTTGAGCACCTGTCGCGCTCGCAGCAGCGCAACGCCACCGCCCGGCACGATGCCCTCCTCGACCGCGGCGCGCGTCGCGTGCAGTGCGTCCTCGACCCGGATCTTTCGCTCCTTCAGTTCGGTCTCGGTGGCCGCACCGACCTTGATCAATGCCACGCCACCCGACAGCTTGGCGATGCGTTCGTCGAGCTTCTCCCGGTCGTAGTCGCTCGTGGCCTGCGCGCGCTCCTTCTTGATCGCGGCAACGCGCTCCTTGATCGAACGCTCGTCGCCGGCACCGCCGATCACGGTGGTGTCGTCCTTGGTCACCTCGACGCGGCGGGCACGGCCCAGGTCCGCGAGCTTGACTTTCTCGAGCGCCAGGCCGAGCTCTTCGCTGACCACGCTGCCGCCGGTCATCACCGCCATGTCCTGCAGCATCGCCTTGCGCCGGTCGCCGAAGCCCGGCGCCTTGACCGCACAGCACTTGAAGGTGCCGCGGATGGTGTTGATCACCAGCGTGGCCAGTGCCTCGCTGTCGATCTCCTCGGCCACCACCAGGAGCGGACGCCCGGCCTTCACCACCTCCTCGAGCAAGGGCAGCAGATCCTTCAGGCTCGACAGCTTCTTGTCGTACAGGAGGATCGCCGCGTCTTCGAGCTCCACGCTCTGGCGTTCGGCATTGTTGATGAAGTACGGCGACAGGAAGCCGCGATCGAACTGGAGTCCCTCGACCACCTCCAGCTCGCTCGCCAGCCCCGAACCGTCTTCGATCGAGATCGCGCCCTCGCGGCCCACCTTGTCGATCGCACGCGCCAGCAATTCGCCGATCGAGCGGTCGTTGTTGGCCGAGATGGCCGCCACGTGGGCAATCTCCTGCGAATCGGCGCAGGGCCGCGCGACGCGCTTGATCTCCGCCACCACCGCGTCGATCGCCTGCTCCATGCCGCGCTTGACGTCCATCGGGTTCATGCCCCCGGCGAGGTACTTCAGGCCCTCGGTGACCATGGCGTGCGCAAGCACCGTGGCGGTGGTGGTGCCGTCGCCCGCCTGCTCGCTGGTGCGCGCCGCCACCTCGCGCAGCAGTTGCGCGCCCATGTTCTCGAACCGGTCCTCCAGTTCGACCGACTTGGCCACCAGCACGCCGGAATTGACGATCTGCGGCGCACCGAAGTCGCGCTCGAGGATCACGGTGCGGCCGCGCGGACCGAGCGTGACCTTGACGGCTTGCGCGAGCGCGTTGACGCCGCGCTGGATGCGCTCACGTGCAGCGTCGTGGAAGAGGAGTTGCTTGGCTGTCATGGATGTCCTGACTCGATGCTGTCCATGATTCGGATGCTGCGGCTGCCGCCACGGTGCCGATTGAGTCAGCGCAACCCGACCGTACTGGCCGCGCCGCGAGGTCATGACGCGGTGCGCTTTCGATTCGCGCGTCGTGCGTCACGCCCGTCAGAGGAAAGCCTTCAGGCGCTTGCGGTCGACCTCGCGCATCGTCCGGGCCGCCAGGTCGATGAGCGTGCGCGCGGCCTTCGGGGTGGCGACGTCGATGCCCAGCCCCGCATCGGCCGGCCAGCGCGCGTCCAGGCGCAGGTAGCGCGCTCCCAGGCGGTCCTCGGCCATCGCCTGCTCATGCTGCTGCTGAACCGCGATCAGGGTCAGGATCAGGCGCCCGTCGGACAACCAACCGACCGCGCCCGCATCGGCGTCGACCCCTTCCGCGGGCTGGTAGCCCAGTGTGGCGGTGCCGATCGACAGCATGCGCACACGGGCGAGGTCCACGTCCATGAAATGCTCGGCTTCGTGCAGCGCGACCTGGTCGGGTGCGACCGCGAACAGCCCGCCGTCGGCGTACAGGGCGTCCCCGATCCGCACCGACGGAAAGTAGGCCGGCGCGGCGCAGGCCGCGAGCACCGCATCGCAAACACGGACCTTCTCGTCGCCGCGCGAGGCGCGGGCGTGCGGTGTCTTGAATACCTTGGTCAGGCTGTGCGTCACGTTGACCGCCGGCAGCAAAAAGGGATGCAGCGCCTCGGCGAACGTGGCGTCGCCGAACTGCGCCCGCAGTGCGTCGCGCAGCGTGCCACTGCCGTACTTAGGACCCAGCACCGAGCGGCTCAGGTCGAGCAGGCGGCCGAACGTGCCGCCGGGCATCGGACGCGGCGAGAACACGTCGGTGCCCTGGTCGCGGAAGAAGTCCACGAGCCGCGCCACCGGAATCTCGAAGGCGACCACCGCAGCGATGATGCCGCCCACCGAGGTGCCGGCGATCAGATCGAAACGGCGCCCGATCGGCTCGCCGACCTCCGCCTCGAGCGCTGCCAGCACCGCGGCCGAGTACAGCCCGAGATAGCCGCCGCC
>Ga0224510_10002393_pt1 | contig 11290 bp, 6 predicted proteins | sample SF_May12_sed_USG_FD_170161 | JGI IMG/M metagenome (GOLD analysis project Ga0224510, IMG submission 170161) | Sediment microbial communities from San Francisco Bay, California, United States - SF_May12_sed_USGS_4_1 | ecosystem: Environmental > Aquatic > Marine > Sediment | place: USA: California... | reverse complement strand
CGCACCACTGCTCGGCTTCATCGCGCGCGGCGACACAACTGTGGCCGACGCCTATCTGTCGCCCGTCCTGCTGCGCTACACGACCGGCTTCCGGCAGAGCCTGCACGCTGAGCATGGCGACGTGGCGGTCAGCTTCATGCAGAGCAACGGCGGGCTGGTCGATGCCGACGGCTTCCGCGGCGTGAATGGCGTGTTGTCGGGCCCGGCGGGCGGAGTGGTCGGCATGATCGCGGCGGGGAACTCAGCCGGTCCGCGACGATTGATCGGCTTCGACATGGGTGGCACCTCGACCGACGTCAGCCTGTCGACCGGCACGATCCCGCGACGGTTCGCGGCCGAGATCGACGGCGTGCGGCTGCAGGCACCGCTCGTCGACATCACGACGATCGCCGCGGGCGGCGGTTCAGTGCTGCGTTTTGCCGACGGCCGGCTGCAGGTGGGGCCAGGTTCCGCGGGTGCGGATCCAGGCCCTGCGTGCTACGGACGCGGCGGCCCGGCCACGGTCACCGACTGCAACGTGGTCCTCGGCCGCATTTCGGCCCGGCATTTTCCGCAGGTGTTCGGGCCCGGCGGCGACGAACCGATTGCTCCCAGCGCTTCACGCGCGCGGCTTGCGGAACTGGCGGACGCGGCGCGCGCGGAGTCAGGGCTCGACTACACGGTCGAGACGCTCGCCGCCGCATTCCTCGAAGTTGCATGCGCGCGCATGGCCAACGCCATCCGCGAACTGGCGCTGCACCATGGGGAAGATCCCGCGCAATGCAGCCTGCTGTGCTTCGGTGGAGCGGCTGGCCAGCATGCCTGCGCGGTCGCAGACCTGCTCGGAGCGCAGGAAGTGCTGCTGCATCCATTGGCAGGCGTGCTGTCGGCGTATGGCATCGGGCTCACGAGCCGGCGCGCGATTCGCCAGTGCACGGTCGAGCATGCGCTCGACGCAGCGGGGCATGCGGCGGGCGTTGCAGCACTGCGCGCGCTGCAGCACGAGGCTGCCGCAGAGTTGCAGCGGCAGCGGGTAGCGCAGGACGCCCTCGCGGTTGAACTGAGCGCACACGTGCGTCTTGCCGGATCCGACACGAGTATCGAGCTGCCGTGGACCGGTGCGGCTGCATTGCGCGAGGCCTTCTTCGCGGCGCATCGGCAGCTGTACGGCTTCGCGGATGAAGCGGCGCCGCTGGTTCTCGCATCGGTGATGGCGGAAGCCATCGAACACACGCGGCCGGGCGGCACTGCTACGCGAGACACGGCTGTGCTCGATTCCAGCAACGCGGCGCGGGCGCGCAGCGCAGACGTATGGATCGACGGCGTCGCCGTTGAGGTGCCCGTGCGATTTCGTGACGAGCTGCGCGCAGGCGAATCGCTGCAGGGCCCGCTCCTGCTCTGCGAAGACGGTGCGACCAGCTGGATCGCGCCCGGCTGGTCCGGTCGCATTGCCGACGGCGGCTTGCTGATATTGCAACGACAGGCCACGGCGGCGTCCGTCGCAATCACGCCAGTGACTACTGTGTCCGACCCGATGCGGCTCGAAGTGTTCAACGCGCTGTTCATGCACGTCGCCGAGCAGATGGGAGCGGTGCTGCGGCAGACGGCCAGCTCGGTCAACATCAAGGAGCGGCTCGACTTCTCGTGCGCCATCTTCGACGGCGACGCCAACCTCGTCGCCAACGCGCCGCACATGCCCGTGCACCTGGGCTCGATGGGAGCGAGCGTGGCCGCCGTGCTCGAGGCGCATCGCGCCGACCTGCGTCCGGGCGATGCCTACCTGGTGAACTCGCCATATGCGGGCGGCACGCACTTGCCCGACATGACCGTAGTCTCACCAGTGTTCGATGCCGCGGGGATGCGGGTCGAATTCTTCACCGCTTCGCGCGCGCATCACGCCGATGTCGGCGGCATCGCACCGGGCTCGATGCCCCCGGACAGCGTTACGATCGATGACGAGGGCGCACTGATCGCGCCGACCCGCATCCTGCGCGACGGCAGGCTCGATACCGGGCGCCTGCAGCAGCTGTTCTGCGGCTCGCGCTGGCCGGCGCGCAATTTCACGCAGAACCTTGCCGACCTGCGCGCGCAACTCGCAGCGAATGCCCGCGGCGAGCGCGAACTGCAGCGAGCCGCGAGCGGCCACGGGCGCGACACGCTGCTCGCCTACATGCGGCACGTGCAGGACAACGCCGAACGTTGCGTGCGTCGCGCCATCCGCCGGCTGCGTGACGGGCAGTTCGAATATGAGATGGACAACGGTCAACGCATCGCGGTGTGCATTACTGTCGACGCAGCGGCAGGCACCGCAACCGTCGACTTCACCGGCACCTCGCCGCAGCAGGCCAACAACTTCAATGCGCCGCGCGCCGTCACGACTGCCGCCGTGCTGTATGTGTTCCGCACGCTGATCGAAGAAGGCATTCCGCTCAACGCCGGTTGCCTGCGGCCGCTCTCGATCGTCGTGCCGCGTGGTTCGATGCTCGATCCCGTGGCGCCGGCCGCGGTCGTCGCTGGCAACGTCGAGACTTCGCAATGCATCGTCGACGCGCTCTATGGCGCGCTCGGCCTGCAGGCGGCCTCGCAGGGCACGATGAACAACTTCACCTTCGGCAACGCGCGCTATCAGTACTACGAGACGATTGCGGGCGGCGCAGGTGCGGGACCGGGATTCGATGGCGCGAGTGGCGTGCAGACGCACATGACGAATTCACGGCTCACCGACCCGGAAGTACTGGAATCGCGCTTCCCGGTGCTGTTGCGCGAGTTCTCGATCCGACGCGGCTCGGGCGGCAATGGCCGGTATCGCGGCGGCGACGGCCTCGTGCGCCGCATCGAATTCCGCGAGGCGATGACTGCGAACGTACTGGCCAACCATCGGCGCATCGCGCCGTTCGGTCTCGAGGGTGGCTGGCCCGGTGCGACGGGACGCAACAGCGTCAGGCGACGCGGGGCGCAGGAATCAGAGACGCTCGCCGCGACGTTCGGCCTCGGCGTAGAGCCGGGCGATGAGATCCAGGTCGAGACGCCGGGCGGCGGCGGCTTCGGGGCGCAGCTCTGACGAGGCCGCACGTCGCTGGTCGGGGCTCGATGCAAACAGTTCCTGCGCCAGAGTGCGCCGCGGCGCGGTGTCGTCGAGGCCCGGTTCGCTTGACTCGAAGGGCACGCGGTCGCGCACCGTGAACCGCGTACCCGGCGGCAGCTCGCGCGGCTGTGCGGGACGGATGCGGCTGCCATCGAATCGATGGGTCAGCAGGAAAGACCGGAACTGCCCCGGCCGCAGCGCCGGCAGCGAGATCAGGCAATTCACCGTGCCAGCTTCGAGGTCGTCACTGGAGTTGAGGCGCTCGTCGCACACGACCTCGCACACCTGCAGGTCGGCGCCCTTGCCAAATGCACCGCTCGCCGCAAGGCCCGCGAGGAAGCTGCGCACCTGGCGCGCGAGGCGCGGCCACGTGTTGCGGTCGCGGCCTTCGAAGCGCGCCCAGCGCGTGCCGTGCTCGATGCTGTTCAACGTGAGCAGGTCGCGGCGGCGGAACGTGAGCAGTGAACTCTCGGGCCCCGTGCCCGAACCGCGCGCGAGCGTCTTGAGCGGCGCCGTGCCGGCCACGCTTGCGCGCACGGCATGCAGCGGATTGATGCCATGCGCGCTGAGACGCTGGCATTCCGCATCGGCGAGCACGTGCAGCGGGCGGGTACCGGGCCGCAGCAGGATCTGTTCGTCAGGCGCGCCGTCCCACGGCGACCGATGCACGTCCATGCGCGCGAGCGCGCCCGCGACGGCACCGCTGTTGGCAAAGGCTTCGTAGCGGCCGCGCAGCCGGTCGAACGCCTGCACACGCGGGAAACACATCAGCGCATGATCGCTCTGGAAGGCGAGTTCACGCAGGCCGTGCAACGCTTCGTCGGCGCTCTGCCAGGCCGCAGGCGGATCGACGAGCAGCATCGCGCGACGGTCGCGGCAGAACTGCGCCGCAACGAGCAGCACGCCCGGGCCGATGTCGCGGTCACGCGCGGGTGGCGGGATGCAGACGAAGTGCAGGTCGTCGATTTCACGCAGCGCGAACAGGCCCGTGCCGCGTTCGGCGGAGCCGATGAGATCGTAGTCGGTGAGCGGCGCGCCGTCGTCGCCGTCGGGGTTCGAATCGATGTACGCGATCGGATGCCGCGCGCCGGGGCTGAACGTGCGATCCGGCCTCGTATCGGGCACGGCGCCGCGCACGCGCACCAGCTGCGATTCCTGCAGCGCCACGGCCACGAAGCGCGCGGTGCCCGCAGCCGTCGATACGCGCCGGAAAATTTCCTGGTCCTCGACGTGCTCGGAACCGAGCGAGTGCACGCGCTGCAGCACGAGGTTGAAGCGATCGTCTTCGCCGGGCCCGATGTTGTCGTAGTCGACCGAGGCGCGCAGCACTTCGCGCGAACCTGGGCTCAGCGCTTCGAGCGTGAGTACTGCCTTGCCGCACGGCAGGCTGATCGTCGCGGGCCTGCCGCCATTCACGACGCGCACGACGACGGCCTCGCGGCCGCCGTTATCGAAGAACTGTTCGACGGCATAGCCAAGCATGCTGGGCTGCCACAGGCCGCCGAACACCTGGCTGTACTCTGCGAAGCTGCGCACCCGCACTGGTCGGTTCACCGGACCGCGCAACGCACGCCCGACGAAGCCGGTGGTCGCGGTGGGCAGGCGCACGATGGGCTGGTCTGCGCCGACCGCCGCCGTCACCGTGATGCCGCCCTGGGCCAGCTCGCGCAACTTCCCGCCCCGTCTCGAATCGTGCCTTAAAGTACCACAACGTATGGGGCGTTGAAGCGAGTCGCACCCCAATTGGTGGTGCTGCGGCGGGCTCAGGCGACGACGGCAGTGCGTCGCTTCGGGCGGGCGCGGCGCGGCGGAGCGGCCCCCAGTTCGGCTCCGATGTGGCCGGCCATCTGCTCGCGGTACCGCGCTGCAAACCAGCGCAGCGCCGGCTCGTTGGCCGCGATCGGACCCGGCTCAAGGCCGCTGGACATGCCCTGCTGGACGCGGGCCAGCAGTCGCGCATCGGCCTGCAGAGCCTGGCGTCGCACGCGCCGCTGCAGGTAGCGCAGCAGTTGCATCTCGCGCGTCGTATCGGGCAGCGCATATCGAGACTCGCGATACGTGCTTAGACCGGCGGCGATCGGCAGGACCTGCAGCACCGTCAGGCCATCGGCTGCGAACTGCAACAGCGTGTTGGGCCAGAGAAACACGAAGCCCGCCGGGGCCGGCGGGACGCGGTGCAGCAGCGCCCGGCTCGCTCGCGCCGACCAGGCGTCATTGGCACGCTCCGCAGCGGGCAGCGCCCGCGCCTGCAGCGCCGCGGCCGTGACCGGTGTGAACTGCGGTGGCGCAAAGACATTCCAGCTGGAGCCCGGCCGCGCGACGCCGGCATGGGCCGTATCGAGCAGGTGCTCGACTGCAAGCTTCCAGTCGGCAGGACAGCCAGTAGTGCGCGGCTCGATCAGGCGCCGCAGCGGCGCGAGGTCCGGCCAGTCGGCTGCAATGTCATGCAACACAGCCGGCAAGGATTCGCGCGGTGATTCGAACGCAACGAAGACGAGCCCGCGCCACTGCGCGGCATTGGCGGGCACCAGCGCGTGCTGCGCGGGATCAAAGTCCGCTTCGAACTGCTGGCTCTCGGGCTGGGCCACCAGCGCGCCGGTGTCGTCGTAGGTCCAGCCGTGATACGGACAACGCAGCCGGCCGTCGACGCAGAACGCGAGGCCCGTGTGCGCGTCGCCTTCGACCAGTCGAGCCCCACGATGACGGCACGCATTGCGGAACGCCTGCAGTTCGCCGCTGCGCGTACGCAGCACGATGGCCGAACGGCCAGCGCAATCGAAACGCGCAGCCGTGCCGGGCGCGGGCAGGTCCGAGACGTGGCAGACGAACTGCCAGCTGGACGCGAAGACCGCAGCCGCTTCCTGCGGCGTGCGCGACGGTTCGAGGTAAAGGCTGTAAGGCAGGCCCTGCACGGAGCGCGGACTAACGCGTGCCGCTGGCTGCAACGGGGGCCGCCGCGTTGGCCGCCTCGCGGATCGGCACGGGCCGGTCACTGCCGTCCCACGTTGCGCCCGCCGGAATGCGGTTCTCGACGAGGCGTGCCGTGGCCACGAAGGGCTCGAACCCTACTGCCGGCTGCGACACCGGCACGGCCACGCCCTTCGAGCCGTTCACGACCTGCTCGGCGAGTGTCCAGTCGACCTCTACGCCCACGGCCTTCGCACGCTGTGCCATCTTGTCCTGCACTTTCTTCGTGAAGCGCTGGCCCTTCGCAGCCAGCTTCGACTCGGGGTGTTCCTCGTGCGGCGGGAACGACTGCACGTAGAACTGTCCGTCCTGCACTTTGTAGAGCAGCGGCTGGTTGACGACCGTCACCTTCGTGCCGATTGGCAATTGCGGGAACAGCGTCGCGATGTCCTCGGGGTACAGGCGGATGCAGCCATGGCTTGCGCGCATGCCGACGCCCGCGGGCTTGTTCGTGCCGTGCATCAGGTAGCTCGGCCAGCTGAGGTTCATCGCAAATGCGCCGAGCGGATTGTCCGGGCCGGCAGGCACCTTCGCCGGCAGGATGTCGCCTTCGGCGGCGTGTTCCTTGCGCACGGACGCGGGCGGCGTCCATACCGGATCTTTGCGCTTCGACACGATCTTGGTCGTGCCCTCGGGCGTCGCCCAGCCGACCATGCCGATACCGATCGGCACGGTAACGACCGTGCGCTGTTCGCCCTTCGCCGCCTTCGGGAAGTAGTACATGCGCAGCGCCGCAAGATTGACGACGATGCCTTCGTGCGGCGCATCGGGCAGCACGAACTGCGTGGGCAGAACGATGCGCGTGCCGCCCTTGGGCAGCCAGGGATCGACGCCCGGGTTGGCGTTGACCACTTCGTCATAACCGAGATTGAAGCGGCGCGCGATGTCGGACAGCGTGTCCTCTTCGTTGGCGATCGTGGCCTGCAGCGTACCGACGACCGCGGTCGTCTTCGGGTCGTATGGGAACGTATGCGTCGCGAGCGGCTCCGCGTACTGCGGCTTGGGGGGCTCAGGCGGCGGCGGTGGTTCCCGCTGCGGCTGGAAGACGCTGCAGCCAGACAACGTAGCCACGGCGCCAAGCAGCGTCGCGCGTCGATACAACCCGAGTCGTTTCAAGATCCACCCCTCGTCAAGGTTCAAGCAGCCCGCGCCACTCAAAGCAGCGCCGGGCGATTGGGCAATTCGTCTTCGTCGCGGCCGCCGGGCAGCGGCGGGAAATGACGTGCGAGCAGCTTACCCGCTTCGAGCACGCCCTCCACCGCGCCTCGCTCATATTGCCCGGCGCGGAACTTCTCTTCCATGGTGTGGCAGACGGCAGCCCACTCGTCCGCACTGACATAACCGTTGAATCCTCTGTCAGCGACGATCTCGACGTCGCGATCGGCCAGCAGGATGTAGATCAGGATGCCGTTGTTGGCGTCGGTGTCCCACACCCCCAGTGCCGCGAACGCCTCGAGCGCGCGCTGCCGCGGCGTCTTGCCCGCCAGCACCTCGGCCGGTTCCAGGCTGGCTTCGATCGCCACGCGGATCTCGCCGCTGTGCGCCAGCTCCGATTCCGCGACCGCGCGCTCGATGGCTGTCAGCGCTTCGACAGGGAACAGCCGCGCAAGTTTGCTGCGCGTCGTGAACAGGTGGCTGAAAAGGCGTTTCCAGTTCATCGCGTCACCAGCCGCCCGAGGCGCCGCCGCCCCCGAAGCCGCCACCGCCTCCGCCAAAGCCACCGCCGCCGAATCCGCCGCCACCAAAGCCGCCTCCGCCAAAGCCTCCGCCGTAACCCCAGCCACTGCCATGTCGCCGGCTGACCCAGCCGCCGCCCGGGCCGCCTCCGCCGCCGAAACCGCCGAGCAGCGAGAAGATGAACGCGACGATGCCCGCGAACACCGAGATGCCGAGGATGCTGATCAGCATCCAGGTGAGGAAGCCCACGATGCCGCCGGTCGCGAGCGCGCCACCGACGCGGCCGAAGATGCGGCGCAGGATCGAGCCACCGACCAGCGCGAAGATGAACAGGAACGGCAGCAGGTTGAACAGGCCGGGGATGTCGGCCGCTGGCGGGCTGATCTCGGGTTCGGGCAGCGGCTCGCCCTCGATCACACGCATGATGCGATCGACACCCGTATTGACGCCGCCATAGAAATCGCCGCGCTTGAAGGCCGGCGCGATGTCCTGCTGGATGATGCGGTTCGCAGTGGCATCGGGCAGCGCGCCTTCCAGCCCATAACCCACCTCGATGCGCATCCGGCGATCGTCCTTGGCAACGAGCAGCAGCACGCCGTCCTCGACCTTCTTGCGGCCGAGCTGCCACTGGTCGACCACGCGGATCGAATACTGCGCGATGTCCTCGGGCTCGGTGGTCGGCACGATGAGCACCGCGACCTGGCTGCCCTTCGCCTGCTCGAAGGCGGCGAGCTTGGCCTCGATCGCAGAGGCCTGGTCGGGAGTGAGCGTGCCGGTGAGATCGGTGACGCGCGCGGTGAGCTGCGGCACCGCGACGAGACCCTGCTGCGCGAAGAGGTTTGCGCTTGCGAGCAACAGCAGCAGGAGCGCAACGACGGGCGGCGCAGCCCGCCAGCGCGGCAATGGGATCAGCTTGAAGGCAGCAGCGACCATGGAGTCACCCCGCGCCGCGCCAAGGGTGGGCGCGACGCGGGGCAAGCGTCAGTTGGTCGCCGGTGCAGGCGTCGGCTCGGGAGCCGGCGCGGGGGCCGCACTGAAGTCCACGGTGGGCGGCTTGGCGATCGCCGCTTCGTTCTCGACGGTGAAATTCGGCTTCACCTTGTAGCCGAAGATCATCGCCGTGAGGTTCACCGGGAACTTGCGGATCGTGACGTTGTAGTCCTGCACCGCCTGGATGTAGCGATTGCGCGCCACGGTGATGCGGTTCTCGGTACCTTCGAGCTGCGCCTGCAGGTCGCGGAAGTTCTGGTCCGACTTGAGCTCGGGGTACTTCTCGACCACCACCATCAGGCGCGAGAGCGCGCTCGACAGTTCGCCCTGGGCGGCCTGGAACTGCTGCAACGATGCGGGATCGTCGGCCTTCACCTGCACCTGCGTCGCCTTGGCACGCGCCTCGGTGACGCCGATCAGCACGGCCTGCTCCTGCGCGGCGAAACCCTTCACCGTGTTGACCAGGTTCGGGATGAGGTCGGCGCGACGCTGGTACTGGTTTACGACCTCGGACCACGCGGACTTCGTCGCCTCGTCCTGGACCTGGATCGTGTTGTAGCCGCAACCGGACAACAACGCCGCCATCAACACCAGCACGACTGCTTGCAAGGCTCGCATCGGAACGCTCTCCTTAATTGACCGACAGCCCCACCACCTCGCGCGACATTACCAGATTCGGACGATCTGGTCGGGCGGCAGGTACAGCTGGTCGCCGGCTTTCACGTCGAACGCCTGCTGGAACGCCGGCATGTTGCGCAGGATGCCGTTCACCCGATACTCACTGGGGCTGTGCGTGTCGGTTTTCAAGCGCTTGATAGCATCGTCCTCGCGGTGCTTGCGCGCCCAGATCTGGCCCCAGCCGATGAAAAAGCGCTGGTCGCCCGAGAAGCCGTCGAGCACGGGCGCGGTCTTGCCGTCTAGGGCGAGCTGGTACGCTTTGTAGGCGACGGCGACGCCGGAGAGATCACCGATGTTCTCGCCCAGGGTGAGCTTGCCATCGACGTTCATGCCCGGCAGGGGACTGAATGCGTCGAACTGCTTCACCAGCGCCTCGGCACGCGCCTCGAACTTCGCGGCATCCGCCGGCGTCCACCAGTCGCGCAGCACGCCCTTGCCGTCGAACTTGCGGCCTTCGTCGTCGAAGCCGTGGCTGATCTCATGCCCGATCACCGAGCCGATGGCGCCATAGTTGATCGCGTCGTCCACGGTCACGTCGAAGAACGGCGGCTGGAGGATCGCGGCCGGGAACAGGATTTCGTTGCCGAGCGGGCTGTAGTACGCGTTGACGGTCTGCGGCGTGATGCCCCACTCGGCCTTGTCGACGGGCTGGCCCACCTTGCGCAGTTCGCGCTGAACGTTCACGTCGCGCGCGCGCAGCACGTTGCCGAGCAGGTCGTCCTTCCGCGTCACCAGACCGTCGTACTCCCGCCACTTGGCGGGATACCCGATCTTGACCGTGATATTGCGCACCTTGTCGTGCGCCTCGCGCCGGGTCTGCGGGCCCATCCAGTCGAGTTCCTCGATCTTGACGTCGAACGCCTTGAGCAGGTTCGACACCAGCTCGTCCATGCGCGCTTTCGCTTCCCGTGGGAAGTGACGCTTGACGTACTCCTTGCCCAGCAGGTCTCCGGTGCTGCCCTCGAGCTCGGCCAGCGCGCGCTTCCAGCGCGGCTTGAGCTCCGGTGTGCCCGACAGCGTGCGGGCATAGAAGTTGAAATTCTCGTCGACGAACGCTTTGCTGAGATACGGCGAGAACGCGTCGATCGTGCGCAGCGTGAGGTAGTCTTTCCACGTGGCGAGCGGCACTTCCTGCATCGCCTTGCCGACGGCCGCAAAGTAGTCCGGCTGCGACATCACGAACTGGTTCGTGCCCGTGAGCGCCATCTGCCCGAGCCACGTCGACCAGTCGATCCCGGGTGTCGCCTTCCCGGCGGCTTCGACCGTGACCGGGTTGTAGAGAGCCTGGAGGTCGCGCATTTTCACGGCCGGCCATGAAGCTTCCGCGATGCGCGTCTCGAAGGCCATCAGCTTCTTCGCGACCGCGGTGGAGTCCTTGCGGCCCGTCAGCCTGAACACGTTGTCGATGTGCTGCACGTAGGCGGCGCGGATCTCGGTGAAGCGCTTCTCCTTCGAGAAGTAGTAATCACGCTCAGGCAGGCCGAGGCCCGACTGCGTGACCCACAGCGTGTTGACGTCCGGGTTCTTCGCGTCCGCGAAGACACCGGTGCTCAACGGGTTGTCGATCATCAGCAACTGCGCGCGGGCCAGGTAGTCGAGCAGTTGCTGGCGGTCCTTGATCGCGGCAATGCGGTCGAGTTCGGGCTGCAGCGGCGTGAGGCCGAGCTGCTCGACCCGCGCTTCGCCCATGAAGCTCGCGTAGTAGTCGCCGATCAGCTGCTGGTCGGAACCGGCCGGGGCATTCGCGGCGGCCGCTTCCTCGGCGATCGTGTGCAGGTTCTTCTCGGCGCCGTCCGCCAGCACCGTGAACGAGCCGTAGTTCGACTTGTCCGACGGAATCTCGGTGTTCTTGAGCCAGGTGCCGTTGACGAAGCGGTACAGGTCGTCCTGCGGCCGCACGGTGCGGTCGAAGTT
>Ga0224510_10002392_pt1 | contig 11298 bp, 10 predicted proteins | sample SF_May12_sed_USG_FD_170161 | JGI IMG/M metagenome (GOLD analysis project Ga0224510, IMG submission 170161) | Sediment microbial communities from San Francisco Bay, California, United States - SF_May12_sed_USGS_4_1 | ecosystem: Environmental > Aquatic > Marine > Sediment | place: USA: California... | reverse complement strand
ACATAAATTGTTTTGTCTTCTCTTTCATTTAAATGATTGGCAATAACACTCCCCGCTTCCATATTGACCATTGAACCCAATATTGTGTCGCCGACAAAATTGAAATGGGCCAGGGCACTTTGTGGCATGATAATGCTCGCCTTCACTTCGCATCCAGGTCCAATCATACCCTGATCACCTAAAAAAACGCCATTGCGCAAATAGGCATGTGCGCCAATAAAGCATCCCTGAGAAATAATGATGGGTCCTTTTAAAATAACATGCTCTTCTATGCGGGCAGTTTTGTGGATGGCTATTTCACCATTAATAATGTAATCGGAGGATAAGGACTTTATCTGCTTGGTGAGAATATCTTGAAGATCAGCAGTAATGGCCCACGGAGATTCGCCTTGAAGCCCAGGGAACAGTATAGGAAACTGCCGGATGTATTGCCCAATGTTTATATGACTATCGCTCATAGAATTCAAGTGGAAGGTTGTCTGGATCTTCACAAAATGTAAAACGTTTCCCGGTGAACTCATCAACCCGAATGGGTTCTGTTACAACACTGTTTTGGTGTAACCACGAAATAGTTGTCATCAGGTCATCGACTTCGAATGCAAGATGACGAAGGCCACATGCCTCGGGCCTTGATAACCGCCTGGGTGGTTCTGGAAAAGAGAATAGTTCGACGCAATAATGATCGCCCAGTGCCAGATCGAGTTTGTACGACTTTCTTTCATTCCGGTAGTGTTCGGCAAGAACTGTAAATCCCAGAATTTTAGTATAAAATTCTTTTGAGGTTTGGTAGTTTGCGCAGATGATAGCAACGTGGTGTATTGCATTAAGTTTAACCATATCCGAAATTATGTATTTTCACCGAAAGGATGTTCATGATTTTTTCTGTCTTATTTGTTATTGGTGTAATTCTAATGGTTATTGGAATAGCCGGTTGCTTCCTGCCCATATTGCCGGGTCCTCCATTATGCTTTTTGGCGTTGCTCATCCAGCAGTTCAATGCTGAACCGCCATTTGAAACAGATTTTCTGTTGTTATGGGGAGGCGTTACGGTTTTGGTAACATTGCTGGATTATTTAATTCCTGCGTACGGCGCCAAAAAGTTTGGCGGGAGCAAGCTGGGAATGTGGGGTTGCACCATTGGATTGGTTGTGGGTTTTTGGCTGGGGCCGCTGGGTTTCATTGTGGGCCCTTTTGCCGGTGCCTTCGTTGGTGAAATTATTGCCAGCAACAATGCCTCAACAGCCCTTAAGTCTGCAATGGGATCTTTTATTGGCTTCCTGGCTGGAACGTTGTTAAAACTGGTAGTCTGCCTGGCCTTGTGCTGGTATTATTTTCAATTTGTCTACCGATTCTGGGCAAGTTAGCGCGTACTGGATTAATTTGGTTCTGTTTACCCTTTGTCTCAGTTTTCTGTATTAAAGAGATTCGCTATTTCCAGATCTTCCGGCGTCCCAATATCGATGAATCCGCCTTCGTCGAATATTACACTCTGGACTTTCATACCTGTCTGAATGGCGGAAATAATAGCGTCTCCCAGATGGTACTCCTTGCTTAATAGTTCATCTCTTGACTGTGTTGATAATTTATTTAGAACATAGCCATTCAGAAAGGTTGAGAACTCTGGCTTCCATGCCGCAATAACCCAGGCGTATTTTAAGTTAGTAGGAACTGATGATTTAATCTTTATTGCTGTCACTTTTTGAGTTTCGTCATAATCAACCAGATCACACTTTTCAGGTCTGGTGGCAGGAAATAGCCCAAGGGCTACGCTGGTGTCACTTTTTGCATTTAATTCCTTTATCAACAGGCTAAATGCATTCTTTGGCTTGATCAGGTTATCAGGAAAACCCAGGACAACAATTTTATCTTTTGACAGCGGATAAACCTGATTTACAGTAAACGGAACGCCATACTCATAATCTGCAACATGGTAAGAAATATTGCAGTCATACTTTTTCCCGCTCCCGAAATAAGCAGGGATATCCCACTTTCCATTTCTTATAACAAAATGGAATTCTGATACCCCGGCAGCGGCAATATTTTCCAAAAGGTAACTGCCAACCGGTTTTGGTATTCTTTTGTTTTCATAATGTTCAAAACCTATTGGGTATAGTTCTTTGCTAAACGGCAATTGCCCCAGCCGTGTGGCTTTGCCGGCAGCAGGTATTATTGCAATTATTTGGTTGTTTGTCAATTTTTTGGGTTAAATATTAGATCTGATGGTCATGTCAGTAATCATAGTGGTCTTTGATTTTTTCAGCTCTAACAAAATTATTTCAGCAATTTGGTGCGTAGGCATAAAGTCTTCAGGATCATACTTATTCCCCTTGTGTTCTTGCACTTTTTCTTGCATGGGTGATGCTGTAGCGCCTAAGAAAATACTTAAGACCTTGATTTTGTCTTCCTTACATTCTTTCCTTAAACAATCTGCTATTGCTCTTAAGGCATATTTTGAGGCGGAGTATTGACTTTGACCTTCCCATGTTTCAAGTCCTGCGGTCGAGTTAAGGAAAATAATTTCTCCTTTGGCATTCTTTAATTTGGGCAATAGCTTTTGTGTAATTAGATAAGGAGCGCGCACATTGACCATATATAGATGATCTAATTTTGCGACCGGATTTTCACTTAGTGGCCCGAATGAAATAACGCCTGCTCCATGAAGCAAGAAATCAATTTTATCCTCATGATCAACAGCTTTCAATATTTTGTCTATATCCTGATCCTTTGTAACGTCAGCCTGAATATAGTTTACGGTTGGCATGTTCTTCGCATTTGGAAAAATTGCCATAAGTTTATCAAAAGCACGGCCAACCAAGTATACTGTAACTAATTCTTTAATCAAAAGCTGTGAGAGTTCTAAGCCGATCCCACTTGTAGCGCCTGTAATTACTGCTGTCTTGCCCTTAAGATTTTTCACGATATTCGATCTGGATATTTCTTCATAAAATTAACATGCAGATCAATGTTGATGCCACATTGACGTAATTAATTCATTTCCACCTATAGAAAAAATGCTAACAAAGCAATTCAATCGGGCAAGTTAAGTACATGTAATGCGGATCATCATCAAGCTTACGCGATTACTCTTTTTCATCATACAATCGTATAATGTTCCTTTCCGTGACAAGAAGGACAAATGGATTGAATTTTCAAATAATTCTGAATTGAATAAGCTGTATTTACCAAATTCAGTGCTCCCTATTGAATTATGATGGTGACTTTATTAACGCGTTTTTCTTCAAGCTTACCTGTTCGCTCACCACCACCAGTGTTATCCATGTCATCTTTGCGGACGATTACGAAGTATGAAATAGCTTTCAGCTCTTTGAGTTTCAAATAGCCTTTGTCGTCAGTGATGCCTTCAGCAGCTATGTTTTGCTCATGCTTATAATCTTCTTCTTTTTCAAAAAGTTGCACTGTGGCATTGGCAACAGTATTTCCCACATCATCACGGACTGTCACACTCAATGAGGTCTTTATGATCTGGAAGCTTGAGGCTAAAATCAAAAAAGTGAGCGCAAAGTAAAGTGTCGAAAATCTTTTCATATCAGTGAATTCATTGAATAATTGAATTACACACTTTTTAACGGCACGTCAAAGTATGTTTAGGGAAAATTTGTGTGATCGTCGATCAGCCGTAGAAATTCACAGCAATCGTCAGGGCCATTGTAAGTGCAATCTTTAGCGAAGCAGTACTACGCCTCCTCGTTTTTCCTGTATACCTTTTTCAGGCCGGTATGAACTTTTATACCGCACCACATAGGTGTACGTTCCGGTTGGTACCAGCTGTCCTGCATTATTGTTGTACCCGCCGTTCCAACGAAAATCGCGTTGACTGGATTGGTATATCATTTCTCCCCAGCGGTTGAATATTAGTATTTGAAAGTCGGTATCATCGATGAAAAAAGTAAATAGCTTGAAGGATTGATTTACAAAATCTCCACCCGTTCCCTTTACGTCACTTGTAGGTCTGAAGGCATTAGGGCCCACTATTACCGGATCGCATTGAATCGAAACGTTAGTTTTATCTGAACTCGTACACCCAAAAGAATTGGACAGATTCACTGAGAATAATCCAGCCTCATCGGCGACAAGTGTTGGTGTGGTAATCCCTAATGGGACGCCATCTTTGAACCAGTCATAAGCAACAAAATCTCCAGGGGATAGCACCACTTCACGCGTGTTGGGGTCTGGATTTGCAGGATCAGGACAAATTAAAGCTTCGTCATTCAACATACCTGGCGTGCCGGGTGCCAGCAGTACCAGCAGGTCTGCACTAGTTGAGCACGTTGCTGCTGTAGCCGTTACAGTATAATTTCCTTCCCGCTGATCCTCCAGCGTTGAAGCGGTTTCACCTGCAATTGGGGAACTTTCAAAGGCCCATTGAAAAGTTGAAGCGCGACTAGGTACAGCCGTTATGGTGAAAGGCGAACCCTCACATGCCGTGGTGGAACTTAAGGTCACTTCAAGCAGACCATCAACTTCCACATTCTTCGTGGGTGAATCCTGCTGACAACCTGTGACAGTACTCACTAATCGCACAAAATAGGGTTCACCATCATTGGTGGTTGTCGCTGTTATCTGGGGGCCTGCAAGGGTTAAATCCAAGGCGCCATTTCTGAACCACCGATAAAGGTAGGATCCTGTGGCAGGTGTTGCATTGATTGTCACTTGATCTGCACAGGCATCAGTTTGTGTAAAGTCTGGTGTGAACGGTGCTTCAATTATTACGGTTAATGAATCCGTGGTTGGGCAGCTTGGTCCTCCACCATCATCGACGCGAACACGGAGTAGCCAGGTGCCGGGTGAAACATTAACGGTAGCGGCATTGGTAGGAGGATTTACACTCCCTGTTTGTGAGATACTCCAGTCAAACGATGTTGCTCCAGCAGAAATAGCAGTTACATTTTGGTTGCAGATATCCGCTAAATCAAAAGTAATAGGAAGTGTGGCCGCTTGATTAATGGTGATGGGAAGCGTAGATGCGGTGCATCCACCGGCAGTCACTTCCACGATGTAGTCGCTGTTGCTGACAAGACCTGAGGCATTGGTGTTAAAGGGAGCCGCGGGCCTGCCGCCAGACTCCACAACCGAAGCAGTGATATTATTGATGACACGATAGGTCAGCGCCCCTTGCGCAGGTACCGTAGTTACTGCGATACCGATTGGGTCACACGTTGCGTTAGGAATGCCCGCGACGGTAAAGACATTGTCGTTCAGGGTTGCAGTGGTAATTGTAGCACATCCGGATACCTGGTCAGCAATGGTGATACCGTATGTGCCCGCATCTAAACCTGTTGCTGGGGGAAGTGCGCCAATGCTCTGATTGATGTCAGATATGGATGTACCAGGACCTGTGATAAAGTACGAGAACAATGTATTTGGTGGCCCGGTAATACTTAAATTAATGATTCCATCAGCGGCCCCGCAGGCTGTCGAAGGGGTTACAACTGGTGGTGTGATGACTGGGGATGGATGGATCGTATACAAGACGGAGTCCTTGAAAAAGCAAGTTGTTATTGGATCAGTGATGATAACTTCATATTCGAAAAGTGGAGGGCTCGGTACTGAGGTATCCACACTTTGCGTTTGTGTGTTGCCGGCAGGAACACCATTGATTGTCCATGCATAAGTTGCGCCAGGATTCTGGGCATTGAGTGGGGCAATGGGGGTGTTTTGGCAAATAGAAAGATCAGATCCAAGGTCAACTCTTGGTCTGTTATCCGCTGCCAATATATCACCTGTCACGGTGCAACCACCAACGTTTGTTACAATTACATTGTATATGGCCTGCCTGTTGACCGTAATGGTTCTTGTGGTATCACCGGTTGACCAGCGGTAGGATAGGCCTGGAAGATTGAACGGATTAGCGTCCAGGATTTCTGATCCGGTACACAGTACAACGGATGTGGTTGGATCAGGAGGTACCCCATTGATCAGATGTTGTCGCACGAGCGTTGTATCCAACCCGCAACGATTGGTTAGTCGTAAAGAGACATCATAGAGACCAGGTGTATTGAACAGGAAGGCAAAAGCTTGTTGATCTGAAGTGGTAATCACGGATCCACCTTGTCTTACCTGCCAGAAATATTTGTCTATCGGATCTGTGGGGGTTCCTTGAAACTGAACAGAGTCCTGAACGCAGGCACCTGCAATAGAAATGCCTGGTCCTTGAATTGGGTCGGCCAGATTCTGAATAAAGTTGGGCAATCCCAAATTGCTGTTCGTTCCACCAAGTAGTCCAAACCCGTTGAGTAAGAAGGATGAAATCTGGGTAGTGTCTTCAATGGCCTGAATCGTGCCTAAAAATGGTTGTCCGTTCACCGCAACATAAAGTTGGCCATCCGGACCTATTTGAATAGCGCCAAGTTCCTCAGTAACGGGAGGGATCGGCGGTTTCTTGAGATACGGTATGGCTAAAGAATCAAATGCAAATTCCACAATTTGAGATGTTGCGCCTTTTAGGGTTGCAAATAGCTTATTACCTCCCGGTGAAAATTCCACACCGTACACTTGCCCGTTGGGATTGTTCAGATCTGCGGTTCTGAAATTTGTTACCATACCGGTTGAATCCACGAAATCAAAAACCTCAACTACATTGGATGTTCCAGGGGTTGAAAGTGCGACTGCGAGCCTGTTTTGTGGGCCCAGTTTCATATAGCCCTGTCCGTTCTCCGCGGAAGTTACGGTATGATCAGATCCAATAGCCGATATCACCGGTGTACCTATGCCGAGGTTTGAAATCCGATAAGCGCGGAATGAATTGTTTCCATATTCATGCACAATCAGCCAATTCGCATTCCCGGTTATCCTTTCCGTGCTCCTGGCAAATAGCAGTACATTTTGCTCCACAATTCCACCGGTGCCACCATTTAACTTCAAATCAAAAAGGGAATAGCGTACTTCATAGGTATTGGCGCCCTGTACCTCCTGCGTTGTAAATATATAATACAATGTTTCATCTCCGGGCACAGGGATAATAATTGCAGATTGTGATGCGCCTGGCTCGCCACCAATACCAGTAGCAATCTCCACATTTGTTCTATTCCATACCTTGTCGCCATCTGTAAAGAAAACAACCTGTCCGTTGCGATCACTAATGGTGGAGGTTCCTTCAGGGGCGTTCATCACAGGATTAGAAATAGCAGCGACCGGATTATCGGGGAGGGGATTAAAATCTAACCCTGCATTGTTACCGAAATACCAGATGTTTGCACGCTGATCCTGGATGCTGTACTCTTTAATGTTCACACCTGCGTACGTTGAACAACCGGCAACGGTAGCCACAAGGTAGTAGTACCCGGCCGAATCCGGTTGGAGCGTTTCTGTCGTGGCACCTGCAATTAAACCGCCCGGGCCATACCACTGTAATGTTGGACTTCCACTACCATTAAGCGTAGCTGTAACGCTGAACTGGCCACATTGGGGCGGGGGATTGGGTGCTTTCGGGAATGGCAATTCGCAGCTACAGGCCGTAGTATCCTGAACAAGGTTTATTTCTGTGTCAAAGTCAGTGATATTTATTGGTTGCGAGGTTGATACAGTTTGCCCGTTCAAGAATGCTGTAACGGTTACGTTGTATGACCCACCTGCTGTGTAGGTATACACCGGGCTCCAATCTCTTGATCCTGATCCATCTCCAAAATTCCAATTCAAACTATCTGCACCCGGCAACACAGTAGGGAAGAACGCTGAGGGTGCATTGGCACACAGGCCATCAGAAACGAAGGATACCATAATGTCGACTGTGTCGCGTGGGGCAAATGATGGAAATTGAGTCCCGTTAAAATTTTGATTCCCAGGAAAGGCTTGCGGTGTATAGATGACACTGCTCGCAACAGAATCTGTATCTGTAAGTTTCCCCAATAAAAATGGACCACCAGCAGCAGCCTGGTACAGATGGTATATCGCGCTGTCTGGCGCCATCTGCAATCCGTAACTTCTGAAGATGTTATTAGGTTGTGGGAGCACGGAAGCTAATGATGTCAGGGGGTTACTGAAGTCATATTGTAGCACATCAGCCTGTATACCAGCTTGTCCATGCCTTGATAAGTACAGAAATTGGCCGTTGCTGCTCCATTCGGTATCATAGATTGATTGATTAATCGTGCTCAGCACACCAGAGTTGAGTATACGTTGTTGAAAACCCAAAGCCCCGGTTGCCGGATCAAAACTTAGAATTTCAATATCGCGCGTATCTTCCTGCGGAGAGACTGCAATTCTTCCAGAGGAAGGGTGATAGGAAAAATTGGCTGCAACTTCGATGAGTCCAAGTCCGGAAAATACGGTGGTAGCAGTTGGACCTGCCGGTGTAAACTGTGTTACGGCGTAGTCGGCTGCACCATTTGCATGTGTTATCAGCCAAAAGTCATCTCCGTTTGCATGGGGTATGGTTATCATCGATTCAGATCTTCCCGTAAGTCCTGCAACAGCAGTATTGCCGGCAGTCGTAGCGTCTCCCAACGCCGGGGTTGGAAAAATGGCGTTGCCAAAAAGAGTCATGTCTACAATGCGGAAGGATATGGATCCGCCGGTTGTGAAAGTTGCATTGTTCGAAAAGATGTAGTATTGATTGTCTTGGCCTGGTACTTTTGCGATAGCTACAGGTTGATTGCCTGAAGTATTGGCTCCAAGACCGGTTCCATTAGGCATAACCGCATTTGACACATCATAAATATTGTTGCCGTCGGTGTAAAAGAGTAGATTTCCATTTACCTGGTCACTGGCAACAGCACTGCCTCCTGTTCCAAACGGCGTGGCCTGGTTGGTAACCAGGGATGCGGAATTGTCAGCGCGGCTGAATCTGATTCCCTGAGGTCCGTTTCCAAAATACCAGTTATATCCAGAATACCCCTGCGCCATCGCACCCAAGGGTAGCAAAACGAATAAAACAGATCGTAATAATTTAGTACTCAGCATCTTCATATCTAGAACGCTTCTCAAGTTACTTTCAAAACTATACTGGATCAAATGTAAAACGCCCAAGTTCATCTAAAGTATACAATTTGCATAAAATTGTCGTTAATAGTTATCGTTACGGTAGCTGGCCATTTCCCATATTTTTTTTGAGTGTGGGCCAGAAGTGTGTTACCAAATGGATAAACAGCGATTAATGAATAATGTATCATAACGCATAAACTATTTCATAAATTTCCGATATACCTTTAATTTGCCTTGATTGCGTAAACTATAATCACGAAGTTGATGTACAGGATACTCCTGCTTTTATGTGTATTAATGCTGTTAATTGATAGCAGGGTAACTGCTCAGGACCCCCAATTTTCGCAATTTTACGCTGCGCCTTTGTATCTCAATCCTGCGATGGCCGGATCGACAGGACAGGCGCGTGCAGGAATAAATTACCGCAACCAGTGGCCCGCAATTGACGCGAACTTCACTACGATGTCTGCTTATTTTGATTATTTTATCGAGGATAAGAAAAGTGCCGTGGGTGTTATTCTTACCCGGGACCGTGAGGGACTGGCAGGCCTGAGATCACTTAGCATTGGGCTGCAATATGCCTATGAACTAAAAATCAATAAAAACCTTGGATTTCGCCCCGGTGTTCAAGTTGCGCTGTTTAACCGGGATGTGAACTTTGACAAACTAACTTTTGGTGATCAGTTTGATCCTGCTACTGGGCAGTTTTTGGATCAACCCACAGCAGAGACATTTCGGACGAACTTTAGCAAGACGTTTGTTGATCTGTCATTTGGCGGTGTGTTTTTTACCCGTTCTGCCTGGCTTGGTATTTCTGCCTGGCACTTAACCCAGCCCAACCAAAGCATTATTGATGAGCAGAGTCCTTTGCCTCGGAAATATTCTATCCATGGAGGATTTAAATTTTACCTAAAACCTGGCGTTGTAGGCACGGGCGTGTATTCACGAAAATCTGAACGAAGTATTGCGCCGGCAATACAGTATCGACACCAGGGTAAATTTGATCAGATGGATATTGGATTATATTTTACTGCGGAGCCGATTGTGTTGGGTACATGGTACCGGGGTGTTCCATTTAAAAATCTTGACAAGTTTGTAAATAATGAGTCAATCGTTTTTTTACTGGGTTTTGTTCAGCTTGGCGCAAAGGATGCGATAAACATCGGATATAGTTTTGACTATACAATTTCAAAACTTGGTCCCGGTAGTGGTGGCGCTCACGAGTTTAGCCTTGTGTACACATGGCCGATGCGGAATCCACGCAAGCCCCCCGCGGATAAGCTTATGATTCCTTGCCCGGACTTCTGATTGCTGGTTTTTACTTTTACGACCGAGGGGTTTATAAAAACATGGATTAGGCTCACTTGAAATTCTTACTTCTTTCAAGTTGAGTTTCGTATTTATCGAATAAAAAAAGGCTGTCTTCAGCCTTTTTTTATGGATTGTTCTAATGATGATGCCCACCCGGGCCGTGTACGTGCCCATGTGTTATTTCGTCATCCGTTGCATTTCGCACTTCTATAATTTCTACTGCAAAGTTTAATTCAACTCCGGCCAGTGGATGATTCGCATCAACGGTAATTGAATCCAGACCAATTTCAGTTATCGTCACAACGTCCCCTTTGTCAGTAGAAAATTTCATACCTTTTTTTACCTCCTGATCGCCAAAGGCACTGCGTGGAACCTTTTGCGTCATTGCCGGGTCTATTTCTCCATACCCTTTCGAAGGTGCAATTTTCAATTCAAATTTATCGCCCTGGGCTTTCCCCTCTAGTCCTTCTTCCATACCGATTATCAGGTTACCAGCGCCGTGTAAATAATACAATGGATCCCTGCCATCACTCGTGTCAATAATGGTCCCCTCGTTGTCACGCAGCGTGTAATGAATGCCTGCTACTTTGTCTTTTGTGATTTGCATAATTAAATGAATTAAGGTTGTAAGAAAAGAGGCTTGTATCAAACTGATCTCATGCATATCAGGCAGAAAGGTTAACCTCCGAAAAATCAGGGCAAAGGTAATAAAGATCATCATAAGTTTTCAGTTTAGAGAGTCAGGATTAAGCGGAAAGAGATATTTATCATTGACATCGCCCACGGTGGAATATTCCAGCGCAGTTTTACCTGTTTTTTAAGAATGAGTAATCGTTGATTAGTTCTATTATTTGATTGAATTTGTCTCTGGCCAATAATATTGATCTCTTACTATGTACGTTACAGGAAAGAATACGATTGAGTCAGTTTGTCTGACTATTTTCTGCACTTAAAACCACAAAAGCATGAGCGGATGTAGCACAATCGTTTTCATATTAGCGGTGCTGGACTTGGCAGGCTGTAGTGGTTTTCGTGTGATAAATGTTG
>Ga0224510_10002389_pt1 | contig 11306 bp, 7 predicted proteins | sample SF_May12_sed_USG_FD_170161 | JGI IMG/M metagenome (GOLD analysis project Ga0224510, IMG submission 170161) | Sediment microbial communities from San Francisco Bay, California, United States - SF_May12_sed_USGS_4_1 | ecosystem: Environmental > Aquatic > Marine > Sediment | place: USA: California... | reverse complement strand
CGTTGAACCAGCAGGCGCGCGGCCCTTCCGGACCCGTGTCGGCGATGCTGAACCAGGACGTGTCCCCTTCGTTCGGGCCCACGCCAGCGAAATCGAGCTTCCACTTGCCTTCCAGCGGACCGAGGCCACCATCATCCCGCGGACACACAGCGCCAAAACACGCGCCACTTCCGTTCGTCGTTGCGATGACGGCCTGGCCGAGTTCACCGCTGACGTCCTGGTAGGTGATTGAAAAGGTGACTGCACCCTGGGGGTCGGTCTCCGTTATCTGTCGCACCGCATACCAGCTGTTGATCTTGCCCTTCACGTCGGCGCGGACGTTGTTGATATACACAACGGGCGTCATGAGAGCTTCGCTGGCGGTGAAGTCGATCCGGACGGACTGACCCGCCTTGACAGTGCCGTTCGGCTGCATGGTGACGGTCGTAAGCGTAGGAGGAACGCCGTCCCTGCCGGGTTCAGCCAGGTTGTTGTCCCTGACGTCCTTGCCGCTGCCGCATGCGGACAGCAGCAGCAGACAGGACAGGGCCAGGATCGCGCGACCACGATCAGCCAGCATGCCTGCCAGCCCGCGGCCTGAGTTTGAAACGTGCCTTTGCATTACGTCCCCCAGAATCTGTTCTTTCAATGCCTGACTGAGCCGAAACCGGATTCTCGACTGAACCAACCGTGGTCCGCGGCAGCCGAGATCCGTACGAGTCCGTACCTATTTGAAGTCGAAGTTGTAGCGGAAGCCGACGTCAAAGCGCGGACCCGTCTGCACCGCCTGCAGCACCTGCCGCTTGGTCAGGCTGTAGACATGGGTCGTCTCGTTGGTGAGGTTCAAGCCGCTGAAATACAACGTGGCGTTCTTGGTGAGAAGATAGGTGACGCCCAGGTCCCACTGGCCGTAGGCTTCTACGAACGTGGGGTTGGTCGAAGTACCCTGGCCCTGACCGATGCCGGCGAGGAAATCGTTGCGCCAGTTGTACGCGGCACGAACCTTCAGCTTCTCGCCGTCGTAGAAGCCGATGAAGTTCGCCGAATCGCTCAGTCCGGTCAGCGCAAACTGGCTCTCCAGAGAGTTGCGCACGTCGTAGGCGACGTCGGCATCGACGATCGTGGCGTTGACGATGAAACCGTACCCGGAGTCGCCGAAGGTATGCTGCAGGTTCATTTCCCAGCCGTCGACGTTCGCCGTCTTCTGGTTGATGGGCTGCGACAGGTCGAAGACGATGGAAGGATCGTCCGGCGAACTGGAGATGGTTTCACCATCCACGAGCGGGTCGGCCTGATAATTGTCGAGGATGTAGCGCCCGACGGCCGTGTAGTTGTCGGGATTGAGGTTGCCTTCGGCGATGGCGCGGTTCCACAGCGCACCGCCGACGATGTTTGGAATTTCGAAGATCGTGCTGGACGAGCGGCCGACACCGATGAAGTTCTCGACCTTCTTGTCGAAATAGCCCACCGAAACGTAGCTGCCCGGCGCGTAGTACCACTCGAACGACAGATCGATGTTCTGCGACTGGATCGGATCCAGGTCCGGGTTGCCCGCGGACGCTTGTGGCCGAGTGTTGGGGAAGAACTGGGTGCCGTTGGGCGACAGTCCGCCCTTGATGTCGTTGTAATTCGGGCGGGTGATGGTCTCGCTGAAGGATGCCCGCAGGACGATGTTTTCCCAGGGCTCGATGTCGAAGTCGAAATTGGGCAGCACGACGTCGTAGTTGCCCTCGACATTGGTGAAGCCCTGGATGACGTTGCCGTCGGCATCCCGCGCTTCGACGATGTTCAGCTCGTTGCCGGCGCCGACCCAGGTGGAGCCGCTGTAGGTCGCATTCAACGCAGCGGAAACGACATCGGTCTCCTCGTAGCGGACACCGGCCCGCACGTTGCTGCGCATGTCGGCGATGTTTCCGTGCCAGTTGAACTGGAGGTATAAGGCATTGGTCTTCTCGGTGGTCCGCAGATCGGTGGTCCAGTCGGTGGACGCGCAGTAGCCCGTGCCACAGTCGCCCACTTCGGCATACTCGACACCGTTTGCGGCGTAATACGCCGCTCCCGCGGCCTGAAGATCCGCGAGATTGGCCGTGAAGTACTCCGTCTGCAGGTTCGGATTATCGTGACCGGAGAGCTGGTCGAACTGGTTCTTGATGCTCGACCGCTTGACGATGTTGGCGATGTCACCCGGCTGACCGATGCCGCCCCAGTTGTCCAGCTGCACGTTGCTTGAAACGGACCGATTTTCGACCTCTGTCCGCTGCACGCCGAAGTCGATGCTGGACTGGTCGTTGAACTCGAAAGACCCGGCCAGCTTGGCCTGCTCCAGGTCCATCCACGACGCGTCATTGTTGAACACGCTGCCGGTAATGATCATGTCATTGGCGTACAGCGGGCGGTTTTCCTCGCCACCGGAGTTCAGGTTGTTGCTGAAAATCGGCAGCTCTGAGCCCGTGTAGAAGCTCTGGCCCACCTTGTTGAAGCTGTCCATGCGGATCGGCGAGCTGGTGCCGTTGGGGCCGTTCGGGCCGGATTCCGCCGACGAGTCGTGGTAGTCGAATTCCAGGCGCAGCCGGTCCAGTGCCTGCCACTTCAGGTTGAAGCCGATGGACTCGTTCAGGTTCTTGCCGCCGTCCCGGCCTGTGCCCATGGCAAAGTCGTTGTTGTCATTGGTCTCGCTGTAGATGATCGGGCTGGCAATGGGGCCGTCCGTCCATTCGCTGGACTGCGACAGCGCCGCCGTGTTCGAAAACCACGCGGACAGATCGCTGTAGCGGCGATCCAGTTCGAATTCGGACCGGATGTAGTCCACCGTCGTCGTGATGGTGTCCGTCGGTGCCCACTGCAGCACGACCTGGGCGTTGTCCCGGGTGCTCTCGAATTCGGCAATGTTGTACGCGACGGACTGAGGGATTGAATAGCTCTCGTCAGCCGTCTGCGGCCGGTTGATCTGGTTGGCGTCGTTGGGGACCCGGACGTTGATGCTGCCATCGGGCAGCACGTCGTCGCCGGGTCGCGTGTACCAGCCGTTTACGATCCCCGCGTTCACGCCATTGCTGCGCTCCTGGTGGCTCGCTACGACGGCGATGCCAAGCGTGTCCTCCATGAACCGGCCGATGTAGATGCCCGACACTTCCGGCGTGACCGAATCGCCGGTACGGGTCGATGAGTCCATGACGGCCTTGGCCGCGAGGCTCAGGGTCGTTTCGGCCTTGAGCGGCTCGGGTGTCAGGATATTGATCGTCGAACCGACGCCGCCCGACGGCACGTCCGCCCGACCCGTCTTGTAGACCTGGACCCCCGCCACGCCCTCGGAAGCAAGATCCGCAAAATTGAAGGAACGGCTGGTGCCGTTGTGGGTGGGCATCTGGCGGCCGTTGATGGTCACCAGGTTGAATTCCGGACCGAACCCACGCACGGTCACCTGGCTGCCCTCGCCGCGCTGCCGGTCGATGGACACGCCGGTGATTCGCTGCAGGGACTCGGCCAGGTTGGCGTCAGGGAACTTGCCGATGTCTTCCGCGGAAATCGCGTCGACGACGCCCAGGGCATCGCGCTTGATGTCCATGGAACGCGTCAAGCTGCTGCGAATGCCGGTGACTACGATCTCTTCGAGTTCTTCGACCGGTGCCGCTGCTGGCGCGGCTTCCTGGGCGAAAGCAGGAACCAGAGCTGAAGTACCCAAGGCCAATGCAATGGCAGTGGCCAATGGTGTCCTGCGAAACATAGTCTGTTGCATTCTCAAGTCCCCCAGCTTGCGGTCGAAACGTGCCGTTGTTGGCGCGCTGTTCTTTGATGGCAGTCGCAACTGACAGCGCTGTCACAATTTTTTATAATCTACTATGACAGCGGTGTCAAATTTGCTTGCGGCGGCATGGGCCAGGGCGTTCGCTTTGGCCAGAACCCGTCCGTGGACCGCGGGATGCCCAGGCAGCGGTTTGGGCGCGGATGCGATGACGTCGGCCCAACTCGACCGCGCCGTGTACCGGCAGACCCGTTACCCTCGGGTCATCTCAGGGCAAGGGGAAGGGTCTTGAAGAAGATCGAGGAACTGGCGGGGGTGGATCGGGCGGTCTTCGAGCACGAAATCCTGCCCGCCAACCAGCCTGTCGTGCTCAGGGGCCTGCTGCGAAACTGGCCCGCAGTCCAGGCGGGTCGTGAGTCGCGCTCAAGAGTGGTCGACTACTTCAAGCGCTTCGACCAGGGCGGCACGGTCAACGCAATCGTCGGACCGCCGGAGATAAAAGGCCGCTTCTTCTACTCAGAGAATTACCAGGACTTCAATTTCGGGCCGCGACGTGTCTCGATCGGCGCGGCGCTGGACACGCTCGTGGCGCTGGCCGAGGACCCACAGCCGCCGGCCATTGCCCTGCAGGCGCTGAACGTTGCCGACTTCATGCCGTCGTTCCTCGGGGACCACAGGATGCCCCTGCTCGACAGCGGGCGTACGCCCAGGGTCTGGATCAGCAATCGATCCATGATCGCCGCGCATTTCGACAACTTTCACAACATCGCCTGTGTCGTCGGCGGCCGCCGGAAATTCACCGTTTTTCCGCCCGATCAGGTCGGCAATCTCTACATCGGGCCGCTGTTGAAGACGCCGGGAGGGTCGCCGATCAGCGTCGTGGACCTGCGGGAACCGGACTACGCGAGATTCCCGAAGTTTCGGCAGGCGCTCGAGTCGGCGCAGGAGGCCACGCTCGAACCCGGGGACGCCATCTACATTCCTCTCCTGTGGTGGCATGGCGTGGAATCGCTCGAGCCATTGAACATCCTCGTCAACTACTGGTGGAACGACTCGGCCTCGGCGCATCACACGCCGATCCTTGCCCTGATGCACGGCATGCTGCTGATGTCCGGGCTGCCCGCAGCGCAGCGCGATGCCTGGCGCACGTTCTTCGATCATTTCGTATTTCAGGCGGAAGGCGAGCCGGGAGCCCACTTGCCTCCCGGCGTGCGCGACGTGATGGGCGATCTTTCCGCGGCAGACCGGGACCAGGTCATGGCCTTCATCGCTCAGCGCATGCAGGAGGCCATCGGCCGCAAGGCAGGCCAAACGACGCCGCGCGTGATGGATTCTCAGGACCCGGACGCCGGGCAGTAACGGCCGATGAAGTCCTGGTGTGCCGGCAGTTGGCCCAGGACATGGTCCACCTTCTGCCGCTGGAACTGCATGAAGCTGCGCAGCTCCTGTTCGCTCATCATGTCCACGATGGGATGGTAGCTCTGCGGTTCGACGCCCTGTCCGAACATGACCTGCACCCAGCTGTTCTCGCGGAAGATATCGAACTCGGCCTCGAACACGCGACCCGTCTCGCGGAACAGGTCCAGGCGATGCCGCAGGCCATCGGGGATGGCCATCGCGCGACAGCGACGCCAGAACTCCGTGTCCGTACGCTCCGTCACGTGGTAGTGCATGATGATGAAGTCGCGGATGAAGCGGAACTCGGTGTCCATTTGGGCGTTGAACTCCGTCCGGTCCGATTCGACGATGCCGCTGTAGGGAAACATCTGCAGCAGCCTGATCACGCCGCGCTGGATCAGGTGGATGCTGGTGGATTCCAGCGGCTCGAGGAAACCGGCGGCCAGGCCGAGGCCGATGCAGTTGCGGTTCCAGTGCTTCACCCGCTGCCCGGTGCGGAAACGCAGCAGCCGCGGCTCAGTAATGACTTCGCCGTCGAGATTGCGGAGCAGTGTTTCCCGGGCTGCATCATCGCTCATGAATTCACTGCAGTAGACGAGGCCGTTGCCGACCCGGCTCTGCAGCGGAATACGCCACTGCCAGCCGCTGTCCCTGGCGATGGAGCGCGTATACGGGGTCAGTTCGCCAGCGGATTTCGTCTGCACCGCGATGGCTCGATCGCAGGGCAGCCAGTGGGTCCAATCCTCGAATTCGGTACCGAGGGCCTGGCCCAGCAGCAGGCTGACCAGGCCGCTGCAGTCGATGAACAGGTCCCCTTGCACGACCTGCCCTGACTCCAGCACCAGATCGGATATGTCGCCGGATTCGTTGCGGCGCACCTCGGCGATCTTGCCCTCGATACGGGTCACGCCATGCTTCTCCGCGATCGGTCGCAGATACGCGGCATACGCCGTGGCATTCAGGTGGTATGCGTAGCTGAGGCCATTCTCTTTCAGCAGGCCGAACCTGTTCGCCCGGGCCGCCATCAGTTCAGGCGAGTAGCGGCCGTAGTCATCGGCGAATCCCAGGGTTCGGGCCTTGAGCCAGAAGTGCTGGAAGCCCGCGGCCCAGCAGCCCTGGCCCGTGATTCCAAATGAATGGATGTAGTCATGGCCCACGGCCCGCCAGTTCTCGAAGCGGATGGCGAGCTTGAACGTGCCCTGCACCCTGGACAGAAAATCGGCCTCATCGATCTTCAGCAGGCGATGCAAAGTCCTGAACGGCGGTATGGTCGCCTCACCGACCCCGATGGTGCCGATCGCATCGGATTCGACCAGCACGACGTTCAGCTTCGCGCCGATCAGACTGGCGATCGATGCTGCGGCCGTCCAACCCGCAGTACCGCCACCCACGACGACGACATTCTGTACCTTGACGGCTGACATCTGATTCCCGGCCTACAACAGTTTGTCTCTGAGCATCTTGCGAATCTGCCGCGCGGTCGGCTCGTCGATGGGATTCAGGACGCCACGCGCCGCTTCCGGAATGTGTTCGAAGTTACCCGGCGCGGGATCGAACACATAGAAATCGAACAATTGCTGCCATTGTCGCCGCTGCGCCGCGGGCAGGTCGCGAAGTCCGAGTATCGCATGCTGCAAAACGCTCAACGGCGGCCCCATGAAGGCGGGGGAGCTGCGCCACCAGTAATTGACCAGCACATTGAAGGCACTCAGCGCTTCCATGTGATGCCACCACATGCTGGGCACGATGATGGCATCCCCGGGTTCGAGCAGCGCCATCCGTGCAGTCTTCACGGCCTCGCGGAACCTGGGGAATCGATCGTGATCGGGCGCATGAAAGTCCACCAGGCTGATGGGTTGCCCCGCCGGCGTGAAGTCCAGCGGCCCGACGTAGAGATTCGCCAGCTGCTCCGGCGGGAACACGATGACCCGGCGTTGCCCCGCGACGACGCAGGCGATGTTGGAAGGAAAGTCGTAGTGCGCCGCTACCCGGCTCTGGTTGCCGATCCAGATGCTGGCCAGGGGCTCAAGGTGTCGGATGGGCAGGTCGTTCCGTTCCCGGAATCCCGGCAGCCAGTGATCGACATTGGTCGAGCCGATGTACAAGGACGGCGGCGATGGCCGATCGAAATGAGACCGGACCTGCTGTATCGCGGCGGCCAGCGCCATCCGCCGATACTCGAAATTGAAGGCGGTCATGTCCTCGTTGTAGAAGATCCGTCCCGCGGCCGCGGGTGGCGCATGCAGCGCCGTGACCACGTGACCCGAATCGAACCCCAGCAGGTATTCGATCAGCCGGTCCGCTGACTCGAGGCCGTGCCTGACTGCGGGCCAGGCCGCAGCCAGCCCTCTAAGGACCAGCGGCTGCCCGGACGCCAGCAGGTCATCCGTGAGCTCCGCGGGAGTGACGCCGGAGATCTCGTCAATCGCCTGATTGATTTCATGCAGGACATGCCGGTCGGTCATTGCGTCATCCGGAGCTCTACGCCCGCAGCCGGTTTCGTCTTTCGATGAGGTCGCGCACCCGGGACAGCGAGGCAACTGCCATGAATATGGGCTGCAGGTAGCCCGCCCGGTTCAGTGACTCCAGGACGTCGCCCTTGAGCTCATGGAGTCGCTCTTCCGCAATGCAGTAAAAACCCTGCAGGGTCTTCTTGCTGCCATCGGCGAAGGCAAGATCCAGGACGACCTGCACCAGCAACTGGTGCTGCAGCAGCGTGTCGATGAAGCCGCCGCCGTGCTGCAGTCCGCGATGGAGCTTCTCCAGCAGTGCGATTTTGCTGTTCAGGAACTGCGACGGCTCGCCCTCGCCGTCGAACAGCGCCTCGCCCTCGTCCTCGCTGACGCGCGGATGATCGAGATCCAGCGAAACCACCGGCGGCCTGTCGTCGCTTCCGCCGCTCTTGGCGATCAGGAAGGGTTGACGTTGCACCAGGGCCGGCACATAGGTCGCGTCCCAGCGTTCCCCCTGCAGGAACAGGTTCTGACCTGCTTCCAGACCCAGTAACGCAACGGGCAGGAAACCGCCCGTGTTCGGATCCTTGGTGAACAGGATGGGGTAAGAGCCCTGGATATCCCTGAACTCCATGGGGTAGGTCATCACGTACATGACAGCATCGCCCAGGGCCGCGCCGCTGCCGGTCCTGACGCGAAGTCGCCGATGCTTTTCCCTGTTCAGGATCTGGTACTGACTCATGTGCGCAATCTACGCGATGACCTGCGGCCTATAGCTTCTGGAATCCAAATTCCCTGACCTTGTCGAGCAACTCCCTGTTGCCTGGCATGGCCCGCTGAAGTTGCGCTGCACGCTCAGCGTTCCTGCGGAACAGCTCTGACGCCTGACGTTGCTGCTGCCGCATGGAGAAAGTCTGCTGCGGCACTGTCTTGAAGCCCATGCCATAAAGGATGTACTGATAGCTCGCAGTGGGAAACAGATCATCGACAGCTCCTGCATCCTGATGCCAGGGACTGCGATAGCTCCACAGCGAGAGTCGTTCGCTGAGCTCTTCCGGTATGGACGCGGCAGCGCGATTGTCCTGCCAATAGGGAGAATCATTGCGCGCACTCAGGACATAGTGCAGCTTGAGGAATTCGATGATCTGGTTCCAGTGACGTGAAAACTTCCGGTTGAAACGCCTGGCCACGACATCCATGACATCTCGTGTCGGGGGCAGCTGTTCCGCGATCATACCGGCGGCCAGTTCAATCATGACCAGCGCCGAGGCTTCAAGCGGTTCGATGAAGCCTGCAGACATGCCAATGGCGACACAGTTCCTGTGCCAGAAGTCCCGCCGATGGCCAGGCTGAAAACGGATCTTCCGCGGCACGACACTGCCCGCAGCCTTTTCTCCGGCAACCTCCCTGATATAGGCCAGCAGCTGGGCGGTAGCCGCATCCTCCGAGATATGGGCGCTCGAGTAGACGTGGCCGATACCACGGCGCGCAGGCAGTCCGATATCCCAGATCCAGCCCGCGGTCTGCGCAGTTGAATGCGTGCAGGACTGGATTGCCTGATCCGCTGCCGCGTACGGCACCTGCGCTGCCAGCGCCGTGTCGTTCAGGAGATGCGACTGCCGTGACTGGAACGGGATCCCGAAGTGCTCACCCAGCAGCAGGCTGCTCGTGCCGGTACAGTCGATGAACAGATCACCGGCTATTTCACCGGCTCGGTCGGTTGTGACTGAGCGGATGTCCCCGTTCTCGGCCGCGTTTACCCGCGACACATTCGCCTTGATGTGCTTCACGCCGAGCTGCCCGGTGCAGTGCCGGCGCAGCAATTCAGCGAATTTTCCGGCATCGAGGTGATAACCATAGTTCACGACGAAGGCGTATTCCGGCGTCGTGATCTGCTTGGGCGCAAGACAGCCGGCAAACAATGCGGTCTGCGGCGTCACCGCATCCGCAAAGGATGGTGCATCGGTCAGCGCCAGCCAATGAGGCGCGAGGTTGGTCTCGGCGTAGCCCAAGGGGATGGTAAACGGATGGCAGTACGTGTCTCCGTTGCCCGTCTGCCAGTTCCGGAAAAACGTGCCCTGTTTGAAACTGGCACTGCACTCCCGGATGAAGTCAGTCTCAGACAGCCCGATGCGCCGGAGGGTCTCGCGCATGGATGGCCAGGTGCCTTCACCCACGCCGATCGTGGGTACGTCCGGCGACTCCACGAGCAACACTTCGATCGGCGGCAGCGACTGTGATTCGACGCGGTGCTCGGCTGCAATGACTGCGGCGGACAGCCAGCCCGCCGAGCCTCCACCCACGATGACTATCCTGGAAATACGTTTTTCCATGCGCCAGGCAGTATCCCACAACTGCGCGACATCCTTGCGCGGCCGCCGACCCGCGTCTGCGTGAGTCGGCCGAACAGATCGCAACGCAACCGCACTTGTTCGCGACTAGGGCCCGCCCGAATAGACCCGGACGTAATCGACCTCCATGGTCGCAGGGAATACCGTGCTGGTGGTCGGTGCACCGGGAAAATTGCCGCCAACGGCCAGGTTCAGCAGGATGTGGAACCGCTGGTCGAAGGGGGCCGGGAATGACGCCGCGGACGTGAACCACGTGTTCCGTACCGCGAACAGAATGTCGTTCACGTACCAGCGGATCTCGGTCTTGTCCCACTCGAGCGCATAGGTGTGGAAATCGGCCGTGATGTCCGACGACACTGCGTACGATTCGCCGCTCGAGACGTTGTTGGGATACTGTCCGCCGTAGTGGATGACGCCGTAGATGGAGTTGCCACCGGTCGAACCGAGGTTCCTGGCCTCGACGATGTCGATTTCACCGGAGGCTGCCCAGCCGCCATAGGCATTGTCCTGCGGCAGCAACCAGAACGCCGGCCACAGGCCCTGCCCTCGTGGCAGCTTGATGCGCGCCTCGATGCGGCCGTATTTGAACGCAAAGCGGTCGCGCGTGTTGATCCGCGCCGACGTGTAGGACTTGCCGTTACTGGATTCCCGGCGGGCGGTGATCACCAGGGTACCGTTGCTTAGCGCAGCGCTATCCGGCAGGTACCACTGCAGTTCGTTGTTGCCCCAGCCTGGAATGCCGTACTGGCTGCCGTCGCCGCTCTCGAAGTACCACTTTCTCGGGTCCAGCCGGGTCGAGTCGAACTCCTCGCTCCAGACGAGGGTCCGTGGACTTCCGGGACGGACATTTGAATTGTCCGCAACCGTCAGCGTCGGTTTGTCGATGTTCACGTTGATCGGCGACGTGGACGGCGGGGACGGCGGCGGCGGACTGGGGCCCGTCCCCCCGCCGCTTTCGCCGCCGCCGCCGCCGCAGGATGCAAGCAGCCCCAGCAGCCCAAGCAGCACGCAGCGTCCCGCCGTTTCGGCAAACGAGGTCTTTCCGTGACGGTTTGCTGTCATCGCTGTCATCGTTCGGTTTCCCTGGGCGCGCGCTCCACGCTGCAGAGCCCCTGCGCAGTCTCGCATCAGGGGGTTCCACGGATCGTCTTGCTGCTCCTCGTCGAGCGCTTCCGGGAAGCGCGCGGTCGAGCGGTTGCGACCGCGCACTGTCGCAACGCCGGATGGATGTGTGCCGACCACCTCAGCAGGAGGCGGGTTGTGTTTAGGAACTCTTCTAACCGGACTTGACAGCGCTGTCAACGCCGGTAACGATGAGCGCGGGATAAATCATTACAAGACAGCTCCCGCGGACCCGCTTCCGCTACACAGGGGGGGGTGCGT
>Ga0224510_10002388_pt1 | contig 11308 bp, 11 predicted proteins | sample SF_May12_sed_USG_FD_170161 | JGI IMG/M metagenome (GOLD analysis project Ga0224510, IMG submission 170161) | Sediment microbial communities from San Francisco Bay, California, United States - SF_May12_sed_USGS_4_1 | ecosystem: Environmental > Aquatic > Marine > Sediment | place: USA: California... | reverse complement strand
CGAGCCGTCGGGGAGGGGTACTCTCTCGGCGTTGCCGTGGATGAAGGTGACGTCGATCCCGTGTTCGGTGGCCAGACGGCGGGCAGTGGCCAGTTGGGCTTCGGAGTTGTCGATGGCGGTCACCGTCGCTCCCCGGCGGGCCATCCAGGCTGTCACGTAGGCGGTTCCACAGCCCAACTCGATGGCATTGAGGCCGGTCATGTCGGCCGGCAGCATCTCGACTTCGTCCTCGGGCACGCTCCAGATCCCCCAGGTCGGTTCAGCGACCGCCCAAGCCCGCTCTCCCATGGCAACCCAGTCGTGGGCCATGGCATCCCAATGGCGGCGGTTCTCAGCCACGTGATCGGGCAAGTCATCGGACGAGGGGATGGGCATGGTACGCACTCTAGATGTTGGCCGGCAAAGATGCGTGAGGTCGCCTGGTCGCCGCTGTTGTCACTGGGGGGCTCGGACTCGTCCTCGGCGGCCCCGCCTCCTCGCTCGCCGCCACACGAATCACGGCATCAGGCGAAGAACCTGGTCGCGATAGGGAGATCGGGCCCGCCATACCTGGGCCGGGCTCTCGTCGATATCGGGTACGACTCGACGCTCGGCCGCCAGTTCCTCGTCGGCGTTGCGTTGGGCGGCCAGGGTCGGGCCACCGTTGACGGTCAATCGCTCCTCGGACCCGCTGACGTCGAAGTGGCGGCTCCCCTCGATCGACGGGTCGCAGAACGACTCCACATCTCTCACGACGGCGTTCTGGGTGGCCTCGGGATCGGCGTTGTCCTTGACCTTCATCGCCATCGTCACACAGTTGCTGGTGTCGGGGAGTTCGGCGACCAACCACAGGCGTTCGAGAACCATGTCGTGGTTGCCGCCCACGCCGTCACCGTCCACCGTCAGCACCAACCGTTGTCCGAAATAGGAGTCGCGGATCGTGAGGTCGTCGGACTCGCCGTTGATGATCTGCAGTCCGTCGGTGTGATAGTTGGAGCCGTCGTTTCCGTCGCACTCGCCGTTCTCGTTGCCGGACTGGAGGCGATCGTGCCACACGTCGGTCACGATCACGCCCTCGACGGTCACATGATCGGACTGTTCGATGCGGATCGCATCGTTGCCGACGTCGGCGAAGTCGGATCCGGCGATCGTGATTCGATCCGAGTTCTGGATCTCCATGGTGTTCGGGCCGCGCTGTTCCCCACACCAGGAGTTTTCCGGGTCGGGATGACGTTCGATCGGAAAGGAATGTTCGGTGTAGCGGAACTCGATCCCGTTCGATCCGAGGACGGCCACGTTGAGCGCCTCGAAGCGGAGACCGACGAAGGTGACGTCGGCGGAGCTCTCGATGCGGAAGATGGTCTCGCCGATGTCCTCGCCCTGGCGGACGACAACCACGCCGTGCCGGGTCTCGGCGATGATGTTCAGCCGCTCGTCAGGATGGAAATCGACGAGATCACAGGCAATGTAGGTTCCATCCGGGATCACAACCGTGCCGCCGGCGGCATGGTCCTCGATCACCTCACAGAGTCGGTTCGACGGCACCTCGATCGGCTCGAGGTCGAGCGGCTCCTCCTCCTCGGACACACCGGAACCGACAGCGAGGTCGCCTCCGGACCCACTCGACGGCCCGCCGTCGTCGCTCGGCCCGACACGTAGCGCGATGACAAGGACCGTCAGTGCGAGGAGAATGCCGATGACGACCGGTCGTCGCTTGAGTAGACGGGACGTGACTTGATCTTCCGGCTGGGTGATTGGGGCTCTGACAGCGTACCGGAGCCGATCACGGCGCCGCCCTCACGCTTGGTTGTTTGGACACCGGACGACCCGGGATGACAACGGCAACCTGTGGTTCCTCGTCGATCGAAAGTCGGAGTGGGTCCTGCGATCGAGGGCGCGGCCGTCAACGCCGCCTCGGTCGGCCTGAGTCGTTCGGGCGGGGCCCCACGGATTGCTTTGGCTGTCTAAGGAAACTACGGCATGATTGAAGGATCATGACCGAGCCGAAGCCCGAGCAGCGGACCGTGACCATCGAAACCACCTCCGGTCTGCGGATCGTCGGCGATCAGTGGGACGGCGGCGACCCGTCGGTGGCACCCGTCGTGCTCGCTCACGGCGGAGGGCAGACCCGTCATGCGTGGGGTTCGACCGCCCGAGCGCTGGCCGCCACCGGACACCGGGTGCTCACGATCGACCTCCGGGGCCACGGTGACTCCGACTGGGCCGCCGACGGCGACTATGCCATCGACCGGTTCGTGGACGACGCCGAATCGGTGCTCGACTGGATCGGCCGTCCGGTGATCTGGGTCGGTGCCTCGCTCGGCGGCCTCACCGGGCTGGTCCTGTCAGTCCGGCGAGCCGTCGACATGGCCGCCCTGATCCTCGTCGACATCACCCCCCGGCCGAGAACCGACGGGGTCGAGCGCATCCTGGCGTTCATGTCGGGCGACGTCGAGCGCGGTTTCGCCTCACTGGAGGAGGCGGCCGACGCCATCGCCGCCTACCAACCCCACCGACCGCGCCCCGTCGACCTGTCGGGCCTGGCCAAGAATCTGCGGCGGGGCGACGACGGCCGTTGGCGCTGGCATTGGGATCCGGCGTTCCTCAACGTCCGGGAGGACAAGGTGCAGTCCGAGATTCCCGACTTCAACCAGGCCGAGGCCGCCGCTGCCGACCTGACCCTGCCAACGCTCCTGGTGCGGGGCCGCCTCAGCGACCTCGTCACCGAGGACGAGGCCCGGGAGTTCCTCGCCATGGTGCCTCACGCCGAGTACCTGGATGTGGCCGGCGCCGCCCACATGGTGGCGGGCGACCGCAACGACGTCTTCACCGAAGCCGTCACCCGCTTCGTCGCCAAGCTCGACGGCTGAACCGGCCGACGGCCCGCTGAGCGGACCGACCCCACCGGCGGCCTCTCGTCAACCCTGAACGATGGCGGCGATCCCTTCGAGAAGCGGAGGTGGGCCGCTGACGACCAGCGTGTTGACCACCGACTCCTCCCACGCCGCCAGATTGTCGGCGATCTTGGCCGGCGGACCGACCAACGCCACCGCCTCCACCATCTCGGTCGGCACCGAGGCGATCGCCGCACTTCGGTCGCCGGCCAGGTAGTGGTCCTGGATGGTGGCGCAGGCCTCGGCGAAGCCCATACGGGCGAACACGTCGAGGTGGAAGTTGGCCTCCTTGGCCCCCATGCCCCCGGCGTAGAGGGCGAGCATGGGCCGGATCTTGTCGGCCGCGGCCTCGACTTCGTCGTCGATCACCACCGGCACGACGGCGGCCACGTCGAAGTCGTCGAAGCTGCGCCGGGCCCCGGGCCGGGCGAACCCCTCGGACAGGGCCCGGTGGTAGAAGTCGTTGTCGGCGGGGGAGAAGAACAGCGGCAACCAGCCATCGGCGATCTCGGCGGTCATGGCCACGTTCTTCGGTCCCTCGGCGCCCAGATAAATCGGGATCTCGGTGCGGAGCGGATGGATTGTCGACTTGAGCGGCTTGCCCAACCCCGTCCCCCCGGGATACGGCAACTGGTAGTGCTCACCGTCGTAGGTCACCGGTTCATCGCGGGCGATGATCCGGCGCACGATCTCGACGTACTCCCGGGTCCTGGCCAACGGCTTCGGGTACGGCTGCCCGTACCAGCCCTCCACCACCTGCGGTCCCGAGGCGCCGAGCCCGAGCCGGAACCGGCCACCCGACAGATGGTCCATCGTCATCGCCGCCATGGCCATGGCCGCCGGGGTCCGGGCCGAGAGCTGGCAGATCGAAGTTCCGAGGCCGATGCGTTCGGTGGCCGCCCCCCACCAGGCCAGCGGCGTCAGTGCATCCGACCCGTAGGCCTCGGCGGTCCAGATTGAATCGAACTCCAGCCGTTCGGCCGTGGCGATCTGCTCGGCGGCATCCGCCGGTGGACCGGACGACCAGTACCCCATTCCCAAAGCAAGCTGCATGGTCGGCCATGATGGCACGCCACCGGTTCGAGGCCAAGTGACGCGACCGCTACGCTGCCAACCATGATTCGACGATTCGGTTCTGACACGGCGCTCCTCCTCATCGATGTGCAGCAGGGTGTGAACGTGCTCGAACACTGGGGCGGGCCGACGGGCCGCCGCAACAATCCCGAGGCTGAGGCCAACATGGCCGCCGTGCTCGCCGACTGGCGGGCCGCCGGGCTCCAGGTGGCCTTCACCCGTCATGACTCCCGAGAGGCGGCCTCGCCACTCAAGTTCAGCCTCCCCACCGGCGCCCAGATTCCCGGTTTGGAGGTGGCCGACGGTGACATCTGCGTCGCCAAGGACGTCAACAGCGGCTTCGTCGGCACGTCACTCGAGGTCGATCTGCGGCGAGCCGGCGTTGGTCGACTGGTCGTCGTCGGGTTCTTCACCAACATGTGCGTCGAGACCACGGTGAGAATGGCCGGCAATCTCGGCTTCGACACCTATCTGGTGCCCGACTGCTGTGCCACCACCAACCGGGTCGGTCCCGACGGTGTCGATCACGATCCCGAACTGGTCCATCAGATGACGGTGGCCAACCTGCACGGCGAGTTCTGCACCGCCCTCGCCGTCGACGACGTCCGCAAACTCCTCGTCGGTGACCGGCCGGACCTCGATCGAGCGCAGGGCAACGAATGACCGCACCGGCCCGAACGGGATTCGGCGTCACGTCGATGCACCGCCGGCTCCAGCGGGTGGCGCTTCGACGGCCCGGCGCCATTCTCACCGCCGACCATCGCCGCTGGCACTACGACAAGCCGATCGACGGTCCGACGCTCGCCGGCCAGTATCAGGCGTTCGTCGATCTGTTGACCGACGACGGCTGCGAAATCCTGTGGCTTGACGACGAGCAGACGCCACCCGATGATGGTCTGGCCGACTCGGTGTTCACCTACGATCCGTCGTTCATGGTCGGTGAGGGCGCGGTCATCCTGCGTCCCGGGAAGGACCTGCGGATCGACGAGGCCGGACTGCATCGGCGGTTCTACGAACACAACGGCATCCCGATCCTGGGCGAGATCGACGCTCCGGGCACGGTCGAGGGCGGCGACCTGTTCTGGATCGACGACACCACCGTGGCGGCCGGTCGGGGCTTCCGCACCAACCAGCACGGCCTGGATCAGTTGGCCGACATCATGACCCCGCTGGGGGTCGAGCTGTTCGTCGTCGACCTGCCCTACTTCAAGGGCCCCGAGGCCTGCCTCCATCTGCTGTCGGTCATCAGCCCGCTCGACGCCGACCTGGCGCTCGTCCACGCCCCGATGGTCCCGACGGCTCTCCACCAGCGACTCACCGACGACGGCTACGAGTTGTTGCCCGCCCCAACGTCGGAGTTCGACGCGTCCGGTGGGCTGAACCTCAACGTCCTGGCCACAGCCCCCCGCCGCTGCATCGCCGTCGAAGGGTTCCCCGGGACCCTCGAGCTGCTCCGATCGGCCGGCTGCGAGGTGCGCACATTCACCGCCGACGAGCTGTGCATCCCCTGTGAAGGCGGACCGACGTGTCTGACCCGCCCGCTCCTGCGGGCCTGAACCCGAGGGGTGGGTGGGTCAGGAGGCGGCCCGCACGGCCCTCGCCACCTCGGCCCAGCGACCGGCGGTCCGGTCGGTGCCGCCATCGGCGCCGTCGCCTCGAAGGCCGGCGGCCGCCGAGTACAACACGATCCGGGCCGCCCGATCCCGGTACCGGTCGATGAGACGGTCGGCCAGGTCATCCCACTCGGCGACAACGGCGTAGTTGTCGAGCATCTCGTCGGTGATGACCGCCTCCATGGCGTCGAGATCGCCCGCCTTCATCGCCTCCCGCAGGCGACCGGTCGTGCCGTCGAAACCCAGATCGTCGAACTGGAAGGCGTAGTTGGGGGTGGTGCCGTAGAACCCGATCTGCCGTTTTGCCGCACTCGCCTGTCGGGCCTTATCCTCGGCGGTGTCGCCGGTGACGGTGAACACCGGGATCATTAGATCGATGTCGTCGGCGGAACGTCCGGCCGACGTGGCGCCCTCGGCCAGCAGCGGGAGGAGCCGGTTCTCGATGTAGGCCATCGAGTGCAGCGGATGGACGTGCACGCCGTCGGCCACCTCGCCCGCCACCCTCGTCATCAGCGGTCCGACGGCCGAGATGTCGACCTTCATCTCGTGACCGTGGGGCCGTGGTGACCAGTCACGGGGCAGCAGGCTCAGCTGGTAGAACTCGCCGTCGTAAGCCAACTTCTCGGTCTGCTCGAAGGCCCGGAAGCAGGCTTTCACGGCCAGCACGTAGTCTCGCAGCCGGGCGGCGGGGCGGTCGAACTCGACGCCGTACCGTCGGGTGATGTGGGCCTTGACCTGGCTGCCCAGGCCGAGGCGGAACCGTCCGCCGGTGTTGCCGACCAGCTCATACGCGGTGGCGGCGGTGACCATCGGACTGCGAGGAAAGGCCACGGCGATCCCGGTGGTGAAGAACAGTCGTTCCGCGGCTTGGGAGGCGATGGCGATCTGCATCCACGGCACCTGGGAGGTTTCGGTGAACAGCAGTCCCGAGAACCCGGCCTCCTCGGTGGCCCGGGCCAGGGCCGCGGTCTCGACCCAGTCGTTGGGTCCGGTCATGATGTCGATGTCCATGGTCAACCTCGTCGATTCGGAGGACGGTCAGTTCGAAGCCGGTCAGTTCGAAAGCCGGTCAGAAGGTGGCTTCAAGCGCCGAGCGCAGTACCGAGCGGTCGACGTCGACCCCGGCCCACAAGCGGATGTTCTCCGCCGCCTGGTTGACCAGCATTCCTGTGCCGTCGAGCATCACGGCACCGGCCGCGGCGGCCTCGGTCAGGAAGCGGGTTCGAGGCGGGTTGATCACGACATCGGCCGCGATCGTATCGGTTCCGGTGCCGCTCCAGTCGACGGGCACGGTCTCGCCGTCGTTCGGCGTCATGCCGACCGGGGTGGCCTGCACCACGACATCGACGTCACCGGGGACCACGATCGGGTCGGCGCCCGGCGGCCAGTCGAGGAGCCGCCCAGCGCCCGGCGCCACGCCGTTGACAAGATCGACCAGCGATGCCGCGGTACCGGCGTTTCGCGACGTGACGGTCACCGAACCGGCACCGGCCAGCGCCAGTTCGGCGGCGATGGCATGCGCTGCCCCGCCGCTGCCGATCAACAGGACTCGGCGGCCTGCCGGATCGAGCTTGGCGGTCAGCGAATCGAGAAATCCACGGCCGTCGGTGTTGTGGCCCACCCGGCGCCCGTCGGGTTCCGCCACCACACAGTTCACCGCCTGACAGACCTCGGCGGCGGGGGCGAGGGCGTCGAGATGGGCGATCACGTTCTGCTTGTGGGGGATCGAGCAGTTGAATCCCCGCCACCCCATGGCCGCGGCCCCGGCGACCGCGGCGGCCAGCGAGTCGGGTGGGACCTCACAGTTGACGTAGCGCCACCCGAGCCCCTCGTGGGCGAACGAGGCGTCCATCATCGCCACCGTCGGGTTGCCGTCGGCCCCCGTGCTGAACGAACCGACAATCTGGTCGAGAAATCCCACAGCGGTACGGTAGCTGCTGTTCGACGGGGTGACGAAGTCCGAAATCCGCTTGCTCCGCAGCCGATGGGTGGCAGACTGCGGTGATGTCAACACGTCCGACGAGCCCGCCTTCGGCACGCGCCCCCGAGGGGGCCCGGACGAAGGCACCCCCGGCACCGACGACAGAACTTGCCTTCAACGGGATCGATTGGGCGCTGTTCGTGGGCATCTCGCTCATCTGGGGTTCGTCGTTCCTTCTGATCGCCATGGGTTTGGAGGGCCTCACCCCGGGCATGGTCACCTTTTTCCGGGTTTCGGCCGGCGCGGTGACGTTGTGGGTGGTCCGTGGGGTCCGGCGCCGTCGACCGGCGGCGTCGCCGGCGGGAGGTGGCCCGGTGGATCGGGCCGATTGGCCGATGATCGTCGGGCTGTCAGTGCTGTGGGTCGCTCTGCCGTTCACGCTGTTCCCGCTGGCCCAGCAGCACATCAACTCGGCGGTGACGGGCCTGCTCAATGGGGCCACCCCGGTGTTCGTCGGCGTGGTCTCGGTTCTGCTCCACCGCAGGCTGCCGAGCGGGCAGCAGATGGTGGGCATCGCCCTCGGATTCGTCGGACTTGTCCTGTTGAGCCTGCCGTCGATCCGCGACGGCCAGTCGCAGGCCCTCGGCGTCGCCATGGTGCTGGTGGCCACCGTCTGCTACGGCTTCGCCATCAACCTCGCGGCGCCGCTCCAGCATCGCTACGGCGGTATCACGCTGATGAGCTGGGTGCTGGGACTGGCCTCGGTCTGGCTGATCCCCGTCGGCCTCCGCGATCTCGGCGCCAACGACTGGCGGCCCGGCGTGGTCATCCCGGTGGCGGTGCTCGGCGTGGTCGGGACCGGCTTGGCCTATTGGATCATGTCAACCCTGGTCGGGCGGGTTGGCTCGCTCCGGGCCTCGCTGATCACCTACCTGATCCCGGTCGTCTCGCTGATTCTCGGCGTTGCGATCCGCGACGACGAGGTGGCCCCGCTGGCGTTGGGCGGGGCGGCGCTGATCACCGCCGGTGCCCTGCTGGCGTCACGGCGCCGAGCCGAACCGGTGATCCGCTCAACCGGTGATGCAGTAGGGGAGTAGGCGCTCGTACATCGGCTCGACCTCGTCGAGCACCGACTGGAGATGGGGGAGGAGGGTGGCGTTCTTCGGTTTCCACGGCGCCCACCCGGTGGAGCGGTGCACGCTGTCATACCAGTAGCGGGCCCAGGCGCCGTCCTCCGGTTTCGGGCCGGCGGGCCAGCTCATCATCGCCTCATCGAAAGGGAGGTCGAGCCGCTCACAGAGTCGACGCAGCACCGGTCCCGGGTTCTGCAACAGCAGTTTGGAGTCCAACACGATCGGTTCGTGGCCGGAGTCGAGGATGTGCTCCAGGATCTCGAGCAGCTCGACGAAGCCCGTCTCGTCGACGTCGGCGTCGGGGATCCGCACCTGGAACGACGTCAACATGTCGAACGGATCACGGGTGAGGATGACGTTGTCGCAGCGGCCGAACAGGACCTCGGACGTCACGCTCGGGTCGACGCCGGCGAGATGCTTCGCCATCTGCTTGAAGAACACGACCGGGGTGGGATAGTCGGCCAGGATGACGTCGTCCACGACCGCGCCGATGTCGGCCGACTGGGTGGCCAGTACATCGTCACGACCCGGGTGATCCCGACCGGTGACGGCCAGATAGTGGGCATAGAGAGGTTCGTCGACCACCGTGGTGTCGGAACGCTGACGGAACGAGTACATGATCGCCGTCGACACGTTCCGGGGGCTCGACCAGATGTTGATCCGCCTGGTCATGGTGCGCCCTTGATCCGGCCGGCGATGTCGGCCTCGACCGCCGCGGTGTAGAGGGCCCGCAGCCGGTCGATCATCGTCGTGTCGCCGTTTCCGATCGTGTGGCCGTCCACGGTGCGTACCGGGGTCAGCCCGCCGAAGGTGCCGGTGGCGAATGCCTCGTCGGCTGAGTAGACGTCGGTCAGGGAGAACGATGTCTGACGGGTCGTGATGCCGTCGGCCTCCGCCGCCTCGAGGACGACGGCCCGGGTGATGCCGTGGAGATTGTAGTGACCGGTCGAGGTCCAGAGCTCGCCGTCGGAGGCGATGAAGAAGTTGGTCGCGTTGCAGGTGGCCACCGCGCCCGTGGGATCCAGCATCAACGCCTCGTCGGCTCCTGCGTTCACCGCCTGGATCAGGGCGATCACCTCGTGGAGCTTCGAGTGGCAGTTGAGCCGTTGGTCGAGGGTGTCGGGCGGTGGGCGCCGAACGGTGGCGGTGAAGAGGTTGAGGCCGGCGTCGATGACCGACGGGTCGGCCTTCTTGTGTTCGGCGATGATCACCATGTTGGGCCCGCCGATGACGTTCGACGGGTGCTGCGAGGGCGTCTTCTTGTTGCCCCGGGTGATCATGAGCCGGACGTGGACGTCGTCGACCATGCCGTTGCGCTCGATGGTGGCGTGGAGCGCCTCGACGATCCCGGATCGCGGGCCGATGTCGATGCTGGTGGCGGCGGCCCCGGCGTACAGCCGATCGAGGTGGCGATCCAGAAACGCGAAGTGACCGTGGTGGAGGCGCAGACCCTCCCAGATCCCGTCGCCGACCAGGAAGCCCGAGTCGAACACCGAGATCCTCGCCTCCGCCCGAGGGAAGAACTCGCCGTTGATGTAGATCTCCACGTTGGCGTTGCGCGGATCCGGCACGGCGGCGTGGGTGCTGCGATCGGCGCCGGCTCGGGAGTCGGACGGGGCGTCGGGTGCGATATCGGGCATGGATCGAAACTATCCGGCCGCGCCGCGGTGGTGGTCATTCCCGGTGTGGCGACCGGGCTCATCGCCGATGGTCACCGGGGTACCCAACGGCAGGAACGTCGCCATCTCGGAGATCGACGTGTTCGACACCCGGATGCAGCCATGGCTGACCCTGGTGCCGAGCGCGGACGGCTGGTTGGTGCCGTGGATCCCGATGACCCCCGCCCCGCCGTTGAACGATGCCAGTGACTCGCTGAATCCCGACAGGCCGTAGGCGTAGGGACCGTAGATGCCGGTCGGATCCGACGGGCGCAGCAGATCCGTGAGGTAGAACGACCCGTAGGGTGTCGGCGTGTCGCCCTCGCCGATACCGACGACGGTTCGGAAGTACAGCTCGTCGTTGCGGAACACCGTCAGGGTGAAGTCGTCGACGTCGACCTCGATCCGATACGGATTCCGGGTCAGGTCCACCTCTTCGGCCCGGATCCAGCCGACGGTCCCGTTGGGTCGCATCGGCAACAGGACCGGAAGCCAGCCCGATTCGACCAGTCCCGAACCCGGCTCGGCCAGCACCTGGAAGACCAGCTCGGTGCCGTGGCGGTTGGGGTTGGTGAAGGAGCTGATCACCCGGCTCGACGCCGGGCCGGCATAGGCCACGACCTCGTTGTCGATCACGTGGGCGACCAGCGTGTCCGACGACCGCTGTTCGGCGGCCGGTTCGGGTTCCGTGGTCGGTTCCGTCGTCGGTTGGGGATCGGCCGCCGGCGTTGATGCGGTGGAGGCGGTCGACTCGGCGCGGTTTGCCGAAACGGTCGACACGACAGCCGGGTCGTCGTTGAGGCACGCGGTCGGCAGCCACGTCGCCGCCACGATGGCGGCGAGCGTGGCTCCCGTTCCGAGCAGTCTCCGTACGGCCGCTACCGGCCGTACCGACGCCTCAGCCCGTGAAGTCCGGATCGGACTCGGTGGCTTCGGCCGCCGGTGTTTCGTCGGAATCATCGTCGGCCGCCGCCTCGGCGACGGTCATCTGATTGTCGATCGTCAGATCGAGTTCGGCGAGTGCGGTTTCCACCGC
>Ga0224510_10002386_pt1 | contig 11315 bp, 2 predicted proteins | sample SF_May12_sed_USG_FD_170161 | JGI IMG/M metagenome (GOLD analysis project Ga0224510, IMG submission 170161) | Sediment microbial communities from San Francisco Bay, California, United States - SF_May12_sed_USGS_4_1 | ecosystem: Environmental > Aquatic > Marine > Sediment | place: USA: California... | reverse complement strand
ACGCCTTACTTTCTATGTCGCTTTCGCAAGGAGCCTTTGGAAATGGGCTCCAGGCACTGCAGATATGTCTTCAGTCTATAAAAATCGCTGATAAATATAACCTCCCGTATGCCAAAGGTTGGGGTTTGCTGCAACTGGGAAAAATACATACCCTAAGTAAAAACTATGCCAAGGCAATTGATGCGTATCGTGAATCATTGGCCACGCTTGGACCAATTAAAGATGCCAGGTTGGACCGATTTTATGGTTCACCCCTGATAAGAGTGCGGATGAGTGAAACGTTCATGCTGATGAAAGCGTTGGATTCAGCATTGTACTATTGTCGACCAGTATACGAAGAAGAGATACAAGATGGTCAGCTGCACGCATTGCCCTGGTTGATGTTGGGGCAAATCTATCTCGAGATGGGGCAATCTGACCTTGCATTGGAATTTCTCCATGGAAGTCGTACAAAAATTGCGGCAACAGGTTATTTATTTGAGATAAACTTTGCCTTGGCAAAAGTATACCAAAAGACAAACGATATCGACTCCTGTATTTTCTACGCTAATAAATCGCTTAACCTCGCAAAGCAAACTGGCTTTTATTCACACCTTATTGATGCCAGCGACCTGTTGACTGACATCTATGACCATAGTGACCCTTCCGGAGCCCTTCGCTACAGCAGGATGGCCAAAGCGTATACGGATAGCTTGCACGACATGGGTCGGCTTGCTTCGATTGACAATCTGATTGATTTCGATGAACAGGAGCGGCAGTATGAGTTGGACGCCGCTAAAACTGCCTATCGCGAGCAGGTGCAACAAATATGGATTTTCAGCATTTCCGGAGGCTTGATCTCTGCAATCGCAATTGCCCTGATCCTGTATAGAAACAACAAGCATAAGCAACGGGCCAATGTTGTGTTGAGTGAGCAAAAAGAAGAAATTCAATCCACGCTCGAAAAGCTGGAGTCTACCCAATCGCAACTCATACAGTCGGAAAAGATGGCTTCGCTGGGCGAGCTTACCGCGGGCATCGCTCACGAAATTCAAAACCCGCTAAATTTTGTAAATAACTTTTCGGAAGTTAATAAAGAACTTGCTGAGGAGTTGTTCGATGCGGTGGAAATCAATAGCAAGGACGAGGCATTAAAGCTGGCGCGAAGCATCATTGAAAATCAGAACAAAGTCGTGCACCACGGCAAGCGTGCCGAAGGCATCGTAAAAAGTATGCTCCTCCATTCCCGTGCCAGCAAGGGCGAGAAAGAACTTACTGACATCAATGCGCTGTGCGATGAATACCTGCGGCTAGGCTATCATGGTTTCCGGGCCAAAGACAAAAGCTTCAATGCCGAGTTCAAGACCGAACTCGACCCGAACCTCCCTAAAATCACTGTCGTTCCACAGGATATCGGCCGGGTGTTGCTAAACCTGATAAACAATGCTTTTCAAGCGGTGAGGGATGTTGAAAAGCCGGAGGTTGTTGTGAGCACAACCCAAACCAGGGATAAAATTGAAATTCGTGTTAAAGACAACGGTCCAGGTATACCGGATGCGATTAAAGAAAAAATATTTCAGCCTTTCTTCACTACCAAACCTACCGGGCAGGGTACTGGATTAGGTTTGAGTCTGAGCTATGATATTGTAAAGGCGCATGGGGGGGAGTTGAAGGTGAAGACTGGTGAAGGACAGGGAAGCGAGTTTATTATTTTATTGCCTGTCTGAATCACGGATTGGACGGATGAACGGATTGCACGGATTTGGCAGGCGCGGATCTGATTTTATGATTGAGTTGAAGGATGGGATGTTACAGAGAAAATTATTGGTGCGGCATTTTGAAGTACACAAGTTTCTTGGCAGCGGGTTTCAATCTCAAAGCCTATAGAATTGAAGCGGGTCTCCTGATAGATTTTGGGAGCAACGGCCTTGTCTTCAAAAGACTTCTGCTTTAGCTATGAAATCCGTAAATCCGCGTAACCGGTGATTCAGACAATTTACGATATGGTAAAGGCGCATGGTTGGGAGTTGAAAGTAGCGACAAAGGAAGGTGAGGGAAGTGAGTTCACTATTGTGTTGCCTGTTGTCTGAATCGCGCCTGCCCCGATGCAAGCGGGGGATTTGCAGGATTAATAAAGTGTGGGAATGGAATGTTAAGATAAAATGAAGGGTGTGAATTACGTTTTTAATTACGTAATTAAAAACGTAATTATTCTATTTTTACCAATTGACAAAGTAACCTGAGACGAATTCCAATGGATGATTAATTGATTTCGAAGCTATTGAAAACCAGACTTAATGCATCTATTATGAAGATTATTATCAGTTTTATTTTAACGCTTTCCTGTTTGCAATCCTTTGCACAAACAGAAAAGAACCGGCCAAACATTTTATTTATTGCCATCGACGATCTCAACGATTGGGCTGGCTTTCTTGGCGGACATACCGGCATGAAAATTCACACCCCAAACCTGGACCGCCTCGCTGCCTCGTGTATGGTGTTTACCAATGCCCACACACCGGCTCCGGCGTGTGCGCCCACAAGAGCAGCGATACTAAGCGGTGTGCATCATACGCGTTCTGGTGCTGAAAATGTTTATTGGGGTGACGGACCAAAATGGCGTGAGTTTGAGGCATTAAAAAATGTAGAAACCCTGGAGCAGTTTTTTAAAAACAGAGGCTACAAAACGCTGGGCGCGGGAAAGATTTACCACAGTCAGGCACCCCCGTGGGCACCTACCAGCCAGGTAGAACCTGCTAACTGGGATTTCTACTTCCCAAGCGCATACATATCCCACCCCTTCCAGATCAGGGCACCCGACGAAGTAATCTTTCCCCCGGAAGACGATCAGGCAAGTCGCCCGGGTGACGGTTGGTGGACATGGGGGCCGATACCCGTGCCGGACGAAAAAATGGCCGATTTCCATGTCGTCGACTGGGCCCGCTATGAATTACAGCAAAAACACGAAAAGCCCTTCTTCCTGGCTGCCGGCGTCTGGAAACCCCATGATCCGTGGGAGGTACCCCAAAAGTATTTTGACCTGTATCCGTTGGATAAAATTATTTTGCCCGAATTAAAAGTCGATGACCTGGAAGACGCCTTTGACCATGGCAGAAGATGGATCTATAAGTGGGTGATCGATAATGATGAATTGGAAAAGGTAGTGCAATCATACGCTGCAGCCATCAGTTTTTCCGATGCCATGATTGGTCGCCTGATCGATACTTTTGAAAATTCTGAATATGCTGACAATACCATCCTGGTCCTCTGGTCTGACCACGGCATGCATATGGGCGAAAAGGAAAACATCGAGAAATTTACATTGTGGGAACGATCTACCAGGGTCCCCTTACTGATTAAAGTTCCCGGGCTTACCAAAGCAGGAAGCCGTTGCGACCAACCCGTTAGCTTAATGGACATGTATCCTACATTGGTAGAACTGGCAGGATTTTCACCTCCTCCCCATCTGGATGGGCATAGCCTGGTACCGCAGTTAAAAGATCCCACCACCAGTACATCACCGGTGGTGACGAGCTATATGTTCTCCTATACAAACAATGTGATTGGTCATGCCGTCAGGAGCATGCGGTACCGCTACATTTTCTATCCGCAAATAAACCTGGAGGAGTTCTATGATCATGAAAAAGACCCTAATGAGTGGAACAACATGGCCTACCACAAAGACTATAAAAAGGAAGTCTTGCTCCACCGGCAGGAACTGCAAAAAATGTTACCAGCACTTCAGTGGAAGGGCGGAAGTCCGGAGGGATACACTATTGACAAGCTTGGCAACGTACATAAGAATAATTATGTTAAGCTGGCGGACCTCCCGCCCAGGTAATCTGCCATTTCATTTTCCGCTCTTGTATAGGCTTAGGCGTCCATCACGAAAGCACACGTGCAAATTGAGCGGAGATCTTGAACAATGAATGTTGGAATTCAGTTTTCCTGCCGAGAGCGTAATGCATAGAAAATTGAACTGCCGTCAGTGTTTGGCGCTGGCGTGACCAGGTCATTAGGAGGTAATCAGTTAATTGATCAGCGTTTTTCTATTTTCTTACTCAGGCAATAAGTTTCGAGGAAGATTACTGATTTCCCGTGTTACCATTCTTTTGTTACCTTTAAATACAAAGGATTCACTTTGATGACTTGTTTGTACGCCTGATTTTCGCCTTATTCAATAGCCTTTTACTAAACAACATATGACGAAGAAAACTGAGATGCTTCTCAGGCTTTTTGCTTTAGCACGCTGCTTTTTTTTGGAAGCATTTATTATTGTATTGCTGCTGCCCGTAGGTTTTCATGCCCAATCACAGGAGAATAAGGGGTTGCCCTTCATCACAAACTACCGCTACCAGGATTACAATGCAGATGGCATTAACTGGTGGGCTGCCGAGGATGATAATGGCGTAATGTATTTTGCCAATAACGCTGGAGTTTTGGTTTACGACGGCCAGCATTGGGAAGCGGTAGGACCGGAAGACCGTACAGAAACCCGGTGTGTAGTTAAAGGCGAGGATGGAAAAATATATGTGGGTACATATGGTGATTTTGGTTACCTGGAAGCCAACCAAGCGGGTGAATTGAAATTTATTTCTTTAAAAAACCGTCTTCCTGAAAAATACAGACAGTTTGCAGAAGTCTGGGAGTGTGCGAAAATCGGAGATAAAATATTTTTCCGTTCCAATAATTATCTGTTTATCTGGGCTGACAATGCAATAAAGGTTATTGAAAGCAAGGAGGGGTATCACATTGGCGCCGCTATCAAAGGCGAGTATTATGTTCGAATCTGGAACCGGGGATTAACAGTACTAAAAGCAGATAGCTTTCATATTGTACCCGGCGGTGAGCAGTTTGCGAATGAACGCATTTATGCAAAAATTGTTATTAACGAGAATTTTACCGAAGCCTACGGAAGATTTGGTTTAAAAACCTTGCCGGGAACCAAAACAACAAAATCAGGTGTATATGTCCCGTTATTTATCGGCGAAAAGGTAAACAGCTACATCAGTTTGCAGAACATGGATCATGAAAATTCTTTCAGTGAATCTGATGTTCGCCTGCTGGAAACGCTACGCAACAGCATGAGTGTAGCCCTCGAGAACGCAAGATTATTTGATGAAACCAACCGCCTGCTCAAGGAAACGGAACAGCGGACTGCTGAACTTGGTGTCATCAACATTGTGCAGGAAGGCCTCGTGCGTGAAATGAATGCACAGGCTATTTATGATTTGGTAGGTGATCGAATTAGCAAATTATTCGATGCCCAGACGGTTATCATACGGACGTTTGACCAGCATGCATCGGAAGAGCATTGGCAATATACCATTGAAAAAGGTGAGTGGGTATATTCTGATCCCCGGCCGCTTATTTGGGCCAATAAGCAGTTGGTGCAAAAGAAGAAAGCTATACTGATCAATGAAAAGTATATTCAAAAGGCGAAGGAATATGGTGGCGCAGGAGTTAGCGTCGGTCTTCCCCCAAAATCCGCTTTGTTTGTGCCCATGATCGTAGGCGATATCGTTAAGGGGTCTGTAAGCCTGCAGAATGTCGAGAAGGAAAATGCTTTCACTGAATCAGATGTGAGGTTGCTGACTACCCTTACCAATAGCATGAGTGTTGCATTGGAAAATGCACGTCTCTTCGATGAATCCAACCGGATGCTTGATGATGCAAAGCAACGCGCCAATGAGCTAAGTACTCAGTCAGGCACTCACCTAACATCTGGGCAAGCGTGATTCAGACAATTATACAAAAACCTCCTTTTATTCATTAAAAAGCAGTACTTTTTAATGCACCGAATGCCAACTTACCAGCGCTATGAAGCCTGCCAAAAAGAAACCTGCCAAGAAATCAAGCAAATCGCGTAGGGCAACGCCGGTCAAGAAAAAGGCCACCCAAAAAATAACAGCCAGGTCCGTCAGCGCAAAGAAGCCTTCGGCGGTTAAAGCAAAATCGTCAGAAACAAGCGCGCTCAAGAAGGTTAAAACCGAGAATAAGCGGCTCACTGCGCAACTGAAAGAAAAAAAACGCGCCCTGGAAATAGAAGCGGCGCTGGAACAAGTGCGTGCCAGAACGATGGCCATGCAGCGGAGTGACGAATTGCACGAAGCGGCTGTGTTATTATTTAATCAGGCAAAAGCGTTGGGCGCATCGGCCTGGAGTTGTGGTTATAACATTTGGGATGACGACCGTAAGGCTTCAACTGCCTGGATGGGAAATACTGAACTGGGCATCCAAGCGAAATCTTTCAAAGTGCCTACTCATGAACACGTTTTTAAGAGCATCTTTGAAGCGGCAGAAAGAGGTGAATCCCTTTTTGTCCATGAAATAAGCGGTGAGGCTGTCGGACCACATTACCAATACATGTATAGCCTTCCGGAAGCAGGCTATCGGCTTAAAAATTTTGTAGCATCCGGGGGTACTTTGCCGTCCGTTCAAATTCTGCACTGTGCTTTCTTCTCTAAGGGATATCTCCTGTTTATCACCTTGGAGCCCATTCCGGCGTTGTGGGATGTATTCAAACGCTTCGCCAAAGTTTTTGAACAGACCTATACCCGTTTTTTAGATCTCCAAAAAGCAGAAGCACAAGCTCGCGAAGCGCAGATAGAAGTGGCACTGGAGCGAATAAGGGCTAAAGCCATGGCTATGCAAAGCTCTGCTGAGCTGATGAGCGTTGCCAATACGCTGCGCGAACAAATGCGACTTATAGGGCAACCTGGACTGGAATCATCGATGATTCTCCTGTATGATGAAGAAAAATTTACTGAAGAAGACTGGTTTGCGTTTTTGCCTCCGAAGAGAAGTAGAAAAAAAATCCTTACGGGATCTATCACATGGAGATTGGACGAAAACGAGGTAGTAAAAAAGCTATTTAAAATTTATAAATCAGGTGTAAGTGAATCAACCTTCAATGTAAGAGGACGAGATTTAAAACAAATCCTTGACGACTTAACACAGAAATACCCAATCATTATTGAATACTTTGGTGAGCAATTGCCTGAAAATGTTATACACTATGTTACCCGGTTTTCAGGGGGCCATATTCTGATGACTTCCTATGAGTCGCCAGATGAAAAATCAAAAGATCTGCAAAGACGGGTGACCAGCACTTTCGACCTTGCCTTTAAACGTTTCCTTGATTTACAAAAAGCAGAAGCGCAAGCAAGAGAAGCAAAGATTGAAGCGGCTTTGGAAAGGGTGAGAAGCCGATCTATGGCAATGCATAAGTCTGAAGAGCTTAATGAAATTGTAGGCGTCTTATATCGAGAAATGGAAGCTTTCGGATTTGCCAGGTCGGGTTGTGAGTTGATCCTGGTAAATGAAAAAAATGAAATGCTCCAATTTTGGAATTCGAATCCTGTCCAAAATAATATCCAAGAGTCCTTTAATATCCCGAAATCCATTCATCCATTTTTTGAAAAACAATGGAAAGCCTGGAGCAATAAGACATCTAGACTTACCATTACCCTAGAGGGAGAAGAAAAGAGAACGTTTGATCAACTCATATTTACCAAGACAGATTTCAAACATCTTCCTGAAGACGTTAAAAAGTTTATCCGCAATCATGGAGTTGATGTTTTTTCTTTTGCAATCATGAAGTATGGCTTATTAGAAGTCGTTGATGCAGTGCAAATATCAGAGGAGATGTTTTCTGTTTTAGAGCGTTTCGCCAAAGTCTTCGAACAAACCTATACCCGTTTTTTAGATCTCCAAAAAGCAGAAGCACAGGCAAGAGAATCCCAAGTTCAGCTGGCATTGGAAAGAGTTAGAGCCAGAACCATGGCTATGCAACATAGTGATGAGCTGAAGGAAGCAGCATTAGTGTTGTTTAACCAGATACAAAGTTTGGGTACTGCACAATGGGCTTGTGGATTTAATATCTGGGACGATGACAAAAAAGCCTCAACTGCATGGATCGGCTCAGCCACGGGGTTTCATGCACCTTTCAAGACCGAAAGTTCGAAGGATATTTTTAAGCCAATTTACGAAGCAGCACAAAGAGGTGAATCCTTATTTGTGATTGAGCAGATCGGAAAGGAATTGGAAATGCATTATGAATATATGGGAAGTATCCCGGCATTCAGGGACAGTCTTTTGGAAGATTGGAAGAAAGCCGGAATTCCCATTCCTAAATTTCAAATTTTTCATGCTGCCTATTTCTCTCAGGGATATTTAATATTTATTTCGTTTGAACCGATCGCAGCATATCATGACATTTTTAAAAGGTTTGCAAAAGTCTTCGAACAAACCTATACCCGTTTTTTAGATCTCCAAAAAGCAGAAGCACAGGCGCGTGAGGCACAAATCGAGGCTTCCCTGGAACGCGTTCGGTCACGGTCCATGGCCATGCACAGTACGGAAGAATTGGAAAATGTTTCCTCCGTTGTATATGAAGAACTCATTAAACTGGGAATCACGACTTTCCAGTCATGTGGATTCCATATCATAGATGAACAAAATGAAATCCAGCAGGTGTGGAATTTTCACATTGATCTCAAACAACTCAGCAGATTCCAAATGCCGATAAAGGGTGACCCGATCCTGGATGCCAGGTATGCCGCATGGAAACAACGTGAAAATGTGTTTTATCAAAAAGTAGAAGGCCAGCAACTGAATGATCATCTTGCGTTCATTTCAGGTCCTGACCTGTTGCTGGGTTCTGCTTCTTCATGGACCGAGAAATTTGACTTCCCTGATCCTGTCCACTTTCATTTCGCGAATTTTTCCAGTGGATACCTGCACGTGATTGCTACCAAAGCATTGTCGGAGGAATATAAAACCGTTTTGGGGCGATTTGCCACGGTATTTGAGCAAACCTACACCCGCTTCCTCGACCTGCAAAAAGCAGAAGCGCAGGCACGGGAAGCTGAAATTCAGCTGGCTTTGGAAAGAGTTCGTGCCAGGACCATGGCTATGCATAACAGCGATGAATTGCATGAAGCCAGCAAGGTCCTATACCAGGAATTAGCCAAACTGGGATTTGCCAGTATGGTCAGTGCTTTCAGCCTGATGAGTGAAGATGAAAAAACAGTATGGTATTACTTCTCCAACGCTGAAGATGGGGCCACCACGTCCGTACCCATGGGTACACCATGTACCGAAACACAACCAATGCGGGCATTAGCTGCAAGCTGGAAAAAACAGGAAACTTATCATATTGTAGAATTAGATGCCAGGGAAACGATTGCGCATCAAACTTTCATAGCTGAACGAAGTATTAATGCTCCTTTTACAGCTGCAGAACTCATATCATTTTCGCCGAAAGAATTGAAGTTACACTCGTTCAATTTCAAACAGGGATACTTGTTACAGGGTGGCGGCGAAAGACTTTCTCCAGATCAAATTGATATCATGATCCGTTTTACGAAGGCTTTCCAAATGACCTATACCCGCTTCCTCGACCTCCAAAAAGCAGAAGAGCAGGCAAGGGAAGCAAAGATTGAAGCAAGCCTTGAGCGTGTCCGCTCAAGGGCAATGGCGATGCATAGAAGTGAGGAATTGGGGGAAGTGGCAACTGTCCTTCACAGCGAATTGATAGCCTTGCATGTCCATGAGTTTTCACAAACTTCAATCATTATCCATGATGAGCCAGGTCAGAAGTTAATTGTCTGGGGAGCACGAACAGGCTCCGGTTCACTGGAAAAGTCCGTCTTTCCGCTTCTGGGGGATCCAGTCCTCCAAAAACTTTATGATGCATGGCGTCAGGAGGAAGAATTCTTAACCGTGAAGGTGGAGGGTGAAGCCTTACGGAATCACATCGACTTTGTGTTGCCAAAAGCAAGCAGAACGGTAGAGGAGGATGCAGCCATGAAAAACATGCCGGATCCCACCTTTTTTCATTGCGCTTACTTTTGCATGGGATACCTGGAGTTGATGTCCGACAACGAGCTAATAGAAGCTTCATCATCCTTGCTTGTTCGATTCGCCAAGGTATTTGATCAGGCCTACCGGCGGTTCCTCGATCTCCATAAAGCAGAAACCCAGGCGAAGGAAGCAACCATTGAGGCTGCACTCGAAAAAGTTCGTGGAAAGGCAATGGCCATGCATGACAGCAATGATCTTATTGCTACCGCTGGCCTGGTATTCACTGAATTAAGAAAGCTTGGCATTAACCCCATGCGATGTGGCGTGAGCTTGCACAATAGAGAAAATCGAAAAAATTTGCTGTATGCTGCTACCTCAACTGAAGAAGGTGATAACCTTTCAATGGTGGGTTGGGCGATGTTGGACGACCACCCCGTTTTGTCGGAGATTTATGATAGCTGGCTAAGGGGTGAAGACTATTTCCCTGAACTGAGAGGTGAAGAATTAATAACCTATTATGAAAAAATTAAATCCAGTTTTGTAGTTCCGCCTACGGCACAATCGGGCTATGAACACTTTGGTTACTTTCTTGCTTTTGCTGAAGGGGCGTTTTATGGCTGGTCCGAAAAACCTTTTGCGGAGTCTGAAATCAAAATCCTGAAGCGATTTGCATCTGTTATTGACCTCACTTTCAGGCGCTACATCGAGTTGCAAAAATCCGAAGCCAATGCCATAGAAGCAATCCGGCGTTCATCATTGGATCGTGTCCGTGCCGAGATAGCCTCCATGCGTAGCACAGCCGATCTGGAACGCATCACACCATTGATATGGAATGAACTGACGACCCTCGGTGTACCCTTTGTCCGTTGTGGTGTTTTTATCATGGATGAGCTGCAGGAAAAGATTCATACCTTCCTATCCACACCGGATGGGAAAGCTATTGCATCCTTCGACACTCCTTTTTCGACCCCGGGAGCACTTACAGATGCACTACCATACTGGCGAAAAAAGGAAATGTATAAAGTACATTGGGATGAAGCCGCATTTTTGGAGCAGGCCAGGGCCCTTGTGGAGCGGGGCGCCATTTCTTCTCCGGAAATGTACCTTACCGAAAATCGTCCGACTGATTTGCATTTGAATTTCCTTCCCTTTTTGCAGGGCATGTTGTATGTGGGCAATGTAGCCCCGCTGGGCGATGAGGATCTGCGGTTGGTACAAAACCTGGCGGATGCATTTTCCACTGCCTATGCCCGCTACGAGGATTTCAATAAACTGGAAGCAGCCAAACAAACTGTAGAAAAAGCATTGACAGATTTGAAACAAACTCAGGCACAATTGGTGCAATCTGAAAAGATGGCCAGCCTGGGCGAGCTCACCGCAGGCATAGCCCATGAAATACAAAATCCATTGAATTTTGTAAACAATTTTTCAGAAGTAAATACCGAATTGATAGATGAATTGGAAGTAGAAATTAATCGTGGAGATTTTGAAGAAGCCAAAGCCATCGCAAAAGACATTAAGGAGAATGA
>Ga0224510_10002384_pt1 | contig 11325 bp, 9 predicted proteins | sample SF_May12_sed_USG_FD_170161 | JGI IMG/M metagenome (GOLD analysis project Ga0224510, IMG submission 170161) | Sediment microbial communities from San Francisco Bay, California, United States - SF_May12_sed_USGS_4_1 | ecosystem: Environmental > Aquatic > Marine > Sediment | place: USA: California... | reverse complement strand
GCCCCCGTGCCGGCTCGAACGGACCATGGACCCGGTATCCGTATCGGGTCCCGGGCCCCGCCCCGGGTACCTCGGCCTCGAACCTGCCGTCGGATCGGCGAGTGAGCTCGAGGAGCGATTCTTCGTCGTGGAAGATACAGAGCTCGACGCCGTCGGCGTGAGCCGCCGTCACGACGAAGTGGGTCGCCTCACCATTCCAATGGGCACCGTCCGATGGAGACATGGAGTTCATGGATGTGGTTCTCAGGGGAGGTAGTAGGAACACGCCCAGGGCGCCCAAGGGCTGCGCCCGTTGGCCTGGTAGTACCCCGAGAGCCAAGCGGCGGCGGCGATGTTGGCTTCGGGGTCGAACACCGATGCGTCGCCGACTCCTGCCTCGACGCTGGCGACGGCCCATGTCCCGGGTATGAACTGGAACAGGCCGGCCGCACCGCTGTACGGGTTGACGGCATCGGGGTCTCCCAGCGACTCGCACTGGATGATCTGGAGGGCCTCGTCCACCAGCCCCGCCGGGAAGTACGCGGCAACGAGTGACCTCCACCGCTCGACCTGTGGTTTGAGGGTGGGAGGTGGACCGGGCGGTTTGGTGGTGGTCGTGGTGCTCGACGAGGTCGACGACCCCGTTGGTGGCGGGTCGTTCGAGGTGGTCGTGGTGGTCGTCGTCGGATCGCCTTTGGTCTCGTCGCGCTCCTCCTGGGCGGCGCGTGCTCGGTCCACCTCGGAGAGGGCGGCCCGGTAGGCGGCGTCTGCGGCGGCGGCTCGTGCATACGCGTCGGCGACGGCCTCATCAGCTTGTGCGAAGAGACTCGCCAGACTCTCGGACTCGATTGCCAGTGTTGCTTCGAGGCTCTCGAGTTCGGACAACTCGTCCGCGAAGTCGGTCCTGAGTCGATCGAGATCGGCCTGTTGCACGGCCAGGAAGTCGAGTCGGGCGAGACTCTCGGTCTGTCCGGCGCTGAAGAACTGCTGAACCACCATCGCCTGTTCGGCGGAACCGGTTCCGACGACGATCGATCCCGGTGACAGGACGGCTTCCATGTACGCCTCGACGGCCTGATCCCGCAACTCTTTGGAAACCCCCACGGAATTCGCTTCGGCAGCGGCGAGGTTTCGCTTGATGATGTCGAGTTTGCGGGTCGCATCCGCCACGGCGGTCACCGCCGCTTCATAACGGCTGAGGGCTTCGAACAGCTCCGATTCCACCTGATCCCGGTTGGCGACCGCGTCGTCGACGATGGCGTACGCAGAATCGCGTTCGTTCTCCGCCTGCGATGCACTCTGTTCGGCCTCCTCGACCGTCTGAGCGCGCGCCACGGTTCCCCCGGGAAGGGAGAGGGCAACGAGGAGCAGGAAGAGGGCCAGCGCGGCCCATCTGCGAGACATCAGTCCATGGAGGGTAATGAGCCTGGCAGCAGAGGCTCAAACGCGATCACTCCGATCTTCCGCGCGAGGGGTGGTCGACGAGATCGCGGTGAGAACACAAAATCAGACGATGAGGGACCCAACGGCCCTATTCCTATGACGCCGGTATCATTCCCTCATGTTCGGTCGACGCTCGGAATCGCCCTCACTCCCCGGCCGCGACACCCCTCTCTCCATCTCCGGGGTGCATCACGTCAACGGCACATCCATGCTGCCTCCGTTCCCCGAGGACACGGAGACTGTGATCCTGGGGATGGGTTGTTTCTGGGGAGCGGAGCGCTTCTTCTGGCAGACCGCGGGCGTGTTCACGACCGCCGCCGGATATGCGGGCGGTGAGACACCCAATCCGACCTACGAGGAAACCTGCACCGGCCGGACCGGTCATGCCGAGGTCGTGCTCGTCGTGTTCCGTCCGCACGAGGTGGACCTCGAGACGTTGCTGAAAGTGTTCTGGGAGAACCATGACCCGACGACTCTCAACCGGCAGGGCAATGACGTCGGGACTCAGTATCGGTCGGCGATCTTGACCGCCACCCAGGACCAGTTCGACACTGCGGTTGAGTCCGCAGAGCGGTATCAGCGAGCGCTCACGGACGCCGGATTCGGGACGATCACCACCGAGATCGCCCCCGCTGGACCGTTCTATTACGCCGAGGAATACCATCAGCAGTACTTGGCAAAGAACCCGGGCGGGTATTGCAACCACGGGTTCTGCCAGGTCGCCTACTGACCGACCAGTTCCAGCACCCGAGCCACCAATTCGACCGGCGTCAGCTCCGGGCCGAACTCCGCTTCGATGTCGGGGGCGATACCGACCGCCCCGAAGTCCGACCCTTGCGGTGTGACCCAGCGGGCGACCGTGAGCTTTATCGCCCCCCCATTGCCGAGCGGGAATCGCTGCTGGACTGTGTTCTTGCCGAAGGTGTTCTCACCCAGCAGCACGGCGCGGCCGCTCTCGCCGAGCGCTCCTGCCGTCACCTCTGAAGCCGAGGCCGACCCGCGGTCGATCAGTACCCACAACTCGAGACCCGGATCCGTTCCCAGGCCGCCGCCGACCACCTCGTACGTCTTCTCCTCCTCTGGCGACTTCGTGCGGACGACGAGCCCCTCCGACAGGAATTCGCTGGTCACGTCGATCGCCGCCTGGAGTGCTCCGCCCGGGTTCCCGCGCAGGTCGAGGACTACGCCCTCCGCACCGAGGTCGATCAGGTCCCTGAGCGCCATGTGAACCTGGTCCCCGGCATTCACCGTGTACATGTTCAGGCGCAGGTATCCGACTCCGTCGACGAGTTCCCACTCGGCGACCGGTATGTCGACCGCGGCGCGAGTCATCTGGAACTCGAGGATCGAACCGTCTCGCTCGAACCCCGCCCGGACGTCGGTCCCGGCCGGGCCTCTGACCAGTTCGGTCACCTCGTCGATGTGGAGTCCGGTCACGGCCCGGCCGTCGACCGACACCAGCATGTCACCGGGCCGGAGGCCTGCGGAGGCGGCCGGGCTTCCATCGAACACCGACACGACGATCAGCCTGCAACTGTCCGTCAGGACTGCACATTGGGCTTCGACGGGGTCGTCGATCGTCACGTCCTCGGCATTCACGAGGGCGCCGATACCTTCAACGGTGCCCGCCGTGTCGTCTTCGGCGAGTTGGAGTGCATCTGGGTCGAGATACGCACTGTTCGGGTCGAGGCTCATGGCGATGGCCGACAACGCAGCCTCGACGCCATCGAGTGGTGGACCGTCGATTTCATCGATCGCCTCGCACAAGGGGGCCGATACGGGGTCGGAGAATCCACATCGAAGATCCCCGGTCGTCCCTTGCTGGGGAAGCTCCGAGATCGCTGCGAGACCAGTCTCGAGGAGGGCGGCCTCGTCGATGTCATCGACATAGTTGCGCTGGATGAGATCGACGGCGTGGCACAACAGCACGATGTCGGCTCCGGCATCGGTGCATGAGCCGGCCGGAGACGCCTCGGTCACGGGCTCTTCGACCGTGGTCGGGCCCGGTGACTCCAGATCGACGAGAGAGCACCCGGTGAGGACGACTGCTGCTGTCAGCAGGAGTGTGAGGCGCTGCATCCGCTCATTCAACAACGATTGGACCGCTTTGTGAGCCAAGCGATCGCGCCGTGGGTTCGTATGCTTGCCCCGTGCAGGTTCACGGCATCGACATACATGGAGACACCTTCGAGCTCGCGATCCGTGGCGATGTGTGGGCTTCGCCTGATGGCGAGGCTGTCGTGGACCTGACCGGTTTCATCTGTATTCCCGGCCTTCTGGATGCCCATGCGCACCTCTCGTCGGAGGCCCTTCAACTCGATCCCGCGGATCCGGATGCGATCCGCGAGCTGGCGGCCCGGGCTGTGCTGTCCGGGGTGACGGTCTGTCTCGACAAAGGGTGGTCGGACGACGTGGTTTTGAATCTGGCGCCGTCGGTCCGCAGCCCCCGGATCGCCGCCGCGGGACGGATGCTGCGGTCCGAGGACGGCTATTGGCCCGATTTCGGGCACCTCGCCGACGGGAGTGATCTCGTCGAAGCCGTGGCGACGCTCGCTCCCGGTCGACCATGGGTGAAGATCGTTGCCGACTGGCCGCGCAAGGGGCGGGGAGCCATCGCCAACTACAGCGAGGCGGTTCTCGCAGGGGCCGTGGCGCAAGCCCACGCCGCCGGCGCGTTCGTCGCCACCCACACCATGGCTCCCGAGGTGGCGAACATGGCGGTGCGAGCCGGAGTCGACTCGATCGAACACGGGTTGTATCTCGATGCCGATCACCTCGACATGCTTGGCGCTCGCGGGGGGATCTGGGTGCCGACGATCCTGCGGATGGAGGAGGTGCTGGCCGAGATGAAACCCGGTAGCACCGGCGCATCCGTGATCGGTGAAGGCCTGGAGAATGTCAGGGAGCTGTTGAGTCACGCCGTCGAACGCGGTGTCACTGTGATGCCAGGGTCGGATCTGACGATCGCACCTTCCGAAATCTTCCGCGAGGTCGCTGCCCTCGTTCGCTACGGATTGACGCCTGCCCAGGCCGTGGCCGGCGCATCCGCCGGCCACGCCGTCGGGTTGGACATGGGCTTCCGAGCGGGGCTCGTCGCCGATCTCGTGGCGGTGGAGGGCGACCCGTTGCAGGATGTCGCCGCGCTGGCCGATCCGGTAGTGGTGATCGCTGCCGGGAAGATCATTCTCGATCGCCGTTGAGCCGTCGTCGATTTCACGAGAGACGGGTTCCCTAGGCCCCTTCGTTGGTGGTCGCGGTTCGGGTGCCGAGTTCACGATCCAGGAGGAGCAACGCGCCACCGTCGGAGCCGATGAACTCGAGTTGGTCGATGATCTCGGACACGGTTGCCTCTTCTTCGATCTGTTCCTCGAGAAACCACTGGAGCAGCGGAAAGCTGGCGGCGTCGGCCGCGTCTGATGCGCTCTTGTAGAGAGACGCGATCGATTCGGACACTCGCTGCTCCTGGGAGAGGGCGGCTCGGAAGACAGCCATCGGCGTGTCGAAGTCGGCGGCTGGAGCCTCGATCGAGCCGATCCGGACGTGATTCCCACGGTCGAGGACGTAGTCGAAGAACTTGACGGCGTGGAGTCGCTCCTCCTCGGATTGGACCCGCATCCAGGCTGCCATTCCCTTGAGACTCTTGGCCTCGAAGAAGGCTGCCATCTGCAGGTAGGCCTGTGATGATTCCAACTCGAGGGTGATCTGGTGATTGAAGGCGTCTGCGAGCGGCTGTGGCATTCTCATGACAACGATCCTATTAGCCGTGTACACGTCGCTTGCGCAACGCTCTCCCTGTGGCGATCGCCTCGGTGGTTAGCAAGGGCCGGTCATAGACGAGGAACCGACTCAGACCCGAACCGAGGGGAAAGGTCACGTCCGAACCTCCCACCTCACCGATTTCGGGTGGAAAGAAGGCCCAGCCCTGGGGGTGCTCGCCGCCGTCGTCCAGCCATTCGTCGACTACCACGCTGACCACTTTGGGTCCACCGTCGACGATGAATGCCACCGTGTGCTCGTTGCCGTCCCAGATCCCGGAAGCGGTCCGCGTGGTGTGTTCTAGGGTCGCCCCGAAGCCATTTGTGACCATCAACTCCAGCTCGCCTTCCGCGGTGATTGCGATCGTGTAGCCCTTGGTGATTCGTCGATCGGTTGGTTCTTCACCGAGGGCGGATGTGACCGAGGACAGAGCAGATACCAACGTCTTTGCACCTCTGTGCCCACCGACCACCACCAGCAAGGTGAAGCCTCCGCCTGTTCGCGGATCGACCAGCACCGGACCCCGGCAGGAGCCGGCGGGCGCGATCAGGTCCAGCACCTTTCCGTCCTCGGCCACGGCGGCCAGTTCCGGCTGCCGGCGGATGAAGGCCATCAGCCGGCGATCGACTTCGTGGTATCGGACCGCCAGCTTGTTGGATTCCACAAAGCCGAGTGAGCCGTCGTCGAACTCAACCCAGTCCGGATAGCCGGGGCCGTCGACGATCGCCCAATCCGGGTTCCAGTCCGGCCTGTCTTCGAATCCGGTCCCATCCCACCACAGGGCCAGCTCGGGCTGGCTCCATTCGATCGATCCGCTCATGGTCGCTCGTCCCATCGTGAGCCAGTAGACGCGACGCCCCACGTAGCCCGTGCGTTCGGTGCGTCCGTTGTTGTAGAAGAGCATCACGTAGGCAGCGAGGCCGGACGGCGACGGCCGTTCGAGGCGGTGAGGCGTGATGGAGCCGCGAGGGTTCTTCAAGGGATGCCCTCCCTGTTCCGAACCCTCATAGCTGAGCCAGAACGATGCCCCGAAGGTCTCGCCACCGTCGTCGGACGAAGCCGCAGCGATCTTCCCCATTTCGGTTCGCCACAGCACCAGAAGTCGGTCGCCCACGGCCAGGACGTGGGGCTCTTCTCCCAGTTCGCCCTCCGGGGCACTGAGGCCCAGGTCACCGTTCGGAAGCGTTTCCCAACGAGCCTCGGCTGGGTCGTCGACCGTCAGGAGATCGGCGCTGCGGAGGAGGAACACCTCAGATCCGGCCGTTTCTCCAGCGCCATCGGGCGTTTTCTGGAATGCCATGTACACGGTGCCGCCGATCACCGACGGTTTGTCACACAGATACATCCCCATCGTCGATCCACTCCATGGGTTGGTGGTGTCGATGCTCGTGCGCCGCACGGGAATCAGATAGCGTCGGTCCCCCCAGGTCAGACCGGCGTCGTCGGACACCCGGAACCAGTACCCCTCGTCGAGTTGCATGTCGGTCCGTTTCAGGGTCTCGCCAGGAGGGTGCGAGCCCACGTTCCATCCGTAGAAGACGAAGATCCGCTCCGACCCGTCGGGTCGGCGATGCACCAGTTGGTAGCCGTCGTGGGATTGTCGTTCGGGTGTTTCGATCGCTGCAGGCCTCGTCCAGGTCCTGCCTGCGTCGAAGCTCCGGGTGGAGAAGAGTTGCAGCCCGGGTCCACCCTCGCGGTTCTCGGAGTGGTGGAACACGACTGAGAGGATCGGCGGCTGGCCGTCTCCTCGCGAGACTGCGACGATGTTCTGGCTGTCGTAGTAGCCATTGCGATCGGCGACCGCGCGTCCTGACTTGAGATCTCTCGGATCGACGTGGTGCGCGGCCGGCAGCGTCTCGTTCACCAGGTTCTGACGCCTTGGCGATGCAACTCGTCTTGGACGAGGCCCACGTCGAGTTGGTCCAGCTGCCGGTGGTGTCGTAGCGACAGGGCGGCCGCGATCCCGGCTCCTTGGCCGGTCACAGCACAGCACGCCATGTTGCGTGTCGCAGCATGGCTGACTTTGTCTCCACCCGTCGCTCGTCCGGCGACCAGAAGACCTTCGACCCCCACCGGCAGCAGGTTTCGATACGGGAGTTGGAAGTAGCGGCCGGTGGTAGGGAGGATCAGGAGGCCGTACCCGTCGATGAACTCCGGAAAGATGCCGATGCTGTCCTCGAAGCGGCCCTGCCCGACGACGTCGCGTTCGGTCATGTTGTACCTGCCGACGATCTTCCGGGTGTCTCTGATGCCGAGAGTCATTCCGAAGTTGCGGAGCCGCGCCCCGGAGCAGCCAGGCATGTGATGGCGCAGCGCCTCGATCGCGATCATCGCCTGCCTCCGTCCCTCCATCTCGAACTTGGTGAGGTCATTCGGGTCGGTTCCATCACAATCGCTCAAGTGGATGAGGTTCATGTAGGTCAGTTCGCCGGTGTCATGGGCGGCACCCCAGGTTCCGGCGATCGTGGAGAGGTCTGCGGGGATCAGGCCCTCCTTCCGGGCTCGTTCGAAGGGCCTCCGAATGAACGGCGAGTACATGGAGTCTTCCTTGCCCGTCGTCCGGATACTCCACCCGCCCCCGTCCCAATCCCCATAGGTTTGCGGGTCTTCTCGGACCCCCTCCAGGAACGCACGCTTGTCAACGCCGGCGAGGTGGAACATGACCGAGGCCGCCATCATGTCCTCTCGGGCGGTCTTCGAGGTCGGTGCGCCGGCCCGATGGGCCACGTCGGCGTCACCCGTCGCGTCCACAACCCGGGCCGCAAGGATCGCCTCCCTGCCTGCCTTCGATTCCGTGATGATCCCGGCGATGCGATCGCCTTCCATGACCGGTTCGACGAACATCCTGTGGAGCATCGGATGGATCCCGGCCTCCTCGACCAGTCGGTCGGCCACGACCTTGAATCCCTCGGAGTCGATCTCGTACGACAGCGACTGGGACTCCTGGGTGGCGACTCCCATCTCCCGTGCCCGAACCTCGAACTCGAGTCCAATGCCGCCGGATTCGACGGTCTGTTCGTGCCGGTACCACGCCATCCCCTCGACCCCGACCGCGGTGATGTTGCCTCCAAAACATCCGAAACGCTCGACGAGGGTGACGTCGACCCCGGCTCGGGCGGCGGCGAGGGCGGCGGCCAAGCCCGCCGGCCCTGAACCGACCACCAGCACGTCCGTGCTGTGAATCACGTCGACCTGGCGGGCGGGTTCGGTGATGGTGGCGGCCTGAAGGCTCCGTGGCACGAGACGATACGCTAATCCCCGACCACGGCGCCTGTTCGGTCGTTCGCTTCACGCCGAGCAGACACGTGAGAAGAAGTGACTAGTCCTCGCGTCGGGCGGTCGTAATAATCGTCGAGTTTGGGCGAGAAAGTGCCGATACGAAGGAAGTGAATTCAGCTCGCTCCACCGTCGATGGCTCCGCCGCGGCTGACTCCGCTGGCCGGCCGTCCACCATCAGAGCTCGATTCGCGCCGTCCGGCGCTCATCGGGTGGCGCTGCTCGGCGCTGTGACCGCTGTCTTCATACTCATGCTCATTCCCGTGGTCGAGGACTTGCCGACGACGCCAAGGGCGATCGCGCTGCCATGGTTTGTGCTCGCTCCCCTGTTCACGCTGGCCGAACTCGCCATCGTCCACTTCCGGTTCCGGCGCGACGCCCACTCGTTCTCACTCAGCGACGTGCCCCTGGTGATCGGGCTCTTCCTGGCAGACACGACTGCGCTCGTCACGGCCTTCGTCGTCGGGAGCCTCGTTGCATTGGTGGTCGTACGCCACCAGCGCGGTCTGAAGTTGTGGTTCAACGTCGTGGAATTTGCGGCCCAGGCACTGGTGGCGCACGCGGTCTTCAAGCTGATCGTGGGTACATCGGATCCGCTTGGTCTGCCCGGCTGGATCGGGGCGTTCGCCGCCACCGCAGCCGCCTTCGCCGTGGCAGATGCGCTCGTCACGGCCGCAATCCGACTTACAGGCGGTGTCGTCAGTCCCACCGAACTCGCCTCCGTGGTGGTCTTCGGGCTCATCGCCGGGGCGATCAACACGGGACTGGCGTTGCTCCTGGTGACGATCTTCCTGCTTCATCCCGAGTCGGCCTGGTTGGCACTGGTACCCACGGCGATCCTCTTCATCGCCTACCGCGCCTATACCGAACAGCGTGACGAACGCGCCCGGATCGAGGCGCTGTATGAGATGACCTTGGCTCTTCACGCTGCCCCGGTGATCGAGGACGCGGTAGCGGCGGCGGCTCAGGGCGCTCGAGAACTCTTCGAGGTCGAAGCCGTGCACGTGGTCCTCCTCTCCGACGGCCCGCTGTCGTACCGGACGGCGGCCACCGCAGGCGGCGTTGAAGTCATGAACCCGGTGTTCTTCGACAGGAGCCACGGTCGGTGGCCCGAAGTCGTGACGGCCACCGAAGGTTCGATCGTCACCGTCACGGACAAGAGGGACTGGGAGGGTCTCAGCCCCAAACCGTCTTCGACTCTCATGGTGGCACCGCTGTTGGCGGGGGACCGCCATAGCGGTCTCATCATCGTGGCCGACCCATTGAGCGACGTCGGTTCCTTCAACGAGCGGGATCTCAAGATCTTGGAGACGCTTGCCGGAAGGCTCGGCGTGTCGCTCGAGAACGGTCGCCTCGAGGATTCCCTATCCGAGGTCACCCGCCTCAAGGAGAGGCTGGAGGAACTCGTTGCGTCAAAGGATCAGTTCATTGCGTCCGTCTCCCACGAGCTCCGGACGCCATTGACCGTCATCGTCGGTCTCGCCCAGGAACTGCGGAACAGCCGGGAGCTCCTCGGTCCCGACGAGTTGGACGAGTTCCTCGATCACATCTACGAGCAGAGTCACGAATTGGGGAACATCATCGAGGACCTGTTGATCGCGGCCAGGGCCGACATCGGAACGCTGGTGGTGAAACCGGCTGAGATCGACGTCGTCGAAGCGCTCGACACGGTGCTGGTCACTCACGCTCGCAAGGTCACGGCCTCCAAGTCCATCGACCCGGTGGCCCGCGGCACGAGCCAGAGGGTGATGGTGGATCCGCTCCGGTTCCGCCAGATCATTCGTAACCTCATCACGAACGCTTTGCGCTATGGCGGCGCAAACGTGTGGGTCGAAGTCGAGTCGGTCGGAGACACCGTCGAAGTCGCAGTCGTCGACGATGGAGAGGGTGTCCCGCCCGAGTCGCTCGAGGAGATCTTCCAGCCTTATGGACGGGCGGCCGGAGGTCGGGCCAATCCTTCATGGGTGGGATTGGGCCTGTCGGTTTCGCTCCAGCTCGCCAGGCTGATGGGAGGAGACCTCCAATACCGGCGGGCCGGCGATCACACCCGCTTCGTCGTCACGCTGCCCCGTGCGAGTGTCGACGAGCCGGCGATGGCGGATCGGTAGCGCCCCAGGATCAGCGTGGCACCGCTCGCCCCGACGCCGCCATAGATCATGATGGGAACGTCGTTGTTGAAGAGGCCGTACGTCCCCCACAGCATCGACTCGACTCCGATGATCGCCCACGTCAGTGGAGACACACCGGACGGCCGCCGGGATCGGAATGCAGCCACCACGGCTGGACCGAATTGGAACAGGTAGGCGGAGGCGAGCATCAAACCCAACGCCCCCCAACCGCCGACGAAACCCGTCACCGTCAATGTTGCCGCCCACGCACCGCCGGCGGCCAGGCTCCGGCCCAACGGTCGGGCGGATCGGGCCAGCGCCCACAGCACCAAGCCGTAGAACACGGTCATCACCGCCGTGGATGGTGCCGCGGCCCACAGACGTTGTGCGAAGAGGTAGGCCGTCCAACCGGCGTTCGACACGAGCCCGATCGCCGGCCAGGTCGACGAGACCCCGGTAGCGTCCCGGGTGCGAACCAGCTTCCTGATCTGGGGAATCAGTGACCACCATGCGATCGCTGTCGCGACCACGACGAAGATGTCCGACGGTTCGATCTGCATCGTTCGTCAGCTCGCCGGATCCGAACGATCGGGGAGGTCCTCGAACGGGACCTTTTGCTTGAAGATCTCCTCGGGTGCTTCCGCTCCACACCTCACGAGAGCGATCCGCCAGCGTGGTGATGCGCCCAATGCCCAATGCAGAGCGTTCACGGTGATGGAGCCGAAGCGGTAGGCACCCCACCGGGGTTCGACTCCCATCAGGT
>Ga0224510_10002382_pt1 | contig 11326 bp, 9 predicted proteins | sample SF_May12_sed_USG_FD_170161 | JGI IMG/M metagenome (GOLD analysis project Ga0224510, IMG submission 170161) | Sediment microbial communities from San Francisco Bay, California, United States - SF_May12_sed_USGS_4_1 | ecosystem: Environmental > Aquatic > Marine > Sediment | place: USA: California... | reverse complement strand
ATCCGCCACTCGCTGACCATCGTCCGCGGCTGTTGCGGCAACTGCTCCTTCTGCGCCATCGCCCGCCATCAGGGGCCGGTGGTCACCTGCCGCAGCCGGACGTCGATCCTCGCGGAGGTCAAGCAGGTGGCGCGGATGCACGATTTCAAGGGGACCATCAGCGATCTCGGCGGCCCCACCGCCAACCTCTACGGCACCGCCTGCCACCAGGCCGCCGCCTGCAAACGCCACGACTGCCTCTACCCCGAGATCTGCCGCCACCTCACCATCGACGAAAAGCTGTTTCTCGACCTGCTCGCGGAGGCGGCGGCGATCCCTGGCGTCAAACACCTCTTCGTCTCCTCGGGCCTGCGGATGGAGCTGCTCCTCAAGACCCCGAACCTCTTGCGGACGATCTTGACCCGCCACACCCCGGGGATGATGAAGATCGCCCCGGAACACACCGACCCGGAGGTGTTGCGGCTGATGCACAAACCCGGCCCGACCCTCCTTGCCGATTTTGTCGCCGCCTGCCGCGAGATCGAGCAGGCGGAGGGCCGCAGCCTTCCGCTCAGCCCCTACCTGATCGCCTCCCACCCCGGCTGCACGGTTGCCGCCATGCAGCGGCTGGCCGCAACCCTCAACGACCTGCGCTTGCCAGTCCGCCAATTTCAGGATTTCACCCCGACGCCGGGCACCCTTGCCACCGCCATGTATGTGAGCGGCATGGACCGCGACACCGGCAGGCCGATCCAGGTGGCCAGAAACGCCGGCGAACGGGCCGCGCAGCGGGAGGTGCTGGAGGGAATCCGCCCCAAGGCGCATGATGCCGGCGCCCGCCCGCGCCATCGCGCGGCAACAACGGACAAACGCCGCCCCCAGCCGCCCGCCGGCACCGGCCCGGCGAAAAGGAGCCGTTCCCGGCAGAAAGGCTAGCCGATTGCGGCCCCTTCCCGCGCCGCCAGTTTTTGATTGCGGAAATAGAGGATGATATCCCCGGACACCATCAGGCCGTTGATGCCATACAGGAAGATGACCGGATCGTAGCTGAAAAACACCTTGTGCAGGATGCCGGAGAGATAGCCGCAGAAGATCACCCACAGAAAAAAGATGCTCTTGCCGGCATTGGTGCGGGAACGGTACGAACGGTACAGGGAAAACGGCCAGGCCGCGCCGAAACAGACCAACATGATAATCTCAAAGATGCTCATCCTTCCTCCACCAACCGGTTCACTTTCGCTGCCGCCGGAAATCAGGCGACACCACCATCGTTTCTCGCCGCCGCGCACCCTTACATGGGCACCAGCGGCAGGTAATCCGGCCGCCAACGCATCCGCTCGATGAGTTCGGCAAGCCGCTCGGGATCGTTGTCGTGCTGAAACGCACTGAAGGCGCAAGGGCCCGACACCCCGGCGGCAATGGCGGCCCGACCCACCGCTAGGGCAACCCGGAGGCAGATCTCCCGCAGGTTCGCCACCTCCGGCAGCAGCACCCCCCGCCGCCAATCCGCCTCCGCCACCTGCTCGGCCACGGCCCGGGCGGCGGCGGTGAAAAACTCGGGCAACACCTCCCGGGCGCCGGAGGCCAACACGCCAAGCCCCACCCCGGGGAAGACAAAGACATTGTTGCACTGCCCGATTCGCACCTGCCGGCCCTCCCATGCCACCGGCGGGAACGGACTGCCGGTGGCGACCAGCGCCCGACCGCCGCTCCATTCGTACAACGCCGCCGGCAACGCCTCGGCCTTCTCGGTGGGGTTGCTCAACGGCAGGATCACCGGTCTGGCGGTGTTCTCGCACATGGCGGCCACGATCTCGCGGGAAAAGCCGCCGCCCTGGCCCGAGGTGCCGATCAGCACCGTCACCTTGCCGTTTCTGACCACCTCCGCCAACCCCGCCCCACCACCCGTACTCCGCAACCACGGCAGGGATGATGGCTCCTTGGCAAAGGCCTGCTTGTAGGCCTCCAACTGCCGGTCGGTGGTAACCAGCCCCCGGCTGTCGACGGTATAGATCCGGGCCGCGGCCTCCCGGGCGGGAAGCCCCGCCTCGATCAGCGCCGCCTGCAACTGTTCGCCGATGCCGACCCCGCCCGCCCCGGCCCCGTGGACCAGAAAAACCTGATCGGCAAGGGATTCCCCCTTGGCGCGCATGGCGACCAGGATCGCCGCCAGACAAACCGCGCCGGTGCCCTGAATATCGTCGTTAAAGGAAATCAATTCATGGAGATAGGCGTCACGGGTGGCAAAGGCGTTCTGCTTGGAAAAATCCTCCCACTGGCAGAGGGCGTGCGGGAAAACCGCCTTGAAGGCGCGCGCGAACCGCTGCACGAAGCGGATATACTCGTCACCGCGGAGCCGCTGTTGCGGCCAGCCGAGGTAATCCGGATCAGCCAGCAGCTCGGGGTTGTCGGTGCCGACATCGAGGGAGACCGGCAGGCAATGCCAGGGCGCGATCCCCGCCCCCTGCGTATAGAGCATCAGCTTGCCGAGACAGATGGCGATGCCGCCCGCCCCCTGATCGCCGATGCCGAGAATCCCCTGGTTATCGGTGACCACCGCCACCCGGATCTGTCGGTTGCGGAACCGGCCGAGAATCTCCTCGGCCCGCTCGATGTTGCCGGGGTGGAAGTGGAGGCCGTTGGCCTTGCGGAACATGGAGGAATAGTAGCGGCAGGCCAGCGCCACGGTGGGGGTATAGATGATCGGCAGATAGCAACGGAGATCGCTGGCGATCAGGGCGTGCGCCAGGGTGACGTTGCGGTCGAACAGTTCGCGGATATAGATGAATTTTTCCAGATCGCTGTCCCGCTCGGCCACCAACCGCCGCCCATTCTCCACCTGACTCGCCAACGAACGGATGGCCGGCGGCAGCGCCCCTTCCAGTTCGAGGGCCAGCCGCTCCTCGGCGGTGAAGGAGGTTCCCTTGTTGGTGAAGCTGTTGTCGTACACCTCGATGCCCCGACCGGCAACGAGAATCCGGCTGGTATTGCCGTACCGGTCATACTCAAAACGATAGTTATTCCGTGGCATACCCACTTGCTCCCCGGCCCGCGGCCACCCGTCAATGATCCTGCGCCGTCAGCGGCGACGCCCCTTGCCGCCACATCCTCTGCGCAAAGAGGAGGTTGGCCTGCGCCTCCGGGAAATCCGGCTGCAGCCGCACCACTTCGGCGAAATGCATCATCGCCCGACCATAGTTACGCCGCTCAAGCAGCAACCGGCCGATGTTGTCATGGATGGCCGGGTTGCCCGGGCTGAGCTCCAGCGCCTTGCCATACAAACGCAGGGCCTCGTCGCCACGACCCACGTCGACCATGATGTTGGCCAGGTTATTATAGGCCTCGGTGAAGGTCGGATCGATGGCGATCACCGCCCAAAACTGCTCCGCCGCCTCCGGCAGCCGGCCGGCCCTTTTCAGGGCGACGCCCAGGTTGTTCTTGGGCCGGGCCTTGGCCGGCGACTTTTGCGCGCAGTCACTCCACAGGCTGATCCGATCATGCCAGACCTTGTTCCGCTCAAAGGTCCAGAAACCTAGGAGCATTGCCAGCGCTACCGCCGTCGCCACCCCCGCCCGCAACCAGCGGGGCGGCAGGCGGCGGCCGATCTCGGTCACCGCCGCCGCGAACAGCAGCATCGACGGCAGATAGAGGCGGTGCTCAAAGACCAGTTCCAGGGCGATGACGCTGGACTCGACGAGCAGGTTGCCCAGAAACCAGATGAGGGCAAACGAGAACAATCGGTGCTGCCGCGCCGACCGGCAGGCGAGCCAGACCATGCCGGCCAGGGCCGCGACCGCGAGCAAGGTCGTGACCGGCTGCAGCAGGGAGGTCGAGACGATAAAATCGTGGTCCAGGTTCAACCGGCCGGGGGCCGGGAAGAGGATGAGCCCCAGGTAGAAAAAGAGCACCCGGGCTTCCGTCAGAAGGCGCTGGGCAAGCGAGAAATCCCGCCCGTCGTAGCCGGCGAGAATCCGCGCCACCGGGTCCCCGCCGAGGTAGAAGAAGCCGAGGAGGATGGCAACGCCGGCGGCCAGGGCAACCGCCGGCAGATGCCGTCGCAGCCAATCCGGCCGCAGATTCTGCAGGAAATACCATTCGTAGAGGAGGATAAAAAACGGCAAGGTGACAGAGCTCTCCTTGCTGCCCAAGGCAAACAGGCCGGCGACGACGCTGCCGGCGTAGAACAGCATGCTCGCCCGGTCATGCCGCAACCGCCCCCGGACGTACAGCCACAGCGAGAGGAGATAGAACATCGCCGCCAGGCTGCTCATCCGCTGCACGACATAGGATACAGCTTGCGTCTGCAGCGGATGGAGCAGCCAGAGCCAGACGGCGAGGAAGGCGAGCCACGGGTACGGCGTATTGCCGCCGGGTTCCGCCGGCCGGTATGACTGTAGGCCGGGCAGAAGCGGCAAGGTATCCAGCACCAGCCCATAGAGAAGCACCCCGGTCAGCAGGTGCACCAGCACGTTGAAAAGATGGAAGCCCGGCAAGGCATCCCCGTGCAGGTAGTAGTTCAGGGCGAAACTGAGGTTGGCCACCGGCCGGGTCACCGGCTCGCTCTTGAGGACCACCTGCCGCAGGGAGGCCCAATCGAGGGAGGTGATGCGGAGGTTCGGGTTGTTGTAAATCCGGGAGTCGTCAAAGACAAACTGCCCATCCAGAACGTTGGCGTATGCGGCCAGCACGGTGACGACCAGGACAGCGATGACGCCACTATGAAAGATCACCCTTCTTTTTTCCAAAACCGGCCCCCTCGCTGCCATGCTGCCGCCAACCCGTCCCCTGCCCGCCTCTCTCTTGCCCGCGGAGGGGGCACGGAAGTATCCACTCCGCAAGTCTTCGCAAAACCCGGCCCTTTTGTCAACAACCCTCTGCTTGCCCTGCCCCCTCGCCGACAAAAAAACGGCGCGGCCCGGATCGAGCCCCGTCGCTGCATTTTCTTGTTTGCTTTCTTGGCACAAGAGAGGTATGAAGGCGGAAATACCCCTTTCGGGAGGATGCCACAAACAGATCCATGCAAACCAACCTGACCCTCGACATCCTACCGCAACCGGATGACACCACCTGCGGCCCCACCTGTCTCCACGCGGTCTATCGCTACTACGACGACCCAACCCTTCTCGCCCAGGTCATCGCCGAGGTCGGCACCCTTGAAGGCGGCGGCACCCTTGAGGTCCTGCTCGCCTGCCACGCCCTCCGGCGCGGCTACCGGGCCACCATCTATACCTACAACCTGCAGGTCTTCGACCCCTCCTGGTTCAGCTCGCCGCTGGTGGACCTGGAAGACAAGCTGCGCCGACAACTGGCGGCGCGCAAAGAGCCGAAACTGGCAATCGCCACCAAGGCCTATCTCGATTTTCTCCATCTGGGCGGCACCCTCCGTTTTCAGGATCTCACCGGCAGCCTCCTCCGCAAATACCTCAAACAGGAAAAGCCCATCCTCTGCGGTCTCTCATCCACCTACCTCTATAACTGCGCCCGCGAATACGGCCCCCGCAACCTTTATGACGACATCAAGGGCTTGCCCTCAGGCCATTTCGTGATACTCTGTGGGTACGACCGCGAGCAACGCACCGTGCTGGTGGCGGACCCGCTCCGCCACAATCCCATGGGCGCGGGACAATACTATGAAGTGACCATGGAACGGCTGGTGGGCGCCATCCTGCTGGGCATCCTCACCTATGACGGCAACCTGCTGATCATCGAACCGGGCAAACGGGGGAAACAACGGCACCATGACCACCCTGATCATCGTTGAGGTTCTCAAAAACTGGCCCCTTGATCTCCCCGGGGTGGAGATCATCACCGCCCGCACCTATCTCACCGATCCAGCCTATTCGCACCTGCGCCGCGTCAAGGTCTTCAACCTCTGCAAATCCTACCGCTACCAGTCGGCCGGCTACTATGTCTCCCTGCTCGCCGAGGCCAGGGGCCACCGGCCGCTGCCGCGACTGGTGACCATCCAGGACATGAAGTCGCAGACCATGGTCCGCTTCGTCTCCGACGACCTCGACGCCCTGATCCAGAAAAGCATGGCCCCCATCCAGTCGGACAAGTTTGTCCTCAGCATCTATTTCGGCCGGAATCTGGCCAAGCGCTACGACCGCCTGAGCGCCGAGCTTTTTGCCATGTTCCGGGCGCCGCTGCTGCGGGCCCAGTTTTCCTATCAGCCGCAGGCAAAAAAATGGGGTCTGCAGTCCATCAACCCCATTGCCGGCAGCGACATCCCCGACGCGCACCGCCCCTTCGTCATCGATGTGGCCACCGAATTTTTCAGCCGCCAGCGGCAGCGGGTGGCCAAGAAACAGCCGGCCCGCTTCGAACTCGCCATCCTTCACAACCCCGACGAAGAGGAATGCCCCTCCAACGAACGGGCGCTCAAGAGGTTCATCAAGGCCGGGGCCGCCATGCAGCTCGGCGTGGAACTGATCACCCGCGCGGATTACGGCCGGCTGGCCGAATTCGACGGCCTCTTCATCCGCGAGACCACCAACGTCAACCACCACACCTACCGCTTCGCCCGGCGGGCCGCCGCCGAGGGGCTGGTGGTGATCGACGATCCGGAATCGATCCTCAAATGCACCAACAAGGTCTTTCTCGCCGAGTTGCTCGAGCACCACAAGGTGCCGATCCCCAAGACGATGATCCTCCACAAGGATAATCTCGCCGAGGCGGAACAGGTGCTGGGGCTGCCCTGCATCCTCAAAAAACCGGACAGCTACTTTTCCCAGGGAGTGGTCAAGGCCCTTGACCGCGAGGATTTGCTGGCCAAGGGCAAACGGCTACTGAACGACTCGGAACTGATCATCGGCCAGCAGTTCCTGCCCACCCCCTTCGACTGGCGGGTGGGGGTGCTGGACAAGCAGCCGCTCTTCGTCTGCCGCTATTACATGGCCAAGGACCACTGGCAGATCATCGAACGCAAGCAGGACGGCACCAAGAAGGACGAGGGGCTCTTCGACACCATCCCCATCGAGGAGGCGCCGCCCAAGGTGATCCAGACCGCCCTCAAGGCGGCCAACCTGATCGGCGACGGCCTCTACGGGGTCGACCTCAAACAGGTGGACAACAAGGTCTACGTCATCGAGATCAACGACAACCCCAACATCGACGCCGGCATCGAGGACTGCTATCTCAAGGATGAGATGTATCTGCGGGTCATGCAGTACTTCCTCACCCGGATCGAGCGCCGCGCCGAATCCACAGCAGGCAAGCCATGAGCGACCAACAACCACCGCTGCATCTCTTCGCCGGCATCGGCATCGAACTGGAATACATGATCGTCGACCGGGAGACCCTCGACGTCAAGCCGATCAGTGACGCGATTCTCCATGCCGTCACCGGTGATTATTCGCCCGAATACCTGAAGCCCGGCATCTGCTGGTCCAACGAGCTGGCCCTGCACGTCATCGAACTCAAAACCGGCCTGCCGGTGGACTCGCTGCCGGCCATCCTGCCGCTCTTTGAAAAAGATATCCGCCGCATCAACGCAATCCTCGCCGATCACAACGGCCTCCTCCTCCCCAGCGGCGCCCACCCCTGGATGGACCCCTTCACCGAGACAAGGCTCTGGCCGCACCACTACAACGAGATCTACGAATCCTACAACCGGATCTTCGACTGCCGCGGCCACGGCTGGTCGAACCTGCAATCGGCCCACCTCAATCTCCCCTTCGGCAACGATGAAGAGTTCGGCCGGCTGCACGCCGCTATCCGCCTGCTGCTGCCGATCCTGCCGGCCCTTGCCGCCAGCACCCCGATCATCGACGGCGTGGTGCAACCGTCCATCGATCACCGGCTGGAGGTCTATCGCACCAACTCGCAGCGGATCCCCTCCATCACCGGCGAGGTGATCCCGGAGCCGGTCTTCAGCCACCGCGATTACGACCAGGAAATCTTCCAGCGCATGTACCGGGACATCGCCCCGCACGACCCCGACGAGATCATGCGCGACGAATGGCTCAACGCCCGGGGCGCTATCGCCCGCTTCGACCGCTCGGCCATCGAAATCCGGGTGCTGGATGTCCAGGAATGCCCCCGCGCCGATCTCGCCATCGCCGCCCTGATCTTCGCCACCCTCCGCTTCCTTGTCGAGGAAGGCTGGGCCGACTATGCCGAACAGCAGCGCTGGCCGGTGGCCCCACTGGCCAAGATCTTCCGCGACACGGTGCGGGAGGGTGAAGAGGCCCTGCTCACCGACCCCGGCTATCTGCGCCTCTTCGACTGCCGGGCGACAACGCCGCTCACCGCCGGCGATCTCTGGCGGCATATCCTGGCCCGCCTGCGGGCGGCCGGCCTGGCCCCGGAAGACTTTGCCCCGGAACTGCAAATCATCCTCGAACAGGGCCCGTTGGCGCGCCGCATCCGCAACCGGCTCGGCGACGACTGCAGCCGGCCGGCCCTTGCCGCCCTCTATCGCGAACTCGCCGACTGCCTGGCGCAAGGGAGGCTGTTTCTTGCCTGACCCGGACCACGCCCTGATCATCACCTGCGAGCACGCCACCAATCACATCCCCCGCCGCTACGCGCTCCTCTTCGGTGATCTGACCATGCCCCTCATGGATCACAGCGCCTTCGACAACGGCGCCGCGGAACTGGCGCGTCTTCTTGCCGCGCGTTTTGCCGCCCCCTGTTTCGAGGCGGATGTCTCACGCCTGCTGGTGGACTGCAACCGCTCCCCGGGGCACCGCGGCCTCTTTTGCCCCCGCCTGGAGGCCGACGAGCGTGACGCCCTTTTCAACCGCCATTATCTGCCCTTTCGCCAGTCGGCGCTGGCGGCCATCGAGGCGGCGGTCAGCAGCGGCCGGCGCGTCCTGCACCTCTCGATCCACTCCTTCACCCCCTGCCTCAACGGCGAGGTCCGCCGCGCCGACCTAGGCTTTCTCTACGATCCCCGCCGCCAGGGGGAAAAGGCCTTCTGCCGCCGATGGCTAGCCACCCTCAAGGAGATGCAACCGTCGCTGCGGTTACGGCGCAACTACCCCTATCGCGGGGTTGCCGACGGCTTTACCACCGCCGTGCGGAAAATCCTGCCGCCGGAGAGCTATCTCGGGATCGAACTGGAGGTGAATCAACGCCTTGTTGACGAAGCCCCCCCTGTCTGGGCGCAGTTGCGGCAGACCATCGCCGCCAGCCTGGCAGCGGCGGTCGCGGGGGAGAGATAAGGCGAGGAAGGACTGATCAGGAAGGGAGGGGCGCGTCAGCCGGCGGCGTCGGCGGCAGCACCAGACCGTAGGCCGCGCCCAGACGGCGGACAAGCTCCAGGAAATGATGGGGCAGCGGCAGCTCGCGCGCTTCGAGGAGCAGCCCCCGCTCCTTGGCGCGGACAAGGAAGGCGGTGCTTTCATCCAGCCCCTCCCGTGAATCGCAGAGGAACTGCATGCGCAAGGCATCGGTGAGGGGGATGAGCAGCTTGGGCAGACGGGTGGGGAGATCGGCGAGCGCCTGGTCGAGAATGGCGCGGTTCTCAGCCATAAAGGTCGCGTAGACGGGATCGGGGTTGACCACGCCGAAGAGGTCGTTCAAGACCGCCGCCGCCAGCCGCCCGGCATCCATGCGCCGCTCAGGATAGGTGGCGGCAAGATGCTCCTTCAACTCCTTGAAAAGGATCATCCGCACCACCTCCACCGCCTCGCGGAGGATGGGAAGGAGCTTGCTGTCAAACTCTTTCGGTGCTTCCTGTTCGCCGTTCATCGCTTACAAACCTGTATCATCCATCTCTGTTCAACACACCCGGAAAACCTTCTTACCATCTTTGCGCGACTCGCGCACCTTTTCCAACCGCGCCAGGGCGGACAATTCGCGCTCCAGGTCCCCGGCCGGCAACGCGAGCCCGGCGGCCAGTTCGTCAAAGGCGACACCGTCGTTGTCGCTGAGCGCGGCCATGATCCGCCGTTGCCGGGGGGTCAGGATGCCACGCTGGATCGCGGTGTTGCAAACCCCGGTGGGAGAGAGCACGTCCATAAAACATTCCCTGCACAGGAATTGGCCGTTGTGGGCAGCCTCCTTGCCCGGAGCCATCAACTTGCCACACCGTTCACACTGCATTTCATCCTCCCCCCAAAGAATACCCGCACGTTGCCGCGAATCATAACTTTAACCGGTTTCGCGCCGACCGCAAACAGCATTTTGCACAATCGGCGATTCCCGGAAAGGGCAAAGTTGAAATTAACGATGGACTTAACAATTCAATGTTGCACCGCCCATCCTTTTGCGCTAGGATTACCGCCTAGAAACCAATAGGCTCACGCCTAGTAACCCCTCGACAACACCAAACACAACGCGATTTTCCAAGAAATATCAACAAGTAACCACTTGACCACTTGTCCCAACGCTTTCTCGGAGAACGTACCTAATGGCGGCACAACCCACCTACGAAGAACTGCAGCAGCGCCTCATGCAACTGGAGCAGGAGGCGGCCGTCAACCAATTGACCCTGGCAACGCTAACGGAAGACGTCAATCGGTACAGCACCCTGGTCGACGAGGCCCACGACCTGATCCACAGCGTCACCCCGGAAGGGTCCTTCCTCTACGTCAACCGGGCCTGGCGCGAACGGTTGGGCTACAACGCCGCTGACCTTGCTTCCCTGTCGTTGATGGACATTATCGACGAAAGCTGCCGCAATAAATGCCGCGCCATCTTTGCCGACCTGATCAATGGTGAACCGCTCGATCGCAACGAAACAACCTTCGTGGCCAAGGACGGCAGCCGCATTTTGGTTGAAGGCCGATGCAGCACCAAGTTCAAGGATGGCAAGGCCGTCGCCATGGTCGGCTTCTTCCGGGACGTCACCGAACGGGCCAAAAACGAACAGGCCCTCCGGGAAAGCGAAAAACGCTACCGCGATCTCTTCGAAAACGCCCATGACCTGATCCAGATCGTCCAGCCCGACGGCACCCTCCTCTATGTCAACCGCGCCTGGCGGCAAACCTTCGGCTACGGCAAGGATGAAATCAGAAACCTCTCGATCTTCGACCTCATCGCCCCCGACTGCCAGGAACACTGCCAACAGACCTTCAAGCGGGTCCTGACCGAAGAGAAGGTCAACTACATCGACACCACCTTCATCGCCAAGGACCGGCGGAAGATCCTCATCGAGGGCAACGCGATCTGCAAATTCCAGGACGGGGCCCCCCTCTACACCCAGTGCATCTTCCGCGATGTAACCGACAAGAGAAAGATGGAAGCGGAGCTCCTCAAGGCCCAGAAACTGGAGTCGGTGGGGGTATTCGCCGGCGGCATCGCCCACGATTTCAACAACCTGCTCACCGCCGTCCTCGGCAACATCTCGGTGGCCAAGCTGTATCTCAAGCCCACGGACAAAGCCATGGTCCACCTCAAC
>Ga0224510_10002381_pt1 | contig 11330 bp, 11 predicted proteins | sample SF_May12_sed_USG_FD_170161 | JGI IMG/M metagenome (GOLD analysis project Ga0224510, IMG submission 170161) | Sediment microbial communities from San Francisco Bay, California, United States - SF_May12_sed_USGS_4_1 | ecosystem: Environmental > Aquatic > Marine > Sediment | place: USA: California... | reverse complement strand
TGGGGCGCAAGCTGGCCGATTGCGCGGTCTATGGCCGCGAGGGACACACCGGCGAGCGCGACGCCAAGACCATCGGCTTCGCCACGGTGCGCGGCGGCGACATCGTCGGTGATCACACGGTGATGTTCTGCGGCACCGGCGAGCGCATCGAGATCGCGCACCGCAGCGCGAGCCGCGCGACCTACGCGCAGGGTGCGCTGCGGGCGGCGCGCTTTCTTGCCGACAGGCCGCACGGCCTGTTCGACATGAACGACGTGCTGGGCCTGGCCTGAGGGCCCGATACGATGGACGGCTTCGGCGCCTTCTGGAATGCCAGCGACGCGATCGGTCGCGCGGTGGCGCTGCTGCTGCTGGTGATGTCGATCTCGAGCTGGGTCACGATCCTGTGGAAGTGGTGGGTGCTCCGGCGCGCGCGGCGCGACATCCAGCGTGCGGTGCCCGTCTTCTGGGCCGCGCCGGCGCTTTCAGAGGGCAGGGACCGTCTGGCCGCATTCGACCGTGAACAGGTGCTGTTGCCGCTGATCGAGGCCGCGACGGCGGTGCCCGCCGCGGGCACGCTGGAGTCGGGCACGCACCTCGACTCACAGCTCACGCGCCGCCTGCGCGACGCGCTCCACCGCGGCCTCGCGCACCTGCAGTTCGGCCAGGTGCTGCTGGCCTCAGTCGGAAGCACCGCGCCCTTCGTCGGCCTGTTCGGCACGGTCTGGGGTATCTACCACGCGTTGGTGGCGATCGCGGCGGCCGGCACGATCACGATCGACAAGGTCGCAGGCCCGGTCGGCGAGGCACTCGTGATGACCGCCGCCGGCCTGGCAGTGGCGATTCCCGCCGTGCTCGCCTACAACCTGTTCGGCAAGTGGGTCGGTGCGGCCGAGGCCGAGCTCGAAGGCTTCGCGCACGACCTGCGCGAGATGCTTCTGGGCGAGCGTGGGGCACAGCTCTGACATGGCATTCGGCCGACTCGCCCGCACCACTGGCCCGGCGCCGATGAGCGACATCAACATGACACCGTTGATCGACGTGATGCTGGTGCTGCTGGTGATCTTCATCATCACGGCACCGCTGATGACGTCGAGCCTGAAGCTCGACCTGCCCAAGGCCGATGCGGCCACGCCCACCACGGCACCGTCCTTCATCGGGGTGGCGATCGACAGCGCCGGAAAGCTGTATTTCGGCGAAGAGGTGCTCAGCCGTGACCAGCTCGCACAGCGCGTGAACGCCGCAGCGAAGGCCAACCGCGAGCTCGAAGTGCAGTTGCGCGCCGACCAGAAGGTGCCCTACGGCCAGGTGGCCGACCTCATCGCGCTCGTCCAGCAGGCGGGCCTCACGCGCATCGGGTTCGTGACCGAAGCGCCGGCGCCCAGGTAGCCGGCGCGGGGCCTCCTCCTAGAATCCGGCGGATGAACGAGAAATACGTCCCCGCCGAAGTCGAAGCCGCGGCGCAGGCCGCGTGGACCGCGGCCGACGCTTACCGCGTCGTCGAAGACAGGAGCAAGCCCAAGTTCTATGCCTGCTCGATGCTGCCGTACCCGAGCGGCGCGTTGCACATGGGGCATGTGCGCAACTACACCATCAACGACATGCTCGCGCGCTACAAGCGCATGCAGGGCTTCAACGTGCTGATGCCGATGGGCTGGGACGCCTTCGGCCTGCCGGCGGAAAACGCGGCGATGAAGAGCAAGGTCGCACCGGGTCAGTGGACGCGCGACAATATCGCGCTGATGAAGGCGCGCTGCCAGTCGCTGGGCCTGGCGATCGACTGGTCGCGCGAGCTGTCGACCTGCGATCCGGCCTACTACAAGTGGAACCAGTGGTTCTTCCTCAAGTGCCTGGAAAGCGGCATCGCCTACCGCAAGACGCAGGTCGTCAACTGGGACCCGGTCGATCAGACCGTGCTCGCCAACGAACAGGTGATCGACGGCCACGGCTGGCGCAGCGGCGCGCCGGTGGAAAAACGCGAGATCCCGGGCTACTACTTCAACATCACGAAGTACGCCGAGGAACTGCTCGACTGCACGCTCAGCAAGCTGCCCGGCTGGAGCGAGCGGCTGCGGCTGATCCAGGAGAACTGGATCGGCAAGAGCGAGGGCGTGAACTTCGGCTTCCCCTACGAGATCGACGGTCGGCGCGACCTGCTGCGCGTGTACACGACGCGCGCCGACACGATCATGGGCGTCAGCTTCGTCGCCATCGCCGCCGAGCACCCGCTGGCCAAGCGCCTATCGCAGGACCAGCCTGCCCTCGTGCCCTTCATCGAGAAGTGCAAGCAAGGCTCGGTGATGGAAGCCGACATGGCGACGATGGAAAAGGAGGGCCTACCCACCGGGTTTCACGTCACGCACCCGCTGTCCGGCGCCAAAGTCGAGGTCTGGATCGGCAACTACGTGCTGATGGCTTACGGCGAAGGCGCGGTGATGGGCGTGCCCGCGCACGACGAGCGCGACTTCGCGTTCGCCAAGAAATACAAGCTGCCGATCCCGCAAGTGATCGCGGTCAAGGGTGAAACTTTCTCGACCGACGCTTGGCAAGAGTGGTACGCCGACAAGCAGCGCGGCGTGTGCGTCAACTCCGGCAAGTACGACGGCCTGGGTCACCAGGCCGCTGTCGATGCGATCGCGACCGACCTCGCGGCCAAAAGCCTCGGCCACAAGCAGGTGCAGTTCCGATTGCGCGACTGGGGCATCAGCCGCCAGCGCTACTGGGGCACGCCGATTCCGGTGATCCACTGCGATGCCTGTGGCGTCGTGCCCGTGCCCTATGAAGACCTGCCGGTGGTGTTGCCCGAAGACCTGGTGCCCGACGGCGGCGGCAGCCCGCTCACGAAGTGCGAATCGTTCCTGCGCTGCAAGTGCCCGACGTGCGGCAAGGATGCGCGGCGCGAGACCGACACGATGGACACCTTCGTCGACAGCGCCTGGTACTACATGCGCTACGCGAGCGCCGGCGCACCGACGATGGTCGATGCGCGCAACGACTACTGGATGCCGATGGACGTGTACATCGGCGGCATCGAGCATGCGGTCTTGCACCTGCTGTACGCGCGCTTCTGGACCAAGGTCATGCGCGACATGGGCCTCCTGCACTTCGACGAGCCCTTCGTGCGCATGATCAACCACGGCATGCTGCTCAACCACATCTTCTACACGCGCAACGGCAAGGGCGGCAAGGACTACGTGCCACCCACCGAGGTCAAGCCCACGCTCGATGCGGCCGGCCACATCACCGGCGGCGTGGCGGCCGACGGTACGCCGGTGCAGTACGACGGCGTCGGAAAGATGGGCAAGACCGAGCGCAACGGCGTCGATCCGCAGGAGCTGATCGACCGCTATGGCGCCGACACCGCGCGCCTGTTCGTCATGTTCGTCGGCGGGCCCGAGGACGCCTCGGTCTGGTCGGATACCGGCGTCGAAGGCTCGTCGCGCTTCCTGCGCCGCGTCTGGCAGTTCGCCGCGCGGCACGCCGATCTCGTGCGCGGCGCGCGCGACGACGTCGTGGCGGTCAGCGACGCAGCCAAGGCGCTGCGGCGCGAGATCCACGCGGTGCTCAGGCAGGTCAGCTACGACTACGAGCGCATGCAGTACAACACCGTGGTGTCCGGCGCCATGAAACTGCTCAATGCGCTGGAGGACTTCCCGCCCGACGGCTCCGCGGGCGACGCGGCCGCGCTTCGCGAGGGCCTGTCGGTGCTGCTGCGCGTGCTCTACCCCGCCTGCCCGCACATCACGCAAGTGCTCTGGCAAGAACTCGGCTTCGCAGCCGCGGTGGGCGCGTTGCTCGACGCGAGGATGCCCGTGGTCGACGAGTCGGCGCTCGTGCGCGACGAGATCGAACTCGTGCTCCAGGTCAACGGCAAGACACGCGGCAAGGTGCGCGTGAGTGCCGCCGCCGACGCCAAGGCGATCGAGTCGGCGGCCCTGTCGAGCCCGGAGTTCGCCAAGTTCGGTGAAGGCCGACCCGCAAAGCTGGTCAAGGTCGTGCCGGGTCGCCTGGTCAATGTCGTGGCCTGACGATGCGACGCCGCGCCGCCCTGATCACCGTCTCGGGCGCCGCGTTCGCGGGCTGCGGCTTCCAGTTGCGGCAGTCGCCTGCGCTGCCGTTTCGCTCGATCGCACTGGTCGGCTTCCAACCCACTTCTCCACTGCGCGGCGTGCTGCGCAGTGAGCTCGAGCGTGCCGGTGTCACACTGCCTGAACAGCCTGGGCAGGCCGAGGCCGTGTTCGATGCCTTGGCCGACGCGCGCGAGAAGACAGTGGCGGCTTCCACCGCCGCCGGCCAGGTTCGCGAGCTGCAGTTGCGCGTGCGGCTTCGCTTCCGGGTGGCCACGCCGGCGGGCAAGCTGCTGCTGCCGGCATCGGACCTGCTACTCACGCGTGACATGAGCTATAGCGAGACCGCGGCGCTGGCCAAGCAGCAGGAAGAGGCGCTGCTGTACCGCGCCATGGACGAAGACATCGTGGCGCAGGTGCTGCGGCGACTCGCCGCCATCGCGCCTTGGAAGAGCTGAGTCCCCGCGATGCAGGTCAAGCCCGAGCAACTCGCCGCCCACCTCGAAAAGGGCCTGCGGCCGCTGTACACGATTCATGGAGACGAACCGCTGCTGGCCCAGGAAGCCGGCGACGCGCTGCGTGCCGCCGCGCGCGGCGCGGGCTACGGCGAGCGCAAGGTCTTCACCGTCGGCAACGCCGCACACTTCGACTGGGACGGTTTCGTCGGCGCTTCGCAGGCCATGAGCCTGTTCGCCGAACGTCAGCTGATCGAATTGCGCCTTCCCAACGGCAAGCCGGGCAAGGAAGGCTCCGAGGCGCTGCAGCGCTACTGCGATTCGCTGTCCGACGACGTCGTGACGCTGATCCACCTGCCCAAACTCGATTTCCAGCAGATCAAGAGTGGTTGGTTCACCGCGCTCGACGCCGCGGGCGTCATGGTCAAGGTCGACGCGGTCGAGCGGCGGGAGCTGCCGGCCTGGATCGCGCGGCGCCTGGCCGCACAGGGCCAGCGCGTCGCCGAGGGCGAGGCCGGCCAGCACACGCTGGCGTTCTTCGCCGATCGCGTCGAGGGCAACCTGCTCGCGGCGCACCAGGAGTTGCAGAAGCTGGGCCTGCTTTACCCGCCGGGCGAACTGTCCTTCGAGCAGGTCGAGGCCGCTGTGCTCAACGTGGCGCGGTACGACGTGTTCAAGCTTGGCGAGGCCGTGCTCGCCGGACAGGTGGGCCGCGCGCTTCGCATGCTCGAAGGGCTCGAGGCCGAGGGCGAGGCGGCCGTGCTCGTGCACTGGAGCCTGGCCGAGGACATCCGCGCCCTGAAGCGGATCAAGGACGCGATGGCCGACGGCCGGCCCATGCCCCTCGCGCTGCGCGAGGCGCGCGTGTGGGGCGTCAAGGAGCGGCTGTTCGAGCGCGTGCTGCCGCTGCTGGCCGATCACCAGCTGGCGCACCTGGTGCAGGCCGCCAGCGTGTGCGACGGGGTAATCAAGGGTCTAAAGCACCCCGAGTGGCCGCTGGACGCCTGGTCGGCGCTCAAGCGCCTCGCACTGCTGACGATGCAGCATCTGGCGACGACGAGCGCGCCGCGAGGTGCGCCGCCGGTGCGGTTGCAGCTCGCATTGCAGGCGTGACGGGCCGCTCCGGTCAGTAGCCGCGGGCCCGATCGACCAGGTGCGCGATCGGCTCGCCGCGCGCCAGCGCGCGCAGGTTGGCCGCAGCGATCGCCGCGGCGCTGCGCTCGTCGGTCAGCGCGGCCACATGCGGCAGCACGGTCACCTTCGGATGGCGCCAGAACGGATGGTCGCGTGGCAGCGGTTCGGTGGCAAACACGTCGAGCACCGCGCGGTGCACGTGGCCGCTGTCGAGCGCGGCGATCAGGTCGGCCTCGACCACGTGGGCGCCGCGCGCGAGGTTGACGAACGATGCGCCTCGCCGCATTGCGGCCCAGGCGCGCGCATCGAGCAGGCCGCGCGTCATAGGCGTGAGGGGCAACAGGTCGATCACGATGTCGGCGCCGCCAAGCTGCGCGGCCAGCGGCGTGCCGTCGCCGCTCCTCCAGGTGCGCACGCCATAGTTCTGCGATGCCAGGCGTGCGGCGACCGCCGCGCCCATCTGGCCGGCGCCGAGTACGAGCACGTCGACTTCATCGGCACGCCGCTGCGCATGCGGCTGCCAGTGGGCGTCGGCCTGCTGCGCTGCGTAGTCGAAGAAGCGCCGATGCAGGCCGATCACCGCCCACAGCGCAGTCTCGGCCATTGCCGCGCTCATCGCGGGGTCGACCATGCGCGCGAGTGGCACGGCCGTGGGCAGGCTCGGATCGTCGAGCAGCTTGTCGACACCGGCCCACAGCGACTGGATCAGGCGAAGCCGCGGCAGGCCGGCCAGCAGGCCAGGCGTGGGGTTGGCCACCACCGCGGCATCGATTGCCGCCCTGTCGTACGGGCCGTCCTCACGATGCCAGCCGAACTCGGGCGCGGCTGCATTCAGCGCGTGCCACCAGGCCTCGCGCTCGGCTGCATCGAGCCGGCCGGCGAGCAGGACGTTCAATCGATCGCGGTTCACGTCACGAGCCGCCCGCCGAATGCCTGCCGGCCCGCACCCGCCGGCGCGATCTGGACGTGCACTCGATGCGGGTCGCAGCCGAGCACGACGGCCAGCACATCGGTCAGTTCGCGCGCCTGCGCAGCCAGCGCATCGCCCTGCGGAGGGTGGGCGTGCTGCACGGTCACGAACACCGGCAGCGCGGCGGCGGCACCCGGCTCGCCGTCTTCGGCATAGGCCGACTGCGGCAGTGTACGCAGTCGCACCCACGTGTGACCGGGTGCACTGCCGAACACCTTCGCCGCGGCGTCGGCGAGGGTCCGTGCCAGGCCCGGTGGCGCGGTGTCCGTCGCCGCGTCGGGCAGTACGCGCTCGATATCGAGCAGCGGCATCTCACGCGCCCCGGCAGCGGTCGAGCAGGCGCGACAGTGCGACCGCCACCGTCTGCGCACGCACGCTCGTGCGATCGCCGTCGAACCATAGGTGCTCGGATCGGGTGGCCTCACCGCGCCGTGCGGTGGCGAGCCAGACCGTGCCGACCGGCTTGCCCGGTACCGCACCACTCGGGCCGGCGATGCCGGTCACCGCGACCGCGACATCGGCCGTCGAGTGCACGAGGGCGCCGTCGGCCATCGCACGCACCACCGCCTCGCTGACCGCACCGTTCGATTCGATCCACGACGCGTCGACGCCGAGTTGCTCGGTCTTTGCCGCATTGCTGTAGGTGACAAAGCCGCGTTCGAACCAGTCGCTCGATCCCGCCAGCGCGGTGCAGGTGGCGGCGATCAGGCCGCCGGTGCAGCTCTCTGCCGTCGCAATGCGCCAGCCGCGCGCGCGCAGCGCGTCGGCCAGCGGCGCGACCCATTGCGTGGCGAGGTCGGCGTCGAGCAGGTTCATCGCAGGATGAAATGGGTGAGCGAGATCACGAACAAGGTGCACAGTGCGGCCACCAGGTCGTCTGCGACGATCCCGACACCCTGCATCCAGCCCCTGGCGGACTTGAAGCGACGATCGCACCAGCCCACCGGGCCGGGCTTGGCCGCATCGAAATAGCGGAACAGCACGAATGCCGAACCCTGTGCCAGCAGCGACGCCGGCATCAGGAGCCACAACACGATCCAGAATGCGACGATCTCGTCCCACACGATCGCGCTCGGGTCGGCCACCGCGAGGTCACGCGCGGTGCGCGCGCAGGCCCACAGGCCGATGACCAGTGAAGCGCCGATCATCACCGCCCAACCCGTCGCGCCGAGCCAGCGATCGAGGATCAGGAAAGCCGCCCAGGCCCACAGCGTGCCTACCGTGCCTGGCGCCCAGGGCGCGAGCCCGCTGCCGAAGCCCAGCGCGATCCAGTGCGCCGGATGGCCGACCATGAACGCCGCGCTTGCGCGCACCGGTGCCACCCGTGCTGCAGCCGCGGGGGCGTCTCGCAGCACGGTCGCATCGGTCACGTCGTCGGCCATGGGGAACTGTAGAGCCAAACGCGGCCGCGGCACCTCGGCGCCGTCGCGCGGCGTCACTCGCGGAAGTGATCGAACCCCGCCCAGCGCCCGATCAGCGGCGTGCCCGCCGCATCGACGATGCGCAGGCCGGGCTCGGCGTCGATATGGCCGATGCACGTGACGGCCACGCCACCCTGTGCAGCGGCCGTGCGCACCGCGTCGTCGTGGCTGGCCGGTGCCGTGAACAGCAGCTCGTAATCGTCGCCGCCGGCGAGCGTGCATTCGCGCCGCAGCGTGAGCGACTGTGCGGCGAGAAGCGGGCCTGTCGGCAGTGCGTCGGCGTCGACCGTCGCGCCCACGCGCGAGCGTGCCAGCACATGGCCGAGGTCGCCGATCAGGCCATCGGACAGATCGATCGCGCTGGTGGCCACGCCGCGCAATGCAACGCCGAGCGCGTTGCGCGGTGCCGGCGTCTCCATTCGCTGGCGCAGCGACTCGAATGCGCCGCTGTCCAGCGCCACGCTGCCGCGGAATCCCTCGAGCGCCAGCCGCGCATCACCGATGCCGCTGCCCTCAGGATGGCTGACCCACAGCCGGTCGCCCGCCTGTGCTCCCGAGCGAAGCAACGCCTGCCCCGGCGGCACCTCGCCGAAGACTGTGATGCAGATCGCGAGCGGCCCACCCGTGGTGTCGCCGCCCACCAGGTCGATCGCATGCGCGTCGGCCAGCGCCCAGAGGCCACGCGCAAAGGCGTCGAGCCAGGCCTCGTCGATGCGCGGCAGCGTCAGCGCGAGCGTGAACGCCAGGGGCGCCGCGCCGCAGGCTGCCAGGTCCGACAGGTTGATCGCCAGCGCCTTGTGACCCAGCCGCTCCGGCGGCACGGTGGCCAGGAAGTGGCGGCCCTCGACCATCGTGTCGGTGGACACCGCGAGCTGCATGCCCGGCGTGGGTGCGAGCAGGGCGCAATCGTCGCCGCCGGCCAGCGGCACGCGCGCGGCATCGCGCGGCGCGCGGGTGAACCAGCGCGCGATGAGGTCGAATTCGCCGATGAACATGCGCGGTGAGTCTAGACTGGACAGCGCCTGAACCGCCGGAGCCCGTGATGAGCCTGCACCGCCAACTGCTGCAACGCGCCGCCGACAGGAAACCGATCCGCGTCGGCCTCATCGGTGCCGGCAAGTTCGGCTCGATGTACCTGGCGCAGGTGCCGCGCACGCCGGGCGTGCACCTGGTGGCGATCGCCGACCTCAACCCCGCCAGCGCGAGGAAGAACCTCGCGCGCGTGGGCTGGACGCCCGGGCAGTCGGCCGCCGCGTCGGCACAGGCCGCGCTGCGCGACGGCAATACGTGGATCACCGACGATTGGCAGGCATTGATGGCGATTCCCGAGCTCGACATCGTCGTCGAATGCACCGGCAGCCCGGTGCATGCGGTGGACCACATCCTGGCCGCGATCGCCGAGCGCAAGCATGTCGTCAACGTGACGGTGGAGGCCGACGCCTTCTGCGGCCCGCTGCTGGCACGCCGTGCGGCCGACGCCGGCGTGGTCTACAGCCTGGCCTACGGCGACCAGCCGGCGATGATCTGCGACCTGGTGGACTGGGCGCACACCTGTGGCTTTCCGGTCGTCGCGGCGGGGCGCGGCCACAAGTGGCTGCCGCACTTTGCGCAGAGCACGCCCGAGACGGTGTGGGGCCACTACGGCCTGACGCCCGAGCAGGCCGAGCGCGGTGGCCTGAACCCGAAGATGTTCAACAGCTTCTTGGACGGCAGCAAGCCGAGCATCGAGTGCACCGCGGTCGCCAACGCGACGGGCCTGGCGGTGCCGAGCGACGGTCTGCAATACCCGCCGGCGAGCGTGGAGGACATCCCCTTCGTCACGCGGCCCGTCGCCGAAGGCGGCGTGCTGGAGAAGAAGGGCATGGTCGAAGTGATCTCGTGCCTGGAGCGCGACGGCCGCGCGATCGGCTACGACATCCGCATGGGCGTGTGGGTCACGGTCGAAGGCGAGACCGAGTACGTGCGCCACTGCTTCGAGGAATACAAGGCGCACACCGACCCGAGCGGGCGCTACTTCACGCTCTACAAGCGCTGGCATCTGATCGGCCTGGAAGTCGGCATGAGCGTGGCCAGCGTCGCGCTGCGCGGCGAGCCCACCGGTGTGGCGCAGGCCTGGAACGCCGACGTGGTGGCCACCGCCAAGCGCGACCTGAAACCCGGCGAGACGCTCGACGGCGAAGGCGGCTACACCGTGTGGGGCAAGCTGCTGCCGGCCGCCACGTCGCGGCGCATCGGCGGGCTGCCGTTGGGGTTGGCGCACGAGGTCAAGATGGTGCGAGCGGTGAAGCAGGGGCAGAGCCTCACCTGGGACGATGTGCAGATGCCGGGGTCGCGGGCGTTGGACGTGAGGAGGGAGATGGAGAGGGCGCTTGCGGGGTAAGGGCCGGAGGTCGAAGGAAGGCAGCGGCAGGCGGGCTTTGGTCAGGTCCTGACGTTCTTGAGAAGCAGCGATCGGGAACGCCCATGTGACCCGCGGTGAGCCGAGCACGGGAACGGTTTAGGCCGTTGCATTCCGGGGTCTGGGCGGTGCGCGGCCCCCGGGCTGGCATGGGGCCGCGCTGACCAGGCGGTTGGCGATGACTCCAAGCCGCGCCCGCGCCGCTCAACCGGGGTACTTCATCCGCTCGACAAGCGCGGCAAAGCGGGGGTCGCTGCGCAGTGTCTTCCAGCGCGGGTCGAGACGCAGCCACATCAGCCAATGCGAGCGCTCGGCGAAGGCCTTTTCGAGCCAGGCGAATGCCTGCTCCTTGTCGCCGACCCCGGCGTAGACCAGGGCCACGCCGTAGGCGGTGACGAAACGCTGCGTCGACAGCCGCGCCATCTCGTCGAGCACCGCACGCGCTTCGTCGGTGCGGCCCATCACCCCCAGCGTGAATCCGCGCTGAGCGACGAACACAATCCATTGTGGCGCGGTGGCTTCGGCGGTCTTGGCCGCAGCCAGCGCCTCGTCGAGCCGGCCAACCTGGATGTATGAACGCGCGAGCCACAGGTGCGCGAGGCCGAAGTTGCGCTTCATGCCGAGCACCGACTGCAGCTGCGCGATCGCCTCCGCATAACGACCGCTGTAGTAATGGTGAAAGCCGACATCGGTGTTGATCGCGAGCGACAGCGGATCGAGCCGCTGCGCGGTGCGGATCTCGCCCATCGCGTTGTCCGGCCGTCCGGCCGCCAGCAGATAGACGGCATACCACTGGTGGGCCACCGGGTCGTTCGGGTTCAGCTCGATAGCACGGCGGAGCTCCTCGCCCGCGCCAGCCCAGTCCCAGTCGAAGTAGAACTTGATGTAGGCGAGCGACGCGTGCGC
>Ga0224510_10002380_pt1 | contig 11330 bp, 2 predicted proteins | sample SF_May12_sed_USG_FD_170161 | JGI IMG/M metagenome (GOLD analysis project Ga0224510, IMG submission 170161) | Sediment microbial communities from San Francisco Bay, California, United States - SF_May12_sed_USGS_4_1 | ecosystem: Environmental > Aquatic > Marine > Sediment | place: USA: California... | reverse complement strand
TCATACATTCATTTAGTGAACAACGCATTAAATAAACCTGCTCATATTGTATGACAGCTGTATTCATAACTGTTTATAGACAGCTAACACTGCCGAAGATTAATGAGGAAAGGTCAGTGCAAGGTCAAAAAAAATCTGATAATATCCTCACTCTTAATCAAACACTCACCTGATCATTTTTTATAAAGTGTTTATGTGCATAATATCTTAATGTGCATAATATCTTGAATAATTTGGATTACCAGCCAAAGAGCCCCAGGCACTCGTTAGTTGCTTAAGTTACATGTCATGTGAAGTTTATGGGAATTTGGCACTCCTGTATACATTTTGAACCACAATAATGTTTATATAGCCTTGTTGATTATGATGTTGATTATAACTTATTAACTATATTTATCGATAATTTTCAGCTCTTCAAGGAGAGTTTGAGAAAAGCAGACAACGATTTTGCTAAGGTAATTTATGTTTTTTTAGTCTCTATATCAGGCATTTTTCTTGAACATAATGAAGGATATTTGTTTCAATATATCCTCTTGCTGAAAATGCCATGAACCTAACTTTTTAGCTCACCTGAGCACAAAGTTCTTAGGGTGAGCTATTGTGACCGGCCTTTGTCTGTCGTGCGTTAACTTTTTTACTTAATTTAAACATCTTCTCCTCTGAAACCACTCATTGGATTTTGACCAAACTTCACAGGAATGATCCCTGGGTGGTCCCTTACCAAAGTTAATCAAAGCGTTCCAGTTGGTTGCATATGTAGGTCGAGGGGTCAAAACATAGGATTTTTAAAATGCAATTTTCAAAAGTCTTCTTGTCTGAAACTACAAGGCCTAGAGCTTTTATATTTGGTATATAGCATCATCCAGAGGTCCTATACCAAAGTTGTTCAAATTATGCCCCTGGGGTCAAAATTGACTCCGCCCGGGGGTCACAATTTTACATTGAATTATATAAGGAAAAGTTGAAACGACATCTTCTCTTGAACAGCTAATGGTAATTTGACCAAACTCAACAGGAATGGTCCCTGGGTGGTCCTCTACCAAAATTGTTCAAATGGTTCTGATTGGTTGCATAAGTAGGACAAGGGGTCAATATATAGGTTTTTTAAATGCAACTTCTAAAAATCTTCTTGTCTGAAACCACAAGGCTTAGAGCTTTTATATTTGGTTTATAGCATCATCTAGAGGTCCTATTCCAAAGTTGTTCAAATTATGCGCCTGGGGTCAAAATCGACTCCGCCCCAGAGATCACAATTTAACATTGAATTATATTTAAGGAAAAGTATAAACAACATCTTCTCTTGAACTGCTAATGGGAATTTAACCAAACTCAACAGGAAGAGTCCCTGGGAAGTCCTCTACCAAAATTGTTTAAATGGTTCTAATTGGTTGCATATGTAGGTCACTGGGTTAAAAAAAAGGTCTTCAAATTACAATTTTCAAAAATCTTGTCTGAAACATCAAGGCCCAGAGCTTTCAAATTTTGTATATAACATCAGATAGAAGTCCTCTACCAATATCTGGTGGACTACATTAGTAGTCCTCTGTCAATGGCTCCACTGTGACCACTGACCTTTTTCTCAGGTGAGCGACCTAGGGCCCTTTGGGCCCTCTTGTTACAATTAAAACACTCTAAGCGGTGGCATCCATCTCATATAGACACATTTCTACTTTTTCCTTTATTAGCTCATCACATAGCCATAAAACTGTTTTCCTATTAAAAACACCAGATTTTTCTTTGTTGCTCTCACAAATATTAGCAAATAAAGGCAGTTAAAATATACCACCTTTAGTAAGAACATGGCTTCCAAATAAATCAAAGTCTTAAGAACATGTTGATAAAGTTTTCCCTTGCAAAAATCTTTCATGCAGTCATGCAGGTCATTTCATGAAAATCTGACTTGTTTTGTGGGATACCAAGGTTCTTTGTGGGTCATCATTATTTCTACCCATAAAACACCAGTGTGTGGTATAGTATATATTGTTAAAATAAGTAATAAGTATGCATTTTCAAGGTTGTTTGTGGGTCATCAATATTTTGACCCATAAAACACCAATGTGTGGTATGGTATATAATATTAAATTAAGTAATAGGTGTGTATTTTCAAGGTTGTTTGTGGGTCATCAATATTTTGACCCATAAAACACCAGCGTGTGGTATGGTATATAATATTAAATTAAGTAATAGGTATGCATTATCAAGGTTGTTTATGGGTCATCAATATTTTGACCCATAAAACACCAGTGTGTGGTATATTAAATAATATTAAAATAAGTAATAGGTATGCATTTTCAAGGTTGTTTGTGGGTCATCAATATTTTGACCCATAAAACACCAGTGTGTGGTATGAAATATAATGATAAATTAAGTAATAAGTATGCATTTTTAAGGTTGTTTGTTGGTCATCAATATTTTGACCCATAAAACACCAGTGTGCAGTATATTATATAATATTAAAATAAGTAATAGGTATGCATTTTTTCTACTGGTGACCTTCTTGTAGAAGTGTACTGGACTAGAACCGTTTCCTTTGAGTTTTTCATTGAGAGTTATTGCATTTTGTTATTTTTTATACTCATTTTTTAACATATCTCTGTGACTGCAAAAGATACCAGCATGAAACTTAACAGATATATAGACCAAATTGAGAAAAAGCGTTTTGCAATTGAATCATCAAACTAATAATTCATATTCTCAGTAGATCAGTCTTTATAAAGATTGTTCCGTTAAATAGTATGGCTGCCAGGGAGCCTGTTTTCCTTATATGTATATAGTATGAATTTGAAAGATCTTGAGCATAACTACTCACTTGATTTCAGAGTTTAACAATCTTCCGCAAAACTGTGCGGTCTAAAGCCTAGACATTTGCTGTGTAGCATTGTCTTGTGAATCTAAACATCTCATTTAATTATTCAGGAACACCATTGTCCCGGATCCAGAAAGCAAATCCAGTACCATGAGAAATACAGACACGAGACCCCTTTGTAGAAAAAGAAGATTCAAATCAGGTATGTTAATTATTGAAAGTTTTTATTTTAGAAGTCATGAAATGTGTGCATATAAAGGGGGTCTGGGGAATTAACTCAGAAACACATGTTTAAATGGACAAAGCAGTGTTAATAAAAAGTCTGTGACCTTGATCACACGACATCCTGTATAGTGCAATATGTATTATTTCATGGGGCCACATCAAAATTTGGGCACATAGCTAGTCAAAGATGCTTGATGAATTTGCTATTTTTTCCACTTTGGTTTTTAGTATATAAAATCAGGCTGGTGGGTGACTGTAGACTGGTAAATCTTTCCTGCAAAATCAATGATATGACTTTTAATTTGATAGATTGATTTCAAAAACAAAATGTGTAACATTGACATTCAGTGGAACAAGACAATAGGCAAACTTAAAACAAAACTACTTTTCAACCACTCATGTTGTATTTTATTTTAGATTTGACTTTTACTGTTAATTACTATAATTTGCTGCAGGTGATGATGAAAGCGATGGAAATTACTCTCCATCAGAAGCTGGGGATGAAATTTGCAGGGAGAAACCTAGTTTGAAACGCCAGAGATGGAGTAGAGAGGAAGAATATGTAGATCTACTTTTAAAAGAATTTCAAGACCATGTCAAATGCAAAACCATTCCTAAAAATAATAAAGCCAGAGTTTAAATTTAAAAGTTTGCTTGGTTCAAAAACATGAACTTTCATCAAATCAAAAGCAAAGTTCAACACTTGATCAAGAGGAACAATACACTTCAATAACTTTCTTTTAAGGAAGAGCCAGTACATTCTCACACAGCAATTTAAGTTTGCTACCAATAAATTTTTAACAAGACTTAGTCTTTTTAAATTGCTAAAAGACATTCAATGTGTTAGTATTGTATTTTATTTTAATTGCTTAAATCTGCATAAAACAGTTGGATTTTGAATTTATATTTATTATACTGCATTGAAACAAAATGAAACACCAATTGTTTAAATTTTGCTTATCATAAGAAGTTTCGGATCTAGAGTCTATACATTTTTGTTTTTCACTTAATGTCATTGTTAATTAATATCAAAATTTTAAAAGTAAAGTTTTGTTAATGTTTTTTAAAAGAACAATAAACAGTGTAGCTATTACATGTAACCTATTTTAATAATCATTATGCTGTTCATTTGGGCTGTACTAGAAAGTATGTCATTGTTTCCTTGTCTTATTATTAGGTCAGTAGCAAAAATCATGACAATGGATAGTTCCACAATTTCTTAATCTCCGCCCAAAAATAGCGAAATCTATTGTATATGTGATAAAGCTTATCACAAACAGGAACCATGCTTTCCATTGTTTAAACTAGGTCAGACTGTCATTTTACCATAAACCTATCAGCCATTGGATTAAAATTGACCATGTACCGTTATAATTTATACTGATTGACAGTTGTGAAACTATCCATTTTAGTATCTTCAGACATTTTCAATCAAGCAAATGTTTAAAGCCCATGATTTTATGTTTCCTTACACATTGCGGTATTGGAATACTTAACATGTACATGTATATGTAGAACATGTCCTAAAAACTTAATAAGTATAACATTAATTTTATAACTGGCTTTGGTTTATTATAAGTAGGCTTTAAATAATAGTGCATCGATGTTTGGTAGATTGGGGTGATATGTGCGACATTAAACCAGGGTTTTAGCTCAAAAGTCAAGGTCACACTTGAAAGTTATTTTTCCATAAAAGTGCAGTGCATGTAACATAGCATAAATGTGTTGCTCTTAAGACAACATGTACAATCATTACAAATGACACTTTTATATCAAAAGTTCTGGTATGATTAGAATTTGATAAGAATAAGCTTACATGAAAGAACTATTGGGATGGGGGTATGGGTCACTTACTGATAAAATATTTTGTTTCAATATTTGTATAAATAATTAAACACATGTATTGCTTTATTAATGCTGGCAAACTGCCCAGTGTATTTCAATTAAGTTGATCTCATGCCATTAGTTTATATGTAAAATATAGTTATTTGTAAATATTAAATGTGTGATGTAAAGCAAATGCAATGATGTCATTCACAACACATTGAATAATTATGATGTGTTCTTCACAGGCATATTCACTGTATTAAACTGAAAAATAAAATAATAAAATACAAGTTTGTTTTGAGTATTGCAAGTTTTTACTGATTAAGACTTGAAACAAAGTTTATAGGCTTATTGTTTTTACTCTGTTTATAACCGCTATTCTCTCTTGTACTGGCAACATTTAACAGGTCTTATCTCAGAGACCAACATAGCATTACTAAACTTCACTCTCACATTAAGTAATAAGTGAGTAGTGATGCTCCGATTTGTTGTAAATTGGTGGTCCCTTGGGTCAGGTCTCAACTTATCAACGTTGGATTTTTTCATAATATATGAATATTTTGGTTAAATATTCCAAACTTTCAACCCAGAACCATATTAATTTTGTAAGGCCCACCCCCTTAATTTTACTTATGATATTTTAAGGTGCAGTCACACTACAGCGTATGATAAAGCGTATGAATAGCGTATGACAAATTCGCAAAATAAACGACTTATACGCACAACTTTTGGGTGTTAAACCCGAGCTATCGACGACGGTCCGTCATGGTAGCGTATGAGTAACGTATGCATATATCGTATGCCAGCGTATGAGTGACGTATTCATAACGTATGCGAGCGTATGAATAACGTATACATAACGTGTGCGAGCGTTTGAGTAACGTACATGTATACATAATGTACGCGAGCGTATGAGTTAAGTGTGCATAATACTCTGACTCATAACAGTCTGCGCTTTAATTATTTTTCGACTATAGCCCTTTGGGCTTTTTAAATAAAATTTTCAATAGCCCGAATGAAATTTAATAGTCCAAATTTGTTTTGTTGTGGTAATAATTAATACAATTCTTATTAGACTTGCACTTATTTTAATCTTCGTTGTGTTTTCTTACGAACAAATGACTCCACAATCAGAAAATATGTTAATTTGTTTCTTCCCTAAGACTTTTACTCCAATCTTCGACCGGTCGGGCTACCTTGCATACAATTCTAATCGACCGACCGGCCAATCACTCGACTCGGGCTTCGGGCTTATAGACTAATTCGCAGACTGGCATAATATAGTGTGAACGTAAGACTATTAATAGCACCGACATGCCACTGTGGACTGTCCCAGTACCTTCATTTTCAAGCTAGACTCCGATGTGTCAAGATGCATGCAAAATGGCCTCAGCCTATTCTCCTCCTTTCCATTCTCCATGTCTTCCATTTCGTTTAATATAAAAAATGTCAAATTTTATTAAATCAAAATGGTGTTAGAGAAAACATTCTACAACTGACGAAAATGGAGAAAAGGGGACCCATTATATATTTTGAGCTAAGCTGGCCACTGTTTGTACCAACGTAATATTAACGAACCTCGAGCGTATGTCTAGCGTAATTAGCGTATCTAGCGTATGCCTAACGTATGATGAGCGTACGAGTAACGTATTATCTATACGCTCGCAAACGTTAAACATTTTTGAACAAGTCCAAAAAATATTTTAGCCTCCGCGTAAAACAACGTACACCGACGTATGTCAGCGTATGAGGATCGTACACGACGTATGCCTAGCTTTCCACTTACGTATATCTGCGTATACGAGCGGATGATCATACGCTCATGCCATACGCTATAGTGTGACTGCACTTTTAGATCCTTACCCCTTTACCATATAATTAAAATTATATACTCATATTTTCATCTTTTTTCTTTTCTTAAAACCTGTGTTTTATATATGTGTTTAATTGTCTATTGATAGAGAAACTTTGTCTGAGAGACTTAGTTAACAACTCAATGTTACAATCATGGCATTGAATCTTGATAAAGCTATATACTGTAGCTTGTAAAAGTTGTTGAAATCTTAAAATTTTAATGTTGTTTGCGTTAAAATTTCTAAGGATGGTAAATACTCCGCCCTGGTTGATATTGAAATTGTTTTGATGGTGATGTTACCACAGACACAGACACATTCACCAGGTTGTGAATTGATAATTAAAACTGTGTCTTTTCTCTAATTTTATAGTAAGTAAAGATTAAGTACTATATTATATACATGTACTAGCCAAAATTTCTAAACCGCCACTCTTGAAACTAAGATATCTTTTGACATGATCAGTGTTTTTATTTGAAATTTAAGTGTATTTTATGTTACTGTATCGTTAAATAACACTGGGTTGAATTTTAGGGAGTTAACGCGATTATAACGAAAAGTCGCAAAACAGGTGTTTTGCACGTGACACACGTGAACATTTTCAAATGCACTCAATTAGTGTCACTCATTTTTAATTGCATTAGGCACGTATATTTAACAAACACCACAAGTCTTTCCAGCAACTGTGACAGACGTATCTAGCAACCGGAAGTGTTGCCGACCTTGCTCAACCCCCGGAACGACGAGTCATAACGGCACAGCAACGGCGGCGCTTGAAAATTGCGAAGAGTATTTCTCAAACCATTTTTTGGATTCACGGACCTCATATTTTCGCTTCCTAGCCTCACAGACGGAAACAGGGACACGCTAGATATAACTATAGTTATATGCAAAATAACGCACGTCTGCCACAATGGCTGCTTTTGAGATGCACTAGGACAACAACTTCAGAGCCCATGATTGACCAGCGCGTAGTCCTGTATGAGCAATGAGCATGTCTGGCTGAGGTAGACCGTCGACGCAAACAACAGCGGGATAATATTTATAACGAGGCCGGCGGAGTTTATTGCTGGAATAAGCCTTAAATACCTCCGAAAGTATGCCATGTCAATAAGGAACTGATGTTACTGTTACTCAAGCAAAAAGTGGGTATGAATTTCTAATTCTTGCATTAGAATTGTACTTTTTAAAGTGGGGTGACTCTATGTACTCAGGGTCCCAGAATTTGTTAGCTGGATGATGCAAAATGGCTGAAAAACTGTCGCAGTGACGAAAATCACACATTCATAGATGAAGGTCCTGAATTCACAAAAGTGTCTGTGGTTATAACCGGAAGCCAGCTGAAAGGATACCCATAAATAATCGCTTGAAAAAGAATCACGGAATATCTTCGCGATTTCCTGCTTCCCATTACATCGCCCGTATTGTTATATATTTACAACACATAGACATAGTTATTCTTAACGTGGTTCTGTGAGATATTTATTTGACTATACATGCTAAGCATTCCTTAACAAGATGTCTTATCAAATAATAATTTAGTTCATAAAAAAACAGCAGACGTGTAGATCTATGCATAATATTGAGAAAACATTAATTTATTAATTGTTATAAATGTTGTACACATGACAAGCCGGTGTTTTGTATTAAGATAATCCCACTAGAAGTTGTGAGAAACTACTCTTTTTGAGAAAAACATTGAACATTTTAATATGTTTTTAAAAAAATCGAATCTTGAATTGTTTACTTTCATAAAAAATATCTGCCCGCTCGTTTCCGAGTTTTAAACTAGATAAAAATTGATACATGTACCATTGTATAGAATAAACATGTACTTTCTACATCTTTATTAGTTTAATGTATTTTATTATTATGATAATTCCGTAAAATTCTTTTCCAAGACTAGAATGAAATCATCATAAATAAAGCCTTCTAATTGACATAATTATTTATTGTTGACGAACAGGGTGGCATTCAACGTTTTATTCAAACATGTAAGCAAACCGAGTAACGTCCCCCTTTACCATAACATGAGAATATGAATATTAAGTTGCGCGAGATTTGTGTAGTTTCATTCATGTTTGGTTTTATTTTCGTCCGTTACTATTTAATAGGAATAACATTTACATTTCAGCAGAAAACAATTATATTTCGTTTGCACTTTACCCACAAGGATGTGTATAAATTAAAGGTTTAGAGACTAGTAACTCATAGAATTTTATGCAATAGACACATAACACTGCACTGCATTTAAGTATAGCCTTAAGTTGAAGAAAATTGAACTATATGTAAGTAAAAAACATTTTATGTCATTAAATGCTATCAGATAGCCAGAACACCTATCATATAACCATTCTTTCTACGGGATTCTGAAAGTTCTGTTACTTCCGCGCGCTTTTATTTAGCTTACTAAAACAGCGATGGGATATCAGCAAAAACAATCAAAGCCACAACCACCAGCTTCACAACCTAGTGAAATCAAAACCGTTTTGTTTATGTTAGTTGGTACTGAGCATATTATAAAATTATTAAAAAATGTTCCGACGATTTTCTGAATATGACTGACGCATTCCTGTACTTTGGTGTTAGGAATACAGCCGTGATTCTCACTAGCGGATCCAGCCCCCCCCCCATCCCAAGGTCAAATTCTGGACCCGCCACTGATTCTATTTTAATGAACTGACGCTTGCTTGGAAAGCACATGACGGTTATGAGTGCTCTGGTTTCTTGGGGCAGGAAGCTTACCACATTTTACCGTTTACGGACATGAATCGTGAAAAACATAGATGAAATTATCCATTAAATCCTGGTATATGAATCAGATTTGCATTTTAACATACCTTATAAGGAAATAAATCGATTTGATTTCAATGATAATGGAACAAAAAAACTATCTATATCTTATATGTTTGCACAAATAATTTTTTTAACTGTCGTTCCTTGTGTTAGTTTTTGTAAGGGCCATTTTGTCATGGTGCCCTTAAACATGACATATATACATTGTTTACAACATTCTTTGTGTGAACATCTCTTCAATTTATATTAATCTTGAATAAAAATTTCCAATATTAAACGCATGAAGACTTCATTCGTGTCTACAGACAATGTTTTACAATCTAAGCCGTACTGTAATGAGACCAATAGAAGCCAACTCATGAACTTTTTTATGTAAATTTTGATATTTGTTTTACAATATTATGAATGATTTTTATTTTTAAAGTTCTTCTCATAATATTTTATGTAGATAAAGTAAATATCAATCTCTTATATTAACTCAGCTGTGAGTAGCAAAACACATTGTATAAAAAGTATTGTAACAATATTTCTTGCATTTTTATGTTTGTTTATTGATTAGACATGTATAACCGTCTGTATGCAGCTGTTCTAATATTGATGTGCGTGGCTATTGCCACACAGTCACAAAATAACTTAATCATACCAAGGCTTTCCTGATCATACTAAACGAAAAAAACTTAAATGAAGATATATCTTGGAATTCACTCTCTGTGTATTTGATTTACAAATGCTGCGAAAGTATTTTAGTCATAAAGCGACGTCCAGCTTAGGGCAAATGGGGGGCTTTCCGAATGCACAGAGGCTCCCGGGTAAAACACCGTCTTTCCGCAGGCCAGCTTATAAGCGGTCTTCAAGAGAATCAGAATGACCCTACCGGGATTCGATCCAACTAAGTAAGGGGCATGTGTAGAAGTCTGCGACAATTACCCTCTCGGCCACGGAGGACCCATAGATTTTAGCCAATGTACAGGGGCGGATCAAGGAATTGACCTTAGAGGGGGCGTGGACTTTGTCAACGGGGGGGGGGCGGTTTGTAGGGGTAGAAAGTCATTAAAAGTGTTTATGGTTGAAGTAAATGTCATTATTTTGCGTGTTTTTTGGCTATATCTCTATTTAAAAAAATATGCTTAAAATTAATCGCGAGCGAAGAAAAAATCATTTGGGGCATTAAAAAGCATCCCCCTGGATCCGCGTGTGATTTAGAAACCTGGTCTCTTGGCATACCCAACACGGATACAGAAATTTGATTGATTAATAGTTATAAATAGTGAGAAAGTTATATGACAAGGTATATTTATTTCCGGCGGAGGAACGTCGTTTTACCAGAGCCACTAGGCATAATAAGGTCTCGAGAATACATCTTGACATTTTTCTTACGAATTTAAATGAAAAAAATTGGTTACTCAATGATCCTGATGACAATCTGCTTAAACAATTAATGTCAAGCTCCTGACAACTATATATAAGAACGGATTGTGGGACATGACCCACAATTTGCAAATATACAATTTATATATATATACTATATATAGCATTGTGGGTTAGTGACCCACAGTGTAGTGTCCCACAATGCTATCTATAACTTTTTTCGAAATTCTAAAATTAAAGTCGATAGATACATTATAAAGACCAATCTACTTCCAAATATAGCATTTATTATCTCCCTGCAACCCTGGATATGTGGGGTCCCACAACCCATGATATGAAGACATGACCCACATACCATGTCAAACATCTATATATATATATATATATATATATATATATATATATATATATATATATATATATATATATATATATATATATTTTTTTTTTGTTTT
>Ga0224510_10002379_pt1 | contig 11331 bp, 10 predicted proteins | sample SF_May12_sed_USG_FD_170161 | JGI IMG/M metagenome (GOLD analysis project Ga0224510, IMG submission 170161) | Sediment microbial communities from San Francisco Bay, California, United States - SF_May12_sed_USGS_4_1 | ecosystem: Environmental > Aquatic > Marine > Sediment | place: USA: California... | reverse complement strand
GCATCAAACCGCGGGTGAATGGCGACTGGGGTGCGATTCGCACCATTCCTGGTAATGTTCCCACCTTTTACAGTCACGGTGAAAAATCCGGTGATGTGCGCGCCATTCAATGGCTGGATGGATTCGTACCCGATTCCATGTACGAAAATCTGGAGCTGAAAGCGTCTCTGCCCAAGCTGGAAGGCTGCGTCGGCAAGCTGCGCGTTTACACGCCGGTGGTGCAGTTCTGTGATTCAGGGTTGATGAATGCCTGGATCAAGGAGCCCACCAACCAGTTTTCCGCAGACGTGATTTCTGCCGGCTATGCGCCCTATTTTGACGTGGTGCGCAACAACACAAAAAATCCATTGCCGGAAAGTTGTGGCGGCGTGGCAGAAACGGTAGAGGTTTATCCGAGCGCAGAAGATATCGACAGCTATTTGCCCGTGGCCAATCCGGTGGCGAACAAGGCAAGCGCCGAGCGTAATGACTCGCAGGATAATGCCTCCCTGGCATCGGTGGGTTGGTTCTCTGTGCTTGCCGCCGCGCTGTTAATGCTGATGCGGACGCGTCGCCGTTTGGGATAATCCCGCTGGGTAAAGCAGAAAACAAAAACGGGCGCGTTATGCGCCCGTTTTTTTATAGCGAACCCGCTGAAATTAAGCTTTCTTGCGGAAGGCGCCCATGCCCAACAGGCCCAGTGCCAACAGCACTAGTGCAGCAGGGGCAGGTACTTCGGTCGATGGGCCGCAAGGAACGCCGGGGGTGGGAACGCAAGTTTGGTTGCCACCGTCAACGGCCAGGGTGGCTTTGCCCAAGGTGACTTGCCAGCCGACGTTTGTGCTGTCGATGTCCATACGAACCTGCAGACCGGCATTCACTTGTGCTTCTGCCCAAGCGTAGCCACTCAGATCAAACGTGGTGAATTGCCAAATGTCATTACCACCGGCCAGAAAACCCAGATCTACCCAGCTACTGCCGTCAAAGGCCTGGATGATATCCCGTTCGCCGGGGTAAACAGTTGTACCAGCGTAATCAACATCAAACGCAGAAATTTCTAGGGTGATGCTGCTAAAGCCGGAGCCGGCGATGGCATTGTGGGTCCAGCCCCAATCTTGGTTTCCGTTACGATAGTAGGTGGGCGCGTCCTCTTTGTGAGCGTCACTCTCAACGAAAAACTCACCTGCTACGTTGTTGGAATATTCCTGCACGTCGGTGGTAGGTACCGCGTGAACAGCCATGGATGAACCCAGCAGCAGTGCGCCGAGGGCGAGCAGTTTAGTAACGTTCATTGATTTCTCCCGATTAGATTGTTTTTGTAACCCACGAAAAAAACACAGATTTTTCGTATGCTGGGATGCGTTAGGCAAGATTAAGACCAAATAAAAATTGTTAAACAATTCAAATGTCTGCATGTGCGTGAATCGCGTGCTGCGTGGCGAGTGTAAACTTGATCGACAGTTTTGCAGTGAGTGGCGGACAGGATTTTTCCTGTCCGCAAACAGTTAAAACCAGGCGCTGATGCCGATGGCGGTACTCCAGTGGCCACGATCATTGCGCAACCTTTCGGTGTCGCCAAGATTGCGTAATCCCTCGATGCCGATGTAGGGAGCCAGTTCGCGACGGGCCTGATAGTGCAATCGCAATCCTGCCTGCCATTGACTCAAACCGCTGCCGATTTGATGTTGCTCATCACGATGACTGTGAGCAACCAGTTCCATCTCTGGTTCCAATCCCAGGCGTTGGCTAAGCATCCATTCCTGGCCGAGTTTCAGATGAACGCTGCTGTGTCCCTTGTCATCGATAAATACGCTGGTGAGCGTTTCGATGAAATAGGGGGCCGTGCCATGAATGGCGAGCACCAGCAAGGTTTTGTCCGCAAGATTTTCCTGTTTTTCTGCGGCAATGCCCACTTGACCATCCCAAAACGGCAACAGTGCACGATTGAACAGCACTTGCTGCTTTTGTTCCTGGGTGATGCCATCCTGGTGTTCACCTTCGGATTTGATCCACAACTTGTTCAGCGTGTTGCCCAGCCACATTTGCGCGTTCCAGCGCATGCTGGTTTCGCCGTCGCTGCTGTTGCTGTGTTCCAGATGTTTGATCATCCCCTTGAGTATCATTGGATCATCGTCCATGGCCCAGGCCGAGCCGGTGGTGAACAGTGCAATCAGTGTCAGTAATATTTTCATGTTGTTCTCCTTACGCGACCCGAACCACACGGAACATGCCCATCATGTGATGCATCAGATGGCAATGAAACGCCCAATCACCTGCGGCATCCACATTGACTTGGTAGCTGATCTTGGCGCCGGGCTGAACGATGATGGTGTGTTTTTTGGGAAGACGCATGGCGTCGCCGGTTTCCAGTTCGCTCCACATGCCATGCAAATGCATGGGGTGATTCATCATGGTGTTATTGATGAACGTGACGCGAACACGCTCGCCCAAGCGCCATTGCAGCGGAGGTGCGTGATGACTGGGGATGCCATCAATCGACCAGTGGTAGCGCTTCATGTTGCCGGTCAGTTGCAGCACGATTTCGCGATCCACCGCGGGCGTGTGGTGATTGTGATTGGGGCTGCGCAGATCGGCGTAGGTCAGCACGCGCCGACCATTGTTGCGCAAACCCACGCCAGGATCATCAAGCCGGTATTGCGGATTTTGCGCAATCATGTCGATCAGCGGATTGTTGCTGTCCAGTGTAACGCCGTTGTTGGTCGAGTTTGATGGCGCTGCATGATTGCCATGAGACTGGTGCGAACCGTGTTCAGCGTGCGTTGACTGCGCGGCGGGTTCAGCATGTTGTTCGCCGTGCCCCATGCCCATGTCAGCGTGACTGAGTACCGGTTTGGCATCCATGGCGGGAATGGCAGCAAGCATTTTTTCATCGGGCGTGAGCGAGCCACAGGCGTAACCAGAGCGATCGATGGCCTGGGCAAATACGCAATATGGCTGGTTGGCCCGGGGTTCGACGATCACGTCGTAGGTTTCGCCGGGAGCAATGCGAAATTCATCGACGCTGACTGGTTGCACGTACTGACCATCCGCTGCAACCACGGTCATTTTCAGACCAGGAATGCGTGCATCGAAAAATGTCATGGCGCCGGCATTGATAAATCGCAGCCGGATTTTTTCACCGGGCGCAAACAAGCCGCGCCAGTGAGCGGCGGGCGTCATGCCGTTCATCAAAAATGTGTAACTGCTGCCGGTGACATCGGAAATGTCGCGGTCATTCATCCGCATCTGATTCCACATTTGCCGGTCACGCCAGGTTTGCAGCACGCCTTTTTCGCTGATGTCGCGCCACAAATCAGCCACGGTGCGCTCGTTGTAGTTGTAGTAGTGATCCAGTTTTTTCAGTTTGCGAAAGGTGATCGCCGGATCTTCATCGCTCCAGTCGGACAGCAGAATCACGTAGTCACGATCGTAACGAAATGGTTCCGGTTCCTTTGGATCGATGATGATCGCACCGTATAGGCCGGTTTGTTCCTGATGGCCGGAATGACTGTGGTACCAGTAGGTGCCACTTTGTTGCGCCTTGAATTGGTAAGTGAACGTTTCGCCTGGGGCGATGCCGTCGAAACTCAGTCCCGGTACGCCGTCCATGTTGGCAGGCAGAATCAATCCATGCCAGTGTATGGAACTGTCGACGCGCAACTGGTTGTTGACGCGGATGGTGATTAACTCACCTTCTTTCCAGCGCAAGGTGGGCGCGGGCAATGAGCCGTTGATGGTGGTGGCCATCGCCGATGTGCCGGTGAAATTTACCCGCTGTGCAGCAATTCGCAAATCAACGGAATTACCTTGAAGAATGTTGGCGGAATATGGCGTTGCATTTTGTGCGTAGGCCAGTGGAAATTTTGCGCCCAGGCCGCACAGCAGCGAGCCAGCGGCCACGCCTTTGACAAAACGCCGGCGTGATAAATGGGTTTCGGTAAACGACGAAACGCGATCATTGGATGTCATGATAATCCCCAAAATGGTTATAAAAAAATCGATCAGGCTTAAAGCGCAGAGCGTTTGGGGGGGCGATACAGTTTGTTGAGGCGTTGTTCAGAACTATGCATGGACACCGCAGGCAGTTGCGGTGGTGATAGTAGCGGAATGGAGGCTGTTGGTGGATTGGGCACAGCAATCATGCACAGACTGCAGTGGTCGTGCGAGCAGGTCGCGTGACGCTCATCGGCCTCTGGCTGCTGACAGTGATCGGTGCTGCTCATGCTGCTGACCGAATCACTGGTTTGCAGTGAGGTCATGAGCATGGCTTGCGCACTGGTACTGAACAGTAACAGAATGGCCAGCGAAATGCGGATCATGTTGGATGAAAGGTTGTGCATGTGATCATTTTTGTCCAAAACAGCTTATAGAGTCAAAATTCATCAACAAAGTTCAGCGAATGTTTTGGTCAAGACGTTTTTTGCTTGGCCACGGCATAGACTATGCTGTTAAACGGGCGGATTGATCCAGCCGCACACTATGACCTTAAATTTAGAAGAGAAAATACCATGCCCGAGATAATTCCCAATTGGCACCCGATGTTTGTTCATTTCAGCGTCGCGTTGCTGTCGCTGACGGTGCTGCTGCATTTGCTCACCAAGGTGGTGGGCGGCGCGCTGCAAAATGATGTGCGGCTGGTGGCTCGCTGGTGTCTGTGGATGGGGGCGGTAGCGGCGCTGTTCACCGGTGCCACCGGCATCTATGCGTTCAATACCGTGGCCCATGACACCCCTTCGCACCTGGCGATGATCGAGCACCGCAATCTGGCGCTGCCGACGATTCTGTTTTTTGCGGCGCTGGCGATTTGGTCGTTCATGCAGCGCCTGAAGGTGAAAGAGGCGTCGGCGCCATTTTTGCTGGCCTTGTTGGTCGCCGGTGGCCTGTTGGCGTCGACTGCGTGGCACGGCGCTGAGCTGGTGTATCGCCATGGTCTGGGGGTAATGTCCCTGCCGGACGCGGCGGAGCACGACCATGCCGCGGGTCATGATCACGCCGATGGTGGTCATGGGCATGACAATCTGGATTCGCACCCTGCCGGTGACGGTGAAAATATGAGCGAGGAAGGCGGCGAAACGGGCGAGTCGGTTATCCACCTGCACAAAGACGGCAGTGCCCACCAGCACTGATGGTTTGACCCCCGCCGGCGGCGGGGCAACGACGGAGACAGGATCATGATGGCACAACAAGACGTAGGCTGGGGAATGGGATTGGGGCATGTACCGCTGGGCTGGCTGTTTTGGGCGCTGGTGGTCGTCGGTTTGGTATTTTTGGTCAAATCGCGGTTTTTCTCAGGCAAATAATTGCAGGGAATGTCCGTGCCCGCCGGTTTCGGTGGTGGCAACGGCGGCCAAAAAATGCGACTATTAGCACCGGCTTTGCGGCGCTGGCTAATGGCGGCAAAGTCATGATTATTGATGATAACTGACTGAATTTTATGGCGATTGCCGGGGCTTATGGGGCTCCGGAGTGAAGGGTGACAGTATGGCGCGTGGCGTGAATAAAGTGATTTTGGTGGGCAACCTAGGTAAAGATCCAGAGGTGCGGTACATGCCGTCAGGTGGAGCAGTGGCGAATTTGACCATCGCTACCTCCGAAACGTGGAAAGACAAGGCGTCCGGCCAAAACCAGGAACGCACCGAGTGGCACCGGGTGGTGATGTTCAACCGTTTGGGCGAAATTGCCGGCGAATACCTGCGCAAAGGCTCCAAAGTGTACATCGAAGGCAAGCTGCAAACACGCAAATGGCAGGACAACAACGGCCAGGATCGTTTCACCACTGAGATCGTTGCCAGCGAAATGCAAATGCTGGACGGTCGCGGAGCCGGTGCAGCCGACATGGGCGGTGCAGCGCCGCAACAAGGCTACTCGAACGCGCCGCAGCAGCAATCCCGGCAGAAAGCGGGTGCCCAGTCTTCGCAAAATCAGTACGGCGATAATGCGCCGGCTGCCGTAGATTTTAGCGATTTCGACGACGATATCCCGTTCTAGAGTTCACCTATCGTAGTTTTGTAAACACAAGCCCAGTAGATATTGTTTCTGCTGGGCTTTTTTAATTGTCACGGTTTGACAAAAACGAAGTGGAAAGCTCTCTTATTCCGCAGCCATAAATCAATTTCTCCAGAAGCGCTTGTTGTGTTGGGGCGCGATCACTCTTTTGGTGCAGGCGAGACAAATCCTCGCCTGCTATCAGTGCAAAAAATAATTTATGCCCTGTTCCAGGAGGGTGAGTTGTTTTGATAAAACCAAATAAAAATACGCAGTTATCTCAAATTTCCAGCATTGGCATAGCTATTGCCGTCTGACGGTAAATAGACTTGAGATGTTTACCCATGAACGTATTGCTCATAGACGAATCCCTTTCAAGCTCAGACGTCCTGCGCAGGGCGGTCGTCAATGATGGCAATAGGGTTGTTTCTAACAATGACGTATCTTGGCTAATTGCCGGGCGGATAAAGTTGGTTGACGTAGAGCTGATTATTGTTAATGTCGAAGCGGTTTCTTTCGACATGATGAAGGCGCTGCGGCAAATTGTTCAGCATCATGCCTTGCCTATCGTTATTTTTGCGCAGCGTGAAGGCGTGGTTCGTAGTTCCGATGTGGTTAAGCTGGGGATTTGTGCATATATCATCGATGGACTTTCAGTAGAACGGATAAAGCCAATTCTGGAAGTGGCACAAGCGCGCTTTGAACAATTTCGCCTGTTGCAGGATGAAATTTTGGCCAGTAAACAAGCGCTTTCTGAACGCAAGGATATAGAGCGAGCCAAAGGTATTTTGATGCGTCAGCGAAATTTCAGTGAAGATGAAGCCTACAATACGCTGCGTAAAACCGCGATGAGTCAAAATAAACGCCTTGCTGACGTGGCGAGAAGTATTATCAGTGTGGCCGACATGTTTGGCTAAAAATCGTTGAAGCAGCTCTGATATCTCATCAATGGTGATGAGGCTGTTACACTATGGAAGTGGAAAAGACAATGTTGGAAAAAACGTTGGCAATTATATTGGCCGGAGGCATGGGGTCACGTTTGCATCCACTGACTGAAGACAGAGCAAAGCCTGCCGTTCCTTTTGGTGGAAAATATCGCATTATCGACTTTGTTCTTACCAATTGTCTGCGTTCTGGTATACGTCGGGTTTTGGTGTTGACGCAATATAAATCACACTCTCTGCAGAAACATGTGCGTGATGGGTGGTCGATATTTAATCCGGAGTTGGGTGAGTATATAACGCTGGTGCCACCGCAGATGCGTACTGGAGAGCGATGGTATGCGGGCACTGCAGATGCGATTTACCAGAATTTATATCTACTACAACGTAGTGGTGCCGAGCATATTATGATTTTGCCGGGTGATCATATTTATCGGATGGACTATGCGCCGATGATGGCGTTTTACCAGCAAAATGATGCTGATCTCACTGTCGCCTGTATGGATGTCGCCCTCGAGGAGGGTAAACAGTTTGGCATCATGGCGCTCGATGACAATATGTGCATTGAAAGTTTTGTCGAAAAACCCGCCAATCCTGCTCCCATGCCTGGCAGTAACGATCGAGCATTAGCGTCGATGGGAATTTATATTTTTTCAACCAACCGATTGTTGGATGTGTTGACTGAAGATCATGCGGATGAAAATTCATCTCATGATTTTGGCAAAGACATCATTCCAAAAATGATTCATTCCAGCAAGGTGTTTGGCTACCGATTCGGTGGCGAGACCGGGCGAGTTACTCCAGACAATTATTGGCGCGATGTTGGAACTATTGATGCCTATTATAAAGCCAATATGGATTTGCTGGATCAGGTGCCTCCGATGAACCTTTATCAGGTGGAATGGCCTATTCGCACCTATTCCGGGCAATATCCGCCAGCGCGCACGGTGTCCGGGGATGGTGGTAGTGAAGGTCTGGCGATCAATTCAATAGTCTCTAGTGGAACGGTAATTTCTGGTGCCAGTGCGCAGCGTTCAATTTTGTTTAATAACGTTTATGTCGGCGATGAATCGCACGTGTATGAGTCTCTGCTATTTGAAGGCGTCAAGGTTGGTCGTGGTGTCCATCTTAATAAGTGCATCATCGATAAAGGTGTTGAAATTCCAGATGGCGAAGTGATTGGATTTGATGTCAATGTTGATATGAAGCGATTTGATGTGTCGGCAGGCGGTGTGGTTGTTATTCCAAAAGGTTATCAATTTTAGATGTTCGCTCTGCACGTTAATGATGCGCTTATTATTTGTTTGTTGCACTGATGTGGCTCTTTTGGCGCCAGATTAATCTAGCTCATTGATCACTGGTTTCGGTAAAACAACAAGTTAGTGGTTTGTCACATAGTGTGCTGATATAAAACAAATGCTGTTATGAGATTTTAAGCAGCGAATATTTGGACAACGGCGTCCATTCACCAGACACAATTTGTGTCATTGGTGGGTGGGCGTTTTTTTTTGCACTGCAGGAAGGAAAATCAATGAAGCAACAACGTAAAACAAAACGGTTCAATATCACTCCAGCACTGCTGTTTCCTTTGGCAATACTGGCGGGTTACCAAAACAGTGCGAATGCAGATCCGCTTTATGAAGCGGTTGTCGGCGGAAAGGCTGGGGTTGAATTGCGCTATCGCTACGAGACCGTTGATCAGACGGGCATCAGTGAGAAGGCAGCAGCCTCAACATTGCGCACGCGTCTTAACTACGCAACGGCAGGGTTCAACGATTTTGCCGCTTTTATGGAGTTTGACAATGTCACTGCGCTTGGTCAGGTTAAATATAACGATGGTACAGGCTTGTCTTCGGCGAAAACCAGCTATCCGGTGGTTGTTGATCCTGAAGGTACTGAAGTTAATCAAGTCAATATTAGCTACAGCGGGATTGATAAGACGACGCTGACGCTCGGTCGCCAGAGGGTAGTTTTCGATAACGCTCGTTTTATCGGCAACGTCGGCTGGCGTCAGAATGAGCAAACCTATGATGGCCTCACCGTGGTCAATCGATCGTTGGCAGATACCAGCATTGCTTACGGTTATATACGCAACGTCAATCGAATCTTTGGTGGCACATCAAGCAAGGGTGATATCGATACCAAAACGCATTTGCTGAATATCGGTTATGAGGGTTTTGATGCGGGAAAGATAACGCTCTACGGGTATTTTCTTGATTTAGTCGACACACCTGCGGCATCCAACAAAACACTAGGAGCACGTTTCGCTGGAGGAACAAAACTGAACGACTCAATGAAAGCCCTTTATACCGCAGAATTTGCCAGTCAAAGCGACTACGAGCAAGGCGCTGCAACGATTGATGCAGACTATAGCCTGCTGGAACTGGGGGCGGAAGTCAGTGGTATTGTCACCAAGTTTGGGTTGGAAACGCTGGGGGCCGATGGTAGTGCGTTTAGTACGCCACTGGCAACCGCACATGCGTTTAATGGTTGGGCGGATAAGTTTCTAAATACTCCGGCCAATGGTCTGGTCGATAGCTACGTCAGTATTGGAGGCAATTTGTCAGGTGTTGACTTAACTGCGGTTTACCATGAGTACAACGCCGACAAGGTAAGTGCACGATATGGTGATGAGTTGAATTTGCAGGCAGCGAAAAAATTTGGCAAAGGCTACATGGCGATGGCCAAATACGCCAGCTATCGCGCAGATACCTGGCAGACAGATACCGACAAGGTTTGGTTAATGCTGCAGGCAAACTTCAAATAAACTATTTTGGTGCGTTTGCAAAGTCAGTGTGAGCGAAAATAGTGCAGATCCCCGCAAACGCGGGGATTTTTTATGGATGAAAGATAGTGCTATTTCAGACGATGGCATGTGATCTTGTTGAACAACAAGGGGTTGCGGACATAAAACAGGTATTGGCATAGCCATTGCTCAATAGAGTTCAGTGATTATCCGATTTGGAGCATGCTCGAGGTAGGGCGAGCTTACGGAAAAATTAATCAGCAAGCCAACGGCGGTTTGCATTGATGGACAACGGCGTCCATTCACGTCACAGAATTTTTCTGTGGTAGTGAATGGGCGTTTTTTTTTGCAAAACGAAATGAATGGAGTAGAGCATGTCTCTGAGTAAGAAAATGAAGGCAAAAAATCATCATCGATTTATGAAGAAAGCCTCTGTCGCAGTTATCTCGTCACTGGTTGTTAGCGTCGCAGCACTGTTTCCAAGCAGTGCCAGCTACGCTGTTGAAAATCTGGAGAAAGAAGATCTCAAGTTTGGCTTTATCAAACTGACCGATATGGCACCGCTGGCCATTGCCTATGAAAAGGGATACTTCAAGGATGAAGGACTGTATGTCACGTTGGAAGCGCAGGCAAATTGGAAAGTGTTGCTGGATCGGGTGATTGATGGTGAGTTGGATGGTGCGCATATGCTGGCGGGACAACCGCTGGGGGCGACGATAGGTTTTGGTACTCAGAATCACATTGTAACTGCGCTGTCCATGGATCTTAACGGCAACGGTATTACGGTTTCCAATGCTGTTTGGGCAGAAATGAAAAAACACGTTCCGCATAAAAACGGCAAGCCGGTGCATCCTATCAAGGCAGATTCGTTAAAGCCTGTAGTTGATAAATACAAGGATGAAGGCAAACCCTTTAAAATGGGTATGGTGTTTCCTGTTTCTACTCACAACTATGAGTTGCGCTATTGGTTAGCTGCGGGCGGTATTCATCCCGGCTATTATGCTCCACAAAAAGGTGATACCTCCGGTAATCTTAACGCCGACGTGTTGTTATCTGTAACCCCGCCGCCGCAAATGCCATCGACAATGGAAGCTGGCACGATCTACGGTTATTGCGTTGGCGAACCCTGGAATCAGCAAGCGGTTTTCAAAGGTATTGGTGTGCCGGTGATTACCGATTATGAAATTTGGAAAAACAATCCCGAGAAAGTATTTGGTGTCAGCAAAAAATGGGCGGATGAAAATCCCAATACCCACATTGCGGTTGTCAAGGCAATGATTCGCGCTGCATATTGGTTGGACGAAAAAAACAACGGAAATCGCGCAGAGGCAGTGAAAATTTTGTCGCGACCTAACTATGTTGGTGCTGACGCCAAAGTGATTGCCAATTCAATGACAGGCACGTTTGAATATGAAAAAGGTGACAAACGTGCGGTGCCTGACTTTAACGTGTTCTTCCGCTACAACGCTACGTATCCGTACTACTCCGATGCGGTTTGGTATCTAACTCAAATGCGTCGCTGGGGCCAGATTCCTGATGCGAAACCCGATAGCTGGTATATGGATATTGCCAAAAAAGTTTATCGTCCGGACATCTACGAAAAGGCGGCCAAAGAGCTGATTGCTGAAGGAAAATTAAAGGCTTCCGATTTTCCTAACTTTGCCACCGAGACGGGCTTCC
>Ga0224510_10002376_pt1 | contig 11340 bp, 12 predicted proteins | sample SF_May12_sed_USG_FD_170161 | JGI IMG/M metagenome (GOLD analysis project Ga0224510, IMG submission 170161) | Sediment microbial communities from San Francisco Bay, California, United States - SF_May12_sed_USGS_4_1 | ecosystem: Environmental > Aquatic > Marine > Sediment | place: USA: California... | reverse complement strand
TGCCGGGCGGTGGCCAACCGGGCCGGCTGCAAGGTGGCGTCGGTCGAGTACCGGCTGGCCCCCGAGCACAAGTTCCCCGCCCCCTTCGACGACTGCTATGCCGCCCTCGAGTGGGTGGCGGCCAACGGGAACAGCGCCGGGGTCGACACCTCGAAGCTGGCCGTGGGCGGAGACTCTGCGGGCGGCAACCTGGCTGCCGCCGTGGCCCTCAAGGCCCGTGATGCCGGCGGCCCGGCCCTGCGCCACCAGCTGCTGGTGTACCCGGTCACCAACCACGACTACGGCACGGTGTCCTACCGCGAGAACGGCGACGGCTACCTGCTCACCCAGGACATGATGACGTGGTTCTGGGATCACTACCTCAACGACGCCGAGGAGGGCCGCAACCCGCTGGCCAGCCCGCTGGCCGCCAGCGACCTGAGCGGGCTGCCCTCGGCGCTCGTGATCACGGCCGAGTTCGACCCCCTGCGCGACGAGGGCGAGGCCTACGCCGCCAAGTTGGCCGAGGCCGGCGTGAAGGTGTCGCATCAGCGCTTCGACGGCCAGATCCACGCCTTCTGGCAGATGCCGGGCGTGTTCCCGGCGGCTCTGGAGGCGGCGGACAGGGCGGCCGTCGAGCTCAAGGCGGCGTTCGCCTGACGTAGTGGGGAGCCTGGGCCCTACCAGGTGTGGCCCAGGTTCCCCAGAATCCGGCGTGCTGGCCGATCAGAGCAGGAACGCCAGGTTGGGCTGGGGCCGGGCCCGGTTGTCGTTGATGTAGGACAGGTTGGCGGCCGGGCCGCCCTCGGCTGGCCCGGCAGGCACCCAGTAGTACATGTCGTCGGGGACGAGGGCCTCCCACTCGGCGTAGTGGGACTCGTCGGCCAGGCGGGCCTCCCGGTTCAGGAAGGCCTCGATCTCCCGCTGCTCCTCGGAGCTGCACGCCGGACCGGCGACCATCGATGCCGGGGTGGCGCCGGTCATGCGGCACCTCCCGCCGGGCTCGGGGCGGCCAGGCGACGGTGCCGCCCTCGCCCAGGAGGGGCGACAGGGGCCTGGCCGAGCCGTCGAGGTTGGCGAACACGAATCCCCGGTAGCTCTCCACCCGGCCCGGGCGGTCGAGGCCGAGGTCACCAGCGTGCGGTAGTCGACGGCGGCTGCCGGGCGGTCTCGGGGCGCGGTGCCGGCCCCGGAGCGAGTGGTTCCCCACATTCCCCCAGCGGTCCGATCCGTACAAGATCGACACCGCTGCACTCGCCATGCTGACGGTATGAGCACCGCAGACATCGCCGACCGTTACCGCCGCCTGGCCGAGCGCTTCGACCGGGCGGCGGCCGCCGTCCCCGACGACGCCTGGAACATGCCATCGCCCCACCACCTTCGCCCAGACCATCGACACCTCTTACTCGCTCGACCTGCTGGTCCACGCCTGGGACCCGGCCCGGGCGGCCCGCCTCAGCGATCTGGAAGCGATGCCGGCCGACGAGGTGACGGTCAGCTTGGAGGCGCGCCCCTTCGGCGAGACCCTACGCCAGCCCGGCCTGTGCGATGCGGAGCTGGAGCCGCCACCGGGCGCCGACGAGCAGACCCGGTTCCCCGCCTTTCTTGGCCGCCGGGTGTAGGGGCTGGGGCCCGGCGAACGATGAGAGGGAGGTGATCGCGCGATCGGGCCCCGGCCCGGAGTCGACGCCGGGGCCGGACCCGGGGGCCCAGTTGCTGGCCCTGTACGACGAGGCGGTGGCCGACGTCTACGGCTACCTCTACCGCCGCTGCTCGTCGGCCCCCCTGGCCGAGGACCTGACGTCCGAGACGTTCCTGGCGGCGGCGGCTGCCGTGGCCCGGGGCCGGGCCCCGTCGCCGTTCACCGTCGGCTGGCTGATCGCCGTGGCCCGCAACAAGCTCGTCGACCACTGGCGCCGGGCCGAGCGGGAGCAGCGGGTGCTCACCGTGCTGAGCGACGACGGTCTGCCGGCCGACGACACGTGGGACGCCGTGCTCGACGGCACCGTGGCCCTCGACGCGCTGGCCCGCCTCGGCCCCCACCATCGCAGCGCCCTCACGCTCCACTATCTGGACGGCCTGACCGTGCCGGAGACCGCCCACTGCCTGCAGCGGTCGGTCGGGGCCACCGAGGTGCTGCTGGTGCGGGCCCGCCGGGCCTTCCGCCACGTCTACGAGTCGATCGGCGCCGGGGAGGAGGAGCGGTGAGCCCCGATCCGCTGGATGGCCTGCGCCTTCCCGATGAGCGCCCGGTCCAGCCCCGGGACGCCTTCGTCTCCGAGCTGCGGCGCCGGCTGGCCGACGCCCTCGGTCTCGATGACGGCGCCCCCGCGCCCGACGTCGCCCTACCCTCCAGGAGGACCATCGTGACCATCATCCCAACCGGGCTGGCGACCAGTGCCGCCACCGCTCTCACGCCCTACCTGGCCGTGCACGACGGAGCGGCCGCGGTCGCGTTCTACACCGAAGCCTTCGGGGCCCTGGAGCAGGCCCGGTTCACCGGCCCAGACGGTCGGGTCGGCCACGCCGAGCTTGCCATCGGCACCCTCCGCCTGTTCCTGGCTGACGAGTACCCCGAGGTGGGGGCGGTGTCGCCCCGGACGCTCGGAGGCTCGCCCGTGGCCCTCCACCTGGAGGTGGCCGACGTCGATGCCGTGCACACCCGGGCGGTGGCCGCCGGCGCCACCTCGGAGCGGCCCCCGGCAGATCAGCCCTACGGGGCCCGGCAGGGCTCGATTGTCGACCCGTTCGGCCACCGCTGGCTGCTGTCGCAGCCGTCGGAGCCCCTGAGCTCTGCCGAGCTGGAGCGCCGCATGGGCGACGACGGCTGGACCCTCACCGGCCGGCCCCGGGTGGGCAGCGGCGGCATCTGGGGCATCGTCCACGCCGTCGACGCCCCGGCCATGATCCGGTTCCTCACCGAGGTGATCGGTTTCGAGGCGGCCCTCGTGGTGCAGGACGAGCCAGGAATCGTGGAGCACAGCCAGCTGGTGTGGCCCGAGGGCGGGACGGTGCAGGTGGGCTCGGCCCACCGGGCCGGCAACGTGTTCTCCGACCGCCCGGCCCCGGGCACCCAGAGCCTGTACGTGATCACGGCCGACCCCACGGCGGTGCTGGAGCGGTGCCGGGCGGCCGGCGTGGAGATCATCCGGGACCTGGAGGAACCGCCCTACGACCCCGGCGGCCTGGGGTTCTCCATCGCCGACCACGAGGGCAACCTCTGGAGCTTCGGCACCTACGCAGGCGAGCTCTAACCCCCCACCCCAACCGCCGAACTGTGGCGTCAGCGCGCAAAATACGGCACTGGGCGCCACAGTTCCCGGGCTTGGGGTGGGAGTGGGGCTAGGCCTACGAGCGGGTGGTCTCGTTCCAGGGGCCGGTGTCGGCCCGGGGCTCGCGGGGCAGGCCGAGCACCCGCTCGCCCACGATGTTGCGCTGGATCTCCGAGCTACCGGAGTAGATTGTGCCGGGGCGGGCCCCATGAAGTTGGTGACCCAGGCCTGCGATGAGTGGGGGCTGCCCACATCGTCGGGCCCGACGCCGGAGGCGGCGTCTCGGCCCGAAGGGGCCATGGCGTCGGCCCCGATGATGTCGAGGGCCAGCTCGGTCAGCTTCTTGTGGTACTCCGACCACAGCAGCTTGTTGAGGGACGACTCGGGTCCCTGGTGGTAACCGTTGAGGGCGCTCGTGACCACCCGCAGGCCGAGGAAGCGCATGATCTCCACCTTCGAGTGGGCCCAGGCCAGCCGCTGGCGGATCACGGGGTCCTCGGCCTTGCCGTTGGCCTTGGCCACGGCCGTGAGGCGGCGCAGTTCGTCGCCGTAGCGGATGGCGGTGGTGGTGGCGTCGTCGCCCCGCTCGTAGGCCAGCAACGTGTTGGCCACGGCCCAGCCGTTGTCGACCCCGCCCACCACGTTCTCCTTGGCGGTGCGGGCGTCGGTGAAGAACACCTCGTTGAAGTCGTGGTGGCCGGCGGCGTTGACGATCGGGCGGACCTCGATACCGGGCTGGTCGAGCGGGCACAGCAGGAACGAGATCCCGGCTTGCTTCACCCGCTCGGGGGAGGTGCGGCACAGCACGAAGATCCAGTTGGCGTTGTGGCCCTGGGAGGTCCAGATCTTCTGGCCGTTGATGATCCACTCGTCGCCGTCGAGCACGGCCCGGGTGGCCAGCGAGGCCAGGTCGGACCCCGAGTTGGGCTCGCTGTAGCCCTGGCACCAGACGTCGTCGCCGGCCAGAATCCGGGGCAGGAAGTGCTTCTTCTGCTCCTCGGTGCCCCACTCGATGAGGGTGTGGCCGATCATGCCGATGGAGAAGCCGTCATTGTCGTTGCCGGCCGGGACCCCCGCCTTGGCCAGCTCCTCGGCCACCACGGTGCGCTCGGCCAGCGTCAGGCCACCGCCCCCGTACTCGGTGGGCCAGGCCACGGCCAGCAGCCCGGCTTCCGACAGCGTCTGGCGCCACCCGGCGATGAACGCCTTGCGCTCCTCGACGGTGAACGCGCCCATGCCCTGCCAGTCGCTGGGCAGCTTCTCGGCCAGGAAGGCCTGGATCTTCTGCCGGAACGCTTCAGCTTCGGGGGTGTAGCGGGGATCCATGCCTGGGAGTGTGGCAGATCCGTCTCGGGCAGTCCTACTTGGGGGCTCGCGCCCCCGGCGACTGCGCCGCCTCCCCTTCGCCGGCATCGCCGGCGGGGCCTCATCCCCGCCGGCCGGTCGCCTGGGGCGCCCTAGTCATGCTCGGCGGAGGGTTCTGGGATGGGCGGCGGCTTGCACACCAGCACACCGTCGGCTGTCAGGCGCTCGATCTGGCCCGCCTCCAGGCCGAGCAGGTCGGCCAGCACCTCGGCGTTGTGGCCCCCGATCCAGGTGACGCCGGAGCGGGGGCCGCAGTCGGTGCCCTCGATCCGCAGCGCCGCCCGGTTCACAGTGACCGTGCCGTCACCGCTCGGCACCTCCACGTAGGCGTCGCGGTCGACGGCCCAGTCGGCATCCAGGGTGTCGGCGGTGCTCAGCAGCCGCCCCACCGGCACCCGGGCCCCATTTGACAGGAGGTCCTCGAAGGCGTCGAAGCTGTCGAACGTGCGGGCCCAGGCCGACAGGTGCTCCAGGCAGGCCTCCATGTTCGCCCCCCGGGCCTCCATCGTGGAGAAACGGGGGTCGTCCAGCAGCTCGGGCTGGCCCGACAGCCGGGCGAACTGGGCGAACACGGCCGAGGGGCTGCCGGGGATGGCCACCCACGTGCCGTGGGCGTCGCCCAACTGCACCACTGCCGCCCGGCCCGGTCGGAACGGCGATCGGGCGTAGTCGGGCCCGCCGTTCAGCTCCACCGCCGCCCATTCGTTCTGGGCGATCATCGACTCGCACATCGAGGCGTCGATCCACGCCCCTTGGCCCGTCCGCTCCCGCCGCCATAGAGCGGCCAGCACCCCCTGGGCCCCGGCCATGCCGGCGGCGATGTCGGCGTGCGACACCGGCTCGGGCAGCGGGTCCACCCCCCACTCCCGGGCCTTGTAGTGGAGCAGCCCCATCTCGGCGTGGACCACCGGGGCGTAGGCTCGGCGTTGGGCCGCCCGGCCGTCCTGCCCGTAGCCCGACACCGAGCAGTACACGACGTCGGGCCGTACCGCCTTCACCTGTTCGTAGCCCACGCCGAGGCGGGTCGCGATCCCGGGCCGGAAGTTCTCGACCACCACGTCGCACCGCCGGGCCAGGTCGAGGGCCAGGGCCACACCGGCCGGCTTCTGGAGGTCGATCGACAGGAACCGCTTGCCCACGTTCTGGGCCCCGAACAGCACCGAGATCCCGCCCCGGCGGGGCCAGCCCTTGCGCAGGATGTCGCCCTCGGGGGGCTCGATCTTGATCACCTCGGCCCCCAGGTCGGCCAGTACCCGGGTCAGGCAGGGCCCGGCCACCACCCGGGTCAGGTCGAGGACCCGCAGGCCGTCGAGGATGCCCGGCCCGATGTCGTCGGCATGCAGCATCTGGGCAACGTACCCCTCGGCCCTGGTCCAGGCGATTCTGCGAACCGTGGTGCCCGAGGCTGCGGATTGCGCGCTGGTGCCTCACATCGGCCATCGTTGCCGCCGTGAGCACCGATGCACCGATCCCGGCGGCCGCCGAGCACTGGCACCGGCCGGGCCTGACCGAGCGGATCCTCGAGGCGCTGGCGGCGGCGGGCAAGGACGTCGACAACCTGACCGTCGACGACCTGGCCGCGTCCGATCAGTTCCACGGCGGCGGCCGGCCCGCCACCCTAGCCCTGGCCGCTCTGGCCGGGCTGGACCAGCCGACCGACCGGACCCGCCGGGTGCTCGACGTGGGCGGCGGCCTGGGCGGCCCGGCCCGCACGCTGGCCAGTCGCTTCGGCTGCGCGGTCACGGCGGTGGACCTGACCGAGAGCTACGTGGCCGCCGCCCGGGAGCTGACGGACCGGGTGGGCCTGGCCGATCGGGTCGCCCACCTGGTGGGCGACGCTCTGCGCCTCGACGACCCGGCCCTGGGCCTGGAGCCCGGGTCCTTCGACGTGGTGTGGACCCAGAACGCCGGCATGAACATCGCCGACAAGGAGGCGCTGTACGCCGGCTTCCACCGCATGCTCCGTCCCGGCGGCACCCTCACGTTCCAGGAGCCGACGACGGGGGCCAACTCGCCGCCCCGTTACCCGTTGATGTGGGCGGACGACCCCAGCCTCAGCTTCCTGCGCTCCCCGGCCGAGCTGCGGGCCCTGGTGGCGGCGGCCGGATTCGAGGAGCGGGCCTGGGAGCTGGTGACCGAGTCGGCCACGGGGGCCAACGCCCCGCCGGCCCCGCCCCACGCGATCCAGCGCCTGATCATGGGCGATCATCTGGCTGCGGTGCAGGCCGCCGGCCGCCGCAACCTCGACGAGGACCGGATCAGCATGGTCCACGCCGCCTTCACCCGCCGCTGACCAGCTCCCCCGGCGAGGCCAGCACCGCCTGACCCCGGTCAAGCTGACGGGTGGGGGAGGGGATGCAAAGATTGGGAGTATGCAGATCGGTCTGTTCACCCCGTTGCGCTCGCCCGTCGCCACCGGCGAGTTCCTGTCCCAGCTGGGCCGCATGGCCGAAGAGCGCGGGATCGCCAGCCTGTGGCTGGGCGAGCACGTCGTCACCTTCCCCGCCTACGAGTCCAAGTACCCCGGCTCGCCCGACGGCGTGTTCCGCTTCCCCGACCAGTCGGGCCTCATGGACATGGTCGCCTCGATCGGCTACCTCGCCGCCTGTACCTCGACCCTGCGCCTGGGCACCGGGATCTGCATCCTGCCCCAGAACAACCCGGTGTACGTGGCCAAGGAGTACGCCACGCTCGACTTCCTGTCCAACGGCCGGCTCGACTTCGGCGTCGGGGTCGGCTGGAGCTGGGAGGAGTTCGAGGCCTGCGGCGCCCCCTGGGAGCGCCGGGGCGCCCGGTGCGACGAGTACCTCGACGTGATCACCACCCTGTGGTGCGACGACGTCAGCTCCTACGAGGGCGAGTTCTACCAGCTCCGACCGTGCCACATGTACCCCAAACCGGCCCAGAAGCCGATGGTGCCGATCACGGTGGGCGGCCACTCGGCCGCCGCCCTCAAGCGCACGGCGAAGTACGGCGCTGGCTGGTACGGGATCAACCTCGACCCGCCCGGCACGCGCCACATCCTGGCCGAGCTCGATCGCCACCTGGCCGACGCCGGGCGGGACCGCAGCGAGCTGAAGATCGTGATGGGGGCCACCAGCGACCACATCAACCCCGACCTGGTCGACCAGTACGCCGAGGCCGGGGTGACCGAGCTGCTCATCCCGTTCCTGCGCCAGGGGACCAAGCACCTGGAGGCCAACATGGACAAGGTGAACCCCTACGTGGAAGCGGCGCGGAGCCTATGACCACCACCGCCACCCCGAGGGCCACCGAGGCCGTGAGCGGCCCGCCCGGCGGCCCCGCCGGCCTTGGTGGCGACCCGGGCGTGCACCGCTCCGCCACGACCTCCCACGTGAAGCACCACCGTCCCCCGCTGGCCCGTGTGGTGTCGGGCCGGGTGTTCTACGGCTGGTACGTGGCCCTGGCCTGCTCGGCCATGATGCTGGTGACCGTCGGTGTGTCGTACTACGGCCTGTCGCTGTTCCTGCGGCCCCTGGCCGAGGAGCACGACTGGCCCATCTCGGTGGTCACCTACGCCACCGGCTTCTTCCTCGTGTTCTCGGGTGGCGCCGCGTTCCTGGCCGGCCCCTGGATCGACCGCTGGGGGCCCCGGGTCTTTCTCGGCCTAGGCATCGTGCTGACGGCGGCCGGGGCGGCCGCCGTGGGCTTCGTCCACGCCATCTGGCAGCTCTACGTGGCCTACGGGCTCCTGGCCATCGCCTACGGGCTGGGGGCGGTGGTGCCAGTGTCGACGCTGGTGTCCCGGTGGTTCATCCACAAACGGGCCAAAGCCACGATGGTGTCGTCGACCGGGGTCTCGGTGGGCGGCGCCGTGCTGGTGCCGATCGGGGCCATCCTCATCGAGAAAGGCGGGCTCCGCCTGGCCGCCCCCACGCTGGGGCTGGTGGTGCTGTGCGTGGCCCTGCCGGTGCTGTTCCTGGTGGTGGCGGCCTCGCCCCGGGACCTGGGCCTGGAGCCCGACGGTGGCGCCGCCCCGCCCGCCTCCACCCGGATAGACCAGGCCTCCCAGTACCGGGTGTGGACCCGGTCCGATGCCGTGCGCAGCTTCTCGTTCTGGGCTGTGGTCGGCGCCTTCTTCCTGGCCCTCGGCTCCCAGACCGGGGTGCTGATGCTCCAGATCACCTTCCTCCAGGAACCCGACAAGCTCGGCTCCCGGGGAGCGGCGGCTCTGGCCGTCACCACCACGACGATCGGCTCGATCGTGGCCCGCATGATCGTGTCGACCTTCGCCGACCGTCTCGACAAGCGGTTCATGGCGTCGTCGCTGTTCGTGCTGCAGGCCTCGGCCGTGGCCGGCTACCTGGCCGTCCACTCCACCGCCACCATCTACGCCGTGGCGCTGGTGTTCGGCTTCACCGTGGGCAACGTCTACATGGCCCAATCGCTCCTGGTGGGCGAGCTGTTCGGGCTGGTGAGCTTCGGCACCGTCTACGGGATGGCGTCACTCACCGGGCAGATCGGCAGCGGCCTGGCCGTGATCGGCCTCGGCCCGCTGATCGAGAACACCGGGGGTTACACGGTGCCGTTCCTGCTGCTGGCCGCCTTCGACTTGACGGCGGCGGTGATCGTGCTGGGGGCGGTGCGTCCCCGGGCCGCGGTGCCGGAAGGCACCCCCCGGTTCAAGGTGAACCCGGCGTGGGTAGTGCACCTGGCGCGAACATCACCCGTGGCATCAGCCGGGTGGGCCATCGGCCAGGGCGGGGCCACCGCCCCGGGGTCAACCCGGCCCTGAGCCGGCCCGAACCCGGCGGCCTCAGCCCTCCAGGAGCTGCTGGCGCAGCTTGAACTTCTGGATCTTGCCCGAGGGGGTCTTGGGCATCTCGTCCACCACGGCCAGCCGCTCGGGCCAGAACTGTTTGGCCGTGCCCGACTCGTCGAGGAACGCCGTCAGCTCGGCCAGCACCGGAGCCGCCCCCTCGCCGGCCACCGTGATCACGGCGCAGGCCCGCTCGCCCAGACGGTCGTCGGGAACACCGACGATGGCCACCTCGGCCACCTTGGGGTGGGTGTACAGCAGGGCCTCGATCTCGGCCACCGGGATGTTCTCGCCGCCCCGGATCACCAGGTCCTTGGTGCGGCCGACGATGCGGATGCCACCGTCGGGCCGGAGGCGGGCCACGTCGCCGGTGTCGAACCAGTCGTTGTCGGGGGAAGCAGCGGCATAGAGGTCGGGTCGGTGGAAGTAGCCCAGGGCCTGGCTCGGTCCGCGGCACTGGAGGTCACCCGCTTCACCCGGCGCCACCGGGTTGCCGCCGTCGTCGAGGATCCGGATCTCCATCCAGTCCACCGGGGTGCCGTCGGAGTCCGACACCAGCTCCACCGGGTCGCCGGGCCGGGTGGTGGTGACCACCATGTTCTCCGTCATGCCCCACACTGCGATCAGCTCGGCCCCCAGCACCTCCTTGGCCTCCACCACCACATGGGGTGGGATGGCAGCGCCGCCGCACACGAAGAACCTGAACGACGACAGATCCCGGGGCTGGCGGCGCTGGGCCGCCACCATGTCCATCACGAAGGCGGTGGCCGACACCGTCCACGCCACCCCCTCTCGTTCCACCGCGTTGAGCATCCCGTCGGCGTTCCACAGGTCCTGGTAGACAATCTTCTGGCCCAGGGCCAGCGGCTTGACCATGCCGTAGCCGAAGCCGGTCTGGTGGGCCAGGGTGGACGCCATGAAGCACACGTCGTCGGCGCCGAGGCCATAGACCTCGTCGATGTTGCGGGAGCCTGAGTGGATCGTGTTGTGGCTGTGGATCACCCCCTTGGGCTCGCCGGTGGTACCCGACGTGAACTGCACCTGCACCACGTCGTCGGCCTGGCTGCGCCGGGCCTCCAGCTCGGCCGCCAGGCCGGGGTCGTCCTCCCACTGGCGGTCCACAAAGTGCTCCCGGAACGACAAGGCCCCCTCGGTGCGGTCGCCCACCACCACCACGTGCTTCAATGCGTCGACCGTACCCAGCAGGTCGAGGGCCATGGCGGCGTGATCGTGGTCGCGGAAGCGGTCGGGCACGATCAGGACCCGGGAAGCGGTGCGGCCCAGGATGAAGTCGAGCTCCCGGTGGCGGAAGATCGGCACCAGCGGGTTGACGATGCCCCCGGCCCGCAGGATGCCGTAGACCAGGGCCGGGAACTCCCATCTGTTGGGGAGCTGGAGCGACACCGCCTCGCCCTTTTGGACCCCCAGGTCGATGAGGGCGCCGGCGAAGCGGCGGCTCAGCCGCTCCAGCTCGGCATACGTGTGGCGTTCGGGCTCACCCCCACCGGTGTGGTAGCTGACAATGGCGGTGGCGTCGGGCCGGGCCGCCACCTGGGCCAGGAAGTCGTCGACCAGCGTGGCGTCCCGCCACCAGCCCCGCCGGTAGTACTCGGCCACGGTCTCGGCCGGGATGTCCCGGCGACCGGGGAACGGGGCGGGTGACGGGGGGAGCGGGGTGACCGGGGTGCTCATGACCCCGCAACCTAGTACGGCGGGCGCCGCGTGTCGGCTTCGTCCGGCCGGGCCTGGAGGAGGCCGTTCGGCCCATTTCCTGCAAGGTCTGGCCTGGGCCATCCGATACCACTGGTCGACACCCATGGCCCAGCGCCACGAGCCACGAGGAGCCGAGCCTTGCTCTCCGAGATCACCACGTTTCTGGCCACTTCCACCGGCAAGGTGGTGCTGGGCGCCACCGTGGCCGCGGCCAGCGTCGGCGGGGCCCAA
>Ga0224510_10002375_pt1 | contig 11343 bp, 9 predicted proteins | sample SF_May12_sed_USG_FD_170161 | JGI IMG/M metagenome (GOLD analysis project Ga0224510, IMG submission 170161) | Sediment microbial communities from San Francisco Bay, California, United States - SF_May12_sed_USGS_4_1 | ecosystem: Environmental > Aquatic > Marine > Sediment | place: USA: California... | reverse complement strand
GCCGAGAACGAGTTGCACGACTTGACGGAGTTGATCAGGAACCCGTCGGCCTCGTACTCCCTGATGTATCGCACGAGCATGTCCACGCGCGACGGCAGGTTCAGATTGGTGTAGCAGCCGCTGCAGTAGTCCGCCATCGTCCCCAGCGGATCCGACGGATCGTGCCGGAATCCGGAATCGTACGTGCCGCCGACCTTGGTGTAGGTGGACGCCACCACGACCGCTCGCTCGTCCGCGAACATCTTCCAGAAGTCGCGGAAGCTCGTCCAGTTCGGCGGGCCCTCGACCACGAGGCGGTAGCGCTGGTCATCGAGCGGACCCTCAGGTGTCACCGGCCCGAGCCCGGCGGCAGCACGCGCCTCCACCTCGGCGCGCAGCGCACGGTAATAGTCGACGCCCTCCTGGGTGCCGCGGAACGCGCTGAAGATCGGCCCCACGTAGTACACGGTGCCGAAATACCCGTCGATCGGACTCGGGTGCAGCTTGCCCGCCTGCAGCACCGCGACGAGATCATCCTCCGCCTGCGCCGAGAGCGCGAGGTGATGCTTCAACCGCTCCTCGTCGTACGCTCGACCCGTCGCCTTCTCCAGCGCCGGGATCACCTGATCCCGGAGCTGTCGCAGCATGTACTCGCGGTGCGCAGGCTCGAGCGTGCCATCCCCCTGATACGGAACGTGCAAGAAGACCACGGGGCAGTCGTATTCCTCGCGGAGCAGCTCGAACCACTTCATGAAGGTGTAGCAGCCCGTGTAGGAGAGCAGCAGGAGATCCGGCTTCGGCAGCTTGGTGCCCGCGGGACCGATGTTGCCCGCGCGCATCATCCCGATGTCGCACTTCACGTAGGTGCACACGTCCTCCGAGTGCCCCGCCCGTTCGGCTTCGGCGATGAAATCGCCGGAGAGCTTGCGCATCCCCGACTGCAGCGCGTTGATCTCGGGGAGCATGGGGAGCGCGCCGAACGACCGGATCAACTCCGTGAGGTTCCCGGGCACGAACGTGTAGACCACGGGCTCCTTCGTCTCCGGCGCCTTCTCCAGGCGAGCGAAGTGGCCCGCGATCATCTCCTTCTGCAGCTCCATCGAACGGTCCTTCATCGCCTCCTTCCGCACATCCTGCACGACCTCCTTCACGGCGTCCTCCACGCGCCCGGCCATCACGCACCTCCCCACAGCTTGATCGAATCGGCAAAGGTGCCGGCCTGCTCGCGATACTGCTGGAACTGCCCCGTGTTCTCGGAATACCTGAAGGCCATGCACGGCAACCCCTCGCGCTCCGCGCCGGAACGCAGCATCGGCTGGTCGAGCAGCGCGGGATCGCAGAAACTGGGCGCCGCGAAGATCACGCCGTCTGCGTTCGACGCCGCCGCCAGGTCCGCCGTCAACCGCCTCTTCCCGTTCGCGTCTCCCTCGTACATCACCGAGGTCCGCACGCCGGAACTCACGAGCGCCGCGGCGAGCGCACGCAGCGGATCCCCGTCGACGGGGACGTCGCCCGTCAGGAATCGGTTGCCCAACAGGAAATCGTCGTCCACCACGTAGCAGCCGGCCCGCTCGATCGACTTGATCAGCCCGAGTGGTGGCTGTTCGCAGAAGGCGCCCAGCACGATCACGCGGCTGTTGTCACGGGCGCGGCGCGGGTCGGCCTCCACCGCGGCCAGATAGGCGCGGGACTTCGCGAGGAACTGCTCGGCCGGGATCACCTCTCCAGCCCTCAGGAGCAGGTACAGTTCCTCGGCGGGAACGTCCCACGGGCGATCCCGACGGACCCCGTACAGCTGCCGTACCATGGCGCGCACTTCATTATAGAGTGCGATCGACCGGTGCAGCACCTCGTCAGTGGGACGCCGGCCCGAGCGCTCGGAGAGATCGTCGACCAGGCGCCGGAGCTCCCCCTCCCAGAACTCCGTGGCGGCCCCGATGTCAGGGGACTGCGGCACGTCCATGTACCGCACGTACGTGTCCGGGTAGAGCATCTTCCACATGCCCGAGAGGTTCCGGATCACGTCGCAGGTGGAGGGGAACAGCATCGCCGAGAGGAAATCGAGCCGACCCGACTGTCCGAGCTCGATGACCGACCGAGGCAGGTGGCAGATGTACGACTGATAGAAGGCGTCGCCCCGGATCGTCTCGATCTGGTCGCCCGCGCCGTGGATGCCGACGGGCAGGAATCCGCAGGCGTGGAGTACCTCGCGCGGTGCGTACACGGGGAGGTATCCGCCCGCCAGACGGCTGGAATCCTCCTCCAGCCACTGGCGAGCTGAGGCGAAATCGACGTCCTGGGAGACTTCCCGGGCCCAGTCGAGTATCTCCGCTCGCGCCACGCGGCCTCCGGTCCCTGGAAAAGGAGCGACCCTTGAAAATACTGAACGAACGTTCGATATATTATGGCGCGAGTCCTCCCTTGTCCAGCCCACCTCTCGAATCAGCCCCCAGGGTGATCGACGCGCACGAGGAAACGATGGGTCGCACCTCCAGAAGCCTGAGTCTCGACACGGTCGGGGTCGTCGGATCGGGACAGATCGGCCCCGACATCGCCCTGTTCTTCGCGAAGTCCCTGCACGCCCGCGGCACCAAGGTCGTGGTCGTGGATGTCTCGCCCGACGCCTTGGAGCGTGGCGAGGCCAAGTGTCGGAAGAAGATCGCGAAGGGGGTCGAGACCAGGGCGTTCACGGCGCAGGACGCCGCGGCCATCGGTGCTGCGCTGGTCTTCACCACCGACATCGGAAGACTCGCCGATGCGGGGCTCGTGATCGAAGCGGCCACCGAGGACGCCGACGTCAAGCGGACGATCTTCGCATCACTCGAGGCCACGTGCGGCGCGACCGCTGTGCTCGCGTCGAACTCCTCACACATCGAGCCAGAGGTCGTCTTTGACGGGCTCCGCGATCCTTCGCGCGCGCTCGTGATCCACTATTTCTTCCCCGCGGAACGCAACCCGCTCGTGGAGATCGTTCCCTCCGCGAAGACCGATCCGCGGCTCACGGAGGACGTGCTCGCGTTCTACGAAGGCATCGGGAAGGTGCCGATCGCCGTCCGTGGGCGGTTCGGCTTTGCGGTGAATCCGGTGTTCGAGGGGCTCTTCCTCGCGGCGGCACTCGCGGTGGAAGAGGGGCTCGGCACCGTGCGCGAGGTGGATGCGGCGGCGCGACGCGCGCTCGGTCTGGGCGTAGGGCCATTCACGGCCATGAACCTGACGGGCGGGAATCCCATCACCGCCCATGCGCTCGACGTGATGACCACGAAGCTGGGAACCTGGTATCGCGTCCCGCGCCTGATGCGCGAGACGATGGCGGCCGGCGGGGAGTGGGAGGTGGCGCGCCGTGACGATCCCGTGGAACTCCCGCCCCTCCAGGAGGAGCGCATCGGCGACGTCATGCGTGGGGCGTTCTTCGGTCTGGCGGGGCAGATCCTCGACAGTGGCATCGTCACGCTCTCCGATCTCGAGCTGGCGGTCGAGATCGGCCTTGTGGTTCAGCCGCCGTTCCAGGCGATGAACGCACTGGGCCTCGACCGCGCGCTCGGCCTGGTACGGGACTACGCTGCCGCTCATGCGGGGTTCCGTGTCCCGCGTTGTCTGGTCGAACAGGCCGCGCGTCGCGAACCGTTCCCTGTCGATTGGGTTCTGCGACGAGACGTCGAGGGGATCGCCGTGCTCACCATCCGGCGACCGCAGGCACTGAACGCGCTCAACGCCGATGTGTATGCGCAGCTCCACGAACGGTTCACCGCGCTTCGGGACGATCCGCAGGTGGTGGGTGTCGTCCTCACCGGATTCGGGCCCAAGGCATTCGTGTCAGGAGCCGATGTGCACTTCCTGGCCGCGATCACGTCACCGCAGCAGGGGCTCGCGACCTCGCTGGAGTCGAAGTCCGTCGGGAACCTCATCGAGTCGCTCGGAAAGCCGGTGGTGTGCGCCCTCAACGGATTCGCGCTCGGCGGAGGATGCGAGCTCGCGCTCTGCTGCACCGCGCGCATCGCGCGGAAAGGCCTGTCGCTCGCCGTCGGAACGCCGGAAGCGAAGCTCGGCATCATCCCCGGCGCGGGCGCGACGCAGCGCCTGCCACGACTGGTCGGCGTGGAGTTGGCCGCACGGATGCTCAGGACGGGTCAGGGCCTCTCGGGCCGGGAGGCGCTCGCCAGCGGATTCGTGCACGCCGAAGTGGAGGGCGACCTCGTCGCGGCGGCCGCCGCCCTCGCGCGCGACATCGCGCGCGGCAGGTCACCGATCGCGCGACCGGATCCTGGTCCGCTCGTGACCCCATCCGAGTTGCCGCCGCTGGACATCGGGCACTTGAGCCGGGCGATCGATGCGCTGATGTGCCGGGCGATCCTCGAGGGCTGTCGGAAGCCGCTCGCCGAGGGGTTGCGCACGGAGTCGGAGCTGTTCGCCGCCTGTTGCGCGACCGAGGACATGGGGATCGGGATCCGGAATTTCACGCAGAACGGGCCGCGTGCGAACGCCGTGTTCGTGCATCGCTGATCGCGGCGGTGCCGGCGGTCGACGTGAGGGCGGGGACCGGCACGGCGATGGCGGATCCGTGCGCTCGGCGCTCAGGCCGACTGGCGGCCGCCTCGCCGATGATCAGAACGAGAGCCGGACGCCCCCATTGATCGTCCGCCCGGCGAGTTCGGTCCACGCATCCGTGGTCCACCGCCCGCCACGCCCCCGGGTCGGCAGCAGCAGCGGATCGTGCCTGGTGAGCCGCACGTCGGTGATGTTCTCGAGGTTCAGGAAGAGCCGCGCCGGCCCGATCCGGTGCTCGACGAGTGCGCCGATGATGACGGTCGACGGGCTCTCGAGGCGGTACGGGTTATGCTCGAGCGCCTGCGTCCCGGTGTAGTAGAACTCGAGACCGATGCGACCGCGTCCCTCGATCTCGTACATCCCGACGATCCCCAGCGCCTGCCGCGGCACCAGCGGCGCGTCCTCGCGGAGGCCGGTCTCCGCCGAGACCTGTGTGGCGCGCAGCACCGCATACGACGCCGTCACGTGCCAGGGCCCGGCGACATGGCGCACGAGCACCTCGGTGCCGAGCGTGCGGGTCGGGCGATCCACGTTCAGGAGCTCGAGACGCGTGGGGCCGCCCGGGATGAGCGGTGGTGCCTCGGCGGTCGCGAGCGGGTCGCGCACCTCCGCGCCGAACAGGCTCAGGTTCACCTCGACCGCGCCGAGCGGCCCTCCGAGGTCGAGCGACGCCGTCGTGGCGCGCTCGAGCGTGAGCGTCCCCAGCGGCACCAGCGCCGTCAGTCCCGTCACCTCGGTCTCCTCCGTGAGCGCCGATGGCGCGAAGATGCCGCTCCCGCCCGAGAGCCGCGCCGTCCATCCGGCGACGCGCGACGTTTCTGATGCGCGGAGGAGTGCCGAGAGCCGCGGCGTGAAGGTCGCACCATGCTCGCTGTGCGCGTCGACTCGAGCCGTCGCGGCGATCGCCAGCCAGGTCGTCGGGTCGAGGTCGATGAGGGCGAACAGGCCCGGCGTCGTGTGCACGAAGTCGAACCCGCTCACGTTCGCGTTCGCGTAGCGGTCGTGCGAGAGCGCGGCGCCGAGCACCGTGCTCACGCGCTCGCCGGGCCGGAGCAGCGAGACCTCGGCGAACCCGGTGCCGTGCGAGTCGCTCTCCGGCACCGGTCCGAATCGGTGATCCTGCTGCTGCGAGGCGAAGGAGAACCGCGCCGAGAGGAAGCTCGAACCGACGGGGGTGCGCCCGGCCGCGCCGACGTCGAATCGGGTCGTGCTGAGCGCCTCGCGATAGGGGAGGCCGTTCGGGGCGGTCGCGCCGCTCAGGGTGCCTCCCTCGCGCGTCTCGTCGAGCAGCCCGGCGGTCACGAAGAGCGTTCGGCCCGCGCTCCCCGTCCAGAAGAGTCGAGGCCGCACGAGAAGACGCCGATACCCCGCGAGGTCCGTCCAGCCGTCGTTGTCGACGTCCTGCCGCACTTGATGGTGGACGCCGGCGAGCAGCGTATAGCCGAGCCGCTCGTTCACCGGTGCAGCGGCGAAGACGACGGCGTCGGTGCCGGCGCGCGAGGTGCGGTTGAGCAGCAGTTCCCTCTCGGGAGAATCCCCCGGCCGGCGCGAGATGAGATTCACGACGCCGCCGAGCGCCTGCGCGCCGTAGAAGGCCGAGGCGGCGCCCTTGATCACCTCGACGCCGCCGAGGTCCATCGGCGGGATCTGCAGCAGGCCCAGCCCGCCCGTCTGCCCGCCGTAGAGGGGCAACCCGTCGCTGAGCAACTGCGTGTAGCGTCCCCCGAGCCCCTGGATCCGTACCGTAGCGCCCCCGAGCGACGGCGACGTCGTCTGCACTCGAAGTCCGGAGGTCTCGTTGAGCAGCATCGCGATGTCGCCCGGCGTCATCAGGAGCTTCTCGTCCACCTCCTCGCGCGAGATCACCTCGACCCGCAGCGGCTCGTCCTCGATGCGCCGCTCGCCGCGCGTGGAGCTGATCACGACCGACTCGAGCTCGGTCGCGCCGGCGAGCGCGAACCGGATGGTCGTGTCGCGGCCGGCGACGAGGGTCAGGTCGAGCGAGTCGGGCGCGAGACCGGTGCGGGAGGCGATCACGCGATGCCGGCCAGGCGGCAGCAGGAGCGTCGCGACGCCATCGGTCCCGGTCTGGGCACCGGTGCGGCCGGCTCGCACGACGACCGCGCCGGCCGCCCGACCCTCGTGGACGACCTCGACGCGAAGGGCCACCTGCGACTGGACGGCGACCGGGGCCGCGACGGCACCCGTTGCGAGGGAGAGGAGGACGCCGGCTCGGCGCATCGGGTTCATCATGCGGCGAACCCTAATAGTGAGGGCGTGCACCAACCACCTCCGGACGCCCGGCACGCCATCTACGAGATCCGCCTGACCGGCGGGGATGAACTCGTACGCGAGATGGCGGCGACATTCGCGAAGTTCGCGAGCGCCCAGGTGGAACGACTGGCTGAAGCGAGCGCCGCGGGCGCCCTCGACCAGGTCGCGGATGGCAGCCGTGACCGCGCAGACCGCTGGGACCGCGGGCGGGCCTGACGCTATCGGCGCAGCCGCTCCGGCATGCCGATACGCGCGAGCAACGCCTGGAATTGCGGTTCCCTCCGGAAGGGGTACAGCGCCGGCATCGCGTTCAGGACCTGCAGCAGGTCGGGATCGCGCTCGGCGACCGCGCGGTCCAGCATGGCATAGGCGCTGTCCCTGGCGCCGACCAGGAACAGGAGGCCGGCGCGCTGCGCGTATCGCGGGTCGCCGTCCAGGGCCTTCAGCGCGCGCCGCACGCCCGCCGTGTCGCCCCGCGCCGACGCGATGAGTCCCTCGTTCCATGAGCGCGCCTGACCGCCGGCGACACGGACCGACACACGGACCGACAGCGTCATCGGGATGTTGGCCCGCGGCCGCGTCTCACGCTCTCCTGGGATTCCCAGACGAGCCACGCACGCAGGCTCCTACGCCCCCAGGATTCGGATGTCGAGCTCCTCCACATAGCCACACGACCCGCACCGGACCGTGACCGGGTTGAGCGACGACGCGCTGGCCGCCCGGCCACACCTCGAACACGGTAACGGCATGACTCTGCGATATGCGCGGATGAGCCCCATCCAACTGAGCAGACCTATCGCGATCACGAGCGCGGGAATCAGTCCAAAGCCAACGCGGCTGGTGCGCAACGCGACGAACACACCCGTGGTGATCAACGCGGCGCCCAGGAAGGGTCCTGCAAGAAGGCCGACCCAATACAGCGCGCGGGCCGCTCGCGTCAGCATGTGCCTCAACCGTCTCCCTCCGGAAGGTTCGCGCCCGATCGTCGATCCACGTCGGTCCAACGACCGCCGCTCAGCCGCCTGTCAGGCCGCGCAGAGAGCTCAGCGACAGTCACGCTCCACGCATGCCAGCCCGCACGATGCGAGCGGTGACCGAAAGCTGTCCCACGTGACGCATCGCGTGTTCTGCGCCATGCACCAGGCAACCGATGACGGTCGCAGGTAGCCGGGCCCGTCCCACGGCACGAAAGTCGCCAAGTGTTGAAACATCGATCGTGCGAAGCTCGGCGATGGCGATGTCGACTCGTGTGGACAGGGCGTCCAGGACTGTCGCGACGTCCGCTCCGAGAAGTTCCTGACCTTCCGACTCAATCGCCGCGAATTGTTCTGCCGACAATGCGGTCCCTCGAGCGTAGGTGAAGAGGCGATCGATGACTCCTGCTATATGTCGCACATGAAAGGCGGCGGAAGCCACCCCGGCAGGGCGGGCGTTCCATTCTTGCTCCGTCAGAGGCGCGACGATCTCGCCGACACTCTCGCGCACTTGAAGAAGGATGTGCGCGATCGGTTGCAGCACGGAGGGGATGCCGTCGATGGGACCACGCTGCCACCACTCGGTATTCGCCATTCGTCCTCGACTTCCTCGTGGGGAGCCGCCAACCCGCCACCCTGGCCGGCCGTCCGTCACCAAGCGCCGTCAGGCAGCGCCGCCGCCTGACTTGGCCCGGTTCTCTACGAACACGAGAATCAAGGTGGCGATGGGGCCGCCGATGCATGACCCCAAGAACCAGAGCACTGCACTCCGACCTTTGAGCTGGGCGATGTTGGCGTTGATAAGCGCCAAAGCGCCCCAGCCGACCGCGTAGCCCTGATTCATGCTGCGCCTCCGAGGTTGACTCGTCTGCCGAACGTGTATCAGACGGTTCCGCCCCGCAACCCTCATCACGCCGGCTGGTTCGATCGACCGCCCCGAACCGAAGCGGCTGCGCGACGCGCAACACGGCACTGCCTGATTGGGCAATTCCGCGCTCCGCACGAGACAGCCGCCGAGTCCGTCCGCGACGAGAAAGGGGGCCAGCGGCGCTTCCGCCGCTGGCCCCCTCCCTCACCTCCCCCTCCCTGCCGCTTCTTCCGCCATCGCGGCCGTGCGAACGGCGGTACTGCGCTGAGGGGTGTGGATCCAGGAACGGTCGGTAGCGTCTGATTCGTGACGCGGATTACAGAGCTCTTCCCACAGGATCAGGGTGCAACCCCCTACAGCGTTCTCCGTCGAGCCGGTGAGGATTCGCTTTGGCCCGGTGTGATTTCACAGGTTCTCGTGCTCCATGGATGGCCGCCGGATCGAGGCCTGAATCCGCCGGAGCGCCAGCCGGCGGGGAGGCATCCAGATGGCCCACGCACGCGCGCACGCGCTGCTGTTCCTCGCGCTGTTCGCACCGGCCTGCCAGGCGATCGACACCGAAGCGAGGTCCTCCTCCCCGCTGCAGGGCGCGTGGAGACTGGTCGCCATCGAGTACGTGGCGGCCGACGGCCGCGCGACCGCAGGCACGCCACAGGAGAGTCTCTTCCTGTTCGCCGACGGCCGGTACAGCATGGGGTATTCGCATCACCCGGCGCGTTCGCCACGGTTCGCAGCGCCCTTCAGCCCGACGGAAGCCGAGAGGCGCGAGCGGTTCAGTGCGCTGGTCACGAACGCCGGGAGGTACCACCTCACGGACTCGCGGCTCGTGCTCCGGCCGGAGTTCGCGCTCTACCCCTCCGTGATCGACAGCGAGACACGGATCGGCGTCGGGGTCTCCGGCGACACGGCGACGCTGACCTACGTCGATCAGAGGACGGCGGACGGCGTCGCCGATCCGTATTACGAAGGTGGAGCGAAGTACGTGCTCCGCCTCGTGCGGCTGCGAGAGTGACGTCGCCCATGCATGCTCGAATGCGCGTTCTCGGAGTGGTGGGTGCGTTGGCGAGCGTGGCCTGCGCGAAGCCCGCGCTGTCCCGCAGCGCGCCTCCGGCGGAGGCGATCGTCGAGGCCGACGCGCGAGGCCTGATCAGGCTGCGCGAGTACACGAGGCTCGACCGCGAACATCAACTCGGGGCCCAGGCGATCATCGCCGACATGCGCACCCGCGGGGAGGAGCCCGAGGGCTACTTCGTGCGCATCCGTGCCGATGCGGACCCTGACCTGCAGTTGTTCGAACTCTACCATTTTCGCGGCCTCATGGCCGATCGCCGCGACGCGGTGGGCAACGCGAGTGGGAAGGACATGCTCGTGACGTACAGTCGGCGCCTGCGTGCCGTGACGGTTCGACTGGTGTGGAAGTGAACCTGGGGGAGTCCCGGCGCGGAGGACTGGCAGGTGTTCAAGGTCATCTCAGCATGGAGGCGACATGCGACTGCATCTCACCGCGGTACTCGTGGCAACACTCCTCGTGCCGACCACAGCGTCGACGCAGAGCTGGAGTCCGGCGGAGCGCGAGATCATCGACCTGAACCAGGGCTGCTGGGATGCCTGGGCGAGTCATGAGCTGCCGCGCATCGCAGCCACGTGCAACGAGCATCCGGACGCACGGAGCTGGTGGACGCCGAACGCCGCACCGGACAAGGGTTGGTATGCCACGAACGTGCGTCGATTCATGGATGCCGTCGGCTCGAAGGAGGTGTGGATCTACTGGGAGATCAATCCCATCTCGGTCCGGATCTTCAATGGGACCGCCCTGATCCACTTCTGGGCCACGCAGACCGTGCGTGGGATCGACGGCGAGGTGAAGACGACGAGCCAGAAACAGCTCAACATCTGGCAGCGCATCGACGGCCGGTGGACGTTCATCGGCGGAATGGCTGTGCCAGACCCGGATTCAGGGCGGTAGGTGCGCCATGCGAACGTTCCAGTGGGATCGGAGGGACACGATCGACGCGGCAGGCTCGACCGCGGTCGCTGAGAGACACAACGACGCGTCGCTCGCGTTGTTCGCACAGCTGCTCCAAGAGCCGGGCAACCTGATCTTCTCTCCCCTCAGCATTCGCGCGGCCCTCGGGATCGTCGTCGAAGGCGCGCGCGGAGAGACGGCGGTGCAGATGCGGACCGCCCTTCGCTGGCCCGCCGCCGGCACGGAGGAGCACGTTGCCTTCGCGAAGCTGATCCAGCGACTCAACGCATCAGGCGGCCGCGCGTACGAGATGGCCGTGGCGAACTCGCTCTGGGTGCAGGAGGGCATGGCCCTTCAGCCTGCGTTCCTCGAGCTGATCGCCACGTACCATGCCGGCGAGCTGCACCCGATCGACTTCCGCCGCGAAGCGGCATCGGCGTACGTCGAGATCAACAGGTGGGTCGCGAACAAGACGAAGCGGCGGATCCTCGAACTGGTCCCTCCTGGCTGTCTGTCCGCCGACACGGATCTGGTGCTCGCGAATGCAGTCCACTTCAAGGGGAGATGGGACCTTCCGTTCAAGAGGAGCGCCACACGACGTGAGCCATTCCACGTGTGCGGCGGTGGCGAGGTGCGGGCGCATCTGATGCACCGGAAGGAGGAATGCCCGTACCGGCGTGGGCGTGGCTTCCAGGCAGTGGACTTGCGCTATGTCGGTGGGGACCTGTCCATGCTGG
>Ga0224510_10002374_pt1 | contig 11347 bp, 9 predicted proteins | sample SF_May12_sed_USG_FD_170161 | JGI IMG/M metagenome (GOLD analysis project Ga0224510, IMG submission 170161) | Sediment microbial communities from San Francisco Bay, California, United States - SF_May12_sed_USGS_4_1 | ecosystem: Environmental > Aquatic > Marine > Sediment | place: USA: California... | reverse complement strand
TCGCCAATTGGACATACAGCCGCCTCGCCTCTTATGTGACCAAATTCAAAGTTGAGGATCTCACCTCTGGCTTTCGCCTTGTTCGCACCCCCACTGTACGCCAGTTCATCTATCTGCTCCCCAATACCTTCTCTTACCCCTCAACCTTAACTATGGCCTACCTGCGGAGTGGACTCAGCGTTAAATACATTCCCATCAAAACTAAGGCCCGAAAGGGGAAGAGCAAAATTAAACTGTTGCGTGACGGGACCAGATTTTTCCTTATCATCACCAAGATAGCCACGCTATTTTCACCACTTAGGATATTTCTGCCGATCAGTACAATGCTGTTCTTGACAGGATTGCTCTACTATCTCTACACTTACCTGACCAACCATACCTTTACCAATATGTCGGCCCTGTTACTGCAAACCTCGATTATCGTTTTTCTCATGGGGCTCATCTCAGAGCAGATCAGTCAAATGCGTTACGACCGAGTTGATCGAGGGGACAGGTAGATCCAAGACACACTTCTTTTTTTGAAGACTGCAAAAAACATAATGGATAAATTAAAAAATACGATTTTCATTGCCGGACACAAAGGGTTGGTCGGCAGCGCCTTACACAGGGTCGCCGAGAAAAATGGCTATAGCGACATACTAATCCGAGATCGCACTCAACTTAACCTTCTCGATCCTATAGAGGTCGAAAACTTCTTTGCTCAGCATAAACCGAACTGGGTCTTTTTGGCTGCCGCTAAGGTCGGCGGCATTTATGCCAACTCAACTTATCCCGTCGATTTTATCTTGGATAATTTAAAGATCCAAAATAATATCATCGAATCTTCGTTTCGCCATGGTGTTGATAAATTACTTTTCCTCGGCAGTAGTTGTATTTTTCCAAGGGAAGCTCCGCAGCCAATCAAGGAGGAATACCTTCTCACCTCCTCCCTTGAAAAGACCAATGAACCCTACGCAATAGCCAAAATCGCAGGCATTAAATTGTGCAATGCCTTTAACCGCCAATATGGTACTGACTATTTATGCGTCATGCCTTCAAACCTTTACGGCATTAATGACAACTTTCATCCTGAAAATGCGCATGTGATCCCTATGCTGCTTCGCCGTTTTCATGAAGCAAAGCAAAACGGTCACTCGACCGTGACGGTATGGGGCACCGGTACACCTAAACGAGAATTTCTTTTCTCCGATGATCTTGCCGAGGCATGCTTCTTCCTAATGGAGAACTGCAGCGCCGATCAGGTCGGAGAGTTTATCAATATCGGCACGGGGAAGGATATACCCATCAGTGAACTCGTGGAACATATCAGAAATACTGTTGGTTTCCAGGGAAAAATCGTCTATGACACCAATAAACCTGACGGCACTATGAGAAAATGCATGGATGTATCGAGGATTAATGGTTTGGGATGGCGACATCATACCGAACTTAAGGATGGCCTTCGGGTAGCCTACAACGATTTTCTTAATAACCAGAATGTTAGAAAATAATTTTTTTAATTTAATATAGCAATATGACGTTGGACTTCAAGAGAATCTGCACTAAGGAAATAATCACATCTTTCATTCTTTTTTTATTTGCAGTTAGTATCAGAATTACTTACATGCAACATACACAGGTTTATCAACCTCTCATTCACGACGCTCAAAAATACTTCATAGCAGCATACAATCTTGCAACATTTGGTAATTACTCACTGGAATTGCCTAATGCTGACGGCACGCCACCCGAAAGCGCAACAGACTTATCCCCAGGATTTCCTATTTTTATCACATATTTTTTCAATGAAAATTCCACCATTGAATCCGTCGTTGAGTCAATCCAAAAAGCTCATGTGGTGCTTGGTTCCCTCACCGTCGTCATCACCTTCCTCTTGGCTCGATTAACAATAAGCTTTACCGGGGCATTACTATCAGGGACACTAACGGCAATAAGCCCTCATCTTATATCTACTGAAAGCTATGTTCTGACCGAAACATTGTATACGTTCGTTTTAATGTTAGGCTCGTTGCTTTTTGCCTTGGGATGGATGAAAAACAAACCATTGTTGACGGGTATTTCCGGCTTGATCTTGGCCTTTTCATCACAGGTCAGAACGATAAGTATTTTTTATATATGGTTTTTATTGCCGTTACTTTTTATTTGCCCAGAGATAAACGGACTAACTCCTCGGAAAAAAAGTGTCATTCATCTATTTTCGTTGATCCTGGGATTTCTCGTCGTAACTGCCTGCTATCATCAATTTAAAGGATACGCCATTTCTCGTGATAGCTGGTTAAAAGAGCACATCACACAGGATACAAGAGCATTATCAAATCAACTAAAAAAAACAGAAAACAATTTTATTCCGAATAAAAAGCTTCATAAACAACTCAGCACAATTCAATACTCTGTCACCCCTCCTAATGACTACCAGAGCATAAAAGATCCTTTAGAAATACTCAAAAACAGCATAAAGCCACCGAAATTTTTTATCCAGAATTTACAATTTGCCACAAAAAAGGAAGCTTTTACATACAGACAGAAAAACAGAAAGTTAACCACGGAACCCTTTAGCAAACACCCATTTAAATATATTGCTTGGAATTTATGGGGGAAATATCTTACTTTTTGGAACTGGGATAATATATACGTAGGAGATGTCTTTATTTACCCCATGACTCGAACCGGTTTTGAGGAAATACGCTTTCACAGCTTTATTCACAAGTTAATGCACACGATTCATATTCTCCTCTATACTTTATCACTATCAGGCCTAATACTTTTTCTTGTTCTCTGGAGCAGATCTTCGCTGATTTTTCCTGAGCAGGGACTCGCTGTCTCTGTTTCCGGCTTCATATATTTTCATTGCATTTGCACTGTTAATGCCTTTTATCCACGTTACTCCATACCTGTCAGGCCTTTTTCTTACATAGTTGCTGCTTTCATGCTGACTTGGACTATAAAATATTTATATACACGCTCTCAAAAAGTAAATTTCTCAGGTCTCAACACCTGACAAATCATTATTAATTTGTCTGAAGAGAAAAAATATTTTAAATAAATATTAAGACAATTAAGAGGTACCAGGCAGTTATTACAATAATAAAAATGGCTGCGTCCCTCGCGATGTTGGCTGGGCAAAATTAAAAAAAAATTTTAAAAATACAAACCAGAACGATATGAGGTAACCATTTAACTATACCTGCAGAAGAGATGAAAGTCCTATCGCCTTTCAAGGGAGGTGACTTAAAGAACGATTCGCCTTGATAGAGATCTCTTGGGTTACCCTCACTCGTGAAAAAAGGCCTGGTGGGCATAGATTCAAACGTGAGCCCCCCAGCTATGCAGTGGTGCAAATTCGCTAACCCCAACAACAGGTACAACATTAGCTTAAGTCACCACCATTCTATCGCCAGTAAGCCTTATGAACACAAACTCTGTAACTTATATTGACACGAATAGGTCTGTATTTGCGGGTGCAACAGAGATTACAACTTCAACCAACCGAATTAAAAATACTTTTCCAATACTGTTTTTTATAAAATTTCTAGTCCTAAAGAGCAATCTCCATGATATCCGAAGAAATCCTACCATTAGTATCGGTTGTTGTGCCGATATATAATGAAGAAAAATACATCAGAGAAACATTAGAATCAATTACCAATCAGGACTACAAAAAGCTGGAAATTATTGTTTCCGATAACTATTCAAGCGATCAAACTCCCATTATTTGCCGAGAATTCTCCCAAAAAGACACCCGTATTTTCTATTACCGTCAGCCAGAAAATACAGGTGCATTGTCTAATCATGTCTTTGCGATCAACAAAACAACTGGAAAGTACCTAATGATTGCTTCAGGACATGACAAATGGTCTGAAAATTTGATTTCTGAATGCGTTTATTTACTGGAAAGATACAATAAAAGCACGGTTGCTTATGGGACTCCAGCCTGGATAGGAGAAAATGGAAAACTGTTGCCAAAACTTACAGGATGGTATGATACAAGAGGGCTAAATCCGGTAGGTCGATTTTTTATGGTTTTTTGGGGGAGCATGAACCCCATACTTGGAATTCATCGCAGAGATACATTCCCAGACATCCAGGACTATAACTTCGCAGGATCTGACTTAGTTATTCTAGCTGAACTTGCTTTAAACGGCGATTTTATTCATGCAACACGTGCAACATTTCAAAGGCGACAGAATCGCCCGGCAGAGAATTACCGCGAAAAACTAAACCGTTATAAAAGTGAAGAGGTTCGAATTGCAACCACTCTCTTTTCTAAACTGTGTCCTTTAGCGAAACTTCCTATCCAAATAACAAAGGTAGTCTTTAAGGCACCCATTACATTTCGACAGAAAATATTTATTTTTTTCATATTAATACCATCCTTTGTTGCCAGATATTTTACAGGTAAAGAAGATCATGTAAAGTAATAACTCTAGATAATATTGATGTCCATGTCCAATAACAATTCGGCTACATACCATCACCTGAGACAGTTGCTCCTCCGGTGGCCAAAATTAGACCTAACACCAATTTGTTGTAGCTGTTCTCTTTTCCATTAAGTTACCCCTAATTAAAGCATACAACTTTAATAATGTGAATTCAATGACATCAAAGATACACTATACCAAGCCCTCTATTACGGAATTGGAAATAAGTTATGCCACTGATGCCGCAGCTAATGGCTGGGGCGATAAATGCTACGAATATATTGATCGCTTTGAAAAGATGTTTCGACAACATTTGGGAGTGGACTACGCCATCGCAACTTCTAGTTGCACCGGAGCTCTTCATATGGGGATGGCCGCTCTCGGCATTGGCCCAGACGACGAGGTCATCATGGCGGACACCAATTGGATCGCGACAGCATCACCAGTTGTTAACTTGGGCGCTAAACCAGTATTTGTCGATATTTTGCCAGATACGTGGTGCATAGACCCCACACTGGTTCAAGCTGCTATCACTCCTAAAACCAAGGCGATAGTTGCTGTTCATCTATATGGTAATCTTTGTGATATGGCAAGATTACTCGCTATCAGTGAAGCACATGGCATCCCTATTATTGAAGATGCCGCCGAGGCTATCGGGTCTGTCTTTCATGGTAAGCGAGCCGGCTCAATGGGGAAATTCGGAGCATTTTCTTTTCATGGCACAAAAACATTGACAACAGGGGAAGGGGGAATGTTCGTTACAAACGATGGCGAACTTTACGAACGTGTGCTAACTCTCAGTAACCATGGGAGGACACGTGTTCAGAGTAAACAGTTTTGGCCAGATGCAGTAGGCTTTAAATATAAGATGTCAAACATTCAGGCTGCTATCGGATGCGCCCAGATGAAGAGAATAGATGAATTGATCAGCCGTAAAAGAGAAATTTACCATTATTATCGTGACAGATTAGAAAGACTACCAGGAGTTCGAATGAATCCCGAACCATCGGGAACAGTGAATGGTGCTTGGATGCCAACGGTTGTTTTTGACAGTACCTTAGGAGTGACTAGGGAAGATTTATTGGCTGCTTTTGAGAGAGCAAATATCGATGGGAGAGTATTTTTTTGGCCTCTTTCCGGCTTACCTATGTTCTCCTCTAGAAAAGAAAATGTCAATTCTTGGAGCATTCCTTGCAGAGCGTTCAATTTGCCGAGTTACCATGACCTGTCTAGGGAAGAACAGGAACGTATAATTACCACATTAAAATCTGTTATTGAGAAAGGATACAAATAATGGCCGATCCCATTAAAGTTATGATCGCGGGGGTTGGCGGTGCCTCCTTGGGAACCGAAATCCGCAAATCACTTAGCCTAGCTGGTGGCTACGACATTTACGGATGTGATGTTTCGCGTACAGCTTATGGTTTATATGAAAAGGAATTTTCTAATACTTGGTATGTTTCGCGTGATGACTATGTCCAATCCGTCTTGAGGGCCTGCCTGGAATGCGAGGCCGGCATACTTATCCCCGGAGGCGAGCAGCCTATGGTATTATTAGGGGATGCTCATGGTACATTTGCCGATGCCGGCATACGCCTACTGTCCAATACCCCAGAAGTCATCTCCCTTAATTCAGATAAAAATAAAACATTTCAACTGCTGGCAGAATGTGGAATTTCGATCCCACGGACTGTAGCCCTCAATAACAAGCGTGATCTTGAACAAATTGGCCAACCATGCATCGTGAAACCCGCAACCGGTTCTGGTGGAAGTGCCGGGGTTTTTTTTGCCTTGAATGTTGACGAAGCGATGGTTTATGCGGATTTCATCCGGAAAAGTGGGAGTCAACCAGTAGCTCAAGAGTATATTGATGATCGAGAAGGTGAATTTACCATAGGAGTGTTGTCGTTGCCAAATGGAAGAGTTGCCGGTTCGATTGCCTTACGGCGAACATTTGATGCTAAACTCTCCGTTGCCTATCGGGGGCGGGGCGGATTAATTTCCAGTGGATATTCACAAGGATACATAGGGGAATATTCTGAACTTTGTCGCCAGGCTGAAGAAATAGCGAAGTCCATCGGTAGCCGAGGACCACTTAATATCCAAGGACGAGTCTGCGATGGAACATTACTCCCGTTTGAAATAAACCCTCGATTTTCTGCTTCCACCTTTTTAAGAGCTATGGCTGGATTTAATGAAATAGACATCCTGATAAAATATTTAGCAAGTGGACAAGAGCCTACTCCGAAGACAATTAGAACCGGCTGGTACTTAAGAAGTCTTTCTGAGCAATATATACCTAGTGAGGACTTGAAATGAGTATCAGGTGGATAACAGACTTTATAGGCACAGCCCCAGCGGAAGAAGTTAGTAAGCGATCTGATTTAAAAGTCGTTGATGTGCGGGATCTCGTCGACAAAGCCGGCAATCGTCCTGATGCCGTAAAAGAAAAAATTATGATCGGGGTTAAGCACCTACGGCGTGGCTCCAGGGTGGTTGTCTGCTGTGATTATGGAATTTCCAGGAGCAACTCTATTGCTGCTGGTATTATTGCGGTTCATGACCAAATATCATTTTATGATGCGGTGCAGCTGGTTCAGGAAAAAACAGGTGAAACTGAAATTAAACTAGCCCCCCTTGAGTCCGTTCGTCGCGCCACTGAGGAAAACACAGTAAATCGGCGACCAGAAGAAAAACGTACTGTTCTGATAACAGGAGCCAGCGGTTTTATCGGTACAGCAGTCTGCAAGCGGTTGCGGCCCCAATTTGAGGTAATCGCTCCAACCCGAGAACAAATTGATATCGAATTGGGTAGCACCAAATTAAACTTGCTTGTTGCTAGGCACCATGTTGAAAGCATTATTCATCTTGCAAATCCAAGAGTGTATACTTCTAATATAGCATTGGGGAAAACTCTTACGATGCTTCGAAATGTACTTGAAGTGTGTGTCGCGCAAGATATTTCTTTGATTTATCCATCTGGCTGGGAAATTTACTCTGGATATGCTGGCAGCCTAATAGCGGATGAAGCACTTCCAGCCCTTCCACGTGGCCCCTATGGAGAAACTAAATATCTTGCGGAGCTCATGATTCAACAATTTCAACGAACATCTGCTGTAAGATGTGCACTTGTTCGATCAAGTCCCGTGTATGGACCGAGCTCTGATAAACCTAAGTTTGTATACAATTTCATAAATAAAGCTCGTAATTCCGAGTTGATCGTTACTCATCGCTATCTTAATGGTGATGCTGCCTTGGATTTGCTGCACATAGATGATTTTGTTGATGTGATAGTACGCGTATTTGCAAAGGAATATATAGGTAATATTAATGTCGGCACAGGAACAACAACGTCAACTCATGTAATTGCGCAAATGTTGAAAACCGAACTAGGAAGCAGCAGTAGCATTGAACAGGTGCAAATAGATTCATACAATGCCTCTATTGCCATGAATTACGACAAGGCAAATATATTGTTGGGATGGAGCCCTAAGATTAAGCTGGAAGAAGGACTAAAACAACTACTAACCAATGATTATTGTAAAGGACAACTGCAACATGAATGCTGACAGCGAGAAAGAATTGCAGGAAACATTTTCTTGGGCGCGTTCTCAGGTGTTCGAGGATTATAATGCTATTCTTGGTTATTACCAAGCTTTGGCTTGTTTGGAACATGCCAGGGGTGAAAGCCTTCTCGATATGCCATGTGGTGACGGAACTCTGACAGCCATGATGGCATCTAGATTCAAACGAGTAGTAGGTGTTGACGCCTCTTGCAAACATCTTGCTTTGGCAAGGTCTCATCTCCCATCTGCTGAACTGCATGAGGCTTTGATCGAAGATTTTGTATCGGAAGAAAAGTTCGATACAATTACGATGATAAATATTTTGGAACATGTAGTTGATCCTGTATTGGTGCTCCGTAAGGCTGCTGACCTTTTAAGCGAAAATGGTGTTCTTCTTGTTCATGTACCCAATGCACTGGCTATTAATCGTCGACTTGCCGTATTGATGGGGACTCTTGTCGATTGCGAGGAGCTTTCCCCATTCGATATCAACATAGTTGGTCATCGACGTTCTTATTCTCTTTCATCTTTGTGCGATGACATCAAGCGGGCTGGCTTGAATATTCGTCAAACGGGAGGCGTTTTTTACAAATCGCTTTCGACCCCGCAAATGGACTGGTTTTTGAAAAACGGCCTCTGGCAAGAAGGTGGTTTTGGATGGGGACGGGTTGGAGAAGAAAAATCTAAAGACTGGAAGATGGAATTTTGTCGGGCATCATATGAACTTGGCAAAGAGCATCCGGAAGACTGCAATATTATTTTTGCATGTGTTACTAATTGAGAACTTTACCGTAAAATATATATTATTGTGTCTCTAAACAAAACTCAGCCAAATTTTGACCGATCGTCCGCATGAGTAGCGTTCTGGCTCAATATTGGAATCGTAACGAAAATGCTGCATCCACAGACAGTTCATGTCATTTTGCTGAGTTTCATTTAGAGGCACAAATATTATTAAATTTGCCAAAGGAAATGCATCGATATGTTGAGTGATCACGAAAAAGAAGTTAAAAAAAATATTGAGGCGTTAGGTTGCAATTTTGATGCGCAAGCACTGTCTCGCATATGGTCAAGAGAGACTAACCGTAATGGGTACACATATAATTTTTCATGGCAAGGTCGACCAATAATTCAGTACCCTCAAGATATTGTCGCCTTGCAGGAGCTGATATGGCAAATCAAACCGGATTTAATTATCGAGACCGGAATAGCTCATGGAGGGTCACTCATCTTTAACGCCTCCATGCTATCAATGCTCGACATATGTGATGCCATTGAATCTGGGAATACAATTAACCCTAAACACTCCAAACGCAAGGTCCTAGGTATCGATATTGATATTCGTGCACATAACCGCAAGGCTATCGAGGCTCATCCCATGGCTTCTCGGATTCATATGATAACGGGATCAAGCATAGATAACGACATTGTAGAACAGGTGCATTCTTTTGCAGCCAATTACAAACGCGTATTGGTATGTCTCGACAGTAACCATACCCACGATCACGTACTGACAGAATTGGAATCTTATGCACCGCTTGTCAGTGTGGGCAGCTACTGTATCGTGTTTGATACACTCATTGAAGATATGCCTGCTGAGATGTTTCCCGATCGCCCTTGGCGGCCAGGCGATAACCCAAAAACTGCGGTATGGGAATTCCTTAAAACCCATTCAGATTTTGAAATCGACAAATCTATACAACATAAACTATTGATAACAGTAGCGCCGGATGGATTCCTTAAGCGTATAGATTAGTTGCAAGTAAATATTAACATTATAGCAATCGGTTATCACCCCAGTGACCAAGTACAACCAATTAGATTTTGGCTGGTATTTTTTGGTTACATATACAATATGTTATCCGACCAATAAGGTCCGCGCATCATGGGAAGATAAGGAGCTAACGCTCCTTATCGACATAATCAACTGAAACCATTTAACTTCAAACCATTAAGTCTTAAGACAATGGGGTGGAGTGGGACTACCTACGAAACACCGGAAGTTTCGCAGAGATCAGCCGAACTCCCCTTTTACAACAGCCTATGGAAACCGGGGTGGGAACGTTCGGAAAAATCTTTCTACTTTCCCTCACCCTGAGGCGTAAGGCAGGGTATGCAACTGGGGAATGACAGGGATCCGACTCTTTTAAATAATTCGATGTCCGCTTGGAGTATATCGTCTTCACAAACCAAACTACTATCTGAGAATAATTCAATTAATCAACAACCTCAAACTGTCTCCATTTCAGGAATAAAAGTTATAAATTGTCCACCCCATGTTCTAATATATTTGAGTTGTTCAACAACTTCATCTCTTATGTTCCATGGAAGAATTAAAACATAGTCAGGTTTTTCATCTCGTAATAGATCTTCATTGACAATAGGAATACGACTGCCTGGGAGATATTTTTCTTGTTTTGCCGGATTTTTATCAACCACAAACTTTACCAAATCAGGCCTTACACCAGCGAAATTAAATAAAGTATTCCCCTTAGCCGCCGCTCCATAAGCTGCCACTTTTTTGCCTTTTCGTTTGGCCTCAATAAGAAAAAACAACAGGTCATTCTTTATTTTTTCTGTACAGGCCTGAAAGCCGGTGTAATAAGCGGCCGTATCCATTCCGGCCCGTTTCTCTATATCCAACATTCGCAAAAAACGCGGCTCAAGAGTATATTTACCCGTATCACTCCGTTGAGCATAAACCCGCAGGCTGCCACCATGAGTCGGAAGCTCTTCAACGTCAAACGCCATTAACCCGTTAGCCTCAAAAATGTGTTGTACAGCTATAAGAGACAAGTAGGAAAAATGTTCATGATAAATAGTGTCAAACTGTTTATTCTGAATCAGTCTCAACAAATGGGGAAACTCAAAGGTGGCCACCCCACAGGGATTGAGAATCACGGCAAATCCAGCCACGAAATCATTAATATCAGGAACATGGGCAAGGACATTATTGGCGACTGTCAGGTCAGCACCCCGCCCCTCTTCTCTTAACCGTTGCGCAAGCCGAGTGCAAAAAAATTCCTCTACAATATCTAGCCCTTTATTTCGTGCGGCAGCGGCAGTGCTTGCGGTGGGCTCAATACCGGTGCAAGGAATACAGTGCCCTTTAAAATATTGTAACAAGTACCCGTCATTGGCTGCGACTTCAACCACATGACTATCCCCATTGAGACTGAAACGTAGGACCATATCATTTACATAATGCTTGGCGTGAGCCAACCAACTACTTGAAAAAGAGCTAAAATAAGCATAATCTTTATCAAACAACTCGTCTCGCCCTGCATAATCCTCGGTTTGCACGAGCCAGCACTGCTCACAAACCAGAACACGCAATGGAAACCATTTTTCAGGGGCACGAAG
>Ga0224510_10002373_pt1 | contig 11350 bp, 4 predicted proteins | sample SF_May12_sed_USG_FD_170161 | JGI IMG/M metagenome (GOLD analysis project Ga0224510, IMG submission 170161) | Sediment microbial communities from San Francisco Bay, California, United States - SF_May12_sed_USGS_4_1 | ecosystem: Environmental > Aquatic > Marine > Sediment | place: USA: California... | reverse complement strand
ACCCGCGGTGTTGGCGCAGGCACGAATGCGCGTCAGGGCATCGTCAAATACGTTGTCGGTCAAGGGGGTCTCCTTACACGTCTCTCATCACGTGCCCAAACGGCAACAGCGCCAGCGGCACGAGCTTCAGGTGCTGTGCGGCGATGGGAATGCCGATAATGGTGAGCGCAAAGAACAAGGCAAGCAACAGGTGCATGATGGCGAGTTCCAGCCCGGGGAGGATGATCCAGAGGATATTCATGATCAGTGCAACCGCACCGCCCGGCGGTTCGGTTTCCTGCACCTCGCGGCCAAACGGCGCGAGCACGCCTCCGGCGAGCCTGAAGCACATGAAGCCAAACGGTATGCCGATGATCGTCAGGCAGAGCAAAATGCCGCCGAGCAGGTAACCGAGGAAGATCAGGAATCCGCCGAAAACGAAGAACACGAGGTTGCCAAGCAGGGACATGCGGGTGACTGTGGCACGGCGCTGGCGCGCACGCAAACCGCCACCATCACCGGGTGCACGGCTCCGCAGCAGCAGGCATCCGCTCCTCTATCCAGTCGATCAGTCGCAGATGCAGTTCCGGATTGTGCAGAAAAAGATCCGCCGACTTGCTGCCTTCCCGGATGGCGGCGAACCGCGTTTCCGCCGCCGCCTCGGCCATTGTCGCGTAGGGTGTTCGATTCCCGGCAGCCTTGTGTATCGGCAGAGCAAATGCGCCTGGCGGCTCGGTGGCGGGCAGGGCAAAATCGCCGATCAAGGTATTGCCCCGACAACATGCAATAAGGCGCGGCGTATCTGGCAAGACGCTCATTGGATACGCAGGTTACGCAACACCGAAGCGCACGTATGTGGCGCGATTTCCTGCCCGTTGTCGCATGTACAGGTAAGGACCCTGTTTCTGTGAGGAAATCGCCATGTTGCTAACCCATTCTGCTGCCGCAAGACGCTTCAGCTTCGCCCTCGTACTGCTGGCCAGCCAGGTCGCGAGCGCCGAGGTCTATGACTATGACGGCATGGGACGCCTGACAAACGTCAGCTACGAAAGCGGTGCCAGCATCAGCTACACCTATGACCGCAACAGTAATATCACGAGCATCGTGCACCGCACGGCGCCCGTATTTCTGCCGCCCGACGGCGTCATCGACACACCCGCAGACGACGTTAGCATCCAGGCCGGGCAGAGCGTTGATTTCATGGCGACCGCGGGCGACCCCGACGGCGCGCTGCCTCTCACATATCGCTGGGACTTCGACGGCGGCGCCGCAGAGTCCACGGATGAAGACCCGGGTCCGACGCGTTTCAATACGGCCGGCACCTACACGGTCACTTTCCACGTCACCGATGCCACGGGCCTCAGCGACCCGACACCGGACACTGTCGTGGTCACGGTAACAGCGGTATCACCGCCCCCGCCTCCGCCACCCAACGGTGGTGGCTCCGGCAATAAAAAGAGTGGTGGCGGCAGCGTGCTCTGGATGCCACTGGTACTGCTGTTGTTTGTGCTGCGCCGCTTCGCCGTGCGCGGCGCACTGCTGGCATTGCTCGCGGGCACGAGTCTGGCCGCAGACTGGACGCCCATGATTTCGCCGACAACGCAGGACCTCAACGATATTTGGGGTAGCTCGCCCGATGCGGTGTGGGCGGTCGGCAATGCAGGCACGATCCTGTTCTACGACGGCAGCACCTGGTCGGAGGTTGCCTCAGGCGTCACCGCCAATCTCAATGCTGTCTACGGCTATGGCCCGGACGAGGTCTACGCGGTGGGTGCGGGCCCGACCATGCTGCGCTTCGACGGCACGTCGTGGGCGCCGTTCGCAGGTCCGGCCGAGGCGACCACGGCTTTCGTCGACGTATGGACCGCGGGCACCGGCAGTCCGCTTTATTTGCTCAGCGCCCGCCGGGCCTGGTACTGGGACGGCAGCACCTGGATAGTCCGCAGTTTCAGCGGTTTCCTGAACGCATCGCTTACACCGAATGCCTCGATGAACGGGCTGGGTGGCACCGCCACGGCGACCATCGTCGCGTCGCGTCCGACCATCGGCACCGACCAGGTCAGCGGCGGGCTGTTTGCAAATTTCGATCACATCGGGGAATACGACACCCGCGGCGTGTACGCCGCGAGCAACAGCGACATATTCGCTGTGGGTCGGAACTCCTACCGCTTCCAGGGGGACAACGTGCGCAACCGCGGCCAGTGGCGGCCGATAACCGTCATGCGGGAGGCCTGGGATGCCTGGGGCACATCGCCTTCGAACGTCTACGCTGTCGGCATCGGCGTGCTTGCCACGGGCGGCCAGATTTCGCACTACGACGGCAACGACCAGAACCTGTGGACCAAGGTGTTTGAGCTACCGGCAAGCAGATTGAACGCCATCTGGGGTGCCAGCGAGGCCAATATTTTCGCTGTCGGCACGCGCGGCGCGATTGTGCGCGCCTTCGACCCGCCCGCGCAACCGACCACTGCAGCCAACTTCCGCTACTCGGGCATGGCAACAGGCTACGTGAATGCCTTCACGGGCGAGCTGGTGCATTCCGAAGTCGATCTTGCTGTCGGCCACCTGATGCCGATCACATTCGAGCGCTACTACGCATCCGAACTGCAGGCCAATACACGGAGCAGCAGCCCGCTCGGCCGCAACTGGACGCACAACTTCGAATGGCGCCTCATCACGCGTGAGCAGAACGGTGTGCGCAGCGCCACGGTCGTGAGTCCGCGCGGGCGCCTTGTCGACTTCACCGAAAATGGCGGCATCTGGCAGCAGGCAAGCCTGCTGGAGCGCCCGTACACGTTGCTCGAAATCAATGGTGCGTTCACCTTCGCTGATCCTGACAGCGAGCTCATCTACCGGTTCAGCAACGGCCAGCTTGCGACCATCGAGGATCGCAACGGCAATCGCATTTTCCTTAACTACGTGCAGGGCGTGCTGATATCGGTGGACGATCGCAAGGGCAATGAGATCGTGCTCGAGTACAGCAACAGCAACGTGCTCGGGCGTACCTACACGATCGGCGGTAGCACCTCCGAGATCAGCGTCGAATACAACTATACCGACGGCAACCTGAGCAGCGTGCGCGACCCGATGGGACGCTTGACGAACTACAGCTACGCGGCCGGCCGCGAAACGGACGCGCTGCTGGAGTCCATATCACTGCCCTCGCTAAGCAATCGCTCCTGGAGCTGGGACGCGGAGCGTCGCGTGGTCATCGAGTCCATCATCGGTGGCGGTGACATCGGCATAGGCTACAACGGCCTCGAGACGGACGTGAGCACACCCGATGGCGTCACGCGCCGCTACACGCACAACGCAGACGGCACCCTGCAAAGCTTCGGCAACGGCGACGGCGGCACAACGGCCTTCCAGTACGACAGCGACGGCCGCCGCACGCAGATGACCGACAACATCGGGCGCATCACGAAATGGGCCTACGCACCGGGCAGCTTGAAATTGAGCAAGCTGACGCGCGCGGACAATGCGGAGTTCGATTACAGCTACGAACAGCACAGCTCGTCTTTCGGTATTGGTTTCTACGACCTCGTGCGCATCGACAAGCCCGACTCAAGCTATGTCACAGCGAGCTACGACAATTTCGGCAACCGGCTTACTTTTGTCGACGAAGCCCTGAACACCTGGACCTGGACCTACGATCCGCAAGGCCAGGTGGCAACCGAGACCAATCCCAAGGGCGGCGAAACAACTTTCCTGTACTGGTCCTACGGTGCATTGCAGGATGTCATCGACCACTTCAGCAATACCACGCGCTTCTACTACGACAGCTACCGGCGCTTGACGACGATCGAGCTACCCGACCAGAGCCGCCGGCTGTTCGAGCTCAATGACCGCGGTGACATTACGAAATTGACCACAGAGCTCGGCGAATCCTACGAGTACAGCTACGACGGGAACGGCCTGGTGTCGCAGGTGATGGCATCCTCGGGCGAGTACGTACGCATGCAGCGCGATGCACAGGGCAGAGTGACACAGGTTGTGCGACCCGGCGAAAACGGCGAAGCATTCACGGACGCAAGCTATGACGAACTCGGCCGTCTCGCGAGCATAACGCGCCCCGGCGAGAGCGCCATGGAGCTCGGCTACAACCGCATCGGCCAGCTAGAAACCCTGGTGGATGCCGCGGCCGAGACATGGACGATGACTCGCGATGCCGAAGACACGCTGAAGAGCATCGATCCGCCGGGCGAGGACGTCGTCAGCTTCGATAACAGTTCCAACGCACAGAAAATTAATACCAGGGCAAGCGCGGGCAATGAAAGCGTGGAGCTCGGCCTCGACACCATGAACCGCATCATCTCTGCAATGAATGCACTGGAACAGGTAACAGGCTTCGAGCGCGACGAGCGTGGGCTCGTTACTGCCGTGACCAGCCCCGAGCCCGAGCCCGGTGTCGTTGTCAAAATCGGCTACGAATACGACGAACTCGGCAACCTGACCAAAATGACCGACGCCGAAGGCGGTGCTTGGGAAAACCGGCGCGATGAAATGGGCCGCGTTACCTCGATCGTGGATCCGCTGAACAAGGTAACGCAGGTGGAATACGGCGTTGGCAATCGCCCCGACAAGCTCGTGTTCCCGGATGCAGCAGGCAGCGTCGATCTCGTGACCAACGCCGCGGGCCAGCTCACGCGCCGTAACTACTCCGACGGCACGAGTATCGAGCTCGATTACGACACCCAGGGCCGCCCCGTGAGTGGCACGAACCTGTACATCAATCACGACACCCGCGGCAACCTCGACGACAGCAATGGTGTGCGCATTACTTACGACGACCAGGACCGTATCAAGCGCATCACTATGGCCAACGGTCGTTACATCGACTACTTCTACGAGCGCGGTTACCTGAAGCGCATCGTGGACTGGCTCGGCGGCGAGACCATTATCGAGCGCAATGCGCGCGGCCAGGCTACCTCGTTTGCCCTGCCGAACGGCCTCAGCAACGGCTACGCCTATGATCGGGCCGGCCGGGTGATCATTGTCGACTTCGGTACGATCGGTTACATCTCGCTGCAGCGTCGTTGGGACGGCAACATCGAGCGCGCCACGCGTGAACTGCCGGGCCCGAAGGCTGTCGACAATGTTGAGCGTCGCTTTGATTTTGACAGGGCCCGCGTACGGACCTTCCAGTACGACGCACTCGGCAACCTGCTGCAGGATGATGCAACCCGGTACGAGTACAACATGGCGTCGCAGTTAATGGCAATCGATGACAGCCCCCGGCGGGTCACGATGGAATGGGACGCACTCTACCGGCCGACCGCCGTGACCAGAGAGAATACCGAGAGCACCGAGAACACGCGCACGGAACTGGTCTGGAATTATGCACTCAGCGATGAGCGCATCGCGGTCGAACGTGAGAATGGCATCGATAGCTGGTACTACGTGTACACGACCTCAGGCCGCTTGCTGTACCGCATTAATGGCGACGGCATTCGTCATTACTATCATTTCGATGAAGACGGCAACACAGTATTCATCACCGACAACGCTGGCCAGGTCATCCAGACCTATTTCTACAGCCCGCTGGGCGAGGTGCTGGATTCGAGTGGCAATGTCGACAATGCGTACAAGAAGCATGCACAGCAGGGCGCCAAAGATCTTTCCGGTGATGGCGTCATTTACCAGAAAGGAACCACGGGACTTGCGAAAAGCGGCGTTTCGGTCAACGGCGCGCCCGTCGCGGTAACAGGCGGGCAGCCACCGACCAAAAACGTCAACAATGAGGCGCCGCAGGACGAGTCACCGGCGAATGACCGCAAACGTGCCATGACGACACCCGGGCAAGATCTTGTCATTGGCTTTGCAGGAAGCTTTTACTCTCTTGGCGAAAAATTCATCGAGCACATGAGCACGCAGGTGCGGCTCAATGCGGATTCCGCCTACCGGCACCTGGCTGCGAGTTCCTGGGGCGGGCCTGGCGCCTACCTGTTCAAGCTCATGGGCGGCCTCACTGCCGGCCTGTCCGGTATTGCCGCCTGGCAAAATGAGAGCGTGAATGCCGATGGCCTGTATCTTACGAACGCCGGTCGTACGCTCGGCTCCGGGGCTGTCGGTCTGGTGAATGGCGCCTACGGCGCCCATTATGGCGTCGGCACAGTCCTGTTCCTTGCCAACCTCGCCGACTACGCTGCCGAAAACGGCCTCGGCTTTAAACTCGGTGCGGCCAACGTGTTTGCAAATCGCGTCGGCAAGACGGTCGGGTCGCTGGCGGATGTCGCATACATGTACATCTACAGCTCACCCGAGCGCCGACGCATCGAAGTCAACAAGGCTCTCAGGCATCACGGCCGGCACGTGCTGGAGAAGGAGGGCGTGCTGCCGGAACTGGTAGGCTACATTGGTGGCGAGTTGGTAGGCGACCAACTGGCCACGCTGTATAACATCGCATCGGGCGAGAATCTGCGTGAGCTCTCACTCAGGGCGCAGGCCGGCTACATCAAAGTCGAACGGGCCCTCGAAAGCTGGCTCGCGCCATTGCTGGGTTCGGGCGGTAACTGAGTCATGCGAGCTTCGTTCATTTCATGCAAGCTCGGCGGTGCGGTAGTTATAATTTTCGCACAGCAGGGAGCTCGGAATGGCAGACAGCCGAAAACACCAGATCACGCAGATCCTCAACGAATCCGGCTCGAACACGGCCGCGGAATTGCTGCCACTCGTTTACTCGGAACTGCGCGCAATGGCCAGGCGCAAGATGCATGCCGAGAAGCCGGGGCAGACCTTGCAGGCAACGGCCCTCGTTCACGAGGCGTTCCTGAGGTTGCTCGGCGACTCCGCAAACTTCGACAACCGCGGGCACTTTTTTGCGGCCGCCGCCGAGGCTATGCGCCGTATCCTCATCGAGCAGGCGCGCCGCAAATCGCGGCTGCGCCATGGCGGCGAGCAGCAGCGTACGGCCGCTTCACCGGAGGAGATCGGCATCGATGGCGATGACACTGCGAACGTGCTTGATCTTGACGCCGCGCTTTCGAAGCTCGAGCAGATCGACGCAGCGATGGCCAACGTTGTGAAGCTGCGCTATTTCGCTGGGCTCAATGTCGAGGAGACGGCGACCGCGCTGGATCTCTCGGCGCGATCAGTCAATCGGTACTGGACCGCGGCGCGCGCCTGGCTCACCAGTGAGCTCGGCTCATACCAGGACGACCATGGCTGACCAGCGCTGGCAAAGGCAGTGGGAGATTTTCCATGCAGCTATCGAGCAGCCGGCTGAAAGGCGTCACGCGTTTGTCGCTTCGCAATGTGCGGGCGACGCGGAGCTCGAGGCGGAAATTCTCAAGCTGCTCGCCGCACATGAAGAGACCAGCCCCGTCCTGAAAGAACCAATGCTGTCGGCAGCCGGTCTGGCTGATGATCTTGACCCGGAGAGCCTGGTTGGCCAATCGATTGACGGTTACCTGATCCGGTCCGTGATTGGCGAAGGCGGCATGGGAATCGTCTATGAAGCATGGCAGGCCAAACCGGTCGAACGCCGCGTTGCTCTGAAAGTGATAAAGCTCGGCATGAACACGCGCGAGGTCGTCAATCGCTTCCGCCAGGAACAACAGGCACTCGCCGTCATGAGCCACCCGAATATTGCGCGTGTCTATGATGCGGGTGCGACGGCGGACGGCCGGCCTTATTTTGTGATGGAGTTAGTCGATGGCGAGCCGATCACAGACTACTGCGACAGGCACCGGCTCGATACGCGCTCGAGACTGAAACTTTGTATCTCGGTGCTTGACGGTATCCAGCACGCTCACCAGAATAGTCTTATCCATCGCGACATCAAGCCGTCGAATGTTCTCATTGAGCATCCGCAGTCCGGGCAGCCGTCGGTAAAGATCATCGACTTTGGCATCGCAAAAGCAACCGACCAGCGATCGGCGGAAAAGACGATGTATACCGTGGTCGGCCGCCTGGTCGGTACGCCAACCTATATGAGCCCGGAACAGGCAGCGCCGACCGATGCGGGAATCGATACGCGAACAGATATCTATTCGACCGCTGTCCTGTTATATGAACTGCTTACCGGCGCGCTTCCTTTCGAGAACGAGGCCTTATTGAGCGCCGGCTATGCCGGGATACAGCGCATCATTCGCGAACAGGATCCACCGCCGCCGAGCCGCAAGCTCTCCACCATCGATGACGCAACACTGACGGTGTCGGCGAGGGCACGCCGCAGCACGAACCGCGCTCTGCAGCGGGAAATAGCGGGTGATCTCGACTGGATCGTCATGAAAGGACTCGAGAAGGATCCGGCGCGACGTTACGGCTCGGCGACTGAGTTTGCTGCCGACATCGATCGCTACCTGCACGACTTGCCGGTGGTGGCCCGGCCGCCGGGCAGAGCTTACCGCCTCAGCAAGTTCGTGCACCGGCATACCTGGGGTGTCGCCGTGACAGTTACCGCGATAGTCGCCGTACTTTCATTCTCGGTGTTCTCGATCTGGCAGGCGCAGCAACTCGCGGTCGCGCTGGGCGAGGCACGAATCGAGCAGGCGAAAGCAGAGCGCGTCACGCAGTTCCTGCTGGAAATGCTGGCGGAGTCGGAGCCGAACAAAGCCCAGGGGGAGAACGTCACGGTTTTGCAGGCGCTGCAGCGCGGCGCGGAGCGTCTGAAGACGGAGCTGGACGAAGAACCTGCCACCAGGGCCGCGATTCTCATCCAGATGGCGGAAATCTATCGCGAACTGGGCGATTACAAGAATGCCGAGGAACTGCTGCAGCGCGCTGGCGACACTTTGGCGGCGATGCCGGTTCAGGACCCGGCGACGGTCGTCGAATACGAACAAGTAGTCGCGAATATGTTTCATGACAACGGCGACTATGAGTCGGCGCAAGCACATTACGAGCGCGCGATTGCCACGCAACGGGCACTGGATCCCGGCCACGAAAACCTTGTTCGAGCGATGAAGGACTACGGAACACTGTTTATCGACTCGGGTAACTATGCGCAGGCAACGGTCGAATTGCTTACAGCCGTCGACGTTGCCCGTGAGTATCTCCCGGCGAACCACCCATTGCTAGGCACCAGCCTTGCAGCACTGGCTCACGCTCACAACCAGCAAGGCGAGAGTGAGCTTGCGCGGCCGAAGTTTGAAGAGTCGGTGGCCATTCTCAGGACACTATTGCCGGACGCCACGATGGAACTCGCCCTGGCGCTGTCGGGTTATGGAAGTTTTCTGCGCGAAGAGGGCGAACTCGATGCGGCGATAACGACGCAGGAAGAAGTCGTAGATCTGTATCGCAAAGTACTCGGCAATGAGCATCCCTATGTTGCAACAGCGTTGACGAATCTTGCCAGCGTCTACACCCGTGCCGGACGGCTGGATGCAGCAATAAAGACCGCGAGCGAATCAGTTACCTTGCATGAATTGCTATTCGAAGGATCGCATCCGAACAAGGCCACGGCCTATTACGAACTGTCCGCCGCACTATCGGAGTCGGGGCAATTTGCAGAAGCAGAGGCAGGATTCCGCAGCGTGCTGGAGAATGATATTGCAGACCTTGGTGCGGATCATCCATTCGTATTCGCAGATCTTGAGCAAATCGCCGTCGCCCTGAAGAACCAGGACAAGTACGCTGAGGCTGAAGATTTCCAGCGCCGTGCCCTGGACGGGCGCGTCCGCGTACTCGGCCCGGAGCATCCGGATACGGCGGCCGCGTGGCTGAATCTGAGCGGCATTCTCACCAGGCTGGATCGCAACAGCGAAGCCGTCGCCGCGGCCGAGCGCGCGGTAGCGATAATGGACGGTGGGGCGGAGACCAACCTGCGGCTGGTTGCTGCAAGAACGCAGTTGGCTTCAGCGTTGTACACCGTGGATCGATTTCAGGAATCCGAGGATCTCTATAGCGAGGTCCTGGATGTGCAGCGTCGTACGCTGCCCGAAGACCATCCGAATATCGCCACGACCCTGCACGGTATCGGTGTCGCCCGCCTCGAGATGCAACAACCGGCCGTCGAAGTGTTCACGGAAGCATTGGCGATCAGGGAAAAAGCGCTTGGTGTCGATCATGCATATACGATCCTGACGCGCGATGCGCTGGAAAAAGCACGTGCGGCTGAGCAGATTCAACCAGGAAACACCCTCCCGCAGTAATGCTGCCGGCTCTGTCGGAGGCCGCCATGCGGGCGACCCTGCTGCAAAAAAGATAGATGGGAGAGTCGCGGGCATGGCCCCCTCCCACAGCAATTGCGGAAGTGCCGTAATTTGCTGTTACCATGCCTCATCAGGCCCACGGAGCAATCGCTCGGGCCTGCCGGCCATTACAACAAAAACTTGATCCGATTCAATATATCGGCCAGCCACTGATCCACTGCAAGATCCTTTGCATCGGCAACCGGACAGGGCACCGTCCTGATCCGCTCGATGTGCTAACCAGCCAGGGAGCTACACATGGACACTATCAATACGGGATACAAGCTCATTGCCATTGCGTCACTTACCTACGCATTATATTCATGTTCATCCACGGTGGAGTCGCAATCGAACTCCGATTTGCTCGTCAAGCTGAATGCCATCGAGGCGAAGATTGATGCGCTGAGCGGCACGGTTGACGAGGTGCAGACGACCGTTCTGAACACCACTGCCCCTGCCGGCACATGCTCCGTGCAGGAAGTCATCGACCAGAATTACGCCAACTGTGATCCCGCCCTGATTCCGGACGATGTGGCAGCAACAACCACCTACTGCATCGCGCAGGAGCGCAGCGGTGAAATCGGTGCCGAGTGGGGCCTCGCCCTGAATACCGACTACGATCTTGGCGCGGGCTGGCCAAATGTCTTCTGGGGCAAGATCAGTGCCAAGCTGGAGCACCCGATTCCAAGTGCGCTTGCGGTGCCGTTTCCAACCGAAGTTGCCGCGGGCGGCAGCATGAGCCTTGGCCGCGGGCTCGAAATTTGTGTCGACGTTCCGATTGTCGCGCTCGATGCTGCCCAGGTCGCGCAGATTCACGACCTGGTTCGCGGTGTGAACGAGGGCCAGGGGACTTATTCGCGGCGTACCGGGCGACTGTTGAATTACGCTGCCAGGCGGACACCGATTGCGGTTGCGAGCGCAGTGTCAGGCAAGGCATCGCCGGGCATCAGCGGGAAAATTGCATACGAGGATGCCGACGATGCCTTCGATATCGCCGATGCCGCCATCGAAAGATTGCTCGGCGGTGATTTTCAACCGATTGCGAATGGCTCAGTGATGTTTTCGGATCCGATTTTCCAGGATCTCTCGTCGTCACTGGAACTGCCGTCGCCGGTGGCCGATACCATTCTTGACCCGGAGCGGGTCTTCGAGGCTTTGAAAATCATCCGGCAAAGCGAAATGAGCACTGTCTGTAACACCATGGGAATCTCGGCAAGCAGTGTGGCGCGATCGCCGGC
>Ga0224510_10002372_pt1 | contig 11359 bp, 10 predicted proteins | sample SF_May12_sed_USG_FD_170161 | JGI IMG/M metagenome (GOLD analysis project Ga0224510, IMG submission 170161) | Sediment microbial communities from San Francisco Bay, California, United States - SF_May12_sed_USGS_4_1 | ecosystem: Environmental > Aquatic > Marine > Sediment | place: USA: California... | reverse complement strand
CCCAGACCCTCGCCAGCTCGCGGTTTCACGAACTGGGAGCGTCGCTCGACCTGCCCCGCCTGATCGCCCGGGCACTGGGCGATTCCAGCGGCGTCGCGCGCGCCACCCGACGCCTGCGTCCCTTTGACATCGCCGACCGCCTGACGCGCAGCGCCACCTACGACCCAGCCGCGTTCGACCCGAGCCTCGGGTTTCAGCTCGGGCTCGGCGGCCTCGACAACTTTCTGGCCCAGGGAGGCGATTCGGCCGTCAGCGCCGCGGAGAGCCACAACACCAACTTCGCGACCGGGGCCGACCTCCCGCTCGGTTTCAGCCTCGCGATCGCCTACGGCCGGATCCGCACCACCCGCTTCCAGCGCGTCCCCGGCGACTTCCTCGCGTCCGAGAGCTTCCAGCGCGAGTGGCCGAAGGGTAATGTCCGGCTGACCCGCACCGTCCGTGGCCTGCCGATCTCGACCTTCGGACTCGGCACCAGCTTCCGGACCGTCAAGGGGAGCACGATCCTCCCGAGCGCCAATGGCGCTTCGGCCGAGACTCTCAACAACTCCTCGAGTCTGGTGCCGGACGCGCAGGTGACGCTGCGAAACGGGATGGCGTTTGTGTTCTCCTACTCGATGCTGGACCAGGAGAACACCGCCAACGGCAACCTGACCCGGACCGATCAGAACGATTTCACCACCGGCTGGAACTACTCGTTCCAGTCCCCCGCTATCTTCGGCAGCACCCGCCGGGGCGTGCGGACCCAGCTGACCGGCGTCCTCTCGAAGGGTGTGTCCTGCCTGGAGCGCGCCGGGGAATCCACATGCGAGACCGTCTCCGACAACCGCCGGAAGGAGGCGCGGGCCACGCTCGATACCGACCTCGCGAAGATTCTGACCGGTGGCCTGCAGTTCAGCTATTCGCTCATCGAGGCGAAGCACCTTGACCGCAAATTCTCCCAGATCATCATCTCAGCAAGCTTCCAGCTCTCTCTCTATGTCGGCGACTACCGCTGATCGGCTCGGCTCCGGGCGGCGCCCGCCGCGGCGTCCCGCTCCCGCCGCGGTCGGCTGGGGTGTGGCACTCGTGCTTCCCCTGGCGGTCGCCTGCACCGGCATGGGGCAGACCACGCGCGAGTTCGATGGTGCGACCGCGTTCGGTTACCTCGAGCGGCAGGTGGCGTTCGGTTACCGGATTCCGGGGTCGCCGGCCCACGCGGCTACTGCGGCCTGGATCGATTCCCTGGTCCGCCAGCGAGCCGACACGGTGATCGTCCAGGCCTGGACCCACGTCACCGGCACGGGCGACTCGCTGCCGCTCCAGAACATCCTGGCGCGGTTCCGCCCCGAGGCCACGGAGCGCATCCTGTTCCTGGCTCACTGGGACACACGACCGGTCTCCGACAACCCTTCGTGGACCGGCGCGCCGACGCCGGTGCCGGGCGCCAATGACGGCGCCTCCGGCGTGGCCGTCCTGCTCGGCATGGCCGATGCCCTGCGGGTCCGGCCTCCGGGGGTCGGGGTGGACCTGCTCTTCGTCGACGGCGAGGACTATGGCGACTTCCAGCGGGCGCCCCGGGACGTGCTGATCGGGTCGCGCTACTTCGCCACCCACCTCCCACCCGGGCCGCGCCCGCTCTACGCGGTGCTGTTCGACCTGGTGGGCGACAGCGACCTGCGGCTGCTCCCGGAAGGGCAGTCGGTGCTCGGCGCGCCGGAGGTCGTGGAACTGGTCTGGCGTGTCGCCGAGGAGATCGGCCACGGCGGGGTCTGGGTGAACGCCCCCGGATCGGGCCCCACCCTCATCGACGATCACGTCGAGCTCCAGAAGGTGGGTATCCGCGCGATTGACGTGGTGGACTTCGACTACGGCCCACGCAATGCGTGGTGGCACACCCCTCAGGACACCCTCGACAAGGTGAGTGCCTCGAGCCTTCAGGTCGTCGGCGACGTCGGCATGGCCCTCGTCCGGCGGCACTCCGCGTCGCGCTGAACCCGTCCGCGTCGGACGGGTGGGCCGAGTCCTCCGGACGGTCCCATGTTTGGCCCATGCCACCCGAGCGGCGTGCCGTGCTCCTGCTGCTGGGGCTCGCGGTCGGAGGGCAGGGGGTTCGCGCCTGCCTCGCGCGGCCCGGCGAGCCGCCCGGCCAGGTTTCCCTCCTGCAGCCGGGCCCGCCCCCGTCGACCGCGCTGGCCCACCGCGATTCCTCCCTCGCAGTGGGCCGACCCCTCGGCCGAGGGGAGCGGATCGATCTGGACCATGCGTCGGCCTCCGAGATCGCCCGTCTCCCCCGGGTCGGGGTGCGGCTGGCCAAGGCGATCGTGGCCGACCGGGACCGGCGGGGGGCGTTTGGCGGACTCGAGGGGCTGGACCGCGTCCCGGGCGTCGGCCCGGGCCTCCTGACCACGGTCGCTCCCCACGTCCGGTTCGGTGGGGGGCCGGCGACCTCGCCTCCCGCGGATCAGGGCCCTCCGGTGGTCCCCGCCCCGCTCGGCGCCACCGAACCTCGACTCCTGGACCTCAACCAGGCCACGCGGGAGGAACTCGAGCGGCTCCCATTCGTGGGACCCTACATGGCCGAGCAGATCGTGGACTGGCGCGAGCGGCACGGGCCGTTCTCCGCGGTAGACAGCCTGGTCCGGGTTCCGGGCGTGGGACCCGCCACCCTCCGGAGGGTGCGGCCACTGCTCCGGGTGGACTGAAGCCGGGCAGATGTGAGGTGACCGCTTGCCAGACCACCCTGATGCGGGCTCACCGCGATCCCGCCGCGCCCTCCGACCCTATTGACACCCTCCCCCGCCGGTCTAGCTTAGGAGAATTGGCGTAAAGCATTGTCGGACTTAACAATCCAGCACAGACGAGGCGATGGCAACGGTAGCCGCCGGTGGCATTGAACGGCTAGGCGACATCCTGACGCGCGAGGGGCTCATCTCGCGCGAACAGCTCGCCGCGGCCCTCGCCGAGCAGAAGGCGTCAGGCCACCGGCTCGGCTACGTCCTGGTCAAGCTCGGCCTGGTCCAGGAGCTGGAGGTGACCAAGGTGCTGGCCCGGCAAAGCCGCATGCCCGCGGTGGATCTCAGCCGGTTCGAAGTCGATCCCAAGATCATCAAGCTGGTGCCGGCCGACTTCGCCCTCAAGCACATCGTGCTCCCCCTGAAGCGCGAGGGCCGGACACTCACCGTGGCGATGGCCGATCCCAGCAACACCGGTGTGCTGGACGACCTCAAGTTCATCACCCGCTACGACCTCTTTCCGGTCATCGCCGGCGAGTACACCCTCCGCAACCTGATCGAGAAGCACTTCGAGTCCTCCGACCAGCAGCTGCAGACGATCCTCAAGGAGATGGAGGGGGTCGAGGAGACCGATGTCGAGGTGGTCGAGGAGCAGGAGGACGAGGCGGCGACGCAGGCACAGATCAATGACGCGCCGGTGGTCAAGCTGATCAACGGCGTCCTCACGGATGCGGTCAAGCGTGGCGCGTCCGACATCCACATCGAACCGTTCGAGCACGAGATCCGGATCCGCTACCGGATCGACGGATCCCTGCTGGAAGTGATGCGGCCGCCGGTCAAGATGAAGGCCGCGCTGACCTCGCGTATCAAGATCCTGTCCCAGCTCAACATTGCGGAGCGCCGGGTGCCGCAGGACGGGCGGCTCAAGCTCAAGATGGGCAACCGGGTGATCGATTTCCGCGTCAGCACGCTGCCGGTGATCTTCGGCGAGAAGATCGTGCTCCGCATCCTCGACAAGGGCAACCTGACCCTCGACCTCTCCAAGTTCGGGTTCGAGCCGAAGGCCGAGCAGGACCTGATGCGGAACATCCTCAATCCGTACGGGATGGTGCTCGTCACCGGCCCCACCGGATCGGGGAAGACCACGACCCTGTACTCCGCGCTGTCCCGGGTCAACACGATCGAGACCAACATCATGACCGCGGAGGATCCGGTCGAGTACAACCTGATGGGGATCAACCAGGTGCTGGTGCGCAACGAGATCGGCCTGACCTTCGCCGCCGCGCTGAAGGCGTTCCTGCGGCAGGACCCGAACATCATCATGATCGGGGAGATCCGCGACCTGGAGACGGGCAGCATCGCCATCAAGGCGGCCCTCACCGGCCACCTGGTGCTCTCGACGCTCCACACCAACGACGCCGCCTCGACCATCACCCGCATGATCGACATGGGGATCGAGGCGTTCAACGTGGCGAGCGCGGTGAACCTGGTGGTGGCCCAGCGGCTGGTCCGGCGCATCTGCAAGGACTGCAAGGAGCCTCACAAGTACAGCGAGGAGGAGCTCAGGACCCTGGGTCCCAATGTCGGGGAACTCGCCAGCCTCACCTTCCAGAAGGGCGACGGCTGCGAGACCTGCAACGGCACCGGCTACAAGGGGCGCGCCGGCCTGTACGAGGTCATGGCGCTCTCCCCCGAGCTGCGCCGCATGATCCTGCGCGGCGGCTCGGTGGCCGAGATCCGGGACGTGGCCGTGAGCGAGGGCATGCTGACCCTGCGCATGGACGGGATGAAGAAGATCGAGAAAGGCGTCACCACCCTCGAGGAAGTCGTCAAGGAGACTGCCGCATGAGCATCAACCTGCGCGCACTGCTGGAGGAAATGATCGAGAAGGACGCCTCCGACCTGCACATCACGGCCGGCGAGCGCGCCAAGCTGCGGATTGACGGCGACATCACCAGCGCGACGCCGACGGAAGTACTCACCGCCAAGGACACCCTCTCGATCGCCTACTCGGTGCTGACCGAGAACCAGAAGAAGCGGTTCGAGACCGAGGACGAGCTCGATTTCTCCTTCGGCATCCAGAACCTGGCGCGGTTCCGCGGCAACGTCTTCAAGCAGCGCGGCTGCGTGGCGATGGTCATCCGGATGATCCCGTTCAACGTCAAGACCTTCGCCGACCTCGGCCTGCCGCCGGTCATCGCCAAGCTGGCCGAGAAGCCGCGCGGACTGGTGCTCGTCACCGGCCCGACCGGGTCGGGCAAGTCCACCACCCTGGCGGCCATCCTCGACAAGATCAACCGCGAGCGCAAGGGCCACATCATCACGGTGGAGGACCCGATCGAGTTCATCCACCGGCACCAGTCCTGCATCATCAACCAGCGCGAGGTCGGGACCGACACCAAGAGCTTCGCCAACGCGCTCAAGTACGCCCTGCGCGAGGACCCGGACGTGATCCTGGTCGGCGAGTTGCGCGACCTCGAGACCATCGCCGCCTGCCTCACCATCGCCGAGACCGGCCACCTCGCGCTCGCGACGCTGCACACCAACTCCGCCGCCGAGTCGATCAACCGCATCATCGACGTGTTCCCGTCCAACCAGCAGACCCAGGTCAGGGCCCAGCTCGCCTTCGTCCTCGAGGGGGTCGTCACCCAGACGCTGCTGCAGAAGGCCAAGGGCCGGGGCCGCGCCATGGCGTGCGAGATCATGGTGTGCACCTCGGCCATCCGGGCCCTGATCCGGGACGACAAGGTCCACCAGATCTACTCCGCCTTGCAGTCCGGCAAGAAGCACGGCATGCAGACCATGAACGACTCGCTGTTCCAGCTCTACATGAGCCGCGAGGTGAGCCTGGAGGAGTGCCTGCGGGCCTCGGGCGATCCCAACGAGCTGATGCGCATGTGCGGCGAGACGCCGCAGGAAGAACAGGAAATGGGGACGGTCGAGAAGTCCGGCCGCCCCGCCGCCCGCCGGTAACCCGACGAGGAGCCCAGGATGCCAGTCTTCGAGTACACCGCGCGCAACGCCAGCACCGGCCAGATCCTGAAGGGCACGCTCGACGTGCCCACCAAGGACGAGGTCCTCAAGCACATCAAGCAGCAGAAGATGATCATGGTCAACGTCCGGGAGCAGCCCAAGACGGGGTTCTCGCGGCCCAAGAGCATCGCGACCCGCGACCTGGTCATCTTCACCCGGCAGTTCGCGACCATGATCAACGCCGGCCTGCCCCTGGTCCAGTCGCTGGACATTCTGGCCAAACAGACCGAGAACAAGGCGCTGGCCGACGTCACCCGCCAAGTCGTGTTCGACGTCGAGAGCGGTCACACCCTCGCCGACGCCTTCAGCAAGCACCCGAGGGCCTTCCCCGAGCTGTACGTGAACATGGTCGCCGCCGGCGAAGCCGGCGGTATCCTGGATACCATTCTGCTCCGCCTCGCTAGCTTCCTGGAAAAGAGCGACGCCCTGATTCGCAAGGTGAAGGGCGCCATGGTCTACCCGGGCGTGATCATGTCGGTGGCGGCGATCGCGATCGCCGTGCTGCTGATCTTCGTGATCCCCACCTTCCAGAAGATGTTCGCCAGCGTGGGCATGGAGCTGCCGCTCCCCACCCGCATCGTCATCGGGATGTCCGACTTCCTGATCAACTACTGGTGGGCGCTTATCCTGATCATCGCGGGAGCGGTCTGGGCCGTCCGCACCTACTACAAGACGTCCGACGGCCAGCTGCGCATCGACCAGTTGCTGCTCAACGCCCCGGTCCTGGGCGACCTGCTCCGGAAGTCCGCCGTTTCCCGGTTCACCCGGACGTTGGGCACCCTGATCAGTTCGGGGGTGTCGATCCTCGACGGCCTCGAGATCACCGCCAAGACCGCCGGCAACCGGGTGATCCATGACGCGGTCATGGCGTCGCGCAATTCCATCGCCGGCGGCGAGACCATTGCCGCGCCGCTCGAGAAATCCAAGGTCTTCCCTCCGATGGTGATCTCGATGATCGCGGTGGGCGAGCAGACCGGCGGGCTGGACGAGATGCTCTCCAAGATCGCCGACTTCTACGATGAGGAAGTGGACGTCGCGGTGAGCGCCCTGCTCTCGCTCATGGAACCGATGATGATCGTCTTCCTGGGCGTCATCGTCGGCGGCATGGTCGTGGCCATGTACCTGCCCATCTTCGACATGATGAACGCGGTGCAGTAGGCCGCGGCGGCTGCGCTGTGGTGAAGGGGGCCGGTCCATCACCGTGGACCGGCCCCCTTCGCCTTTCCATGAGGCTCGCCCCGTCGTCTGGCGTCTCATCCTGAAACTGCAGTCCCGCTGACCCGTACTGGTGTCATTCCAGTCCACGGATGGCGGAGGATCCCTTGAGAAACATATGGATGAAAATCGGCCTGGGGGCCGCCGCGGTTTTCGCCGGGGGTATGATCGTGGTGAGTATCGCGGGGGCCGCCAGGAGTGCCGCGGCGACGGCGATGCACAACTCCCTGGCCGGGGCCGGCCGCATGCTCGCCAGCGCTGCCGCGAAGAGTGACCTTCCCTTTCTGCTGGATGGTGCCCGGGTCGGTACCATCCGCAACGTCGATGTCCGTCGAACCGCCCGGGGTGCACTCCCGGAAGTGCAGCTGACGGTGGATCTGTCCCCCTCCCAGGGAGCTGCCCGGCTGGCGGGGTGTGACCTTGTTCCCGTGCAGGACGGCGACCTCGACCCGGACCGGGGCTTCCGGTGCGCCGGTGGGTCGACTCGCGGCCACACCACCATTGGATTCGCCCGGTTCGAACCTGGAGCGCTGCAGCGTCCCATCCGGGTCAGCCGCTCGATGGAGAGTGAGCTCCGGCAGGGGGATCCCGTTGAGGCCAGGGCCGATCTCGGAGGCACGGTGAAGATCTCGGCGAGGGGCGATTCGGGGGAGTTGGTGAACGTCCTGGCGGACAGCTCAGGAGTCTCGGTTCGGGTTCAGGACGGGATGCAGCGTGCCGTCCTCCGGCTGCTGGCCGACAGTACCGGCGCCTCGCTCCGGGTGCGGGGCGACGATGGCAAGGTGGTCCGTCTCGAGGCCAACCAGTCCGGTCTCGTGATCAGGGTGGACAGCGCCACTGCGCCGTAGCTGAAGTTCAGCCGAATTTCCCGCTTCGCCAGACTTCGACGCTCGTGGTCCAGGCGACCACGGAGTAGTCGGTGAAATAGGTTGCCGCGAGGTGGCTCATGGCCCGGTCCGCCACCTCCGGCGAGACGATCGCCTCGATCCGCACGTTCTTCCCCTGCCAGTCCTGGGCGTGGATGCCGCGCGTCCCTTCCCCCTCGACTTCGCCCACACTGTACCCGCGCGCTCCGAGCCGCTTGAGGTCGGCGGTGATCGGTTCACGCAGCACGTGCTCCGCGATGATGGTGACCAGCCTGAGCGGTGTCGGTGTCATGGGTGCCCCTCGAGCCATCGGGCGATCTGGAAGTAGAGCGGGATGCCGACCAAGAGGTTGAACGGGAAGGTGATGACCAGCGCCGCGGTCAGATAGTAGGTCGGGTTGGCGTCGGGCAGGGTGAGCCGCACGGCCGGCGGTGCCGCGATGTAGGACGCGCTGGCCGCCATCACCCCCAGCACGGTCGCCCCTCCCAGCGACAGTCCGGCCAACTGCCCGACCCAGACGCCGGCGGTGCCGTGGATGACCGGCATCACGATGCCGAAGCCCAGCAGGAATCCCCCGACCTTGCGGAGGTCGCCCAGCCGGCCTGCGGCCAGGACACCCAATTCCAGCATGAACAGGCAGAGCAAGCCGCGGAAGATGGGGCCGCGCGTGTCATAGAAGGGCCCGATTGTCTCCCACTGCTGGCTGCCCATCAGGAACCCGACCAGGAGCCCGCCCACTAGCAGCACCATGGTGCGGCCGGTGAGCACTTCGTGGAGGACCTCCTTGAGGGGCCGCCCCGCGGAGCCCGCCTGAACCGCTCCGATGGCCAGGGCGATGTGGATCCCGGGGCTCTCCAGGAGGGCGAGAAGGGTCGGCATGAACCCCTCCGCCTCATATCCCTGGCTCTTCACGAAGCTGGTGGCGGCGATGAACGTCACGGCCGACACCGAGCCGTAGTGGGCCGCGATGGCCGCGCTGTCGACCGCCGAGAACCTCCCGGCACGGCGCAGCACCAGGTATGCGCTCACTGGCGTGAGGCAGCCCAGCGCGAGGGTAGCCACCGCCGGCCAGGCGATGGTGTGGAGGCTGGCGTGGTGCAGCTCGATGCCGCCCTGCAGGCCGATTGCCCACAGCAAGAAGATCGATATCCCGAGGTAGACATCCTTGGGCAGCGAGAATTCGCTCTTGACCAGCTTGGCGACCATCCCGAGCGCGAACGCCAGCACCACGGGGGAGAGCAGGTTGGCGCGGAGCAGCGCGGCGGCTTCCATCAGCTGGAGACCTGCTTCACGCGACGGCTCCCCAGGTCGTACACCCCTCCGACCACGAGGAGCCTGCGTTCGCGGACCAGCGTGGCGAGGACCGGGGAGGCCCGCTCGAGCAGGTGCGCCTGGTGCTGCACATTCGCTTCGACTACCGCCCCGATGTCAGGCCCGGCGGCGTCGACCGCAGGCTGAATGTGCTGGAAGAGCGTGCTGATCTGCCCCGGCACCGCATCCCCGGCGATGGCCGCCTTCACCGCGCCGCACTGGGAGTGCCCCAGGACCCTCAGCACCTTGGCGCCGAGGACGAGCGCGCCGAATTCGAGGCTGGCGATCTCCTCCGGGGTCACGACGTTGCCGGCATTCCGGACCACGAACAGGTCGCCGAATCCCTGGTCGAAGAGGAGTTCGACCGGCACGCGGGAATCGGCGCAGCTGAGCACGGCCGCGAAGGGGTGCTGGGCCGCGGCGACCTCGTTCAGGCGGTCCAGGCTCCGATGGGGCGTCGTCAATTGCCCGGCGGCGAATCGGGCGTTGCCCTCCATCAGCATCTGCAGCGCCGCCTCCGGGGTGTCGGGCTCGATCGCGCGGCGGGTGACGGGCCCAGCCCAGGCGGAGCCGGGGGCTCCGGGCCATGCGATCCCCAGGGCGGCCAGGCCCGCGAGCGCGAGGAAGCGGCGGCGGGCGGGGAGAGGGGGGGCCTGATGGTATTGGCTCACGGTTGTAGTGACTCCATAGGTTGCGTATGAGTGGGCCCGCCCCGAATGGGACGGGCCGGATAGGCTCGAGAGGAGGGAACCGGAGGAGGGGACCCGCCCGCTGGGCAGCTTTGCGACGGACCCGGTCGACTCACGCCGCCAGACGGCTTCTATTGCGCCGGATCGACACGACGGAGGCCACGACTCCGAGGGTCAGTGTCCCGAGGATCACCACCAGCGATATCCCGGTGTCGATCTTCAATTGGGTGTTCACCAGCATCATCTTGACACCGACGAAGAACAGCACGACCACGAGCGCCGGTTTCAGGTAGCGGAACTGGTGGATCAGGTTCGCCAGACAGAAATACAGCGCCCGGAGACCGAGGATGGCGAACACGTTGCTGGTCAGCACCAGGAACGGGTCAGCCGTGATCGCGAAGATTGCGGGGATCGAATCCACCGCGAAGACCAGGTCGGTGAACTCGACCATCACCAGCGCCAGGAGCAGCGGCGTAGCGGCCCGGCGGCCATCGAGGCGGGTGAAGAACTTCTGCCCGTCGTACTGACTGGTCACGGGGTAGAGCCGCCGCACCAGCTTGATCAGGACGTTCTTCTCCGGATTGATGGTGTCGGTGTTCATGACCGCCATCTTGATGGCCGTGAGGATCAGGAACCCGCCGAAGACATAGATGATCCAGCTGAACTGATGGATCAGTGCGGCGCCGATCCAGATCATCAGCCCGCGCATCACGAGCGCGCCCAGGATGCCCCAGAACAGCACCCGGTGCTGGTAGCGCGCCGGCACCGCGAAGAAGCTGAAGATCAGCGCGATGACGAACACGTTGTCCATGCTCAGCGACTTCTCGACCACGTAGCCGGTCAGGAACAGCCTGGCGGCCTCGAGTCCGCCGACTTCGGGTGCCAGGCTGCCGTCGAGTTGCGGCACGTTGAGGCCGAGCCCGAGCCAGTGCCGCGCGTAGGCGAAATACACCAGCCCGTTGAAGGCCATGGCCACCATGATCCAGATGATGGTCCAGGTCACCGCCTCCCGCATCCCGACTTCGTGGGCCTCCCGGTGGAAGACGCCCAGGTCCAGGGCGAGGAACAGCAGCACCAGCAGGAAGAAGCCGGCATAGGCCCACGCCACTGGCGGGAGGCCCTCGCCGGCAGGCGCGAGCGAGAGCAGGAACGGCAGGTTCGGCATGGGGCGAGAACCTAGCGACTGGCCAGGAGGTCTACAAGCTCAGATATTCGCACGGACTCATAGACGAATACAATGCGTGTGCGTCGATTGCCCGGATCGTCACATATATCGATATTATCAATATAAATAATCCATTAGTTCAATTTGCCTATCATCGTCTGGTATCCTAGAATGTTGCCCGCCGGGGGGATCCGATGCACGAGGGCACGGCCATTCAGTCCCCCGGCTGGATTCGGTACCTGACTTGAACTCATGGAGGATAGAACCATGTTGTCGCTCACCACTGCCATCCTGCTCGCGACCTCACCCGTCGCTCCTGCCGCTTCGAATGACCTGCGTACCCCGGCGCTGCACTCGCACCGCGCCCTG
>Ga0224510_10002371_pt1 | contig 11362 bp, 6 predicted proteins | sample SF_May12_sed_USG_FD_170161 | JGI IMG/M metagenome (GOLD analysis project Ga0224510, IMG submission 170161) | Sediment microbial communities from San Francisco Bay, California, United States - SF_May12_sed_USGS_4_1 | ecosystem: Environmental > Aquatic > Marine > Sediment | place: USA: California... | reverse complement strand
AAAATGTTGCCAGAAAATCTACCTGACTAAAAAGCGCATTACTGGCGCCCGGCTTAACTACGCCCGGATAATACACAATTAGCGGAATTCTAGTCCCCGCCTCAAAGGCGCTGTACTTCCCTCCCCTTAGATTACCAGATGGCGTATGGCCACTCAGTTTGGCAACGGCCTCATCCTGGTAGCCATCATCGATCACCGGTCCGTTGTCGCTTGTAAAAACGATCATTGTTTTCTCCGACAGTCCATTGCGTTCCACTGTGTTAATAATTTCTCCAACCGTGTAATCAAGCTGCAGGATAACATCACCACGAGGCCCCATACCGCTTTTGCCCTTAAATTTTGCATTGGGTACGCGGGGGACGTGAATATCATGGGTGGAAAAATAAAGAAAGAAAGGGGAGTTCTTTTTTTGTTCAATGAATGCCGTCGCCTTTGAAATCAAAACGTCCGCCATATTTTCGTCCACCCAACGTGCCGATTTACCGCCAGACATATATCCTATCCTGCTAATCCCATTAATGATTGTCTGATCATGACCATGCGATGGAAGAAATTTAAGTAATCCCGGGCTGTCTTTGCCAGTGGGCTCATCGCCAATTTTTTCACGATAACTGACCCGAATGGGATCACTGGGATCAAGGTCAACTACGCGATGGTTTTCCATATATACGCAAGGAACCCTGTCTCCTGTCGCGGGCAGGATAAAGCTATAGTCAAACCCAATTTCCAAAGGGCCGGGCACAACATCTCCATTCCAGTCCTGGGCCGCATCCATACCCAATCCAAGGTGCCATTTTCCTACGACAGCTGTTGCATAACCAGCTTCATTCAGCATGGCAGGTAGTGTTATCCTGTTCGTAGGGATCAGCAATCCAGCGTCACCGGGCGCTATCCCCGTCCCTTCCTTACGCCAGGCATACGTTCCTGTAAGCAAAGAATATCGCGATGGCGTGCAGGTCGCCGAGGTAGCATAGGCACGCGTAAACCGCAAGCCCTCAGTGGCGAGTTTATCAATATTTGGCGTCTCGATTTTTGTTGCTCCATAGCAACTCAAATCACCATAGCCAACATCATCAGTATAAATCAAAATGATGTTGGGCTTTTCTTGTGCCCTGCCTTTCACTGCCAGGAAGCAGAGTAGAAATATTGACGAAATTATTTGTAATCGCATTGTATCGATGTTAAATACCTTGTTAATCGTGAAATAAAATTGTTGCCGGAATTGGCTGGTCCTTAAAACCGGGTCCGCTCCAATAAATGTTAAAATTCGCAGTTGGCACTGTGCCCTTTTTATAATACAGCGTAAAAGGATGAACCCCGGCACTTAACTTTATTATCCCTGCTCTTGACGCTCCGGAATCATAACCGTAATCGGCATCAATAACAGTTGCTTCATGAATACGGAGCAAAGCCTTTCCTTTCGCCTTGATTGAAAATGTATAAACAGCATCTTCCGGTATCTTGAAATATCCCTCACAAACCAGCAGGCTTTCGACTTTCTTCAATACTGAAGGTGCCAACTCAATTGCCTGCCCGGCTGAACTAGACTCCAGCGTATAGACCTGAGGTATCCACGGGAAATCACCTTTGAAAGCTTTCCATGTAATACCAGGTTTGAGATTGTTCCTGATAACGGCTGGGACAAACGCTTCATCATACGGACGCACTGCAGAAGTATCGGGTCGGCGGAGGCGAAGCACCCTTTCCTTCATCTTTTGCTGAAGGAAATCCATTTCCGGCCGGGCAGCAAGATTAGTCTTTTCTTTTGGGTCTGCCACAACATTGTATATTTCAAAATCATCGTTTGCCGACTGAATATCATAACGAACACCTACCTGATCACCTAGCCGAATGAGCTGCATCTGATTGCGCGTTCGGCCGCGCCTGCCGGATTCAAACTCTTCATAATTCGGTGTTTTCTGATCGTTATAGTATTCAACATAGACTGTACTCTCTCTTTGTTTTCCTTTGCCTGTAAGCGATGGAAGAAGGCTCACCCCGTCTGATTCCGCCGGGATTACAATTCCGGCAGCATCACAAAATGTAGCCATCCAATCTGAAAACATGCTGGGCGTTGTAACGACGCTGTTTCCCGGGATTGCAGCAGGCCAGGATACGATGGCAGGCATCCTTACGCCGCCTTCCCATACATCTCTCTTTATCCCATCAAACGGGCCAAAACTGTTGAAAAAAGTAGGCTCATTCGTAGCATAATTATTGGGAAGATAAGACTCCCTTGAAGGGCCGTTGTCAGATGTAAAAACAATGATGGTATTGCCATCAATTTTCATATCAATTAACAAATGCCGGATGTCGCCCACAGCATCATCGATTCTTCTCACGACAGTAGCATAACGTTTGTACGTACCCGGCCAGGATACTTCAGCCGTTGCGGGGTTATTGTCATTGTCGTACGTTGCCAGGGCATAGTCCGGATTCACATAGGAATCAATTACGCCCGATGCCGTGTTAATCATATGCCCTTCTTCACCTTTCCATTGTATTCCTCCATTCAATCCCGCTCCGGCAGGATAAGCTTGTGTGGGCAACTCCAGCACGGCATGCGGAATATCGTAGGCGAGATACATGAAGAAAGGCTTTTCACCAATATCACTTTGCTTATGATTGACAATCCATTGTTTTGCGTAAGCCGTCCAAAGGTCTCCCGTGTAGCATTTGTCCAGGACACTTGAAATGTTAAACAGATCATTGTAAACTTCTTTTGCACCCCGATAGAGACCTTCCTTTGGATAATGTTCATGACCGTCAACATGCCTGACGTAGCCAAAAAAATTATCAAAGCCACGATCAAGCGGAAGCGCCTTCCAGGCGGAGCCCTTTTCCCATATTTCTTCTCCCTGCAAACCCCATTTACCTACGGCTACCGTTGCATATCCCGCCTGCCGTAAAACAGTAGCCAGCGTATGGTTATCCGCCAACGCTTTGTCAAATTGGTTATCCCTTACATTTGCATGCCCCTGATGAACACCCAGCAGAAGCGACGCCCTTGACGGAGCACACACCGGTGCATTGCAGTATTGCTGTGTTAACCGCGCACCACTTGCGGCGAGCAAATCTATGTTGGGCGTAAAATGTGATGGCTCGTTTCGTTTATTTTCCTTGCGGCGTTGATTCTGATAGAAAGCACCAACATCACCATAGCCAAGATCATCGGTGAGAATAAAAATAATGTTAGGCGGTTTTTCAGATTTTTGTTGGGCTTTGCCTCCGAAAGAGGTCATAGTCACCAAAAGCAAGGGAAAAACCAATAAATTGAAATGCGCACTTTTCATGGCATAATTTAAAGAACGGATATCAATTAAAAGGTATTTTTTGATAAGTTTTTATAATTGAATCCAAATTTCATCGTCCTGGCTCCACAAGCTAGAATGGATAAACCATCAAGTCAATCTCCAGGATAAAAGGCAGCAAATAATAGATGAAAAAGAACAACACGCAGGAAGAAATGATGTTCATCCAGAAACCTGAACGCACCATGTCGTCCATTGACAGCAAGGAGGAACTATAAACAATGGCATTGGGGGGTGTCGCAACTGGCAGCATAAACGCGCAGGAGGATGCAATGCTGGCTCCCATCATCAGCCCAAAGGGATGTACGCCAATGGATTGTGATAGTGAAGCTAAGATGGGCAACATCACTGCTGCTGTAGCCACATTGGATGTAATCTCAGTAAAGAAATTCACCATAATGATCACGACAAAGAGGATCAGTGCAAAATGGAATTGTTCCATAGAAGACAATTTTTCACCAAGCCATAACGCAAGGCCTGATTGCCGAAATGCCACCGCAATCGCAAGTCCTCCACCGAATAAAATCAATATTCCCCACGGAAGCTTACTGGCGGATTCCCAGTCCATAAGATTAACGCCCTTAACTTTTGACGGGATCACAAACAAAATAAGGGCACCAAAAATAGCAATCACGGTATCATTAATCCCCGGGAGAAATAGTTCAAGCACGAAAGACCGCAAAATCCATGCGGTAGCGGTGAACGCAAATACGAGCGACACCATCTTCTCTTCATAGCTCATTTTCCCAAAGCTCCTGAGGTTATTGTCAATCTCTTCTTTGGCGCCTTTGGCCTGCCCAGCTTGAGTCCTAAACGCAATTTTTGTCAAATAAACCCACCCGATGAAAAGCAAAATAATGGCAAATGGAAAGCCAAAAGAAAACCAGTCGAAAAAGGTGATTTCCTGCTCAAACATCTTCACGCTCACAGCGGAAAAAATGGCGTTTGTAGGACTTCCAATAAGTGTGGCCATACCGCCAATCGAAGCTGAATAGGCAATGGCCAGCATAAGGGACTTTTTAAAGTTGGTGAGTGCCTTTCTATCATTGCGCTGATTTTGAAACTCGCCCATTTTATGCGTTATCGCCAACCCGATGGGAAGCATCATTAATGCAGTCGCCGTATTCGAAATCCACATGGAAAGAAACGCGGTAGCCACCATGAAGCCAAGCACGATGCGACTACTGTTAGTTCCGATAGCTTTAATGATGTTCAATGCAATTCGCTGGTGGAGGTTCCATCGTTCGATGGCTATCGCAATTACGAATCCGCCAAGAAAGAGCATAATCAGCGGACTGTAATACGTCGTTGTAGTCGTTTCAATATCCATTCCTCCGGTCAGGGGAAAAAGTATAATGGGCAGTAACGCGGTAGCTGACATCGGTAATGCTTCTGTGATCCACCAGATAGCAATCCATGTCGTGGATGCCAGGATTGCCTGCCCTGCTGAAGGAAGACCAACCAGCGACAAGTTTTGTATGATCACGAATGCAATCGGTCCGGCAAATAGGCCTAATTTTTCCTTTGTAAACATGGCGTCTTAAGGTAAAAAAATCATTCCAGTGACGGTCTACCGTTGGCGGATAAATTGTGAATAATCATCAAGTTATGTTCCTAATTCAAACGTAATGAACTAACCGGCTTTGATAACGCTGACAATAGCTGCCCCGCATTCCTTCGTCGTAGCCTTCCCGCCCATGTCGCGTGTTTTTGAGCTTCCTTCTGCTATTACGTATTGTACCGCCTGCATGATCAGGGCTGACGCGGCCGGGTATCCCAAATGCTCCAACATCATTGCGGCTGACCATATTGCACCGATCGGGTTAGCAATCCCCTTGCCGGCGATATCCGGAGCAGAACCGTGGACAGGTTCAAACATAGAGGGAAAATTCCGCTCTGGGTTGATATTAGAGGAAGGAGCAATGCCAATCGTGCCGGCAACGGCGGGGCCCAGATCTGACAGGATATCGCCAAATAGATTTGACCCAACCACAACATCAAACCAATCCGGGTGGAGCACAAAGTTTGCGGTCAGAATATCAATGTGATATTTATCTACTTTGACGTCCGGATAGGACTTGGCGATTTCTTCCACGCGTTCATCCCAGAAGGGCATCGTATGAACAATACCGTTGGACTTGGTGGCTGATGTAAGATGCTTTTTTCTCGTTTTGGCAACTTCAAAAGCATACTTTACTATTCGGTCAGTGCCCTTACGTGTGAAAATGCTTTCCTGAATACAGATCTCATCCTCGGTACCGTGGTGTAACCTACCCCCAATTTCTGAATACTCCCCTTCATTGTTTTCGCGAACGACCACAAAGTCAATATCCTCAGGCTTTCTGTTTGCCAACGGGCAGGGTACACCTGGAAAAAGTTGAACAGGCCTGATGTTTACATATTGCTGGAACTGTCTGCGAATAGGAATCAACAGACCCCACAATGAGATATGATCAGGGACGCCGGGAAACCCAACTGCACCCAGGTAAATAGCATCATGGTGCCTTATTTGCTGCAATGCGTCATCGGGCATCATTTTTCCGGTTTGGGCATAGCGCTCACAGCCCCAATCAAACGTATCAAAATCGTACGCAATATCTAAAACAGCGCCAACCGCTTCAAGTACCCGAAGGCCCTCAGGTATTACTTCCTTACCGATGCCATCACCGGGAATAACCGCTATCTTAAGTTTGTCATGCATTGTCCTTGTGTTTTATGATATACCGAATTTTCTTAGTCATGGGAAAAGTATATACTTCAGTTACAATCCCGGCATCGTACCTCTTGTATTGTAACCGGTGTCAATTCTAATTCCCGTTTCCCGGTCATACCAGTCGTGTGTAAGATCAGCTGGAATATTATCGCCGGTTTCTCGCTGCCAGGCGGTCAATGATTGTCGCAATACATTCAACACTTCCTGATACTGCACCGCCTGCGCAACATTATGCAGTTGCAGTGAATCCTTGCTGCAATTGTACAACTCCTCGGCAGGCCGTGGTGAAATAAAAACGTCGGCTTGCGCCGCCGTTAATCGCGCCGAATCGCGTAATGCCTTCAGTTCAACAAATGATGCGCTTCTTACCGCGTCTGCCGGTCCCTGGTTTGGGAATGCCGGTCTCGCATTGACAATATATAGAAAATCCCTCGACCGGACCATGCGCTCACACGCTTCATAGTCATGCCAGTTATGCTCTGCGAAAACATATTCCCGAAAGGAGTGCCCGGGATTTATCAATAAATCCGAAAAACTTTTTCCCTGCATAGTGGATGCAGGTTCTATTCCTGCCAAAGAGAGCAACGTGGGTGCCAGATCAATAACACTTATGAGACTGTTACAAACCGAGCCGGGAAGCTGTATCTGTTCAGGTCCTTTGATAATGAATGGTGTTTTGATGCCCGATTCGTATACCCGCGTCTTGTCGCGTGGAAAAGGCCTGCCATTATCGGCCATAATCACGATAATCGTATTTTCAAGTACACCCTGCTTTTCAAATTCTTTCTCAACCTCACCTATATGATAATCAAGACGCGCTATTTCATCGTAGTACTTTGCCAAATCAGACTTTGTACTATCGCCGGATGCGAGGTATACCGGTGGAATAATCTCTGATGGGTTATGTTCGCCCGAAAATTTATTTACGCCCCAGGGGCGGTGCGCATCGTAGGGATCAAACCAAAAGAAGAAAGGCTTTTCCATGTCGCGTTCGCGCAGGGATTGCAACCAATGATCCTCGCCACCGTCGCCATTCACATTCAATCCCAAATGTGTTGTGTCGAATCCACTCTTTATAAGTTCCCCCATATGCCACTTCCCTGCCTGGCCAGTATAATATCCATTTTCCTTCAGCAGTCTTGGGAGCGTCATAAAATCCACCGATGGCTCCGTGTGTAGTTCTGCTGCACCCGTGCTGTGCGGGTACCTCCCCGTGATGATACTTATTCTACTTGGACTACAGGAGCTGATCGTTAAGAATGCATTGGTAAAACGAACACCCTGCGAAGCAATTCTGTCGATATTCGGTGTGCGCACAACCTCATTCCCATAGCAGCCTAAATCATTCCAGGTTACATCATCGGCAATAAAGATTACGATGTTCGGATGCGATATTTTATTTGATGCAGGCGTGCATGCCTGAATTACGATCAGGCAAAATAAATAGAAATAATTGATTCTTTGTTGCATCTACAATGGACTTATTATTCAAAACAACCTGAAATTACTCACGAAATGACAACCTCCTTACCTTCAATAAACTGTTTATAGTCGGGTGCCAGCTCCACTCCCCATCCTGGTTTGTTGGAAACAAACCACTGACCCTGCTGGAACAGATATCCTGATGAAACCATGGCGTGCTCAAAATATCTTGAATCCTCCACATACGGAATATTCCGTCGAATTTTCGATGCATGCAATGACATTAAAAGCCCCAGCTGACTTTGCCAAACATGCGGTATAACCTTGATGTGTTGAAATGACTCAGCTTTCTTCGCCATGGCGAGAATATTACTGTAACCACAGGTATGCATATCCGGCTGGAGGTAATTGTAAATTCCGTCCTGCATGTAAGGATCAAATAGTGCTAAATCTCTAATATTTTCTCCTTCTGCTATGGGTACAAAAAAATTATCCTGCAATAATGCTTCACGGAGCTTTCTGTATGCTGCTGCATCATCGGGAAATAATTCTTCCATGAAATACATTTGATATGGCGCGCATGCCTTTAACAGCTGTATTGCCCACCCTGGCTGATTAGCATATCCGTTGTTCGCATCAGCCATCAAGATAAAATTACTACCCACTGCTTCGCGAAGCGCAACGAAGGCATCGATATCACGCTGTACGCCGGCTTCTCCGGGCAGCCACTTGCTGGGCCTGCCCAATTTTATCTTGATGCCGCGGTAACCATCCGTCTTACTTTTCTTCGCTGTCTCTGCAATGATGCTCACATCGCGGTTGTTGGCAATATCCTCAAAATAGAGCGTGCCATCGTATGGATCTATGCCATCCCTTTGCGCTTCACCGGTAAGTGACCACACAGGTTGCTTTCTTAATTTACCGATAGCATCAAGCACCGCGCTTTCGAACCACGAATATCTCGCGTCGTAAAAATACTCCTTCATTGACTCCACAACACCGGTTATCTTTTCGGCTTGCCAGTTGTAAAAAGCGAAAGGGTCACGCCCAATTAATGGTTTCAATTTTAAAAGTGCTTGTTCATCTGCGGTGCTGTATCCCACCGGACCGATTCCATATGTACCATCGGCGAGCACAACCTTCACGATGGATTTTGTGCCCTTTATTCCTTTGGGGGCTTTATCATAAGCATTCATGCCCACAAAGCGGTGAAAGTTGCCGGTCGCCTGGAATACACTAAAACTTTTGATTGCCGGCGCTTTTTCAGTTCCCTGACCGGCAGCAGGTGGAATGCTGGATTTGCCCAATAATGTCGCGGGAACCACGAGCGGAATACCCGCAACCTTGACAAAGTTTCTTCTGCTTAGCATGGTGATGTCGTTAATGTGCAGCCATATATTCTACCGCAGTACTGGAAAGTGAGATATCCTTAATGTTGTACATCCATAGGGTATCAGTGCTATATCCTCGGCTGCAATCTGTTTGTTTTCCTCCCGCACAGGCCAACTCCGGGAAGGCAGTGCAGATGTTGAACCGTTTACAATACGCCAATACGGAACCTTGAACCCCTTCATTTTGATAGTAATGGGAGCATTTTCCAAATTCCAGGGATACTTATTGATATCATTTCTAACATCAATCTGAAAATTCAAATTCTTAAGTTCCTCCTGAATAAATGAATAATTCCAGGACGATTTTGGTTTAACCTCCCAGTAAGAATCCGGTTGATCATCCCTTTTTACTTCCTGCCAGTCTTCCTCAATTCTTAAGGCATAAACAAGCGGCCCGCGCTCAATACCAACCGATCCATTATACCATGAGCTTGTAACAAACTCCATTGGCAAAGAGAGCATAACTTCATCCGCATCAGACCATTTGCGATCCAGCACAATAATTCCACCCTTCACCGCTACATCTGTTTTATGTCCGTTGATCTTCACTGTCGGTTCCATACACCATTGCGGTACGCGCAGGTGAAAAGGAAATTTTACACTTTGTTCCACCTTAATGCTGAATGTGACGGTTTCCTTAAAAGGATAATCCGTTTTCTCAATGATTTGAACTGATTTGCCATCCGCTACCTTAGCCGATACCTCAGATGCTCCATACACCAATGCAGCAAGGCCATTGTCTTTTGTAGCATACCATAAATTCTGAATGAATTTTGGCCACCCCTGGTGCATGTTGGATACACAACATGGATAGCCTGTAGTGGTACCATACACCAGATGAGCGTTATTGTCATCAAAAAAATCCCGGGGCTCACTGGTAATCAACACCTGATTGGGTTGTTGAAAATATTGCTTGCGCATAAAATCGTCTGTGGCCTGCGTAGGCAATACATTGTATGCTATTCTTTCCAGGTAGTCGGCATAATACACGTCGCCGGTTATTGGCAGTATACTTTCGAAGGAGTACATCATTTCTACGGCAGAACAAAACTCCGAACCCTGGGTTGGGTTGTTTCCATGCAAATGTTCATCAGCGCCGTACATTCCATTCACAAACCCATGGGCATCTTTCAAAGCCGACAGCCCTTCCTTAATAGCAGCCGTATATTTAGTATCCTTACTTTGTTGAAAATAGATTGCCGGCTCTTTTAAACCCTGCGCGATATTTACGCAATGAAGATTGGGAAGCGGATTAAGTTTTCTGATTGAATTGTTGGTGAAATTCTCAGTCCAGTTAAACGTTTGCCTGTGAATCAATTCTCCCAACTGAAGCAGAAACTTATCGCCGGTGATGTTATACAACCAGTATACGACAGCAAGGTTATCACCTCCGCGTTGCGCACCCCAATACGTCCAATGGCCCAATGGTTTTGATGGCAGCGCTTGCAGCATATACTTGAAGTATTTTGTCATCAGGGTTATCACGCGCTCGTCGTTTGTGGCGGAGTAGTATTGTTGCAATACTTTTAACATCACCATTTTGGGCCACCAGTCTTCGCGGTTGTTCTGCTGGGTGCCTTTTATCACAGTATATCCTTCCGGCAACGGCTTCGGCCCGAAATATCCATCCTCACGTTGATTACGGATACTCCACTCAACCCATTCCTGTACTTTATCTTTTAGAACCTGGTCATTCAACAGATAGGCTAATGGAAGCAACCCATCAATCCAATACGGTCCACGCTCCCACCCGTCCCCGGTCCCACCGAGCCATCCGTTGTTAGGTCCGCAGACCAGAGCATATATCTTATCCAGCTGACCGGTTAACCCGTCGCGTTGGATTTCAACCATGTTCAATAACATTCCTTTCGGTTTGATTGCGCCCAGCGGTAGTGCTGCGTACGGTTGAACAAACAGGGGCGCCCTATTGGTAAGATAGTGTGAATTGCCCTGGCCGTGTGCTGCAATACACGTCGCGAGGCCAATGAATGATACGTAGAGGTGATTCATCATTAACATTATTATGCGCGTAGTTTAAGCGTATTTCGTTCGCCATGACATCCACATATGTCACGAATCTCTAATCTGTTTCAAGCTGCCGCATCGCCTTTTCTACTTCCTCAACAGGAAGTTTACAAATCTTATTGCGGCACACATAAATCATGGTTCGCCCTTCCGCCAGCTTGTTTTCCAGCAAAGGAAGATTTTCCTTATTCCCACCCATAAACAACGCCGTGGGGTAGTAGTGCTTCATCAGCTGCCGGCTTTTTTCAGAGGCATTTTCGCCCATGATGGCAACCTCGTATGGCTCGTAAGTAGCCAAGCCCATCAGGCTGGCCCAATTTGCATAGTATGGTCCACTCGTTGTAATTTCAGCCGTGAATTGATTCAACATCGCTGCACTCATATCCTGCAAGGAGTCCACGCCATAGAAGGTGCCATGTTGGTATATTACTTCAGCCAAAACAGAATTTGAAGACGGAATCACATTGTCTGCCGTTTCCATTTTACGCGCAACAAGGCTT